>Ga0207647_10001607_pt1 | contig 17377 bp, 11 predicted proteins | sample KBSCornC2_FD_184295 | JGI IMG/M metagenome (GOLD analysis project Ga0207647, IMG submission 184295) | Corn rhizosphere microbial communities from Kellogg Biological Station, Michigan, USA - C2 (SPAdes) (version 2) | ecosystem: Host-associated > Plants > Roots > Rhizosphere ...
GCGATCCCCGTCGGCAAGACCAACCTCGACCAGTTCGCCACCGGTCTCAACGGTACCCGCAGCCCCTATGGCATTCCGCGCAACGCTTATAACCGGGCCTGGGTGAGCGGGGGATCGAGTTCGGGCTCGGCGGTCGCGGTGGCAGGTGGGCTGGTCGCCTTCGCGCTCGGCACCGACACGGCGGGATCGGGCCGCGTTCCGGCCGCCTTCAATCACCTGATCGGCTTCAAGCCGACGCGCGGACGATGGAGCAGCCGCGGGCTCGTCCCCGCCTGCCGGACACTCGATTGCATCACGGTCTTTGCCGGCACGGCGGCGGAGGCCGGACTTGTCGATGCCATCGTCGCCGGCTTCGATCGCGAGGACAGCTTCTCGCGGTCGCTCGACGACGCCCCGCGCGCACACCGCCGGATCGGCGTCCCGCGCGTCGACCAGCGGCCCTGGTTCGGCGACATCGAATCCGATTTCCTCTATGGCACGGCGCTGGCCGGCCTCGATGCCGAGCTGGTCGAGATCGACATGACTCCGCTCAACGAGGCGGCCCGGCTGTTGTATAATGGCCCCTGGATCGCCGAGCGGACCGCGGCGCTTCAGGATTTGCTTCGCGACGACCCGGAGGCGATCCATCCGGTTGTTCGCAGCATCGTCGAGGAAGGCCATACCTACAGCGCGGTCGATGCCTTCGCGGCAAGCTACCGTCTTGCCGACCTCGCCCGGGCAGCGGAGGAGATGTGGGCGACGATCGATCTGCTCGCCTTGCCGACCGCGCCGACGAGCTACCGCGTGGCCGAGATGCTCGCCGCGCCGATCGCGCTCAACGCGAGCCTCGGCGCCTATACCAATTTCGTCAATCTGCTCGACATGGCCGCGATCGCGGTCCCGACGGGTCAGTATCACAGCGGCGTCGGCTTCGGCGTCACGCTGATGGGACCCGCCGGCAGCGACCGCAGCCTGATCGACCTGGCGAAGACACTTTTCCCCGCGCCGGCGCACCTGCCGCCGCTCGACCTGGAGGGACGCATGGAGACCGTAAAACTGGCCGTTGTCGGTGCGCATCTGAAGGACATGCCATTGCACTGGCAACTGACCTCCCGTGACGCACGCTTCGTTGGTGAAGCCAGGACCGCCCCCGTCTACCGGCTTTACGCCATGGCGGACAGCGTGCCGCCCAAGCCGGCGCTGGTCCACAGCGGCGACGGCGCCCCGATCGCGATCGAGATCTACGAGCTCGACATGGCGGCGTTCGGCAGCTTCGTCGCCGAGGTTCCGCCTCCCCTCGCGATCGGCACCGTGACGCTGGAGGACGGTAGCCTGGTCAAGGGTTTCGTCGCGGAGCCGCGCGCGACCGTCAATGCCGAGGACATCACCTCGCTTGGCGGATGGCGGCGCTATCTCCAGCGATAGACCCCGTCCGGACGATGCGGCGCCAGGCGGCGCAGCGTGGGGACACATCCAAAACGACCACAATGATCAACCGGTGGCGCTCCCGGCCGAAGCGCGCGCCCTATGCACGGAGTGAAACGAGCATGACCGAAGCCGCCCAGCAAGCGACGATCCAGCTCCATGTCCAGGATCTGGCGGGCGACACCCGCGTGATCGAGGGCACGATCGGCAATTCGCTGATGGAGATCATCCGGTCGTCCGGGATCGATGACATTCCGGCCTTCTGTGGTGGCTGCTGCTCCTGCGCGAGCTGCCACGTTCATGTCGATCCGGCCTTCGCCGCGATGCTGCCCACGATGTCGCAGGACGAAGACGATTTGCTGGATAGCTCGGCGCATCGCTCGACCGGTTCACGTCTGTCGTGCCAGATCCCGGCGTCGGCGGCACTGAGCGGCATCCGGCTGACGATCGCACCGCAGGAATGAGCGCATCTCGACGACTGCCCGAGAGCGAGAGAAGGACATGAACGAAGCGACCATAGAGTCGCCCTCCCGCTTGCGGGAGGGGCTAGGGGAGGGCGTGTCTTTCTCTACCAACCAACATGCCCTCCCCCAACCCCTCCCGCGAGCGGGAGGGGAGAAGAGGTGGACGCGCGACGAGATCGCCACGTTGTTCGACCTCCCCTTCACCGAACTCGTGTTCCGCGCGGCCGAGGTGCATCGCGCCCATCACGCCGCGAACAAGGTGCAGCTCTCGACATTACTCTCGATCAAAACCGGCGGCTGCGTCGAGGATTGCGGTTATTGCAACCAGTCCGCCCACGCCGAGACGGGTCTCAAGGCGACCAGGCTGATGGATGTCCAGCGCGTGCTGCAGGCAGCTGCCCAGGCCCGGGATCATGGCTCGACGCGCTTCTGCATGGGCGCCGCCTGGCGCAACCCCAAGGAGAGGGACATCCCCGCGCTCGCCGAGATGGTGAAGGGCGTGCGCGCCATGGGGATGGAGACCTGCATGACGCTCGGCATGCTGACGCCGGACCAGGCTCAGGCGCTCGCGGAGGCGGGGCTCGACTATTACAACCATAATATCGACACCAGCCCCGAGAACTACGCCAACATCATCTCGACGCGGACCTTCGCGGACCGGATCGAGACGCTGGAGAATGTCCGCGAGGCCGGCATCAATGTCTGCTGCGGCGGCATCATGGGCATGGGCGAGACACGTGCCGACCGCGTGGGGTTCGTGCACGCGTTGGCGACACTGCCGGTGCATCCGGGCTCGGTGCCGATCAACGCGCTGGTGCCGGTGCCCGGCACGGTGCTGGGCGACATGCTGAAGGACGTGCCCTCGGCGAAGATCGACGACATCGAGTTCGTGCGCACGGTGGCGGTCGCGCGGATAACCATGCCGGAGAGCATGGTGCGCCTGTCCGCCGGCCGCGAGAGCATGAGTGATGCCACCCAGGCGCTCTGCTTCCTGGCGGGTGCCAATTCGATCTTCACCGGCGACAAGCTGCTCACCACCGGCAACGCCGGCGACGATCGCGATGCCGCATTGTTCGCCAAACTCGGCATCTCATCGGCACAGCTGCCGAGCCAGCAATCGACGGAGACGAGCGTATACGTCCGATGACGTATGCCGCCGCAGCGGGGTTCCGGATATCCAGAGTCGACACTCGGGATCGCGGGGACAAGATGGACGGAATTCGCGTCGGCAAAAGGGTGATCGGAGCACAGGCGCCGGTAACCGTGGGCTGGGAGAACATCCCCAGGGTGGAAGGCGGCCCGGTGAAGCAGTTCATCTTCACCTGGTTCCAGCCCACGATGCTCTTCGCGCTGATCGCGTTCTGGTATTACGCACCGAATTCCATCGCCAAGGCATCAACCGCCGTCGGCATCGGCATCGGCTTCAAGGCGCTGCTGCTGGGGCTGGAATGGGTGAACCCGCGCTACGAGAGCTGGCGCCTCACCTGGAAGGAACTGGTCACCGACCTGTTCTATGTCTCGCTCGGCTATACGCTGCTCCGCATTGTCGACAGCTACATCGGCGACGGCGCCATGATCGAAGCCGTCCAGCATTCTTTCAACTGGGACAAACTCAAGTGGTTCACGGGACTGCCGCTGCTGGTGCAGGCCTTCCTGATCTCATTCATCTTCGATTTCGGACAATATTGGATGCATCGCGGGATGCATAATTGGTACCCGCTCTGGCTGCCCCATTCGGTGCATCACTACATCACCCAGTTGAACATCAACAAGGGTGCGGTCGGCAACCCCGTCGAGCTGTTCCTGATCGGCCTTGGGATCGGCGGATTCTTCGATTTCCTGCCGAGGGCCGCTCTCCTCGCCGGGGCCATCGGCCTGGCGGTCGGGACCTATCAGCACATCAATGTTCGCTTCAACACGCCGCGTTGGTGGCGCTTCCTGTTCAACACCACCGAACATCACAGCCTGCACCATTCGCAGGACTTCGAAGCCACCCGCAGCAATTATTCCGGTGTCTACATCTTCATCGACCGCATGTTCGGCACGTGCGTGGACGGCGAAGCGGAACTGCTCGGGATGGAAGGCGGCCGCCGCATGTCGATCCGCGAGCAGATGACCCATCCCTTCACCGAGGGCTGGAAGACGCTCAAGGAACGATTCGGCCGGCCGGCGGCCGTGGTGCCCGCCGAGTGATGACATTGCTCCGCCCGCACAACCTCCCGCTACCCGTTCGTCACGCCCGGGCCGCCATGAGCGGCCCGGGTTGAGCCTTGCTCCGAGACGACATGGAAAAGCTCTCCCCAATGGAGATCATCACGTGAACCTGCGTTTCATCGACTGGATCTGGCACATCAGGGGCAGCCTGGCGCTCGCTCCCGGGCAATCGGGCAGTCAAGCCTTTGACAGGCTCGATTCCCTGTTCCGCCAGACCGGGACCAGCCACGAACGGACCAGCGACACGCTGACGTTCCGCAAGAAGGACCAGGCAGCCCAGGACAAGATGTCCGTTTTCGATGGTGGCGTCCTGCGGATTGAACGAGGCGCGGCCGGCGCCGTGCTGCGCTATCATCTGACCAGCCGGGCGTTGCTGTTCTGCTTTCTGGCGCCGCTGCTATTTCTGGGCATCGCTCAGTTCACCATCGTCGTGGTCAAGCACCAGAAACCCTCAACCGACGCCGCAAAGTCCGCAAAAAAAGACGCGCAGGTGCTGCCGATGAACCCGATCGACAAAGCCCTGGGCGCACCCGCACCCGAAAAGCCTAAAAAGGATGGCGCGGACAAGGCCGAAGGCAAGAACAAGAAACCCTCGCCGACGCCCGCCTATGTCTTTGCGGCGATCTTCGCCTTTCTCTATCTCGCTGGGCGAATTCTCGAAGACAGGCTGATCAAGGCGCAGTTCAAAAAGAGATTGCTGGGCACATAGCCCTGGACCCACTTCGTCGCCCGGTAGTCATGCCTTCTCCCCTCGGCCCGCGATTCCTGATCCGCTAGACCTTGCACTTCTTGCCCTCGAATCCGTCCTTCACGTCGTCGATCCACGCGACGATCTCGCGGTCGCTCCATCGCGACGCGAAGGGAGAAACCTTGTAAGGCGACGGGAACTTCCCTTCCTGAATGAGGCGATAAATCATCGACTTCCCAAGCTCGACCCGGCGTTTGACCTCGTCGAGCTTGAGCAAGCGGTCAGGATGATCGGAACCGCTCATTTCCGGCGGCAGTTTGACCGGCGTTCGATATACCCAGCAGCCCTTCGATCTCGGCCGAGGTGTATCCCTCGCCGACCAGTTCGAGGCACTCCCGCTCTACCTCTCGCAATATATTGAAGCGCATAAATCCGAATATTATGCATCACTCAAAGCCGCGCAGCAGCAACTGGACTGGGCTGCGGCCGTCGCTTTTCTGGCCGACGCGATCACCGGGTCGGTCGACGAACTAATGGTCACACGCGACGCTCTTCGGTCACTCGCCCAGGCATGGCGGGCGCGCCGCCGCTTTCGTTAGCATTCGGCAGCCTTGCGCGCACTTGAGCTGCTTGCCAGCTACCCGGTGGTGACTGCCAAAAGGCTCGCGGCACGTCTCGATCCCGGGCGGCACTCACCGCGATCGAACAACTCGAGCAAGTGGGCGCCTTCAGGAGAAGACCGGCTACGCCCGTAACCGTGTGTTCGTCGCAACCGAAGTGCTGGCGATTATCAATCGTCCGTTCGGCGACAAGCCCATCCTGCACGGATAGCTCGTCCCGTCGGCCACTCCCGGATCAAACTTGAGCGGCAACGCGACCTTAGGCCGGAACGCCGCTCCTGTTCGTCCTATATCGAATATGCTCCGCGCCGCCGGACCGGGAACCGGAAGTCACGGTTCACCGGCACAGGCCTGAACCGCCGGGAGTGCAACCCGGTGGGATTTGCCGGGCGCAGGGCGAGTCCTTCTCGTTTGGGCAGACCTGCGCTCAGCATGTCCGCCCAGATGAGCGCCAGCAAGCGGAGCGCGAGGCGCGTGATAGGGCACGCATAATCCGCCTCTGCTGCCACGATCATTTTCTGCAGAGGCACAAGATCGGTTGCCGGCCACCGATCTTCCGGCCCGCTCCGGGGCCCGACCGAGATTAGCGGAGCCCCTCACCCGCCCTTCTAGAAGCGCGCCCGCACCCCGACCCTGTAGATGCGGCCGAGCGTGTCGTAGAGCGCCGGATTCACGTCGAGCCCAGTATTGGTCTGTGGCGACGGCGCCGGGTCATGGTCGAACACATTGTCGACCTTGAAATACAGGGTCGCCTTCTTGCCGATGTTCACCGAGCCGCCGATGTCGATATAGAAGGCGCCCTTCATCTTGTTGTAGTCGATCGTGGGGTTGTTCGCGGTGGAGACGGGACACCCCGTCGTGCAGACGACGTACTGGTGGCCAAACACGCCGTCGGAGAACCAGCGCTCCTGCACGTCGAGGCTGAACGCATCATTTGAATAGCTCTGGACAGCCAGCCATTTCCAATAGGGCGTATTACCCGAGTTGGCGCCGGCCTGATCGACCACGGCCACGCCGGCGATACCCGCATCGACCAGGAACTTGGTGACGTGCGTACCCAATGCCCGAACCGTGAAGTTGCCCGGCAGGCCTAGTGGACGCTTCCACTGGTAGCTCGCCTCGATATCGAAACCACTGGTTTTCCATGAAGCGAGGTTGAACGGCTGAACATTGATGAAATTGCCGCCCTGCACGGGGCTGTTGAGGACGAACCCACCGCAGAAAGCCTGGTTGCCGGAGAAGCAGAAATTGACGATCTGCTGCGGCGTCAGGGTAGAGACCACGCCTTTCAGGTTGATATTGTAATAGTCGAACGACAGGCTGAGCCCGGGTAGCCAGGACGGGCGCGACAGCACGATGCCGAGTTCGGTGTTGCGGGCGATTTCTGGCTTGAGATTGGGGTTGCCGACCGTGTTCTGGAAAGCCTGTACCGCAACGTTGCGAAACGGATCGGTGAAATTCGGCAAGGTCGTGATCGTCGGCGCCGCGAACAGTTCCGACAAATTGGGCGCACGCACGTCGCGCGAGGTCACCGCGCGCAGCCGGATGCCGTCGAGCGGGGTGGTCCAGGTGCCGCCGATCTTCCACGCCCAGACGGTGCCCGACGTGCTGTAATGCGTTCCGCGGCCTGAGGCGTTGAGATTGGCCCGGCCGATCGCCTTGCTGTCGAACAGCGGCAGATCGAGTTCGAGAAATCCTTCGTAGACGTCGTATTTGCCGTGGCCGTTCTTATAGTTGCCGGCCGCCCAGCTGCTGCCTAGCTGCGAATTGAGCAGCGGATCGGCCGGATATGCGGGACTGTTCGGGCTGATGCTGGAAACGCCGGCGCCATAGGGATCGGCGTTCACGCGATAGAATTCGCGACGATATTCTCCGCCGAACGCGACCGACAGCGGACCCGCCCATAATTTGAGCGGCTCACCGGAGAAGTTCACGCTGACCACATCCTGAGTCAGCCTGGTGTGCTGAAACGGTCCGTTGACCGGCGTGACATAAGCGAGTGCCGCCGAGGACGGCGCCGCGCCGCCGAACACGTTGATCGGCTGGCAACCGAGCGCGCGCGCCGCTGGATCCGCGCAGACGATCGCACCGTTGAGCGTGATCGCGTTGGCCGCGGCGGCGTAGCGATTCTGCAGAACGATGTCGTGAACCTTGATGTTCGAAATGGTAATGGAATGCTGATAATAGCTATCGTAGGACCAGCTGGATCCGAGGACGTCGAATTTCCCCTTGGCCCCGCCGACGAAGCGGTACTGGCGCCGGTCGGTATAGACTTTGGGATCCGGGAAGGATCCGTTGCTGGTCCCGAAGCTGAACTGCGTAATCCCGGCGGTGGCGCAGCGATCCTTCACCAATTGCGGCACGAACGGGTTGGCGCACTGAACGGTCAAGCTCGGGCGGCCATATCCGGGGCTTGGCTGGTTGCTGGTCTTCACCACGCCCACGTCGACGGTCGCGTAAATCTCGTTGTCGGCGGCGAAGTCGTAGCCGATCCGGCCGAAGCCGTTGATACGCTCCAGCGACGATTTGAGCGACGCACCGCTACCCGGCGCTCCCGACAAATCGCCGCCGACGCAGAAACTGTTGCCGGGATAACAGCCGGTGACGGCGCCGGTGCCAGTAGGCTGGCCACCCGACCCGTAGTTGAAGTTGAACGGCGCGCCGTTCCGATCGAACGCGATCCCCTGCAACGGGCCGTTGTTGATCAGGCCATACAGGGCATATTGGTAAGGCTGGGCATAATCGCGATAAAGATATTGCGGCAGGCCGTTGTTGGTCTGCCCGGTATTGACCAAGGTGCTGGCACGATACCAGTCGCGGCTGCCGGCGAGATCGGTTCCGAAATCGCCCGCCCCGACACCATCTTCGTGATCATATTCGCCGCTGACGATCAGGTGCAAGCGATCGTCGAGCAACTTCGTTCCGTAGGCCGCCTGGACGAGGCCCTGCTTGTCGTCGCCGTAATTGGTGATGCCGCCCTGCACGTTCGCCTTGAAACCGACGAACCGCGTGTCGGTGATGAAGTTGACGACGCCACCGACCGCGTCCGAACCGTAGGACGCCGACGCGCCGCCGGTCACGACGTCGACTCGCTTGATGAGCAGCTGCGGAAACAGGCTGATATCGGGCACGCCGGTGACGTTGGCGCCACCGACGCGCTGCCCGTCCAACAGGGTCAGCGTGCGGATCGCGCCGAGCCCGCGGAGCGAGAAAGAGCTCAACCCCTGCTGCCCGCTCGACGTGCTGAACGTGCCAGTCGCCGCGCCCGTCGACCCTTGCAGCGACGGCAATTGGGCGATGGTGTTGAAGATGTTTGGCTGCGCGTTCTTGAGGATCTGATCCTCGCCGATCACGGTCGTCGGGGTCGGCGCATTGAAGCCGTTGGTGGTGATGCGCGAGCCGGTGACGATGATATCGCCCGGACCGGAAGAGGGGGCGGCCGGAGCGTCGGGAGCCGGTTGCGATTTGGCGGGTTGATCGGGCGCCGCGGCGGCACTGTCCTGCGCATGGGCCGCGCCGGGGACCGCGGCCAGCGCGGCCGCCAGCGCGATCAGGCTGGCGAACGTTCCGCGGCGGGCGGTCGACGCCGAGTCGCTGCAGCTGCTGACTATGACCATATTCTTCTCCCCTTCCTATGTCGCAGCGCGCCGGCCGAGGGACGGGGCAACGATCTCAGTTAGCGCTACCTACAGAAAGGCGGCGCACCGATCATCTACGACCAAAGTCGCAGAGCGGGCGGAAACGGGGATCAAGGATCAGGGATGCGCGGCGTAGAGCGCGTGGTGGGTCAGGATGAACAAGGTCCGTCCATCCGCTCCACCGAACAGCAATTGCAGCGGGCGCGCGGGCACGTCGATCCTGCCGATCTCCGCGCCATTGGCGGCGTAGACGAACACTTGTCCATTGGCGACAAAGACGCGCCCATCCGCCCCGACCGCGACGCTTTCCCCGCCGCGCGCGGCGAACGGTTTGAGGTCGGTGATGCTTCCGCCCGCGCCGAGCCTGCCCGAATAGGTGCGGTCCTCCGACGCATTGGCGAGGTATAGCGGTGCGCCGACCTTGCCCGTCACGAAGCCATAGGTGTCGAGCGTATCGGAAAAGCGCCACACCGGCCCCTGCTGCCATACGCGATAGGCAGGCAGCACAAGGCTGTGGTCGGGCGAGACATATTCGCGCGGTTTAGACACGGCCATATCGCGCGCGAACATCTCGGCAAGCGTGACGAAGCGATCGCTCGCCGGATCATATTGGTCGCGGAACTCGCCATTGACCCAGAAGCTGCCAGGCAGAACGACCCGGCTATCCTGGCGGCCGGCGACGGGCGTCGGCGCGATGACACGAACCGCCTGAGGGCGCGCGGGATCGATGCTGAAGACGGTCGCTTCGGATCCCGCGGACGACAACACCAGCAGGTTTCCTGAGCGATCAACCGCGAGGTTGACCGCATCGAGCGGTGCGTCGGTGACGACCGACAACCCCGCTTTGTCGGACCAGCCGTGGATGCGCTGGAAGAAGCGGTCGACGAAATAGAGCTTGCCCGATGCGTCTACCGCGCCGCCGCCGAGTGAATAGAAACCGTCCGCGAGCAGGGTCACGGCCGCGATCGATGGGGTCGAAGGCGCGGCCGGTGCGTCGGTCACGTCCAGCACCGCGAACTCGCGTTCGCGCACATCGAGGCCGCGCGTCATGTCGCGGATCGCGTTTTCGAACGAGAATTTGCTGGCGCGAAGATACGTCCCGCAGCCGTTCGCATCGCAGGGCGCGAAACCGCTCTCCGCGTTGATGTGCAGGTTGCGGAAGCGGATGTCGGTCGACTGGTACAATCGTACCGCCTCCGCCGCGGGTTGGAGCGAGCGGGTGACGCGATAGCCGTGAAAATTGGCGAACAGGATGTTGCGTGAGTTGCGCACCTCCAGCGCGACGGCGTCGCGGCTCTCATTCGCTTCCTCCTCGGTCTGGGGCGCGAAGAACCGCCAGTTCGCGACGCGATCGAGCACGATCTCCGCGCGGCGATGGTGCTCGGCCGACATCTCATAGACGCGACCGGGGGTCGTCGTATCCGACACGTACAGCCCAGCCTGGGCATAAGTGTCTGGCGTCCACAATCCGTTGAAGGTGCCGCCGCCGCCATCGGTCACCCACAGGCTGGCATATTGCCCGTCCCACTTTTTCTTCGGATCGGCGTCGGCGGTCTGGTTGGCGTTATAGGGATTGAACCGGCTGCCATCGGCGAGGTTGGTGCCGTGGCCTCCCTGGAACTTGACATCGTCGACTAGCGACTCCTCGCCTGCTCGCCATAGCAATGCCGTCGCGCGCGGATTGACGCCGCCGGTGAACAGCCCGAGCCCGGAGATGATCGCATCACCTCCCTTCGCGCTCTCAACCAGTGCCTTGGGACTGCCGACCCCACGATAGCCGGGACTGTCATCGGTCAGCACGATCTGCGTAAGGCTGGGGTGCAGGCCGATCAGCACGCTGTCGGGACGTAGTCGTAACGTCTCGCTGATGCGATAGAAACCGGTCGGAAAATAGACGATGCGCTTCGCGTCGATCGCACGCTGGATCGCGGCGGTGTCGTCGGTCGCGTCGTCGCCTTTCGCACCGAAATCACGAACGTTGCTCCAGGCCGCGACCGGCGGGAGCGCACGGATAGCGGGCTTCGGCCGGCTCGGCAGAGCCGACAATGGCGCGGCGTCGAGCCGCGTCTCGACTCGTCCCGTCTGCCCGAGACCGGCAAGCGTCAGCCCGTGCGAGAATGCCGCCACGCGATAGCGCGCGGCAGGACCTGCGACGGTCCGCCCGCTATCGCGAAAACGTGCGAACACCGGCGTGCCGCTCGCGGTCGCATTCTCGAATCCGATCTGGGTGAAGGCGCTGGCTTCGTTGCTGATGACGACGCCCGCGCGGGCGACATTCTCGAAGCGCACATCGCTGCCCCACAATTGGTCGCCATAGCCACGATCGATCTCGATCCCTACCGGCACGTTGCGTATGGCGACGTTGACGAGAGTCAGCGACGCCTCATGTTCGCGGATCGCGGCGTCGCGCTGCCCGTCAAAGGTCGAATCGAGCAACGTATATTGCCAGGCCGGCGACGGCTTCTCGGTCAGAATGCCATAGCGCCCGCCATGAAAGGTTAAGTCCATCCCCAGATTGCCGGCCTGGTAGATGCCGGCGAGCGCCGAACCCAGACGAAAATCGATATGGCTCAGATACGCATGCTGCGCGGCATGGAAGCGAACTGCGGTCGCTGCGGGATTGCCCTCGCCAATCTCGAAATCGACATTCGACAATGCCGAATAGAAGGTGCCCGGATTGGCGTCGGCGACCTGGGGATCAAACGGCACGCTAGTCGGCGGCGGCACCGGCACCGGCCCCCGCTCGATCGGGCCGTAAAGGCCCGGCCGCGCGGCGCCGGGGCGATTGCCGGCAAACAGCACCATGCTGCCGATCCCTTGCTGGAAACCGGGTGTACTGGGTGCCAGCACGATGGTTGGCCGCGCGCGGCCGACGCCGAATATCCGCACGCCGGGCCAAACATAAATCGTGCGTGTGATGCGGTAGCGGCCCGCGGGAAGAAAGACGAGGCCGCCCCCGCCCTTGGCCTCCGCGGCATCGATCGCCGCCTGGATTGCGGCGCTGTCGTCGGCGACACCGTCCCCTTGTCCAGCCACGGCGACCGCTCTCGGATCGATCGGCGCCGATGCGAATGCGGACGGGGCGCGAGCGGCCCATCCCGGCGCGGTGCCGGCGACCAGCAACGCGATGACGCTTAGCATCGATAGACCGCAGGTTCTTGCCATCACATCCGCCCTCGCCTTCAAGCGTGCCGGATTAAACGCCCATCGTCACCTCGTTGATAGCGACGAAGGTCGTAGTGGCGTTCACTCGGCAGCTGCCCGATAGGGGGTGATCCGTCCGCTCGGGATGGCGCAAGGGGTCGAACGAAACGATGCAGCCACGACGACCGACGACAGCGCTGCGCGCCCGCGCAATCATCGTGATGGGAGTGAGTGGCAGCGGCAAGTCGATGCTGGGCCGCTGCCTGGCGGAAAAGCTCGATTCGACGTTCATCGAGGGTGACGATCTCCACACCGCCGATGCCGTCGCCAAGATGCGCGCGAGCCATCCACTGGACGATGCGGACCGCTGGCCCTGGCTCGACAGGGTGGGCGCCGCTGTCGGCGCCGCCGTCGCGCGTGAGGGCATGGCAGTCGCCGCCTGCTCCGCGCTCAAGCGGCGTTACCGTGAGCGGCTGGCGATGGCGGCGGGCATTCCCTTGCTGTTCGTGCTGCTGGACGCACATCGTGACCTGCTGTCGCGGCGGCTGGCTGATCGTCCGCATCATTTCATGCCGACAACCCTGCTCGATAGCCAATTGGCTACGCTCGAACGACCCGATGCCGACGAACCCGCGATCGTGCTCGACGCCGCCCGCCCGCCGCTCGCTTTGTGCGCGGAAGCGCTCGCCCGGGTCCTACAGACCGCCGAAGCAGGGATGCACGGCGCGCCCTGATCTAGGGCATTAGCCGCTTTCGTCCCTGCGATAGGTGCCAGCGCATCGCCAGCGCGGCACCGTCGGCATCATGCACTCGGATTGCCTCCACGATCGCATCGTGCTCGCCCATCATCGCCTCGATCACTTCGGGCGGACGAGCGCGTGAAATTTCGACGCCCGCCTTCAAAATCCGCAACACTTCGTCGTGCAGATGGTCGAACAGCGACAGAAAGGCGCCGTTCGCGGTCGCTTCTGCTATAGCGCGGTGCAGCGCCCAGTCCTCGTCATGGGCCGGTGCGCTCGACAACAAGGCCGCGCGCAACGCCGTCAGCGCCGCCTCGATCGCCTCCATCTGCTCAGACGAACGGCGTTGCGCCGCCAGTCGCGCGGCCTCCGCCTCCAGCACGAACCGGACCTCATAAGTGCCGAGCGTCGCGGCGAGATCATCCATCGCCATATGCGCGCCGAGCCGCTCGGAGGGCCGGCGTTTGACATAGGAGCCCGCGCCGCGCCTCGACTCGGTAATGCCGTCGCTTGAGAGCCGCACCAGCGCCTCGCGCACGACGTTGCGCGACATGCCGAACATCTCCGCCAGCCGTGCCTCCGACGGCAACCGGTCGCCCGACGCCAATGCCTCGTCGGTGATGATGCGCACGATCGACGTATAGGCCCGATCGGCAAGCCTGCTCTCGTTCATGGATGCCCTTTCCACCGGTCAGACGACGTAGCTGAGCGCCACGACGAACGCGAGACCCAGCACCGAGATCGCCGTTTCCAGCATCGACCATGTTCGGAACGTGTCTGGCATCGACGTGCCGACATAGCTCTTGACCAGCCAAAAGCCTGGATCGTTGACGTGGCTGAAGAACACCGATCCGGCGCCGATCGCCAGCACGATCAGTTCGGGCGGAACGCCGGAAGCGGCCGCCACCCCTGGCATCACGCCGACGGCGGTGATCGTCGCCACCGTCGCCGACCCGGCCGCCAGCCGGATGCCGACCGCGATCAGCCAGCCGAGCAACAGCGGCGAGATAGCGTGCGCCAGCACCAGTCGCGCAAGCAAATCGGACAATCCCGCGGATACCAGCACCTGTTTCAACGCGCCGCCCGCGCCGATCGCCAGCAGGATCGCTCCCGCCGCGCCCATCGTCTCGTGCCAGATCGCGTCCTGCACTTGCGTATCGGCCAGCCGCCGCCCGAACAGCAGGGGCAAGGCCAACAGGTTGGTGATCAGCAACGCGAGCACCGGGTTGCTCGCCGCCATCAGCCATCCCGAACCCTTCTGCCCGGGGATCATCTGGCCCAGTTCGCCGACGGCAATCAGCAGCACGGGCAGCATCACGACGAACAGCGCAGCGTCGCGTCGCGGCGTCGCGACCGCAAGCGGGCGATCGCCGAGTACCGGCGGCGCCAACCGGACGCCACGCGCGGTCACCGATGCCAGGACGGGACCGGCGAGGATCGCGACAGGAATCGCGATCAGGATGCCGTACAGCATCGTTCGTCCCAGATCGGCGTGGAGCGCTTCCACCGCGAGCAGCGGGCCAGGATGCGGCGGCACCAGCGCGTGAACCACGCCGAGCCCGGCAAGAGCTGGCAGGATGAGCCGCAGCCGGGCCGCGTCACGATCGCCCTCCCCCGGCATCGCTTCGGCCGCCGCAACGACGATCGGCAGCAGCAACACGAGCCCGGTCTCGAAGAACAAGGGCAGGCCGATGAGCATCGCGACTCCGAGCGTCGCCCAGGGCGCGGCGCGCGGCCCCGTTATCCTCAGCGCCCCATTGGCCAATGATGCGGCCGCGCCGGAAAGGTGGAGCATCGCGCCGAGCGACAGGCCCAGCGCGACGACCAGGCCGGTACCGCCGACGATATCGCCGACCCCTTTCTGCACCGCCTTGGCGATGTCGGCGAGCGGCATGCCGGCAAGCAATCCCACGGCGAAGGCGCCGCACAGCAAGCCGATGAAAGGATGAAGCCGCCCGCGAACGATCATCGCCACCGCCAGCGCGATACCGGCGACCGCAGCCACCAAAAGCCGGATATCGGCGGCGTTCATCGGCTGCGTACCAAAATGGTCGGATCGCCTGTCATGCCCCTCCCCTTACGATCTGCGCGGCTCTGTGGCCCACGTCCAATGCGGACAACCTGTAGAACAGGTTTTTGGTCATCTCAATCAAATTGAGCTTGAAAACGCCGCGTAAATGCTGAAATAGTAAAAATCTGTCCAACTGATTCCGGAAAATACCGGCGCAAACGGGCTTAGGGAGGATCGAATGGCGGACCCCGAATCAGAAACCACGCAGGCGGACGCGATCGCGCGCCTGACACCTACCCAGATCAAAGTGCTACAAGGCGTTCGTTCGGGTCAACTGAACAAGCAGATCGCCTATGATCTTGGTATCGCGGAGGCGACGGTAAAGGCGCACATGACGGCGCTGATGCGCAAGCTGAACGTGCGCAACCGTACCCAGGTGGCGATAGCCACGCAGTCGCTGGCGCTGCGAGCTTATTGATGCGGCGCCGGATCTGCCCCGGCTCATTTCACATCCCACGCAGCTGACGAAAGACCGGCTATGACCAAGAAAGCCTGGCTGGCCTCCGTGGCCTGCTTGTTCATGGCCTCGCCCGCTGCGGCGCAATCCATATCGGTCTATCGGTCGATGCCGGTCGATCCTCGCGCCATCGTTGCGCACGGCGTCGGCGACGGGCGGGCCGATGACAGCGCCGCGATCCAGCGCGCGATCGATGCCGCGACCGACGGCCGCAGCGGCGGCATCGTTTTCCTGCCGTCGGGCCGCTACCGGATCAGCCGGACGATCTTGATCCGGTCCGGCGTGCGCGTGTTCGGTGTCGGGCCGACCCGGCCGGTGATCGTGCTTGGCGACGGCACACCAGGTTTCGGTTCAGGCATCGCGGCGATGGTCAGCTTCACCGGCGACGACCAGTATCGCGTGGGCAAGGTTGCCGAGCCGCCGCCGACCAGCGTCCCGTTCGATCCGTCGGTCTTCGATGCGACCTCCAGCACTTTCTATTCAGCGCTGTCCAACGTCGATTTCGAGATCGGCGCGCAAAATGCCGGCGCCGTCGCGGTCCGCGCGCGCGTCGCGCAGCATGGCTACCTCCGCCATATCGATTTCCATATAGGTTCCGGATTTGCCGGCCTCTATCAGGCGGGCAATGAAGCGGAGGATTTGCGTTTCTTTGGCGGACGTTATGGAATCGTCACCGAGAAGACGTCCCCTGCCTGGCAATTCACGCTGATCGATTCGAGCTTTGAGGGGCAGCGCGACGCCGCGATCCGAGAGCACGAGGTCGACCTGACATTGGTCAATGTCGCGATCCGCGACACGCCGATCGGGATCGAGATCGACCGCGGCTATTCGGATTCGCTATGGGGCAAGCGGGTCCGGTTCGAGCGCATCCGCGACGCGGCGATCGTCGTCAGCAACGAACGCAGCGTCTTCACGCAGATTGGATTCGACGACGCGATCGCAGACGAAACGCCCGTCTTCGCGCGATTCCGCGACAGCGGCAGGACGGTGAAGGGGCAAGGCGCGCGCTATCGGGTCCGCGATTTCGGCTATGGTCTTTCCCTGCCTTCCCCCGGTGGCGGTGGTGACGGCGATTATGCGACGGTGGCGGACATCGTCCCGCTCGCCCGCATGCCTGCCCGCCCCAGCCCCGCTATTCCCGCGCTGCCGCCGGTGAGCGACTGGACAAATGTCCGTACCTTCGGCGCGACCGGCGACGGCACCACCGACGACACCGCGGCGTTGCAGCGCGCGATCGACACACGTCGGGTCCTGTATCTGCCGATCGGCCGGTATCGGATCACCGACACGCTCCGGCTCCGTCCCGACACCGTGCTGATCGCGCTGCATCCGGGATTGACCCAATTGTTCCTGCCCGATGCCTCGCCCGCTTTCGGCGGCGTCGGCGGGGCGAAGGCGATGGTCGAAAGCGCGCGCGGCGGGCCGGCGATGGTCTCCAGCCTGGGGCTATGGGCGGGCGTCGCCAACCCTCGCGCAACGGCCCTGCTGTGGAAGGCGGGCGAGGCGTCGCTGGTCAATGATCTTAGCGTCCGCTTCAACCCCGGCGCCCTGCCCGCGTCGGGCAACCCCACCGCCTCGCCAACGCCGCGCTTCGACGGTCGGCGTCCGAGCATCTGGGTGACCGATGGCGGCGGCGGCACCTTTGCCGCGATCTGGTCGCCCGATACGATCGCCCAGGCCGGGTTTTACGTTTCCGACACGACGACGCCGGGGCATGTCTACGAATTGTCGGCCGAGCATCATTACCGAGCGGAGATCGTGCTCGACCATGTCGAGAACTGGGAATTCCTGGCGCCGCAAACCGAGCAGGAAATAGCCGACGGGGTCAACGCGATCTCCACCGAGATGCGAAATTCGCGCAACATTCTGTTCGCCAATTATCATGGCTATCGCGTGGCGCGGTCGCTCGGGCCGATGGACGCGGCGGTGAAGCTGTA
>Ga0207647_10001615_pt1 | contig 17332 bp, 20 predicted proteins | sample KBSCornC2_FD_184295 | JGI IMG/M metagenome (GOLD analysis project Ga0207647, IMG submission 184295) | Corn rhizosphere microbial communities from Kellogg Biological Station, Michigan, USA - C2 (SPAdes) (version 2) | ecosystem: Host-associated > Plants > Roots > Rhizosphere ...
AACCGAACTTCCACACACTGGTATCAGCGATGGTATCATGAGCGTGATTGGTGCAGGTTCCCTTGTGGGTGTGACTGGGGCTTATGTTGCTAGTCGCCGAAACGGACGCTAGAACTAGCCTGTCTCCCTGAAGAAAAACACCCGGACTATGTGCCGGGTGTTTTATTGTAGCTCTTATTTAATGAATTTACGTATTGCAGATGCGACTTGGCTCGGCGTTTCGTAGTGCGTGAGATGGCCGACGTCTGAGATGATGACGAGTTCGGCGCCATCGATTTTCGCGTGTAGCTCGTGCTGTTTATTAAGCGCCGTAATGACATCTTTCTCACCTACTATCATGAGCGTCGGCATCGTGAGATGCTCGGCGACCTGGCTGACATCGTGGCTTACTGATGTTTTAAATGCTTGAGAAAGCTGAGTTGGGTTGGCGAATGAGCTGAAGTGGGTGTAGTGTTGCTCGTCGATGAATTTACGTATCTGGCGATCTTTGGTCTTACGCATGGTGATACTTGTGATTTTAGTGATAGGCTTGAGTGAAATCCAAGCGCGTGCCGCGCGTGCTGGTAGCTTACGCCCGAGCCAGTAGTATAGAATCGCAAGTTGCGTGAGGAATCGCTGCTCGCCTTCTAGCGCCGGAGCGCCGATCGGGTTGATGACTGTGAGTTTTGTAACGGTTGATGGGTGGAGGCTTGCGTAGTGGCTGACGATGATTGAGCCAAACGAGTGGCCAACGATATATGACGACGTGCCCGGGTCGACAATCTGGCGGAACTGAAATAGCCACTCAACGTAATCGCCAATGCCGTGACCGCCTGCGAGCGCTTCGCTAACCCCAAAACCTGGCAGGTCAGGAATGATCAGCCGATATTCTGGTAGTAATTCGGCAATTTTGAGTAACCCATGGTGGGTACCTCGGAATCCGTGAATGAGGATGAGCGTGGTAGGCTTATCGGAGTTGTATTCCCAGTAGGCGGTGGTTGTTCCGAGTATTTGGTAGGTATGTTTCATTACTTATTGATTACGATTACGATGTCAGCGTCATTCGCAGGTACACTCGCGGGCGCGGCAGTTTGGACGACGGTTGCATCTGCAAGGTTCTTAGTGAGGTAGTCGACTGTTTTTGTGAATGAGTCAGGCTTTGCGACGTAGATTGTGTAGGCGCTTGAACCGCTCGGATCAGCGTTGCCCGTTGCTGTAATATTGAGTCCGCCGGCGGCAAGCTTCGTCTGTAATGCGCCTGCTGCGCCTGAGGTCTCGCCGCCATTATAAATAGCGATATTAGCGCCTTCGGCAACGGCTGGATTAGTCGAGAGCTGCTTAGCAATGAGCGTGATCATGCTCGTGTAGTCGTAAATACCGCTGGTTGCAAGTACGATGCTTTGCCCTGCGTATGAGCCGGTTTTTACCACTGGCGTATCACCGTTTAGGTCAACGCTTGTGATATCGGTAGATTTGAGCTTTTGTAACGTCGTGAGGAAGGTTTTCATTTCGCCTGTGCTGATGCTCGTCGTGATATTGTTGCCAAGTGCGTTTAGCAGATTAAAGACGGCAACTGGGTTTGAGAGAACGCCGGCAGACTGAGCCTTTTCTTTCAGTGCCGTCATGATTTTTTGCTGGTTAAGCTGGCGGTCGAAGTCGCCACGAGCAAGACCAAAATCTTTGTACGAGTAGGCACCGGCGTCGGCGCGGGCACGCGCGAGGTATAGCGCATGTTGGCCGTCAAGTTCGTAGGTGCCATCCTTTGGATAGTAAACGTTTTTACAGGTGTATGGCTTGCCATTTGGGCAGTTCCAGTCGAAATTGGTGTCATAGATGCCGCTTGCGCCATCACCTTTAATATCGACACTCACGCCTCCGACTGCATCAACTGCTTGCTTGAGTACATTATAGTTAACATGCGCGTAGTACTGCGGGGTAATACCCGTGACAGAAGTGACTGTCTTCATGAGCGCTGCCGCACCTTCTTTGTCCTTTTTGGTGTAGTCTGACGGTGATTGATCTTCGCTGACGAGCCCTGCTGCACATTCGTAGACAGCATTAATTTTTGACTCATTCCCCACCGAGCATTGTTCATCAAGTTTTACCCATAGGTCGCGCGGAATACTGACCATTTTTGCGGTATTGGCGCTTTTATTGATGCTTACAAGCATGATCGAGTCTGAGAGCCAAAGTCCACCGCCGCCATCAGCATTTTGGTGTGCCGCATCATCTTGTGAGGTTCCGAAAACCAGAATATTTGTACGGCCTTCGCTATCGGTTTTAAGCGGAGTTCCTGGCGCGACAAGGTCGAGAAGTGTACCGCCGTTTGTAACCTTTGATGCTGTGTAGTTGAGGTAGGCAAAGACGCCACCGGCAATAAGTAGTAACAATATGATAATTGAAATGATGACGCGTTTTTTTGTGAGTTTAATGCGAAAACGCCGTTTGCGCTGCTTTTTTTCGGGCAATGGCTCAAGATGTGTATCGAGTGATTCGAGATCAACAGGAGGTAATGATTCGCCTTGAATTGTAGTGGGCATAGGCGGTGTCGGGGTGAGTTTTTGCTCTACAGGCCTACGTACGGGCTGTGGAGGTGTAGTGAATTGAGGCGCTGGCTGAGGTTGCGGCTGCCGAGGCTGCACTGTCGTGTGGGGCCGATATGGATCTGCGCCCTGTGGTCGCACAAATTCACTAATTTTTCTAGACATGCTTCTTATTTTAACACGCGCAAGCTTAAGAATACATTGTATAGCTACCTTGCCGCGATGTTTGGTATGCGACTTGGGGTCGGTGATGTTGAGACTTGATTTGGCTCAATTTTGCTGTCGAGCGCTTTATTGACGAGATTTTGCTCATCGATTTGGGCGTAGATGCCATCGATTTCAGCCAAGTACTTACTGATTACTTTTTTATTGTAAATTTTTGCATTTGTGTTTTCACTGGCGTGTGGCGTGTCAATTGCGATGACTTCAAATGGAATGTCATTTTTGTCTGCATCAGCTTCGTATTTGCTTATGGCCTGCTTGTCGTCGACGATCGTATCTTTTGTCGTTTCGATGTATAAGATTGATGTACGTCCTTTGCCGTCCTCATTTTTTAATGCGCCGATATTGCGACCTGCCGAGAGCGTGCGTGTCCACTCGACCTGCCATTCCAGCAGTTCTGTTGATGAAGAGTCGGAGGTTAGTTTGCCGCGTGCCACCTGCTTGGCGGTTTCGTAGCATTGTTTAAAGAAAATGTCATCGTCGTCCCAACAGTGGTCGCGTTTGTTATACATTTCGCCGAAGAAGCGTGTTATTGGACCACCGCGTAGGTTGAGCTCGGCGGATAAATCAGCAATCGCAGGCAGTACGTTGTCTGAGCCGCGCAGTTGATAGGCTGAGTCTTGGTCGTACGGCGAGCTGCTGAGAATGATCGAAATGTCTATTCTCGGATGCTTTTCGCGTATGTAGGCAGCGAGGTCGAGGGACTCTTTACCGCCGGCGCTCATGCCTTCAAAAATAACGCGATCCGGCGGGCTTTCTTTATCAATTGTTTGGTCGAGCGCGGCATGCGTGTCATTAATTTGTGGGTGCGCGCCCTCTTTGAGTGACATGTATTTGACGTTCGGTATGGATGAAAATGATGGCATAAGGGGCGTCGCAACGCGAGGAGTTGCATCTTTAATGCCGGTGCCTGGAATGACATAAACGTATGTTTCTGGAGTCACGCCGCCGTCGGAGTGCTCGTAAAGCGTATGAAAATCAGCTTTATCACTTCCCCACACCATGTTGGCGAGTGTGTTTTGGTCGAACATAAAGCCTTCGTAGGCAAGGCCAAGTGACGTGGCAAGGCAGAGCGCTGTAACGCCAATCTTGCGGCGAGTGTATCCGGGTTTCGCCCGGCGTTCCTCGCGGCTGCGTCGTCGCTGTTCTCTGCGCGTGAGTAGCTCGCTAAGTGGTGCTGGAGACATCGTCGGTATCTTGGACTCCTGCGGTGTTTCTGGAGTTTGAGCAGCAAGCACAGACTTGTCGTTTTCTTGTTCAGCTGGTGAACGGTCAGGGCTTGGCGGTCGATACAGCACCTCGGTCATTTATATATGGTAACCTCTATGACTGGATGTGGCAACTGAGCGGGCTATTCATGGTGTACGTGGAACACGGTAGTGTCGCGGATTTTAGCACCGCGAGCAAGATAAAAATTGTGAGCGGCTTTGCGGCTTGGACTGGATGTAAATTCGAGATCGACGCCGTGCTCGTTGCACCAACGCAGTATCTCATCCCATAAGCTGCTTCCTATGCCTTGCCCGCGAATTTCAGGGTCAGTGACAAAGCCTTCGAGACGTGCTTGCTTGCCAACGGCAGGTCCCATAATAATACTGAGGGTTGCGGCACCAACAATTTTACCATTGAGCCTTGCGACGACTTGCTCGTGATACGGTGACATGATGATCTCTGTCAGAAGCTCTTCGGCTATAGGTACGTCGCTCATGCGCTGTGAGAGGAATGGCATTAATTGCCCAATACCTATCGCATCTTTATGGGTATATGTGGCGAGTCTTTCAATGATTACGTTATGCTGGCTCATATGTATCTATAATACTTTGATAAAGGAGCGCATGCTAGCGGGTGCGCTGGATGATGGCGACTCTTTGGTTCAGCGAGATTAGCTTAAGGTAGCGATAGCTTCTTTTATGTCGTCAACTGATGCATCATCTTGATATAGCTCTGATTTTTGTCGTTTTAGAAGTAGCTCTTCAAGATCGGCTCGGAAAGGCTTATAGCTCGACTTGCTTGCGGCGTCTATCCACACGGGAGCGACATCGATGCGATTTAATTTTTGTTTGATTAATGCGTAATACTTTGTTTCGCCACGCGCAGTAAGGGCTTCTACGGCCTCTTGTCTGACGGCAAGATTTGCGTCAGCGACTCGGTCGTGCAGGGCCTTGCGTATCGCGGTAGAGTTGTTGGCAAGCCCGTTATTGAACTGGAATACCGCCCAGTCGCGCACGGACGGTGATTCGTCACGTGTAAGCGCCATCGCTAAATTTATGATCTCTTCATCACCAAAGGAATCTTCTTTAGAGCTATCCCATATACTGAAGTTTGATACGTGCATGGCTACGGCGAGCCGTATCCGTTGGCGCTTTGATTTGCCGAGACGAAGAAACGCTTGCTTGAATTGGGCTTTATCATCAAATATGTATAAACAGTGAAGCGCGGCGACAATGTGTGATGTTTTGTTATCTTCGGACAAATATTTATGGAGATGTTTTGATAATTTATTTTGTGTCGGTATGTCTAAGTCGGTAGCCTTTTGCAATTGAGAAAAAGCTTGCATTAGGTTGAGACTCTTTTTCGATGCCAAGCATGATTCTATGAAAGTGATTTCGTCAACTTCTGTAGCCATTTTTTGAGCCCTTTTAAGCGATTTGTAGATTGTTTCTGCTGCTTTATTTGTGCGCTAGCTGCAATGTGTTGCTGGAGCCAGTTGGCTAAGATATCGACATTGCCCCATGTGCATTTGAGCGTGTAGTCGAACTCGCTATCCTCAATGTGAGACATGAAACTTTCATCGGTAATAAGGTTAAAGATCTTGTTACTTTCAAACAGCTCAACAACTGCTTCTCGATACCTCGCTTTTATATAGTGATCAAAGAGCTCTCCGTCTGTATATGCAAGGCAATAATCCATTGGTGAAAGCGATTTATCACTAAAGTCATTTGGCGTGCCTTCAAACTCTAGGTTTAGAAGATCTTGCACAATCATGCCACTCTTTACGAGGGCACAGAATGTAACGGATATATGCGAGGATGCGAGCGGGCCGCTTTCGGGTGCTTCGTGGCGCCACATTGAATCTATTTTCCTAATCATCTGCCTCTCCGTAATTCATTTCGAGCGGCATAACATCAACCCTAACACCCCGAGCTTTAATATAATCAATCTTTTTCTTTTGGGCATTTTTGAAGTCTGCGCCTGGTCGTAGCGCGTATACAATGAGGATGCTCCCATCTGGATCAATACCGGTCATGAGGGGTGATATAAGACCATAAGGTGTCCAAAGGCCGAATATTATATCGGCCTGGCTGGCGAGATATTTACCGTTATCGCTGGGCTTGAGAAATTTATTGCTAACTGACACCTTATCGTACACTCTTTAGATATAGAGCTATGGTATGAGAGTGTCGCAAAATTAGCAATAGATTCTTGGTATCTTTAAGCTTTCTACGGGGTGCTAAATAAGAATTTAACTTTTGAAGTCAAAAGACTTTTTACAGGGGTAATTCTACGTATATCGGACAGTGATTGGTTATTTTTTTGCTTATAAAATTATAGTTTTATGCAGAATTCTAAAAAACATCACAATTAATTATTGACAATACTAAAATAATAGTATATTATTGTCCAGTTGCTCCTTGATAAAGTTGAGCACGTACCTATCCAAGCAACCTTGCATAGATGAGAGATGAGTGCATATTTTGTATGCTTTCATCCTTCATCTATGCGAATCAATCGCAGAAGGCTACACGCCAGATGAGGGAAGGAACCGCCATGTCCAGCACCGTGAACGGCGCGAACGGCACCTACCGCAGCGTCATCACCGTCCCGTTCGCCCACGGGTCGCTCCGCGTCGTGCTCGACCAGACCACGCCCCTGCTCCTCTCCGAGGCGCAGCAGGTCGGCACCCAGGCCGACAAGGTCATGGGCCGCCTGGTCGGCGACGCGTTCAAGACGGCCTCGGCCGTCAGCGACTACATCGAGAACCGCCAGGTCCGCTCGGGCTCCTCGTCCACCGAGGGCTCGAACTGGCAGGAGGTCGGCAAGCTCCACGTCCGCGTCCGGGTCGCCCTCTCGGTCGACTTCGCGGTCCCGGAGTTCGTCCTCTCGGAGGCCGTCGACCTGGCGGTGCAGTACTTCCGCAGCCACGTCCGGGTCGAGATGGACCCGTCCTACCAGGCCTTCGTGGCCGAGGAGAAGGCACGCGAGGCCGCCATGGACCTGCTCTCCAGCGTGAGCCCGGCGGCCTTCGTGGCCGCGATGCTCGTCGGGGAGAACGCCGGACTCGGCATCGACGGCTCGGACGGCATGATCGTCGGCAGCAACCCGTTCGCGCCGTTCGGCGGCAACGGGTTCGGGAGCCGGGGCTGATCTAGCCCGCTCCGTACCGCGGACGCCCCGACGAGGGGCGTCCGCGGTACCCCCGCGATTGGTTCTAAGGGGTTGGTCTTGGATAGACTGCCTCCATACATGTGCATGTATGCTGATGAGTTCAAAAGAACGAAAGGCCAAAAATACCCCTCATATTGAGGGGTATTTTTGTACAGAGGTAATATTGCTAGAGTTTTCCGCCAAACGCGATAGCGCCAACGAGCACTACACTGTCGATGATAAAGAACATGCCCTGGTAAATGAGGACAATTTTCTCACGGTTAACGATAGCATACCATACCCATATCAATCCCATGACAACAAATCCAAGCCATGAGAGTATTGAGACGCTGCCGGCTGAACGCGTGCTCCAGACTGCGTATGCCTGCGGCAGTGAACAGAGTGGCTCGACTATTGCTGCAACATAGACAAGCCGGTCAATGAATTTCGGCTTTCGTTGCTTTTTAACGGCGAGCGTTTTCTGTGCTTTTTGGTGCTTGTGTTTGTTGAAGCGTGCCATTACGCTTAGCATAAGCTTTTATGGTCGAAAAGCCAATACCTATTATCTCTAGTGGAACTTTTCGTGATTCTCGAGCATTGTGATGAGGCTAGCCACTCGAGCCGCACGGGTCTCGGGCCTGCGCGCGGTGGCGACTCGCCAGATGACGGCGTAACGATTGGTCTTATTGAGCGTTTCAAAGAACTCTTTAGCTGAGGGATTTGCATCGAGTGCTATTTGTAGCTCGGGCGGGACTTCGGCATTTGCTGGCGAGGCGTAGGCTTGCTCCCAGCGGCCATCAGCCTTGGCGGCTTCTACTGCAGCAATGCCAGGAGCTTTCATTTTACCGATTTTTGTGAGCTCTTCGACTTTACCGACATTGCGCTTAGACCAGATGCTGCGTGGCCGGCGAGGCGTGAACTTTTGTGTGTAAAATGTGTCATCAATAGTTTTCGCTTGGCCATCGATCCATCCATAGCAAAGCGCAACATCAAGCGCACCTGCGTAGCTGAGGGATGTAATGCCAGATCCTTTTTTGGCGAATTTGAGTAATATGCCTTCTTCAAGTTTGTAGTTCTGCGCGAGCCACGATTCCCAGTCATCGGGTGTTTCAAAGAAGAGTGTTTGAGGTTCTGGTTTCATGCTCTTACTACTATACCAAACGAGCGCTCCGGATCGAGCGCTCGTTGTTTATTGGTTGGCGAGCTTAAGCCTTGCCGCCTTTAGCTCGGATCTCTTTACCGATAACAGTGCCGTCGTCTGAAATTTCGTAGACGAGAACTTCACCTGTGCCGATTTCGAGTTCGTGCACCTTGTCTTCTGAATGGTTTTCGAGGTGCTTCATGAGTGCACGAAGTGAGTTGCCGTGTGCTGCGACGATCACGTTTTTGCCTTCTTTGAGATCTTTCAGGATTTCTTGTTCGTAGTATGGCAATACGCGAGTGTGCACGTCTTTGAGGGTTTCGCCACCGGGTACCGGGTGGTCCCAGTTGCGGCGAAGCTTAGTGAACTCTTCTTCGCCTAATTGCTCGGCAATTTCCCACTTGTTTTTGGCGGTATAATCGCCATAATCACGCTCGTTCAGCGCCTCGTGCTCGACGGTTTCAAGTTCGGTGTGCTCGAGTGCTTGCTTGATTTCCTCGAGTGTTTGCTTGGCGCGTGTTAGCTTCGAGGTGTGCGCTTTATGGAGCGGAATATCTTTGAGGTGCTCCACCGCGCGGCGAGCCTCTTCCCTGCCTTGATCGGTGAGCTCTACGTCACGCTGGCCTGTCCATAGTCCAAGTGCATTCCACTCGGATTGCCCGTGGCGGACAAGTACGAGATAGGCCATTAGTTTTGCTCCACGGCATCACGACCCGCAAAGATGGCACTTTCGCCGAGCTGCTCTTCGATGCGCATGAGCTCGTTATATTTCGCAACACGGTCGGTGCGCGAGAGGCTGCCGGTTTTAATTTGACCAGTCCCAAGGCCGACGGCAAGGTGTGCGATTGTTGTGTCTTCAGTCTCGCCAGAGCGATGTGAAATAACTGCTTTCCAGCCTGCGTCGTGGGCCATGTTGACGGCGCGGATAGTTTCGGTAAGGGTGCCGATCTGATTCACTTTAATGAGGATGGCGTTGCCGGCTTTTTCGGCGATGCCGCGCTTGAGGAACTCGGTGTTAGTGACGAGAAGGTCGTCGCCTACGAGTTGGATATGGTCGCCAAGCTTTTTGGTGAGCTGCTTCCAGCCATCCCAGTCGTCTTCGCCAAGGCCGTCTTCGATTGATACGATTGGGAAGCGATTGACGAGGTCCTCGTAGAACGCGACCATTTCTTCACTTGAAAGTTGCTTACTTTCGGTTGCGAGTGCGTACTTGCCGTCTTGCATGAGCTCGCTACTTGCAACGTCAAGTGCTAAAACGACATCTTCACCGAGCTTGTAGCCGGCACTCGCGACGGCTTCGCTAATGAGTTCGAGGGCTTCGGCATTACCGTTCTTAACAGCTGGCGCGTAGCCGCCTTCGTCGCCAACCGTAGTTGCGTAACCTTTGCTTTTGAGTACTTTGCCAAGTGCTTGGAAGATTTCAGCACCCATACGGATACAATCGCTGAAGTTTGCTGCGCCAACTGGCATAATCATGAATTCCTGAATGTCTGTGCTACCAGCTGCATGCTTACCCCCATTAATGATATTCATCATTGGAAGCGGAAGCACGAGCTTGCTATTGCCAGCAAGTGTCGCAACATATGCGTAGAGAGGCTTGCCTTTTGCGAGTGCCGCAGCCTTAGCGCAGGCGAGCGACACGGCTAAGATTGCGTTTGCGCCAAGGCGACCTTTGTTTTTTGTGCCGTCAAGATCGATCATCTTTTGGTCGATATCGGTCTGGTTGGTAACTTCCATGCCAACGAGGGCTTCGCTGAGCTCGTCATTAACGTGCGCTATGGCGTTAAGTACTGATTTACCACCGTATAGGTCGCCACCGTCGCGGAGTTCAATAGCTTCGTGCGAACCAGTGCTTGCGCCTGACGGTACGGCTGCGCGGCCTAGAATGCCATTTTCAAGAGTGACGTCTGCTTCGATAGTTGGATTACCACGACTGTCTAAAATCTGTCGAGCGTGGATAGATGAAATTTTCATTATATATAATACCTCCAACCTTTTATGCTACTCGCCTATGCAGGGATATACAATATGCTTAAATACATATATGAGCAAGCTAATCATCCTTCGTGGTAACTCTGGGAGCGGTAAGTCAACTACGGCTATACGTTTACGGCGGGAGCTTGGCTATGGCACAATGCTGATTCCACAGGATATGATCCGACGTGAGATTGTTCGTGTGAAAGACGAGGCGGGTAATCCGTCAATTCAGCTTATGAAAGATATTGCCAATTATGGGCTGAAGATTGGCTACAACGTAGTGATTGAGGGAATTTTGATGCGTGCGACATATGGCGAGATGCTTTATGAGGTCGCGAAACTGTTTGATGAAGTGTATATTTACTACTTTGATATCCCACTGGAAGAGACATTTCGGCGACATAAAACAAAGCCGAATGCCCATGAATTCGGCGAAGAATTAATGCGAGAGCTGTACGTTGCGCGTGACTTGCTTGGCTTGCCGGGCGAGGTGATTTTTACTGAAGACCAATCGCAGGATGAGGTTCTTGAGCGGATTTTGCGTGATATTCGGGGTAAATAAGCCTATTTTATCGGTCGTGAGAGCTTCCAATAATTCCAGAATACCGTACGCATCATTTCTGCATATTCGCGATTGATGATCTCGACGCCAACTTTTTGGTTCTCGCGCCAGTGGTATATCGCCACTGTGTCGTTGTATATGACGGTCTGGCGAGCCATACTTAGGATGCTGTCATCCAGCAGTCGGCATTCGTATTGTTTCATGAAATCTTCATTCTCGGTAAATGTGGCACTTGTCGCATCAGAGGTATTGATGATCTCAAGTACCCTATACCCTGCCTCCACGCTAAGTGCACGGTGTTTCTCTGCCCAATAGTGGTTTGGAATGAGGTCCTCGATGGAACCGCTACCAAGGGTGAGTGTCATGTCGAGCGCCTTAAGCTCGTGCCAGCACATTTGTTTGAGGCCCTCGACACCTTCATAGGTTCGTACGGTCATAAGGCCATCATTAGATTGGCTTAGGCTATGGAGCTCGGGTAGAATTTGCTGTAGATCCTCGCGGGCATCTTTTAGTTTGGCTTCTTTCGCGGTTAGATCAAGAGTGAGGATCTCAGGATCACACGCCTTGAGGAATGTTCCTCTATCGTCAGTTTGTCGCGATACAAGCCCCATTTCTTCGAGGTCTTGTACTAATCGGTAGACGGTCGTGCGGTTAATCCCTGTTTTGCGGCTAATGTGCAAATGCGTGGCACTCTCACGGCAGAGGAACATATATACTTCGGCGGCCTGCTCGGAAAGACCGGCTTGACCGAGCACGCGTATGATTTCTTGACTAGTGTTCACCATGTTGAACATATTCTATATCCTTCGGTACAAGAAGTACAGCAGCTACGCTCGGCTTAATTGTTGTGTTGCCATAAAGCCGAGTGCGAGCAGTGTGCCATCGTAGCCTGGGCGCATCTCGGTCATAGGGCTTCTATGGAGTTCGATGCCTGTACCCCTGTATCTATTGGCATACCAGTCATACCCTACCTTGAGGCTTGGGAACTTGGCCATATCTACATTGCCTTGCTCTGTACTCCAGTCCGGGTATGGCTCGGAGTTAAGGGTGTGTGTCGCCGCATATATGGCCCCAGATTTTCCCGAGCTAAGGACAATATCCATAAATCTTGCCGTTTCATCGGGCTTGTCTGAGTTTGACCCAGCACAGAAGCCCATAGTGATCCCCCCGTACGTATCTTCTTCTAATACATCTTGTGCAAACCTATGATGTACTTCAGCTTTATCCATTAGGTTTTCAATAACATTTCCGTAGACAGTGCTATCGAAGGCCTGAAGGTGTTGAACGGTCGGGCCCCAATCTTCTTCCATCTTTTGGCGATCGGTAATTGTCGATGTAAGATATCCTACATTTTGCCTACCCGCCTCGATTAGATCCATATGTTCAACATAGGGTGCCATAGCAAGCGGTAGTACCAGGCTTGAACCTGTGCCAATATCTGCAGACTTTTTAATTTCACCTGGCTTCACCCTGCCGCGCAGTGTGGCTGCAAGCGCAAGCATCGCCCATCCATCCTCGGGCTCGAGCCGCCCTCCAAAATAGTGGTCTTGGTACGCTCTTCCATCAAAGTCATCCCACCGTATTTGTTTGTTGTTGCTATCCCAGTTATCGTGCCTCTTCATGTAGCAACGCTACAGGTAAAAGAGGCATAGGAATAAATTGTTCACCAATGTGAACATATTGTTTGGCTAAGACGTAGCTAGATGGCGAGCTGCACGAGTGCGATCAGTGCAATGATGGCCCATACAAAATTGAGTAGTGCGGGCTGTTTGGCATGTTTCATGTACGAAATAACGAGGACGCCAACAGCCCCAGTGAAGTTAAGTAACTGGTAAGCCCAACCATGCGGAGAGATGACATTGAAACTAATGAGTGCATATGCGAGCAGCACCGCTGCCGCACCATACCACCCTACTGCTTCGATAAGGTTTGTGCGCCATGATTGATTTTTTTGGTTGGGGTGCCTCTTAACCATGGGGATAGTATAGCAGGAAGAAAAACCTGTAGCACTACAGCATGGGATTGGTTGAGAGTAATAGTGAAACTCTGCCTGTTTGACACGAAATAATTTATAGTTTATGGTGATTATGTCCCTACTGTAAGGAGTAAGCTGTGCAACCTGGTGAATCTGTACGATTCCCTGCGGCCGCAGAAATGTCGGAGCGTCTGAGTGCACTCGGTAGTAGAGCGCCCGCAGCTACCGCCTACCTCTCTCTGCATGCAGACTGCAGAGAAGTGGCGCCGATGGGGGCTGTGCTCGTGCTTTTGAGCGCTGCCACTGCCACGAACCGCATCGAGGCCCTGTCGCCCGACCAGTCTGATGGGCCGATGGACAAGTGGGACCTTATGCGACAGCTCGCGATGGCCTTGTTTGATGGGCTCGCGTGCGAGGCCGTCGTGGCTGCCATCAATTGCAGCGAGGACCGCGTAAAGGAGTGAGCTCTGATGGGTTATCTCGTCTGCGATGCAGGAGTCACTCTACTAAGACCTGGGCCATGTCGATAAACTGGCTTGTTTTTCTTGTTGAGCTTATTCAGTGAGCCATGCCCTATTTCGGTGCCGGCCCCACCTCTATATATTGACTGCCAGCGCTATGAATAATAAGAAAAATGCCGAAATACCAATTGTCTCGTAAAAAATGAAATGGTTGTGAGATGGTTTGTAGAACAGGTAAAGTAGCATTAGCCAGATGTATATTACTAATGTTGATTGGGCGACTGCGCTCGCCACAGGCGCGGTATTGATGGTTGTGAATATACTAATAACGCTGAATGCCAGTATTGATGCATAGAGAATGAACACAGATGTTACATGCAGGATATGCTCGCGCTTTTTTGAGCCGGCAGCATCTGCCGGGAACCAAGATAATCCGAACCCGGCAAGTAGAAAGAAGAGTGTCAGTATGCCGTAAGCGGTAGCCTCACTATGGTGGGGAATAATCCAGAACAATACATTCAAGCACAAGCCGATGGCTGTTATAGAGAAAACAGCCGCACTAATTTTGAAGTACTTCCCACTATGGCCGATATGATCGCTTATACTCCTATGCCCGCCCAATGGAAATTTGCGGATTATCCATGTGGTGAGAACAAGATAGGATAAATATAGAGGTATCGGGATGTACCTGATGATGTCTATGAGAAACTGTGTCATTCAGGGCTATTATAGCAAAAAGACACCTTCGTAGTGTCTTTTAAATAAGTGCTATGGCAGGACTTCCAGGATGTAGTTCGAACTATGCGGTGGGAAGAACTGCGAAGGACGATCGTTACGAAAAGTTGGGCGAGCTCGAGGATGATATTCGCGAAATACGTGTGCTGCTCGATGATGAAGGCGAACGAGCTTGAACGGCCTATAATGATAGTATGCCTACTGGGAAACCCATATGTGCAAATGACGACCTACTTCGTACGACTAGGAAGCTAGTCGATGATCTTCATGAGGCGTTGAAACGACCTTGGAGTTTCGATGAAGGCATCGGGGTGTTTAACCGTTACCGAAGCCCCGAAGGTAAAACGAATTTTTCAAAGCTGATCCGAAATGCTTCATTTGCTCAGCGACTATACAAGATGCAGGACGAGATTATTAACGCCGTAATTGCCGTGCAGGTTCTGCGAGATGAAGTTAGCGTTGCTGATGAAGACCATGAGATCAAGTCAGACACCATGAAGAATGTTGAGTTTGAGAATCTCTCAATTCCCACCATCCGGGCGGTTACCTGCTATTTTAGCGCACTAGCGTACTTCTTTGACTTTCCGTCCAAGGACAGCTTTTACAATATGGAAGAAACAGTGAATTTCACTTATCTTCGGAACCCTAAACTAGGCTCGATGATTGCCGGAATCACTCAGACGGAGCACTTCAAGCTAAGCCTTAGAGTGAATGACGAGTTAGAAAAAGGCTATTTTGGTCTATCTAAAATAACCTCCGAAGAAAATAGTCCGTTTACCATTAAGGCCGCCAAGGTGCCCTCCCATCTTGAATTAGCCGAGGCAAGCGAGAAGGTTCTACTCGATTTGCATAGGGCTTTGGATTTGCTTCTTGAGGTAATAAAAGCCGACTATTCCGCTACTTTAGGGTACGTTTCGCCTGATGATCTTATCGTGAAGAATGAAACCGAAAATAGCGCCTGGCTACGCTCAGATGATATGGAGCCAAATGCCCCGAAGCTGTTTAAGCTCTTTAATCTTTGGAGCGAAAACGGTAGGCCGATTGAGACGACGACCTATCGCATAAAGCGCAACTACCTTTATAAGAATTCTCTAGACAGACAGTATAGATCGGGCGATAAGCACACAAGATCATACAAAATAGGCACGGATGCTCCTGCAGAAGTTATTTCCACTGTTAAAGAGGCTCAGGAAGGTGAGCATGTCTGGACACATACCCTTGAGTTTAAGCGACCCATAAAACGCGAAGGCTACAGAAGAAAGCGACTTGAGGATGCATGCCTAATTCTCACTTTTGTTAGCGGCTACGCCGTCTATAGCGAGAGTTCGGCGAAACTGTATAGCCATAAAGCAAAAGGCTTTGCTAAGTATATGGAGTATGAGTATGTCCAAGGGCTTGCTCCTACAGCTAAAGTACTCGCCGGTGCCCGCAAAGCCGATGCGGATTTTTATAGGTTAATTCTTTCAAAATACAGACAGGCGTTCCAACCAGCGGCAATTGAAGGCCAAATAATCAGGCTGTGGGAAATTGTAGATGTGATCGCGGATTACTACTGCGTAGAAGAGAAGAAGGAATTGCCGGTAGGGTACAAGGATCATTCCGAGCTAATGTCTAAGATAAAAGAGGCGCTAAAAGAAATAGAGCCAAAGGTGGGAGCGCCACTTACGGGCGATACGGGATATACACCTATACTCGTTCAGAAGTCGATCGGACAGAAAGTTCGAGAGATGTTACAGAAATTTCAGATCGCGGATATTTTAGAGGTAGATTACAAGGACCTAAAGAAGCGCGTCACTGAAATATATGGGATGCGAAGTAAACTCACTCACTCTGCAACATCAAATGGAAGCAAGGTGTCACTTAATGAGTTGGTCAGCGCATATTTCTTCGTGAGTGAATTAACTTTCTTGCTGATGACGCGCATATTCAATCATCCTACTGATACCGAAACAATCAATTCGCTCAAGCGCTCGCTGGGTGGTTTCGTCGCTGACGCGAATTTCTACATTAAGCGCCACAGAACGCTCAAAAGGAACGGCAAAAAAATGGATGAGGCTTTTGAAATTCTTGCAGGCAAGAAACCGTGGCCTAAGGGGAAGAAAACAATTTCTTTCTAAAATACTCGCGAGGATTAATGCCGCTGGTTTTTGTTTCTTTTTGCGAGCCGCAATTGTTCAAGTTCGTCCTCAGAAATAAGGTCAGTCTGATCGCTGAGGTCTTTACCTTGCTCGCCATAAAGCTTCGTCATTAAGCGGTCAATCTCAACAATTAAACGACCTGCCAAGTTACCCGCAAGCTTCTGTATGGCTATTAGTTCAGTTGTGGCAAAAGATTGATACAAAACGCTGTATTGAACGTTTTTGGCTACACTATTATCTTCGAGTTTTGCGCCCTTAGGGTAGATGACCACTCGTCCTTTAATAAAATCTGTATGCCCGACATTTTTGTTGCGGTAGTACATGAGCATGCGATGTGTCTTTTCGAGCTCATCGTTATCAAACCTTGACCATATCTTAGACAAACGCCCCAACGGCTGTATTTCGGTGAATGCCCGGCCATAGCTCGAAACGACCGCATCATGGAGCGGCTTGTACAGCGGATGGGTGTGGTCAATTTTTAAGGCAAGTATGAGTCCGGATGTTTCAGCGACAGCCGTCATACTGTCACGGGCGATCATTAGCTTACAGAGTTCGATGCGCTGCACAAGATCGTTCACGCTAAGTTCTACTTTTCACTTCGCCTGTTTCAGTATCGACCGTAAGGCCTACTACATATTTCTTAGGATTTGCCCGATCACGATCTTCCTTAGGGATCTCAAAGATGGTTAGCTGCTTACCAAATTCTTCCTGCATACAACAGATGAAGATGTCCTCCATCGCATGCCAGGTATTACTAAAAATTACTTCAGCACTACGCAAGCTTTGCATAGGGTGCCCTTCGAAAGTAGGTTCATTTGTACTGTGCTCGCCTTCGTCCCGGAAAAGGCGTAATGCGGTATGCCAACCTAGCTTGTCGTCTTTAATTCTATCCATAAGCTCGGAATGAATGTCGGGGCGAGCCTTGGTAAACTCAGCAGCTTTAGCATCAAAAGCTTCGTCGCTTTGGAATACAAAACCGATATCGTATCCCAGATCCTTCATGAGCTTCTGAAATCTATCTTTGTAGGCGACCCAAAGGTGCGAGTATAAATCCCTATAGGCCTTTACCATTTCAAGATGGGTCGGAAACATGCCGTTTGCCGCACGAATATGCCGCAGGGAAATAAATGCTTGTCCCAGTTCTTCACCAAGTGCCATAACCCTACCAGTTAGAGCTTCTTTCTTCTTATCAAAATCTGCCGGAATGTCTTTGCTTGTGACGAGGTCGACATGCTTG
>Ga0207647_10001616_pt1 | contig 17331 bp, 15 predicted proteins | sample KBSCornC2_FD_184295 | JGI IMG/M metagenome (GOLD analysis project Ga0207647, IMG submission 184295) | Corn rhizosphere microbial communities from Kellogg Biological Station, Michigan, USA - C2 (SPAdes) (version 2) | ecosystem: Host-associated > Plants > Roots > Rhizosphere ...
TCCGAATGCGATGGCGGGTACGCCCGCGATCACGGATTTCTGGCCGTCGCCCGACGGGAAATACGTGGCCTACGGCACCGCCGAAGGCGGCAACGAGGAAACCACGATCCATTTCATCGAGGTCGCCACGGACAAGGCGCTGCCCGACGCGCTGCCGCACGCGGGCGGTGGTACCACGCCCCAAGCGCTGGTGTGGGACGCCAGCGGCAAGGGTGTGACCTACGTACGCCTGCCATCGGGCGTGCCTTCCGATCAATCGCAATTCAATGCCGCGCTCTACCACCACGGGCTCGGCAGCGACGCGAACAACGACACACTGGAATTCGGCAAGGGCCTGTCGAAGGTGGCCGAGTACACGTTGCTTGGTTCCGCCGATGGCCGGCACGCCGCGGCGCTGGTGCATGCGGGTGATGGTGCGCCCGACGCGGTGTATCTGCGCAACGGCAACGGGCCATGGAAGCGGGCGCTCGGCACCGAGGCGAACGTGCGTGCTGCATCGGAAGTGAACCAGGGCGCGGCGTGGGATGGCGATCGCCTGCTGGTGATCGCGTACCAGGATGCGCCGCGCGGCAAGCTGCTGGCGCTGGATGCGAACGGCCAGTCCAAGGCGCTGGTACCGCAAGGCGAGTGGGCGATGCATTCGGTCGCGCCGATCAAGGGCGGATTTTTGATCACCGAAGTGCGCGGCCCCGATTGGCGCGTCCAGCAATACTCGAGCGCCGGCAAGTTCGTGCGCACCGTGTCGCTGCCCGAAAACGGCATCGGTGTCGGAACGATCGCCAGTGGCGCGGGTTCAACGCGCGCGTTGATCACGTATTCGGGCTGGACGATTCCCGCGCGCTGGGCGGAGTACGACGGCGCGAACGGAACGTTGAAGACCGTGTTCGAAGTGGAACCCGCGGCCGACTATTCGAAGGTCGTGACGTATCGGCTGGATGCAACCTCGAAAGACGGCACCAAGGTTCCGGTCACCGTGATCGCGATGAAGGGTGTGACGCCGAACGGCGCACGCCCGACGATCCTGTACGGCTACGGCGGCTTCGGCATCACCACCGCGCCGCGCTTCCTGGGTTCCAATCTTGCGTGGCTGGAACGCGGCGGTGTGTACGCGGTGGCCAACATCCGCGGCGGGGGCGAGTTCGGCGAGGGTTGGCACGCCGACGGCATGCTCGGCAAAAAGCAGAACGTGTTCGATGACTTTTACGCCGCAGCACAGGCGTTGGTGCAACAGCATTGGACCAATCCCGCGCATCTCGGCATCCTCGGCGGTTCCAACGGTGGCCTGCTGATGGGCGCCGCACTGACGCAACATTCATCGGAATACCGTGCGGTGGTGTCGCTGGTCGGCATCTACGATATGCTGCGCGTGGAACTGTGGCCGAATGGTCAATACAACATTTCGGAATACGGCACGGTGACGAAGCAACCCGATTTCGAATGGTTGCGCGCGTACTCGCCGCTGCAGAACGTGAAGCCGGGCACCGCTTATCCCGCGGTGCTGCTGATCACCGGCGTCAACGATCCACGCGTCGCGCCGTGGCAGTCGCGCAAGTTCGCCGCGGCGTTGCAGGCAGCGACCACGTCGAAGGATCCGGTGCTGCTGCTGACGCGGATGAACGAGGGTCACGGCGTCACCGCATCCTTCAGCCAGCGCGTCGGCAACGCGGCGGCGGCGATGGCGTTCTTTGCACAGGAACTGGGGTTGCCGTCGCAAGCGTTGGAGCATGCGGAGTGACGTCCGAGTGCGTGGAAATCGAAACCGCGGCCAATCCACGCCATGCGGTGATCTGGCTGCATGGCCTCGGTGCCGACGGCCACGATTTCGAACCGATCGTGCCGCAACTGGTGCGCCCGGAATGGCCGGCCCTGCGCTTCGTGTTCCCGCACGCGCCGGTGCGGCCGATCTCGCTCAACGGCGGCCTGCCGATGCGCGCGTGGTACGACATCGCCGGCTTCGATCTGGCGCAGCGCCAAGATGAGGCCGGCATCCGTGTGTCGATCACCTCGGTGGAAGCGCTGATCGCGCGCGAAGTGGAACGCGGCGTGCCGACCGCGAACATCGTGCTGACGGGGTTTTCGCAAGGCGGCGCGATGGCGTTGGCGACGGGATTGCGGCATGCGCAAACACTCGCGGCCATCGTCGCGCTGTCCACGTATCTCCCGATTGCGGAAGTGACGGCCGACGAACGCCATGCTGCGAACGCCGCGACGCCGATCTTCATGGGCCACGGCGCCTTTGATCCGGTCGTGCCGCGTTACCTCGGCGAACGCTCGCGCGACCAGTTGCGCGAATGGGGCTACCACGTCGATTGGCACAGCTACCCGATGGCGCACCAAGTGTGTCCACAGGAAATCGCCGATCTTGCGGACTTCCTTGGACACTGTTTCAGGTAACGATCAGACCTGGGCTGCCGCCGTGCCGTGTCCTGCGTAACGCTGCTTGCGGGGGACATGGCGGGTTGCGGCCATGAGCGGAGTTTCTTAACGCAGCAAATAAACCAATGAGCGGATGTTCCACGCGCAATCATGCACGCGCTTCGTACCACCCGCGAGATCGATTGACTACCCGCACCACCGAGAGCATGACCGGCACTTCGATCAATACGCCCACCACGGTCGCCAGCGCCGCGCCCGAGCGCACGCCGAACAGCCCGACTGCGGTTGCCACCGCCAGTTCGAAGAAGTTGCTGGCTCCGATCAGCGCGGAAGGGCCGGCGACGCAATATGGCACACCCAGCCTGCGGTTGAGCCAATAGGCCAAGCCTGAGTTGAAGTAGACCTGGATCAGGATCGGCACCGCGAGCATGCCGATCACGGCGGGCTGGGCCACGATCTGATTGCCCTGGAAACCGAACAGCAACACAAGCGTCGCCAGCAATGCTGCCAGGGACATCTGTCCGAGACGCTTCAGCAGTGCCTGCAGCCGGAATTCACCGCCTCGCGACAGCAACCAGCGCCGTAGCAACAGGCTGAAGATAACCGGCACCACGATGTACAGCAGCACCGACAGCAGCAGTGTGTTCCATGGCACGCTGATCGAAGAGATGCCCAATAGCAGCGCGACGATCGGTGCAAAGGCAACTACCATGATGGCGTCGTTCAAGGCCACCTGGCTCAACGTGAAGTGCGGTTCGCCATTACATAGATTGCTCCACACGAACACCATCGCCGTGCAAGGTGCCGCCGCCAGCAAGATCAGGCCGGCGATGTAGGAATCGAGCTGGGCCGTTGGCAGGTACGCCACGAATACGTGTCGGATGAAGATCCAGCCCAGCAATGCCATCGAAAACGGCTTTACCGCCCAGTTGACGAACAGCGTGACGCCGATGCCCTTCCAATGCTGGCGCACGCCTGCCAGCGCGTGGAAATCGATCTTGAGCAGCATCGGCACGATCATCAGCCAGATCAGCACGGCGACCGGCAGATTGACCTGGGCCACTTCCATCCCGCCCAATGCCGCAAAGACGTCGGGGGACCGATGGCCGAGCAGCGTACCTGTGACGATGCACAGCAATACCCATACGGTCAGGTAACGTTCGAAGATACCTATGACTTTGCGTTGCGTTGGAGCGGCAGCGGCAATCGGCGCTTCCGCAAGCGGTGCGTTCACGTGTGTGGCTCCGCGCCGACCCGTCCGATCTCCTGCAGCGCACGACGGCTGTCGAGGCTGGCAAGACGCTCGACCGGAAGCGCCAGGAACAGCTCGATGCGCTCGCGCAGGAGCAGCCATGCCTTGCGGTACGCCGCACGACGTGTCGCTTCGTCCCCTCCCACGCCTGCGGGGTCGGGCACGCCCCAGTGGGCCGTGACGGGCGAACCGAACCATGCCGGACACGTTTCGCCTAGGGCATTGTCGCAGACCGTGATCACGAAGTTCATGGCCGGTGCGCCCTCCTTGGCGAATTCATCCCAGGATTTGCTGCTCAGGTGTTCGGCGGGATAGCCGATGCTGCTTGCGAGTTTCGCAGCCAGCGGCTGTACCCGCCCCGCAGGATGACTGCCCGCGCTGAAGGCCTCGAAGCGGCCACGGCCGAGTACGTTCAACAACGCCTCGGCCATGATGCTGCGCGCGGAATTGCCGGTGCACAGGAACAGCACGCGGTACGGACTCGTGCGCGTCATGCTTTCGCCTCACGCAGCCTGCGTTTTCGGCCCACAGCAGGCGGATTGCGAACCACAACACGCATCGGACTTCGCGGATTCCGGGTGAGTAACGGGTGCCGAATAAGTCGTGGCTTCCCCGTGGGTGTGGAACGTTTCCCAACGCACACCTTGCGGGTCTTCCGCCCAATACTTGTCGGAGTGCGCGTAGCAGCAGGTGGTGCCTTGCTCGGCCAGAGCAACTGCATCGGCCGCAATCAGCCGCTGGCCGATGGCTTCCAGTTCGGCCCCATCCTCTGCCTGCAAGCCGAGATGATCCACGCCTGCGGTCCGGTCGCGCTGCGAAATCGCGAAGTTGACGCGTGGATCCTCCAGCATCCACTTGGCGTAATCGGGCTTGTGTACGCTTGGCGCACTGCCGAACAGGGTGGAATAGAAACGGATGTTCGCATCCAGATCGTTGACGTTGACGTGTACGTGAAAGCGTTTCATCGCAATGGTCTCCGCTTGGGTTGGGGTGCGCACGCAGGTGCGCAGGAAGAGGTGTCGCTGCCGCAGCAGTTCTCGGTCAGGAAGCCGAGCAACGCGTTCATGCGCGCGTAATCGGCGCGGCAGCGGATCGATCGGCCTTCACGCACGTCACGCACGAGACCAGCGTGTCGAAGCACGTTGAGATGACTGGTGAGCGTGGGTGCCGGCAGCTTGAGGCGCTCGCCCACTTCGCCCACTGCCAAGCCTTCGGGGCCGGCCTGCACCAGCAGGCGGTAGGTTGCCAGTCGGGTGTCGTGGGCCAGTGCTTTCAGGGCTTCGACGGCTGATATTTGTTTCATAGTTATGAAACTATAAAACTATATTTACGGAAGTCAAGCGGCAAACGCTGCGAGCCTGCTCACCTCGCCGTTCAAGTGGTCCTGCCGATACGAACCGCAAGTTGAGCCAGCTCGGCTGTCAGCTTTGCCAGCATGCTCCCTCCCATACGTACGACCGGGTTGAGTCGGGAGTACCCGTGTGCTGGACGCGGCCTTTGACGCCCTCGCGGTCAAGGTATCAGTTGGCGATGCCGATCTGAGCCGACCGGGACGCGCACGCGCCAAGCCGTCATACTTCGCGCATGGCGGACACCCTCGGACCCCGCAAGCACGATGCCGCCGCGCTGCCGGATTTCTGCAGCGCGGCGTCCGTCTTCACCTTGGTCATCGTCGCAGAGCTGGTGGTGGTGATCGATGCGCTCGCGCCGGACGCGCGGATGCAGTGGCGGGGTTTCGCGACTGCGACGCTATTCGTGGTGTGGCTGGCTCTGCTGGCATCGCTGCTGCTGTGCCGGCTGAAGCCCTTGCTGATCCGTTGGCCGCGTGCGTTCGCGTGGCCGCTCACATGGTGCGCGCTGGTCGCGATGGTCGCGGTGGCGAGCGCGGTGGTGGCGTGGCTGGACCACGCACTCGGCACCGCGCTGACGCCAACATCGAGCACGCGTTTCATCATCGGCAACACGGTGCTGGCCGCGCTGCTCGGTGCGGCATTGCTGCGCTATTTTTACGTGCTGGCGGAATGGCGTGCGCGATTGGCCGCGGTGGCGCGCGCGCAATTCGAAGCCTTGCAGGCGCGCATCCGCCCACATTTTCTGTACAACAGCATGAACACGGTCGCGGCGCTGGTGCGGGTCGATCCGGATGCGGCCGAGCGCACGGTCGAAGACTTGTCCGAATTGTTCCGCGCCTCGCTGGGCGCGGGCGACAAGCCGAGCTCGCTGGGCGCCGAACTCGGCCTGATCGACCGTTACCTTGCGATCGAACAACTGCGCCTTGGCGACCGCCTCAAAGTGGAGCGTGACCTGGTCGATCTGCCGGCCGACATGGAAATCCCCGCGCTGTTGTTGCAGCCGCTGGTCGAGAACGCCGTCTACCACGGCATCCAGCCGCGCCGCGACGGCGGCACCTTGCGCATCGCCGCGCGTCGTGTCGCCAATAGCGTCGAAATCGAAGTCGCCAATCCGTTGCCCGACACCTCGGCACCGACGCGCAGCGGCCACGGACTCGACAACGTGCGTCGTCGCATCGCTTACCATTTCGGTGAACGCGGCGCGCTGGAAACCCGCAACCAGGATGGCGAGTTTCGCGTATTGGTGAGGTTGCCGTGCGCATCCTGATCGCCGACGACGAGCCGCTGGCGCGCGCGCGGCTCGCCGTGCTGCTGCGCGATTGCGAAGGTGCCGAGGTGGTGGCCAGCGTCGGCGACGGCGAGGCGGCATTGGCGGCTTGCGTGCAGCATCGTCCCGAATTGCTGCTGCTGGACATCGCGATGCCCGGCCTCGACGGCATCGGCGTGGCGCGCCGCCTTGCGGCGCTGCCCGATCCGCCGCAACTGGTGTTCTGCACGGCGTACGAAGAACACGCGCTGGCGGCCTACGAATTGCGCGCAGCCGACTATTTGTTGAAGCCGGTGCGGATCGAACGCCTGCGTGAAGCGCTGGCGCGTGCGCAGGCCTTGCGGCGGCGCGCATCGTCCGCGACTGCAACCCTGCTGGCGCAAGTGCATGGCGCGCCGCTCAAGGTTCGCCTCGACGAAGTGTTGTACCTGACCGCCGACGACAAGTACGTCACGCTGCATCGCGCCGCGGGCGACCTGTTGAGCGAACAATCGCTGAAGGCGATCGAGGAGGCGTTTCCCGATCGCTTCGTGCGCGTGCATCGCGCCTGCCTGATTCCGGTCGAGCGCCTGCTCGGCCTGCATCGCGATCCCGATGGCACGGTGCGCGCGCTGATCGCGGGCAGCGACACGAGCCCCGAAGTCAGCCGCCGCAATTTGCCGGCCGTGCGCCGGCTGCTGCGTGGCGGGTGAGGTACGGCCCTCCCCTTTCGCTTCGCTCCGCCCTTCGTGCCGAAGGGGATAGAGTTCCGATCTTCGCGATATGCGGCTAAGGCAGCAAAACGAAGTGCGTGATGGATTGCGCCACTTCGCGCGGTTTTTCCATGATCGACATGTGTCCGCAATCCGTCAGTTCAGTGACGCTGATGCTGGGCGCGTGGGTGAGGCCTTTGCGGATCGCGTCCAGTGCGGACAAGTCGATGATCTGGTCCTTGGTGCACCAGATCGCCAGCGTCGGCGCGGTGATGTCCGGCAGCTTCGCTTCCAGAGCATCGCGTTCACCCGGCCTGGTGAGTTCGCGCAGCACCTTGTCGTCGAAGGCGCGTTCGCTCTTCGACTTGTCCACAAATACGTCCTGGATGCGCGCGGGGACCGATGGCGGATGTGTGAACAGCAGCGATGCGAGGTGTTTGAATTGCGCGCGATCATCGATGTCGAACGGGCTCCTGCCGGCCTTCAGTTCGCGCACGAACGCGTTTTCCTTGAACGGCACGCCGGATGAATCGATCAACACCAGCGCGGCGACATCCTTCGGATATTTCGCCGCGTACAGGCCCGCGATCGCGCCGCCCATCGAATGCCCGGCCAGTGCGATTTCGCCCAGGTTCAGCGCGTCGACGAAACCGTGCAGGCGGTCGACCTGCGCGGCGTAGCCGTAGTTCGCGTTCGGTAAGCGCGTGGAGGCGCCCCAGCCCGGCAGGTCCGGGGTGATCACCCGGAAATTGCCGGTGAGATATTTCGTGGCCAGCAGCCAGTCGGCGTAGCTGCCGCCATAGCCGTGCAGCAGCACCAGCGGCGGGCCGTCTTTCTTGCCACCTTCGAGGTACACCCAGCGCGTGTCGCCGACCTGCACCGATTGCTGGTGCAGGCCGTCGCGCCATGCCTGCCACGCGATCGCGCCGCGCAGCACGACGCTCGGCGCGATGAAATACACGCCGAGCCCGATCACTGCCAGCGCGATCACCACGCCGCCCAGGATTTTCAGGCGCCATGCGAACCGCGCCAGTAGCACGTCGCGGGTGGGATTGTTCGACATTGATCAGCCTTTCGCGCCGGCCTTGGCTTCGGAGGCACGCGTCTTCGCGAACAGCCGCTCCACCGCCATCTGCGTCAGCGGGTGGTAGCCGTCCTTCGCTTTTGCGTACACCTTCTCGGCGTAGGCGAAGCCCTCCGGCGTCTGCACCAATGCCTTGTACACCGGCATCGTCAAATACAAACGGCCGATCCGCGTCATGTGTTCGGCCGCCGCCGGCCATACGGCCTTGTCGCCGGCCGCGATCGCGTGCACGTACCAGCGCATCCCGATCTCCGCGTTGGGCGTGCCGGTGAGGTGCCACGCGACGTCGAGCTGCTGCACTTTCGCGAGCGGCGGCGCATCGGGCAGTCGGTCGAGGAAGTACATCCACTCCTGTGTGTTCCAGCCCTTGGCGTCGAGTTTGTCGGCGGCGAGCGTGCCGTCGAGGAACGCCCCACGCTCCTTGTCGATCGCATCGAAACGTGGCGAATCGGGAATCGGCGCATCCTTCGGAATGCCCGCACCGTACACCCACTCCTTCACCTCGTCCCAACTCATCCTGCCGGGATATTTGTCGATCAGGTTGGGCTTGAGGTATGCCAGCATCTGTTCGGTTGTGATGCTGTGCCATTGGAAGTGGTCGAAGTAACCCTTCAGCCAGGTATCGAAATGCTCGCGCCCGAACTTCTGTTCCAGCGCGCGCAGGAACCACGAACCCTTGTCATACGCGACGTCGGAAAGCTCGTCGTCGGCATCCATGTCGCGCGGCTGCGGCGCGAGCCGCTGCGCATTTTCCGGCATCTTGCCGATGGTCTTTTCGAGGTTGCGGATCGCCAGCAGGGTTTCCTCGGTTTCCTGGCGCTGGCCGTACAGCGCTTCGGTGACGCGGCCCTGCACGTAGGTGGTGAAGCCTTCGTTCAACCAGCCATCGCGCCACGTCGCATTGGTGACGAGGTTGCCCGACCACGAATGCGCGAGTTCATGCGAGATCACGCTGACCAGGCTCTTGTCGCCGACGATGATCGTCGGCGTCGCGAACGTCATGTTCGGGTTTTCCATGCCGCCGAACGGGAACGACGGCGGCAGCACCAGAATGTCGTAGCGGCCCCAGCGGTAGGGGCCGTACAGCTTCTCGGTGGTTTCGATCATCTTTTCGGTGTCTTCGAATTCATGCGCGGCTTTGGCGACCAAAGAAGGCTCGGCATACACCGCGCTGCGCGGGCCGGTTTCGCGCACGTCGATGTCGCCCGCGGCGATCGCCATCAGGTACGACGGGATCGGGTGCGTCTGCTCGAAATCGAACGACCCATCCAGCGCGTGTTTCGGATCGTTCGGCGCGCTCATCACCACGCGCACGTCTTTGGGCGCGCTGACGTGGGCCTTGTAGGTGAAGCGGATCGCGGGCGAGTCCTGCAGCGGAATCCACGAGCGCGCGTGGGTCGCTTCCGATTGCGAGAACAGGAATGGCAGCTTCTTGTCGGCGGTCTGCGCAGCGCTCAGCCACTGCAGGCCGCTGGCGTCCGGCGACGTGGCGTAGGCGATGCGCACTTCGTGCGGATGCTTCGGCGCCGCGATGGTCAACTTCGAACCCATGTTCGGCGCCGGCGCGGCCAGTTGATACTTCAGCGCGCTGGCGTGGCCCTTGCTGTCCACCGCTTCGATCGAGGCGATCTTCAGGTTTTCGGTGTCCAGGACCAGGTCCTGCGCCGACGCGTTTTTCCAGTCCAGCGTCAGCGTGGCGACGCCGTCCAGTTGCTTGTGCGGAAAATCGACCTTGAGGTTCAGGTCGATGTGGCTGACGACGACTTCCCGTGGTTGCGCATAGGAATGTCGATCGGCGGCCTGCGCGGCGACCGGCAGCACGAAAGCGCCGAGGGCGAGAGTGGATAGCAGGCGCATGGGCGCTCCTGTCGAAAAGGAAATCCCGAGTATGCCAGCGCCCCGGTGACCGCGCCCGTGCGGAAGGAACGGCGCAGCGCTTCCCGTGCAGGCATAAAATCCGCGTTTCGATCACGCCGGAGTCCGCCATGCCCACGCTGTACATCGCCAACAAGAATTACTCGTCATGGTCGCTGCGCCCATGGGTGCTGTTGCGCGAACTCGGGATTCCGTTCGAGGAAAAACTGATGCCGTTCCACGGCAGTGCGTTCACCGGCTTCTCGCCCAGCGGCAAGGTGCCGTGCCTCGTGGACGGCGCCATCACGGTGTGGGATTCGCTGGCGATCACCGAATACGTCGCCGAGGCGCATCCGCAGGTGTGGCCGACCGACAAGGCCGCGCGCGCTTTCGCGCGCTGCGCCGCCGCGGAAATGCACTCGGGGTTCATGGCGCTGCGCACGCAATGCGGCATGAATTGCGGCATCCGGGTCAAGCTGCATCGCGTCGACGGCGCCCTGAAGGATGACCTCGCGCGCTTGAATGCACTGTGGAACGATGGTTTGCGACGCTTCGGCGGGCCGTTCCTTGCGGGCGAGAAGTTCACCGCCGCCGATGCGTTCTATGCGCCGGTCGCGTTCCGCATCCAGACCTATGCACCGCCGCTGGATGATGCCGCGAATGCCTATGCGCAACGTTTGTTGGCGTTGCCGTCGATGCGCGAGTGGTACGCCGACGCGCTCAAGGAAACCTGGCGCCACGCCGCGCACGAAAAAGAGGTCGCGGAGTGGGGCACGGTCACCGAGGATTTGCGCGCGGCCTGAAGCGCGCGCTCGGTGCCGATAGTCTTTGCAGTCTGTCACATCGGGAGAGGGCGATGACGTTTCGCCGAGCGTCGTTTGGCCTCGCAGCCGTGGTCGTGCTGTGGGCCGGATTCCTGTTGCTGCCGCTGATGGTGCCCGGTTACGACTGGGTCAGACAGACGGTCAGCGAAATCGGGCAACGCGGTTCGCCGATGCGGGTTCCGTTCGCGACCATGCTGTGCGTGTTCGCGGCCTGCCTGCTCGTCTTCGCGTGGGCACTGCGCGACGTCGCGCGCAAATTCGGCGCATCCGCGGCGGTCGCCTATGTCACCGGCTTCATGGCGATCTCTTCCGTCGGCGTGGGAATCTTTGCCTACCCGCATCCGCTCCACGGCGACTTCGGCCTTTCGGAAATCGTCGGGTACCAGGCGCCTTGGGTACTCGCGCTGACGTGGCGGCGCGTGAAGCAAGTCCGCGGACTCGTGACTTTCTCATGGTTGATGACCGTGATCGTGTGGTGCGCGATCCTCGCGAACCTCAGCGCGCTCGATTTCAGCGGCCGGCTCTGGCACCTCGAACGCCCTGTGTACGGCATCGTCCAGCGCTCGCTGTTCTTCACGTGGAGCGTGTGGTTGGCGGGCACCAGCCTGGCACTGATGAACCAGCGCAACGTTACTGATGTCCGCGAATCCGCGCCCTTGGCGGTGGTCGACTGAGCGGCATGTCGGCTCAGGGCAACTCGTCGGCCGTGTGCGGATCCTCGCTGTACGGGTGCATCGCCGCGAGGAATCCCGGTTGCGACTGCACCCGCGCGATCCAGGCGCGGAAGTGCGGATACGGTTCCAGCGGAATCCCCGCTTCTTCTGCGCGGCTCGCGTAGGCGAACACCGACATGTCGGCGATGCTGTAGCGGTTGTTGGCAAGGAATGATCGTGTCGACAACTCGCGTTCGAGGATACCCAGCGTGCGCAACGCGCCCGTGCGTTTCGTCTCGACCAGCGCAGGCGGGCGCTGCGCCAACTTCCCGGTAAGCGTCCAGTAACGCAGCGAGCCGATCACCGACTCCACGCGTTCCTGCTCGAAGTGCAGCCACTGCTGCACCTTGGCGCGTTCGAATGGATCGCTCGGCAGATACGGCGTGCCATCAGCGAGGTACGCGAGGATCGCGTTGGACTCCGCCAGCGTGCGGCCGTCGTCCAGCCGGATCGCCGGCACCGTGCCGGTGGGATTGATCGCGAGGTAGGCGTCGCTGCGTCCGGCGCCTTCGAAGATGCTCACAATCTCGGTGTGATAAGCGCGACCGAGATGGTTGAGCAGCAGGCGCACCTTCCAGGCGTTCTGCGAAGGCGGGTAATCGAACAGGGTCAGCATGGCGTGGCTCCGTTGTCGAAAGCGCGCAGTTTCCATGCGGCGGGCGGTGAGCGCCATCCGGTTCCTGCGTATCGATCAGGCGAGGCGGTCCGCAAAGCGATCGGTCGCCTCGACCAATTTGTCCACGATGGCTGGATCGGATGCCGAGTGCCCCGCCAGCACGATGTGGAACTCTGCCTCCGGCCACGCCTGGTGCAGTTCGAATGCCGTCTTGACGGGACAGATGATGTCGTAGCGGCCGTGCACGATGACACCCGGAATGTGGCGGATACGATCGATGCCGCGCAGCAACTGGCCCGGTTCCAGAAACATGCCGTTGCGAAAATAGTGTGCTTCCAGCCGGGCCAGGCTCACCGCCTTGTGCGGTTCGTCGAAATCACCGGCGGCGTCGGGATCGTGGACCAACGTCGTGCTGCCGCCTTCATAGGCGCTCCAGGCATGCGCGGCGGCGAGTCGCACGACTTCGTCGTTGCTGTCCAGGCGTCGCCAGTAGGCTTCGATCATGTTGCCGCGCTCGGCCTCCGGAATGAAATCGCGAAAGCGCGCCCAGCGTTCGGGGAAAATGCAGCGCGCGCCGCCATCCATTTCGTTGAACCAGCGCAATTCCTCTTCGCGCGCGAGGAAGATGCCGCGCAACACCAGCCCGGTCACGCGATCGGCGTGTGCTTCGGCGTAGGCCAGCGCCAGCGTCGAACCCCACGAGCCGCCGAACACCAGCCAGCGTTCGATACCTAGGTGTTCGCGGATGCGCTCGATGTCGGCGACCAGATCCTGCGTGGTGTTGGCATCGAGGTTGGCGAACGGCGTGGACTGGCCCGCGCCGCGCTGGTCGAACAGCACCACGCGCCAGCGCGCGGGATCGAAGAAGCGGCGGTGGTAAGGCGACAAGCCCGCGCCCGGGCCGCCGTGCAGGAATACCACCGGCAAGCCGTCGGGATTGCCGCATTCCTCGACGTAAAGCGTGTGTCCGCCGCCAACGGAAAGGCGTTCGGTGCGGGACGGCTCGATTTCGGGATACAACTCCCGCATCACTGGATCTTGTAGCCGCGATGGATCGCCACGATGCCGGCGGAAAGGTTGCGCACCTGCACGTTGCGGAAACCGGCCACTTCCATCATCGCCTTCAGCGTCTGCTGGTCCGGATGCTTGCGGATCGATTCGGCGAGATAGCGGTAACTGCCCTCGTCGTGCGCGACAAGCTTGCCGATGCGCGGCAGCACCTGGAACGAATGGAAGTCGTACAGCGGTTTCAGCCAATCCTGGTTGACGCGGGAAAATTCCAGGATCAACGCGCGACCGCCGGGCTTAAGCACGCGCTGCATTTCGTGCAAAGCCTTGTCCTTGTCGGTGACGTTGCGCAGGCCGAAGGCGATCGTGACCGCGTCGAACGACGCGTCCGGGAATGGCAACGCTTCGGCATTGACTTGTGCCCACCGCAAACCTTGCAGCAGTCCGCGATCCAGCAACCGGTCGCGTCCCACGCGCAACATTTCCGCATTGATGTCGGCGACGACGATCTCGCCCTTGTCGCCTACGCGCGGTAGCAACAACGCGGCGATGTCGCCGGTGCCGCCGGCAAGGTCGAGCACGCGATCGCCTCGGCGGATGCCGGACGTCGCGACGAAATGGCGCTTCCACAAGCGGTGGACGCCGAACGACATCAGGTCGTTCATCACGTCGTACTTGCCGGCGACGGAGGAGAACACCTCGCCGACCAGTTTCTGTTTTTCGGCGATCCGTACTTCGCGGTAGCCGAAGTGGGTGGTGGCGTCGTGGGGGTGCGATTCGCTCATGCAGGCATTGTACGGTGACGGCCGCTGCAGTTTCGTTGCACCAAAGCAAAACCCCTCTCCCTGCAAGCGGAAAGAGGGGTTGTTTGCGTAGCCCGGATTCACTTCACCGGATTGCCGTCCGCGTCGATCACATGCACGTCGCCCAGGTTCAGTGCGCGCACCGGCTTCTCGATCTTGGACAGGTCGCCCACGATCACCCAGGTCAGCTGGTCCGGGTGGATCACTTCCTTGGCGGCGGCCTCGACATCGGCATCCTTCTGCGCTTCGATGCGGCCCTTCAGGGTTTGCACGTAATCGTCCGGACGGTCGAACTTGACGATGCCCGCGACCGCGGACAACACCGCCTGCGCGGTTTCGTACTGGCCCGGCATCTTGCGGATGTCGTTGTCCTTGATCTTCCGGATCTCCTTGTCGGTGAGCGGCTTGTCGCCGACCACCGCGCGCGCTTCCTTCAGCACTTCTTGCGCGGACGGCGCGGTCTTGTCGGTCTGCACCGGCGCGTACATCAGGAATGGCCGCTGGCCGATCGCGGCGGGGCTGAAGCTGAAGGCGCCGTACGCCCAGTGCTTGTCCTCGCGCAGGTTCATGTTGAGGCGCGAAGTGAAGGTGCCGCCGAACGCACCATTCATGGTGCCGATCTCGAGGTTGTTCGACGCCTTGGTCGACGGTGATACCAGCCCCGCGATGATCACCGACTGCTGTGCGCCCGGACGGTTGACCAGGTACACGCTCGACTTGGTCGGGTAATCGACCTTGGCGAGATTCTTGGCCGGGATCGGCGTGGCCGGTGCCTTCCAGTCGCCGAAGACCTTTTCCAGTTGCGGGATGATCTTGTCGAGCGTGGTGTCGCCCGCGACCAGGATCTTCATGTTGTCCGGACGGACGTAGTCGTGCACGAAGCCGCGCATGTCGTCCGTGGTCAACGATTTGATCGAAGCCTCGGTACCGGAACCCGTGAACGGAATCGCGTAGGCATTGCCCTTGCCGTACAGGATCGGCGGCAGCAGGCGCAGGGCGACCGCAGTCGGCTGGGTCTTCTCCTGGGCGATGCCGGCCAGCCATTGCCCGCGCAGGCGCGACAGGTCGGCGTCACGGAACGCCGGGTTGCGCACGATGTCGGCGTACAGCGCCAGCGAATCGGCGAGGTTGGCGTCCAGTGCGCTCATCCATGCGTTGCAGGTGTCGAGGTCGCAGCCGGTCGAGATCTCGGCGCCCAGGCGCTGCTTGCGCTTGGCGATTTCGACCGAGTCGAGGTCCTTCGTGCCTTCGTCCAGCATGCCCATGGTGAAGCTGGACGTGCCGAGCTTGCGGCCCTGGTCAGCGGCGTAACCCGCGTCGAACAGCGCCTCGACCTGCACCACCGGAATCGTGTGGCGTTCGGCCAGCACCACTTCGATGCCGTTCGCGAGCTTGCCGTGCTGCAGGTTCGGGAACGTCAGGTCCGGGAACGCCGTCACGCGGGGCACGCCCTTGCTGCGATCGACGTCGCTCTTGGTGACCTTGTAGTCGCCCTTGGGCGAGAGCTGGTCGGCAGGACGGCCGGAGATCGCGGCGCGGCCGGCGATGTCCGCGGCATCCTTCGCATCGACCTTGCCCGGCACCACGGTCAGCGTGTAATCGCCCTTCGACAACCACGTGTCGGCGGCGGCTTTCACCTCGGCCGGGGTCGCCGCCATCGTGACGTCGTAATCCTTCTTCCAGGCGCCCGGATCGTCGCGATAGACCTGGCCCTCGGCCAGCGTCACCGCCTTGCCGGAGAAGCCGCCGATCTGTTCCAGGCCGCGGATGGTCGAGGCCTGGTAAGTCGTCTTGACGCGCGCAAGTTCGTCGGCGGTCGGCCCGTCCTTCAGGAATTTCGACCACTCGTCGGCGATCGCCGCTTCCACTTTCTTCGGATCGGCGCCCTTCTTCACGTCGACCTGCAGCAGCGTCATGCTGGCAAGTTCGAAGGTCATGTTGCCGACCGAAACATCGTCGGCCAGCTTGTCCGTGTAGACGAGGCGCTGGTACAGGCGCGAGGTCTTGCTGCCGCCCAGGATCTGCGTGGCGAGATCCAGCATCAGGCGATCGTTGCCGGTCGAGTCCAGGCCCGGCGTGTTCCATTCGCGATAGATGCGTGTTTGCGCGACGTTGTCGGTCATGGTGCCGCTGGACGACTTCGTGTTCGGCGCGATCCACGCCTGCGGCCGCGGCACGCGCGGGCCGGCCGGAATGTCGCCGAAATATTTCATGGCTTTTTCGCGCGCCTGGGCGGGCGTGATGTCGCCCACCAGCACCAGCGTGGTGTTGGCCGCGCCGTAGTAATCCTTGAACCACTGCTTCACGGTTCCGAGCGACGCCGCGTTCAAGTCGGCCATCGAGCCGATGGTGTCGTGGTGGTAGGGATGGTTGGCCGGGAAGGCGTTGGCCTGGAGGTCTTCGTACGCGCGCCCGTAGGGCTGGTTTTCGCCCTGGCGCTTTTCGTTCTGGACTACGCCGCGTTGCTCGTCGAGTTCCGGCTGGCCGATCGCGCCGAGCAGGTGACCCATGCGGTCGGATTCCATCCACAGCGCCATGTCGAGCGCGGTGGTCGGAACGGTTTCGAAGTAATTGGTGCGGTCCAGCCAGGTCGTGCCATTCATGCCGGTGGCGCCGACCAGCTCGAACGGACGGAAGTATTCGTCCTTGTGGTTTTCCGAGCCCTGGAACATCAGGTGTTCAAACAGGTGCGCGAAACCGGTCTTGCCTTCGGGCTCGTAGCCGGAACCCACGTGGTACCACACGCTCACCGCCACGATCGGCGCCTTGTGGTCTTCGCTGACCACCACGGTGAGGCCATTGGGCAGGGTGAAGCGGGTATACGGGATGTCGATCTTGTTGCTCGCGTCGGCGGCCTGGACCGCGCCCCCGAACAAGGTCAAGCCAAGTGCTGCGAACCACGCCAGCCAGTGCGTGCGCATGATGGAGTCCTCCCCGGACTTTTGGATTGTTCAGGAACCGTAGCCGGGCCCATTGGATAAAGCAATCAGCCGGAAGGCACGGCTGGCGGCGGCGGGGTTACACTCGGCAAAAGCCCGGAAAACGGCCATGCAGCGCTGCTTGATCACCGGTGCCAATCGCGGGCTCGGGTTGGCCTTCGTTACCCAGTTGCTGGAACGCGGCGCGCGCGTGCTGGCGTGCTGCCGCGAACCCGGCAACGCCAAGGTGCTGGATGCCTTGGCGGCGGCGCATGGCGAGCGCCTGGGGATTCGTGCGCTCGATGTCGCCGATGCGGCTTCGATCGACGCGCTGCCGCAGGCCGCGGCCAAGCACCTGCAGCGCATCGATCTTTTGATCAACAACGCTGGCGTGCTGGTCTCGGGCGAACGCTTCGGCAACGTCAAGCCGGAATCGCTGGAAGAGAGTTTCGCGGTCAACGCCAGCGCGCCGCTGTTGATCACGCAGGCATTGGCACCGCTGTTGGCACTGGGCAACAAGCCGCGCGTCTTGTGCATCACCTCGCAGCTCGGTTCGATCGCGCAGGCCAACG
>Ga0207647_10001618_pt1 | contig 17320 bp, 7 predicted proteins | sample KBSCornC2_FD_184295 | JGI IMG/M metagenome (GOLD analysis project Ga0207647, IMG submission 184295) | Corn rhizosphere microbial communities from Kellogg Biological Station, Michigan, USA - C2 (SPAdes) (version 2) | ecosystem: Host-associated > Plants > Roots > Rhizosphere ...
GAAGGCAGGAGCGATACGCGATGAACCAATGCTGCTTAGGATTGCATGAATGCAGATTCGCCTCACTGGTGATGCAGCATTCGGTAAAGCGTCGAAGCCGACACGACGCACCAATGCCTCGGCCAGATTGGGGATAAACAGTTCGGTCTCACCGTAGTCGGGGGCGGTACGCTGATGAAGGGCAAGGAGTCCGGCGGAATTTCTAAGGAGGTCACAGACGTGACCGCATCAAGAGGGATACGGGAAAATAACGCAAAATAAATCGCCCCAGTGCCTGCGACCGACGCTGCCGTCATCGTAGTGCGAGTCGCAGTCGACGCAGCTGAGCGTCAGGAAAGCGCGAATCGCAGCACGCGGGGCGCCTAATTACAGAGGCAGAGGTGGCCGGAGAGTGTCTATGCGCGGTTCTTTCATCATTTCTGTTCTTTTGACTATTTTCAGCGCCTCCTACGCAATTCTGGCAGACGCGCAGACGGCATCTCTCCGCACGGCCCAAACTGTTGTGCGACTGCAAGCCGGACGTACCGTCCCGCGGTTGCTGAGTCTTCAGGCTCCGGGCAAAGGTCTGTGGATCAACAACGCGGCGGAAGACCTTATCACCAGCGCGGAAGTCGACGGACATCCAGTTCCCTTGCAATGGAAGCTATTCGCGAATGCTGGCCATGCAGATGCAAAACGCGTCTCGTATATCTACGAGACACAGAACCCGCACCTTCGTCTTACTTGGGAGTGGAACGCTCGTGCCGCAATCGGTCCGATTGAACATCGCATCCGCATCGAGAACCTGGATCCGCATGAACTCTGGCTACCGCTCCAGGACAGCTTTCGATATAGCTGGAGCGTGCCCGCGACACAGCCGCTCAGGCAGATCTATATCGACAAAGGGGCTGGTAAGCCGACACCCGTTGGCACGCACGATGTTGAGGTTTCTTCCGAATACACCTGGGAGGGCAAGTCCAGCACCTATGCCACTGACCAGGAACCGCGCGAGATTATTCCATGGTTCATGGTGGAACGAGCCGGAGCGCAAGGAGACGGTTGGTACGTAGGCTTGGAGTTCAGCGCCCGAACGCATCTCACGCTCGAGCGGGCCCGTGGACTTTTGCAAGGCAGCGTTGGGCTTAATCCAAAACCAGGGCCATTTCGCACCAGGCTGCAATCGGGCGACACCTTTGAGACGCCGCCGGTCTTCGTCGGCGCATTCACGGACGGCCGGGATGCTCTCGGCAATGTGCTGCGTCCATGGATTCGGCAGGTGCTGAACTACTCCGGGACATGGAAGAAGCCAGATTATCCTCTGCTCGTCAACAACAGTTGGGGCAGTGGCATGGCCGTCGATGAAGCTCTAGCGAAACGCATGATCGACGACTCCGCCGATCTCGGTATGGAGATGTTCGGTCTGGATGCGGGCTGGTTTCGCGGCGTCGGAGACTGGTACCCCGATCCGAAGAAGTTTCCTCATGGTCTGGCACCCATCGCGGATGCTGCACACCGTCATGGCCTGAAATTCGGAATTTGGGTGGATTGGGCACAAGCCGGTACCGATAGTGAACCGGGCGCGCTCAATGTCAACGATCCCAAGGTGCGGGATTGGTTAGTGGCAGACACGCCGCCGGGGTGGAAGCCGGATGAATTTGTTGGACGCACCACGGACATTGGACTTCCGGCAGCCAAAACGCATGCGCAGCATGAGCTTGAGCGCATGGTGACCAGCTATAAACTGGACATGTTGGAGCACGATGGCTATCTCGTGACTCGCAATTGCTCGCGTGATGATCACCTGCATGCGCCGCCGCCGGCCGGATTAGTCACGACAATCAATGGCAGCGGTGTCGCGATGCCGGATACATCGAACTCCACCGACGTCAGCTATCACGCCGTTCACTCCTACTATGAGATCTACTCCCATCTGCGCAAGGAACATCCCGATCTTATCTTCGAGATATGCAATGATGGCGGCCGCATGGTGGACTTCGGGAGCGCCTCACACGCCGACTACTTCTCCATTACCGATAGCTACGACCCACTCTCTAACCGGCGGGCCTTTTACGATGCGAGCCAAGTGCTTCCAGCGGCCATGTTGGAGGATTATGTGGAGAAGTGGCCAACGCTGCGATTGGAAAACTTCCGCTATATGCTTCGCAGCGGGATGATGGGCTGGCTGACCGTGATGCAGGACACCAACGCATGGACACCGGAGCAGCACGCTGCGGCGAAGGAGGAGTTTGCGCTCTATAAGGAGAAGTTGCGTCCCTTCATTCGCGATGCCGATCTCTACCACATTTCTTTGCGGCCGGACGGTGTGCATTGGGATGCCATCGAGTACCACGATCCGCGGCACCGAAAGGCATTGGTGTATGCATTTCGCGGCTCCGATCCGGAAGATAAGAGACACAGATTTGTCCTCTATGGGCTCGATCCTCACCTGCAGTATCGGTTGCATTTTCAAGACGGCAGTTCACCTGACCGGGTGGAAAGCGGCCGCGAGTTGAGAAGCAAAGGGCTGAATGTCTCGCTCACATATCCAAACAGCTCCGAGCTGATCTTCATTGATGAAGCAAATGAGCCACAATCCTTCGTTAAGTAACCGCCCTGCGGCAAAACAGATGGTCTTCGAATAGTCACCCTACCGTGTCGGATTGACCCATGTCGGCGGACGTTCGATCGCGGGAAGGCCTCGCTGTTTATTCGGTTCGGGGCTGAGCGTGAATTCAAGTCTGGAATCTGCCTTATCGAGCGCGGACACTGGGATCCAGGATGAATTGTTCTCCTGTCCGTCAAAGAGCACCTGCTTTACGTAAGGACCGTTGCCAGTGGAATGGATGGAGAGCGTGCTGCCATTCCCCATGTGAATTGCGGCGGAAGGAAACATGGGAGTTCCGATCAGGAGGCCGCCGACGCCGGGGATACCAGGGTAGAGGCCGAGTGCGTTCCACACGTAGACGCCCGAAGTAGCGCCTAGGTCATCATTGCCGGGAATGCCGCTAGGCTTCGTGCTGAAAGTCTGCTGCTCGATACGGGTAACGACCTGTTGCGTCTTCCACGGCTGGCCAGCGAAAACGTAGGCATAGGGCGTGACAAAGTCAGGCTCGTTGGCCATGTTGAAGCATGGCTCGCCCCAGCAGACGAGCTTGAGGAAGAACTTATCAAGCCGCGGAGTCGTGGCTGCGTCGCCACCGATGCGCTTTATGAGCTCCGGATACTCGAACGGAATCATGAAGGTGTATTGGTAGGTATTGCCCTCCTCAAATCCATTTTGGTCCGTGGATACAGGCGCATTGGGACGTTTGGGCATTGATGTCTCGGCATTAAAGCCCTGAAGCCACGTACCGTCGGCATTCCTAGGACGGATCCAGCGCGTTTCCGGATCGAAGAGGGTGGTCCAGTTTTGCGACTGCTTCAGGAGCTTTTGGTAGGTAGCTGCATCAGCGAGGCTGCGAGCGAATTGCGCGATCGCAAAGTCATCACTCGCATATTCAAGCGTACGTGAGGCCCCGCTGGGATCCTTGTCGACCGGAACATAGCCGCGCTGCAGATAGTCGGTGAGATACGGACGTTCTTCGTTGTTGTGAGGTCCCTTGCCGGGTTCCGTCGCGGCTTTGACCATGTACTTGAGCGCGGTTTTCGTGTCGAAGTTTAACGCGCCGAAGGCATAAGCAGACGCGATAAGCACAGAGGGAGAGTCGCCATTCATAACGTAAGTGACGTCATTTGCAGCAGGCCAGCGAGGCAGCCAACCGCTCTGTTCGGCGTCATTAACGAGAGACTGCATCATGTCGCTGACGCGGTCTGGGACAAGAAGCGCCTGAAGTTGAATTGTGTTGCGATAGGTATCCCAGTCCGAAAAGTTGGCGTACTGTGCATGCTGCCGCGTGGACGCTAGCGAGCGAATCCTCCCATCGAATCCGACGTAATCGCTGTTGCCGTCGCTGAAAAGATTCGGTGACAGCATCATGTGGTAAAGCGCCGTATAAAAAATCGTTCTTTGCTCCGGAGTGCCGCCATCTACTGGAACCCGGTCAAGCGTGCTGCTCCACACGCGACGAGCGGAAGACCGCACCTGATCGAAGTCCCAGCCGGGCAGCTCCTTATTCAAGTTCTCAATAGCGTTGGCCTCGCTCACGTAGGAGATGGCAACCTTGAATTGGATCTGAGACTGGTTTCCGAAATCGAGCCATGCTCCAGTGTGCCGGCCTGCAGCCTCGCGCTGATCCTTCTGGATGTCATCATCCTTCCAGGTGGCGAAGCTGTCGAATGGCCGCTCGAACTTGGCCGCAAAATACAAGGTGTAATGCGAGTCCGTTCCGCAGAAGCCGCCCGCAGCGGTGGATCCGACGAGGGTCTCCTGTCCGATGAGGCGTATATGCGTTCCGTCATGTTCGCGGCCAACAGGCGGAAGAGTGGCCACATGCACGTCGGTGTTTGCACTCGTGCCTTTGACGAGGAGGCGAGAAGGCTGTCCCTGCGGAAAATGGATGCGGGCAATGCCAGCCCGTTCTGTAACTGTCAGATCTACCTTACTCCCATTTGAAAGCGTGACGGAGTAATAGCCGGGATGTGCCTCTTCCTGGTCATGGCTGAAGGCAAGGGTGTAGTCATCGGGACTCGCTGCGGGGTTAGCCTTGAGCTCGCCTGTCCAGGGAAGCATAGGGAAGTCTCCATAGAGCGGGCATCCGGCGCCGCTTAGATGGGTCAGGCTGAAGCCGTGGATTTTGGTTTTGTCATGAAAATACCAGCCCTCGCCACCCGTGTCTGGGCTCCACTGGATCATTCCGAATGGCAATGAGGCTCCAGGAAAGGTGTTGCCCTCGCCCGCCGTGCCAATGAAGGGATCAACGGAGTCGTAGGCCGCTTGCGCATGAGAGGCAGAGGGGCTGAAGAGCACGAATGCGAGCAACGCTATTACCAGGAATGACGAAAACCTGAACATGCTGTCTCCTGTGCGGCATGATTGTGGAACAGGCGGAACCCTTCCGACTCGTTTCGACTGCATCACGTATCGAAGTGTAGATCACGAAATCAATGTGAGTTTGTCTGGCGCGCGTTCTGATGGCAACTTCCAAACTCGGCAAATCAAGTACACATACAAGGACCTGATCGCATAGACCAGATTCCGATGGACTTCGAGCATCTGAAGCGATTCTCCTTGACACGCTCGTTGATTCGATGCCAAAACTAATCAAACAAAGAAAAGCGTAAGTTGTTACGAAATTTTCTGCTTATGCAAGCGGCATAGGCCGATGGGGAAGGCTAACGTGCGTAAAATTCACAGCCAACAGTCGCGGACGCTACTTTGCTTTGCCATCGTTGCAGCTTCGATCGGAGTTAGCAGCAGTGCCGGTCGGCCGACCGCTACCCAACAAGCGCGGCAGGCACTCGCCCCACTTCATCCCATTGACGCGCACGCTCATGTGTTTCAAAGCGATCCTGCTCTCACCCGCATGCTCGAGCAGTGGAACCTGCACATCGTCGACATTCTCGTTGTAGATGACAAGGGGCTCACGCGCCGCCCGCTTGATCAGCAGCGCGCGGCTGCTCTGGCCTTTATCCACTCGGCGAGGGGCCACGCCTCACTGTGCACCACTTTCGATCCTTTTCTCCTCTCTCAGCCCGATTTCACAAAAACCACAATTGATCAACTCAATCAGGATTTCGCGAATGGCGCAATTGCGGTCAAGGTCTGGAAAAACATCGGCATGGAGTTGAAGGATGGCCATGGCAACTATGTGATGGTGGATGACCCCAGACTCCGTCCGATATTTCAGGACATCGCTGTTCACAACAAAACGCTCATCGCGCACCAGGCCGAGCCGGAGGTAGCCTGGAAGCCCGATTCCAAAGCTCTCGATACCAGTTACTACGCCGAGCACCCGGAATGGGATATGTCGAAAGTTCCTGGAGCACCATCCAAGGCGGCGGTTCTTGCGTCGCGCGATCAACTGCTTGCGCAGAACCCACGCCTGCGGGTTGTCGGCGCGCACCTCGGTAGCATGGAATCAGACGTCGATCTCGTAGCGGAGCGGCTGGACCGTTATCCGAACTTTGCCGTCGACACGGCGGCGCGTGTGCCACACCTCACGATTCAGCCCCGACCCAAGGTGCGTGCCTTCCTTATCAAGTATCAGGACCGTGTGCTCTACGGAACGGACACAGACATCATGCGGAAGGGCGATGTGAATCCGTCGATTGCCGACTGGCAGAAGCAGCTCGCTGAAGATTGGCGCTATTTCGCCACCGCCGACACCTTCAACTATGACGGGCACATGATCCAGGGGCTGCAGCTTCCTCTGCCAGTGTTGCGCAAGCTATACCATGACAACGCAGTGCATTGGATCCCTGGTTTGGCAAACGGAGGCGTGCGATAGGCCGACATGGCCTGACAGACAGATGAATCTGATACTGTCATTTGCATTACGCAAGACGATTTAGAGAGGGGCGAATGGCCGCTGATGCAGATACGCTGCAATCGACAGGTACTGCGCCGCATCTCAAGCGCTCTCTCAAGCTGTGGCACCTCATCGTCTACGGCATCATCATCATCCAGCCGACGGCCCCGATGGGCATCTACGGCGTGGTCAGCAATGAGGCACGCGGCCATGTCGTCACCACCATCCTCATCGCTATGGTGGCTATGCTCTTCACCGCCGTCAGCTACGGTCGCATGGCGCGCGTCTATCCAAGCGCGGGCTCCGCGTTTACCTATGTTGGCAAGGAGCTTCATCCGCTCGCGGGATACGTAGTCGGATGGTCCATGCTCATGGACTATCTCCTGAACCCCATCATATGCGCGATCTGGTGCAGTGCCGCGGCCAGGAACATCTTGCCGGCTATTCCTTACGCAACTTGGGCGCTCTCCTTTGTCATCCTCTTCACCGTACTCAATCTGTTCGGCGTCAAGAGTTCGGGCAATATGAACGCTGTTCTTGCCTCGGCCATGGGGTTGGTAGTGGTCATATTCCTTGCGTATGCCATCCGCTATCTTGCGTTCGTTTCGCGTCCGGTTGGCGGCGCGTGGCTCACTCCCTTTTATGATCCCAACCATTTCTCGTCGGCTCGGCTCTTTCGAGGCACATCCATCGCGGTGCTCACCTACATCGGCTTTGACGGCATCTCTACGATGTCTGAAGAAGTCGAAAACCCGCGCCGCAACATCATGCTCGGCACCGTCCTCACCTGCCTGTTCATGGGGATTCTCTCGGCGATAGAAGTCTATGTAGCCCAGCTGGCATGGCCCTACCGTGCCCCATTCGATGGCTCCGTCGTGGACACGGCCTACGTTCACGTCGCCATGCGCATCGGTGGGAAGTTTCTTTTTCATCTGCTCAATGCCACACTGCTCATCGCCAACATGGGGTCTGGCATGGCCGCGCAGTTTGGCGCGGCGCGCTTGTTGTATGGGATGGGCCGCAGCAACGCGTTGCCTCGCGGTGTTTTCGGTTCACTCAGCACCCGCACCGCCATTCCGCGCAACAATGTTCTGCTGGTTGGCCTCTGCACCCTGATCGGTGTTTTTCTTCTCACCTACGAAAAAGGGGCGGAGATGCTGAACTTCGGCGCCTTCATTGCCTTCATGGGAGTCAACGCAGCAGCGCTCGTTCATTACAAATACCGCGCGAAGGAAAAGGTACGGCTCCCTGCACTGGCACCGCTACTTGGGCTGGTTGTCTGCGCCTTTATATGGCTCAACCTTGGCCACAATGCTCAGTTACTTGGCACTATCTGGCTTGCGATGGGACTCGTTCTCTACTGGCTGCGGCGCAAGAAGCAGGGAAGTGACGCAGATCCACTCGCCACCTTCGAGCCGTGAGAGCGAACTATCTGATCTGTGATTGAAGTGGAGTGCTGGTTTCGCAGCAAGACGCTTCCTGAGGATCACTTTATAGCGATTCCAGAATCTTTGGCACGTAACAGTGGCGCTGACTGTTCGGGCAGCAGTCCGTGGTCCGCTGTCAATGCAGAACAGTCACAATATGGAACCATCCGGAAGGTTTTGTTTATGATCGCTTCTTGTTTCATGGCAGTATCGTCAAGAAGCGCAAGATTCGCCACAGAGAATAGCGAGGTTTAGCCCATCTATGCGGAACAAGCCGAAGACCAAGGCTGGCGATCGGCCTGAAATGCTCATTGATGAGCGTCGGCAGCACATCCTGGAACTCATTCAGAATCACGGCCGCGCCCTGGTCAGCGATCTATCGGAGCGGTTGAACATATCCCAGATCACTATCCGTAAAGATCTGGATTATTTGCAGTCGAAGGGCGCAATTCAGCGCTCACATGGCGGCGCGTTGCGCGTGCCGTCCAGCGCCCTGATCGATCCGACTCTCCAGGAAAAGCAAAAGCACAATCTTCAAGAAAAGGAGAGAATCGCTGCGGCCGCTATCAAAATGGTCGAAGAGGGCCAATGTGTCATCCTGGATTCGGGCACAACTACCACAGCAGTCGCGGAGCGTCTGAAGCGCTTCAAGCAACTCACCATCATCACAAATGCGGTGAACATCGCGGCAGAGCTGGCTGGGACAGACTTCGAAGTTATCTTGGTCGGCGGAACAATGCGGAAAAACTCCTTCTCCTTGGTCGGTCCTCTCGCTGAAGACAACCTGGAAGAGATGCATGCGGATATTCTCTTCCTTGGCGTAGACGGATTCGACATGGAAGTGGGTATCACCACGCCAAACCTTCTCGAATCCCGTGTCAATCGCGCCATGGTGAAAGCCGCTCGTCACGTGGTGGCGGTGTGTGATTCGAGCAAATTCACCCGCCGCAGCCTGTCGCGTATCGTGCCGCCCGGAGCGATCCATCACGTGATCACCGATCAAAATCTTCCACGAGAAATTGAAGAAGCGCTGCGAGCGATGGGCATTGCCGTCACGCTTGTTTAACGACGGGCACGCCGCCGGCCATCAGAAGGGCTTGGCGCTGCTCCCGTCCTCTACCGCAAAATCGTCTTGACACGGAGATTTGGAAGGAATACAAAAGGCGACTATACGAAATAAATAGCAATTAAAAATTGCAAATCGGAACAGGGTGGCTTTGGGGGGGTGTGATGCGAACGTCCAGATTCGCAGCGGCTTGGACCGTTGGGATCATGCTGCTGCTGTCCTTCTCGCTTGCGCATGCTCAGTCCATCAATGAGGCTGAGCTGCGAGGTACCGTAACCGATGCTTCGGGAGCGGTGGTTCCCCTTGCTCACATTACGCTCATCGACGTCGCGACCAATATCGCACAGAACAGCGTCAGCGATCAGAGGGGAGGGTATGCCTTCCGAGCGTTACGGCCCGCAACCTACAAGATGCTGGTCGAAGCAAGCGGCTTCGGTAAAGTAGAGCAGGACAATATTTCGCTCACGGTCAATCAGCAAGCCACTCTCAATGTGACGCTCCGTCCTGCTACGGTCGCTTCGAACATCACCGTGAGCGCAGTCCCGGTGCTGCTCGAAGCGAATGACGCGACACTTGGAACCGACGTCGGTAGCAAATATCTGCTTCAGATACCGCTTGCGAACCGCGACCCGTTTGGTTTGACCTTTCTTGCTGGTGGCGTAACGGAGACAACTGGCGCTGGTGTTTCGAATAACTACCCGGACGGCACGAATTTCGTATCAAACGGCCAGCGCAATGCCACCGCAGAGATCCGGCTCGACGGAAATCTGACAAGCGCGCCGGAGCAGGGCGAAGGCGGCAACTCAAACGTCTACTACCAACCCTCGGTAGAGGCTCTTCAGGAATTCAAAGTCGAGAACAACAGCTTTTCCGCCGAATACGGCAACAATGGCGGCACTGTCGTGAACACGGTGATGAAGTCCGGCACGAACCAGTTGCATGGGAGCGGCTGGTGGTACGGCCAGCGCTCTGCCTTCGACGCCCGGGACTTCTTTAATAGTGGACCGGTTCCGGATCATCAGCGCGACCAGTACGGCTTTTCCGTCGGCGGCCCCATACGTAAGGACCGCACCTTCTTCTTCGCTGACCTGGAAGTCGTGCGCGATCGAGCGCCCGTCAACATCGTCGCAACCGTGCCGACGGCGCAGGAGCGCAGCGGAGACTTCTCGAATACCTATGCCTCCGATGCCGATGGCAATCTCGTGCTGAATCAGATCTTCGATCCCTTTACCACGAGCGTAGACGGCACCCGTACCGCTTACCCCGGTAATAAAGTCCCGCAGACGGAAATCGATCCCATCGGTCAGAAGCTCCTCAACTATTACCCGAAACCGAATCAGGCCGGTGACCCAGGAATCGGTACGAACAACTATCGCGATGTCATTCTGTCGGGCGACGACAGCGTGCAATTCGACGTTAAGGTGGATGAGAACTTCAGTGAGCGATCGCGGTTGAATGTGCGATACAGCTATTTGCATGGCAGTGGCAGCACGCCCATCGTCTTCTTTGACGATATTTTTGATGACGGCGTGAACTTCACCGACGACGTTTACAACGATGGCCTGGAGTACACGTACGCTCCCACTGCAAACACCCTCTGGATCAGCCACTTCGGTATCGATCGCGTCACCGAGCCAAGTTTCTCCAAGACCCCTGATCCCACTACTTTCGGCTTCCCTGCGTCGCTCAATCAGAACGGCATCACGCGAATGCCGGCCATCTTGCCTAATTCCAACGGAGACTATTCGCGCTTCACTCCGCTGTTCAGCCAATGTTGTGTCGATACAAAGTTCGCGCATACTCTGCTGAACTACTCGTCTGCGTTTTCCTGGACCCACGGGAGACATAGCATCAAATTCGGCGGCGAACAGCGCCTTTTCTATAACAACTTCTTCCAGCCCAACTATCCGACGGGTCTGTTCAGCTTCGATCCCACAGTAAGCTCAGCCACGCCCTACGATACGAACAACGGCACCGAGGGCAACTCGTTCGCTAACATTCTTATCGGATACGGCGATTCAGGAAGTATTACCGTCACCCGTGCCGTCGCTGATCTGTCACGTGAGACGGCCTTTTATGGGCTGGACAACTGGAAAGTCAGTCCGAAGCTCACGCTCAACCTTGGGCTCCGATATGAATGGAGCAATCCCTACACGGAGCGCCATAATCTCGAGCAGTTCAGCGACTTCACTGCCAGCAGCGGCGTGAGTTTGCCAGGGCTGGGTGCGCTGCCGGGTTCTACCATCTTCGCCTCGAACTCACAACGCAACATCCCTGTCGATCGCAACAACTTCGCGCCGCGCGTCGGTTTAGCGTATCAGGTAAGTAACCAGACCGTGGTGCGTGGAGGGTTCGGCGTCTACTACGGCATGAATGTCGCGACCAACTTTCAATATCCAGGCACAGCATTCAGCAGCACGCCGGCCGTCTTCTTTACCAAAGACAACTATGTGAATCGATATGCCACGCTCGAAAATCCGTTTCCCACCGGCATCCAGGATCCACAAGGAACAAAATACGGCAAGCTCGCTGAATGGGGACTTTCGAACGGCAACAATCTCAATTACGAGAAAGCACGCAACGCGGAAATCTACCAGTGGAACGTCGGGTTGCAGCAGGCGTTCCCCTGGCAGATCGTGCTCGGCATCGATTACTCCGCCAATCGCACCACGCATCTGCCCTGGGGTGGCTACAACAGCACCAGCAATCGCAACTTCATCGCTTCCGCGTTGCGCCGGCAAACTACCAGCGATCAGTTGAGCGCGCTGGTAACCAATCCATTCCAGCCGCTTTTCAACGGCCCAGGTGCGATCTTCAACGAGCCTGAATCCCGCTATGGTGATGATCAAATTCCGCAGATCAACCTGCTGCGTCCCTATCCACAGTTCGATGGCTCCTTTCAGGGACTGCCTTTGCTCGAGGCGAGTTCCTGGTACAACTCCCTGCAGGTTCGGTTCCAGAAGCGCGCCAACGAATATCTCTCCTTCGAGGGTAACTACACTTGGGCAAAGGCGGAAGATAACTCTTCAACGGGCTTCAATGCGTTTGTTGGCAACCTCGATAGCGGCAACCCACAGGAACTGGATAATCTCAATGCTGAGTGGTCAGTCAGCGCAAACGATGCAACCAATCGATTCGTAGCCGCCATCGTTGCTCAACTGCCTTTCGGGCGCGGTCGGCTTGTAGGCAGCGGCATGAGCCGGTGGGCAGACGCTATTATTGGCGGCTGGCAGGGTTCCACGACCTTCACATTCCAGACAGGCCAGCCTATGCCCATCAGCATAGCCAATCCACGCCTGGCGGATGGAAACCAGCGGCCGGACGTGGCCTGCGCCCAGGTGCTCACTGGCATCAGCGTGCATCGAGCCGCGTTTACCAACCAGCCCTTCCTGAATGCCGGATGTTTTGCTGATCCGGGCGATCAGCAGGCTGGCAACGCTCCCCGCTATTTCTCCAATATCCGCGCGGATGGCATCCACAACTTCGATGTCTCCTTCTCCAAAAACATCACCGTGGTGCACGAGAACCAGCTTGAATTGCATGCAGATTTCTTTAACTTCACCAACACGCCGCGCTTTGCCTTTCCGGCCTTTGCCTACGAGGATCCATCCTTCGGTATCGTGAACTCGACCGCAGCGGGCTACACCCCGCGTCACACGCAATTCGGCATTCGGTATCAGTTCTAAGACAGCTATGGTCGTTTGTCGCGGGTGCTGTGGAGGAGATTCTTGCCTGTGAATCGCTATGCATCTCATGTCACCTTGGCAGTTGTGTTCGTGACCGCAAGCGGACTGTATGCTCAGTCGGCGCCCCCGAAGCCGCCGAGTCGACAGATATTCGATGGTCCCTCGAGAACTTGGCTACGGCAGGTACGGATCGCCGCCTATCCTCTTACGATTAGCAATGCAGATGCGATCGTGCGTCAGGCAGAAGCCAGCGGCGTTTACGGCATCGAAGTCGACAACGACATTCCCGGTCGATACGAAAGCCTGCTTGATCCAAAAGAGAAGCTGGAAGCTATTCGCCTGGTAGCAACCGCTGCGCATCGGCATCGCAATAAGGCATTCGTCTATATCGCAGGTCTTGAATGCATCTCGAAAGATGCAGATGGGCAGCACACGCTGGCCAAGGACCATCCGCAATGGTTGCAGCGCAAAATTACCGGCCAGCCCGCAATTTTTGATGCGAAGGCTGCCTTCTGGATCAAAAATGGCGAAGAGGATGCGTGGGTGAGTCCATATGCCACGGACTGGCGTGCGCTCTACATGCAACGCGTGCGACAGATCGCGGCCACCGGCATCGATGGTATCTACGTCGATATCCCATACTGGATGACCCACTTCACTGGCTGGGAGGATACCTGGGCTAGTTTCGACGACGCAACCGTAGCGGCGTTCCGCCGTGAGACCGGTCTCGACGCGCGTCACGATCTGAAACTTGGAGACTTCCAAGACCGTAACTTTCGTAAGTGGGTTGACTTTCGCGTCCGCACCATCACCGATTTTCTAATCGAGATTCGTGCCAATGCTACGCGGGTGAATCCCGGCATTTCCGTTATCCCGGAGATCTTTCCCGGGATTGAGGAGGAAGCACCGCGGGTCGGTGCGGATGTCTATCAGATCTATCCTCATGTTGATGCGATAGCCCACGAGTACGAGTTCGGCGGTGGTGACGACCATACCGCCGCATCGCGCACGCCTTTCGATTGGCTGATGTATCAGATTGGCCTGCGCAGTTTCCGCGCGTTTGCCGGCGATCGATCCACCTGGATACTGAATTATTCGTGGGATGACGCACCACATATCAAGCCGCGCGATGCCATGCTCAACCTCGCGATGTCAGAGTTGATGGCGGGCGCCAACCTGTGGGATGCAAAAGGGCATGTCATGTCTGGTTCCAACGACATGGCGGTACGCACTGAAATATTCCACTGGGTCGCGGCGCATCAGGCTGTCTTCAGCGGCACACGCATCCCCAACGGAAATGTAGGTGTCTACTTTTCCGATACGACACGGAACTACGCCCCCAGGGAGTACATCGCCTCCTATCGCGGCATGCTGTTGCTCCTTTTACAGTCACATGTTCAATTCCAGATAGTCACGCCGCGTACGTTATCGGCTTTTGCTGGCACCACTCTGGTTCTTCCCGATGTGCGCGTGGTCAGTGACGAGGAATCAGCTGCGGTGCATAGCTTTCAGCAGAAAGGAGGCAAGCTTGTTCTCACTGGCCAGCCTGACGCAAAGCTCGATGGCATTGCGGCTGCCATCCGCTTCCCGGCGAGTCCGGAACGGGGTTACCTGGAGAGAGCGAGCACTCACTTCGACACTGTAAGCCCATCCGAACAGTCCGCACTTCTCGATGCCATCCAAGATCATCCCGAATTCGAGATCACCGCGCCTCGTGACGTCGTAGCGCACGCCGCAAGTATTGATGGCACGAGCTACATCTTCTTCGCCAACTTCACAGGCCTCCGAGCAGGTACGCAAGCGACGCCCTCGTCGCAATCTGGGATCCGTATCACAACCCCGGCCCGTTTGGGCGCCATTATGCACGTGCTGCCATTCATGGGCCGAGAAAGCATCATAAGTGGCCGCACAACGGATGCCAATATCCAGTTCCGACTGCCGCCTCTCGAGCGTGGCGCTGTGGTGTGGTTTTCGAAGTAGTGCTCGCCATTGCATCTTCTAGCCTGAAAGTAGGCTAATATTTCGGGCTGGCCGGCCGTGCCGCATCCGACTCAATAGTCTGCGTTAATACGAAAAGAAGGGTTGCGAATCAAGGGTGATCGCCCGAACCAAAATTCATGCTCTCTGCAATTGATAATTACGGCAGCGTCGCTGCCTTTGCCGCAGAGAGTTCTCCGCATATGCCCGAGTTGCATTGGCGGATGATCGGTCCGTTTCACGCTCAATAGAGCAGCTTCAACGAAAACTGAATCTGTCGCGAATTTCCTGACGTTCTGCTGATGATCCCAAAACCTGAGCCCGCGATCGTGTTGGCAGGTAATCCCATATTGACGATGTTGAAAATATTGAAGAACTCGGATCGGAATTGCAGCACGGTCAGCTCCGATCCGTTTTTGCGTCGTCCGAGCGGGGTGTCCTTGATCAGCGAAAAATCGAAATCATAGAAAGCAGGTCCTCGGAAGCTGTTCCGTCCAAGGGTCCCGAATTGCCCTGAGTTCGGACCGGTTCCGCTGGGAAGATGAATCGGAATCGAAAAATACGAGCCGTTTTGCTCGCCCTTGCCGAAGTAGTCTTCGCGCTTTGCGCGCGCCGTCGACAACTGTGGCTGGGCAATCTGATCAGGTCGATCTACGCTGTTTGAGCCAACCCCTGTCTGCTGCACACCGGAGTACACAGTGAATGGTACTCCGCTCGACATGCTGGAGATGCTCAGCAATTCCCACCCCTTCGTCACTGCACGGCTCACACGCTGCAACATTGCCGCCTTCTCCAACTGGAGGTCCTGCGCCACGCTCAAAGTGAATGTATGGGTGACATCGAATGATGAAGGCCCTTTTTCCGGATGGGTATCAAATGGATCTTGCGGCGCAGCCAATGCCACCGGTCCGGAGGCACCTGCAATGAAGCCGCCCGCGACGGAGCTCACATCGTCAATAGATTTTGACCACGTATAGCTTGCCTGCACCCCAGGACCGCCATGAGGAACTATTCCTTGCAGCGAAGTCTGCAGCGCATTATAAGTCGAGTGGGAATTCGCTTCGATCAATGTTTCGGTTCCGAACCCACCTACGATCGATCCCGAGCTATCAAACTTGGTGTATCGCGCGAACTCCTCATCCGCTCCGTTATATCCATTCGGATAGGCGGAACGTGCCAGATGCACCGCTGCTGTTCCCACGTAGCTTGCATCCGCGGTCAGGCCTGCGAAACTGTGTTCCATGCCGAGTGTCCACGTATCGAGATAGGCATTTCCAAAATGCCGGTCAATGCCGGACACATTCAAAGGCACAATCTGGTGGTCAGGCAGAACCGCGGCCAGATCCCGCTCGTAGCGGTCAACGGCCATGGGCGTATTCGGAGCAACCGACGTAGTATTGTTCCCCGGAAACATATCCTGCCCCGACGTCGTATAGACGCGAGGCAGTTGCGATGGTTCGATCTGATAGCCATATGCGATCGGTGTTCCCGCAGTCGAAGTGATACGTGGATAAACGACGAACGGCGTGCCGCCAGTCAGCATATTGTCCTGCCATATGTTGGGTGGGATAGTCGTAATACCCCCTCCCGCATGAAATGTGGTTGCAGGGGATGCATGCCAGTCCAACTGAACTCTAGGCTGCCAGTTATAGCGGCTCGATTCGTAACCGGGCTGCGGGTTTACCAGAAAATCCTGGCCGAATTCGGTGTCCGCACTTCGTATGCTCGAAGTGCGGCGCGCTCGCTCCGTGATCGGTGTAAAGAACTCGTAGCGCAAACCATAATTCAGCACGAATCGATCTGAGATCTTCCATGCGTCTTGAAACCACGCAGCACCTTGATTCCGATTGATAGCTGCTGCTCCGATGTGTTCACCATTTGAGAAATACGGCGGAGCGATCGCACGTGTATAAGCGAAAGGGCTCCCGCTCAAAAAGCTGGAGAGCGTGTCCGGCAGCGGATCGCCCACTCGGATGATGTGCGCGCCACTCTGCGAAACCATCTGCACTCTGGAATACGCCGCGCCTCCACCGAAGTCATACTCGCCGTTTGGGCTGGTGCCGAAGTAGGTGGTGTCACGATTCAATCGCACCTCTCCGCCGAAGTGAAATGCGTGTCGCCCGTTCGTGTACACGAAGCTCTGCCGCAACGCGAAGAGATTGTTAAATGCGGCAATCACCGATCCGCCTGCGACGTTGAAACCCTCGAAGAGGCTGTCGTTAAACTTCACCGCTGGGTCGGTCTGGTTCGTGGTCACAAACGATGGAGTCGTTCGCGTGATACTGAACATCGTCTCCAGTGTCAGGCGCTTCGTTGCGGCGCGCGAGAAATCAAACGCAAGATTGCGTTGTTGGTCGATATACGCGACACCAAAACTCGGATCGAGTACCAACTGGTCTGGATTTGTGGTCGGCCCGGTCAGATTATCGAAAGATACCCGCCCGAAGAAGTGGTTAGCGCCTTGCTGATGGTCCATGCGGATGGAGAACTGATCGGCATCCGTGGGCACCTTTGAAGAGGTCGCATAGGTGTGTATGCCATAGGCACCCTGCGGATAATTAGGTAGGGGATACCTCGCCAGCACGGCCGCGATACCAGGGTCCACCGGAACGATGAGCGTGTCTCCTGGATATGCTGTCGTGTCACGCCCAGCACGTTCCTCCGCTGTAGGCACCGGGAACACCTGCGTGGTCCCCAAAACCTGCCGAAATCCTTGGTACTCGCCGAAATAGAATGTCTTTCCGCGTCCGTCGTACACATGCGGCAACAGCACCGGGC
>Ga0207647_10001619_pt1 | contig 17315 bp, 10 predicted proteins | sample KBSCornC2_FD_184295 | JGI IMG/M metagenome (GOLD analysis project Ga0207647, IMG submission 184295) | Corn rhizosphere microbial communities from Kellogg Biological Station, Michigan, USA - C2 (SPAdes) (version 2) | ecosystem: Host-associated > Plants > Roots > Rhizosphere ...
AAGCCGATGTCGTGGCAGAACCCGAGCATTTGCCGATCGAACTCCTTGAGCGGATGGCGGCTGTCGATGATCAGCACGATGCCGCGCAACGATTCGCGTTCGCGCAGGTATTCGTCGATCATGTGCCGCCAATGCTCGCGCATCTTTTCCGGCACCTTGGCGTAACCGTATCCGGGCAAGTCGATGAGCCTGCGGTCGGCGTCGAGCGCGAATACGTTGAGCAGCTGCGTGCGTCCGGGCGTCTTCGAGGTGCGAGCGAGCCCGGTTTGATCGCAGATCGCGTTCAACGCGCTTGACTTGCCTGCGTTCGAACGTCCGGCGAAGGCGATCTCCGCGCCGGTGTCTGCCGGCAGTTGGCTCGGTTTCGACGCGCTGGTGAGGAATTGCGCCGAACGGAAAGGATTTACTGGCATGCTGGTTTGACCCTGATGGGTGCGGCTGGGATAATTCGCGCCTTGCGCCGACGACTCGTCTTCGCCGGCAATCCCCTGGAGTGAAGTGTATGAGTTTTCGGCATGTGATTGCTCTGGCCGCGCTGTTCGGCGCCGGTTCGCTGATGGCGCAGGAGCCGGCCGCGCCGCCGGTCGCAACCGCACCGGCTGCGGCTACGGCCGCCGCGCCGCTCAAACCGGGCGACGCCAACAGCGGACAAGCCAAGTCGGCAACATGCGGCGCCTGTCATGGCATCGACGGCAATCCGGCCTCTTCGCAGTACCCGAAGCTCGCCGGCCAGCATGAAAACTACATCGCGCGGCAGATCGAGTTGATCAAGACCAACCAGCGTGCGAACCCGGTGATGATGGGGTTCATCGCTTCCATGACGCCGCAGGACATGCACGATGTCGGCGCCTATTTCGCCAGCAAGTCATCGCTGCCCGGCGTGGCCGACGCGAAGCTCGTGGCCAAGGGCGAAGCGCTGTATCGCGGTGGCGACAAGGCCACCAACACGCCGGCGTGCATGGCTTGTCACGGCCCGGACGGCCGCGGCAATCCGGGCGCGGGTTATCCGCAGCTCGCCGGCCAGTTCGCCGACTACACCGCGGCAAAGCTCAAGGATTTCCGCGACGGCAAGAAGTGGAGCGACGACGACAAGGGTGCGATCATGCCTGCCGTCGTGCACGGCTTGAACGATAACGACATTGCCGCCCTCGCTTCGTATATCGAGGGTTTGCACGGCGCCGGCAACGGCAACACGGCGGCGAAATGAATATGCGCATCTTTGCCCGGTTCGCATCGATCGCGCTGCTCGGTTTCTCGGCCGCGCACGCCCAACCGGCGTCGGAATGGCACGCCGGCGAACATTACTTCGTGATCGATCCGCCGGTGCCCACGAGCAGCGGCGACAAGATCGAAGTCACCGAGGTATTTTCGTACGGTTGTCCGGCGTGCAATTTCTCCTACCCTTCCGTCGACAAGCTGCGCAAGGCTCTTCCCGCGAATGCCGTCATGAACTTCGTCCCGGCGGCGTTCAAGCCCGACGAAGATTGGCCGATGTTCCAGCGCGCCTATTTCGCCGCCAAAGCGCTCGGTATCGCCGACAAATCCCATGATGCGACGTTTGACGCAGTGTGGAAAACCGACGAACTTGCGATCTTCGACAAGGCCAGCAACAGCTACAAGAAGACGATGCCGACGATCGAGGACGCCGCCAAGTGGTACGCGAAGTTCGGCGTCAAGGCCGAAGACTTCGTCGCCATGGCCAATTCGTTCACGATCAACACGCGCATGAAGCAGGCGACCGCCTGGATCAAGGCGGCCGGCGTGGACGTGACGCCAACCATCGTCGTCAACGGCAAGTATCGCCTTACCACCACCTCGGCCGGTGGCAGCTGGGACAAAGCCCAGGAACTCGTGCTGTATCTGTTGAAACAGGAATCCGGCAAGTAGGCAAAGGAACTCGCCGCGCCGACGCGCAGTCGGATGCGACTCATATCTGGAGAATTGCGCATGTTCAAGCACGTTTTGCTCTTGCTCGCCGGAATCCTCGCCGTCACTGGCTGTCAGGCCCAGGACGCTGCCGCACCGCCGGCCGCCAAGCGCCAGTGGGAAGCCGGCAAGGATTACGCGGTACTCAATCCGCCGGTGCCGACCGGCAGCGACAAGGTGACCGTCACGGAAGTGTTCTCGTACGCGTGCCCGCATTGCGCGCACTATCAGCCGTACGCGGATGAGATCAAGGCCAAACTGCCGGCCGGCGCACAATTCGAATTGCTGCCGGCGGTATTCCAACCGGCGTGGGAACCGTTTGCACGCGCGTTCTACACCGCAAAGTCGCTGGGCCTGCTCGAAAAAACGCATCAGGCGCTGTTCGACGCCGTGCACCGCGATCATCAGCCGCTGCGCACGATCGAAGACCTGGCCAATTTGTTCTATGCGAATTACGGCGCCAATCCAGGCGCGTTCCTGTCGACCGCGACCTCGTTCGTGATCGACGGCGAAATGGCCAAGGACGCGCAACGCGTGCGCGATTATGGCGTGGAAGCCACGCCGACGCTGATCGTCAACGGCAAGTATCGCGTGTCGATGAATGCCGAACACGGCATCGGTCCGTCTGAATCCGTGCAGATCGCGCTCGATCTGGCCAGGCAGGAAGTTGCTGCAAAGAAGAAGTAATGCGCTGCACCTCTGCGCTGGCGGGAGAACTCGGCCTGCCGCAGCCCGCCGCGTGAGAATGGCGTTGCGGGTTGCGATCCCTCTGCGCGCCGCGTAGGCTCGATGCATGGCCGCACCCGGTGCACACTCCGCCGCGCACCTGCAGCTGCTGAGCTGCAACATCGCCGCCGGCGGCAACATACGTCGCTACGGCGATTACCTGACCAAGAGCTGGAAACACGTGCTGCCCACGCGCGGCACCCGCAGCAACCTGGATCAGTTTGCCGATCTGCTCAGCGAGTTCGATCTGGTCGGTTTGCAGGAAGCGGATGCCGGCAGCCTGCGCTCAGGCTTCGTCAACCAGACGCAATACCTCGCCGAGGCGGCGGCCTTTCCGTACTGGAGCCACCAGCCCAACCGCAAGATCGCACGCTTTGCCGCTTCGGCAAACGGTTTGCTCACGCGCAGGGAGCCGAACGAGGTGCTGGATTATCCACTGCCCGGCCGCATTCCCGGCCGCGGCGCGCTGTGGGCGCGCTTCGGCGAGGGCGAACGCGCGCTTATCGTCGTCATTGCGCACTTGTCGCTCGGCCCGGCGGCGCGGCGCGCGCAATTCGAATTTCTTGCCGAACTGATCGGCGGTCAGGACCACGTCGTGCTGATGGGTGATCTGAACTGTTCAGCACACAGCCCGGAGCTGAAGCTGTTGTATCGCAACACGGCTTTGACGCCACCGGCCGAGACGCCGCCGGCGACGTTCCCGAGCTGGCGGCCGCGCCGCGCGATCGATCACATCCTGACCACGCCCGGCATCCACATCGAACGGCTGTGGACATTGCCGCACCCGGTGTCCGATCACCTGCCGCTGGCCGCACGCGTGCGCCTGCCTATTGCCCTTGCCGGCAACTGAAAAAAAACGGGCCGCACATGGCGGCCCGTAACAGTTGCTTGTTGTAGATGTATCAGAACTTGATGTTCGCTTCGACGTACCAGAAGCGGCCCGGCAGGTCGTAGTTCGAGGCGTCGTAGCCGTTGAGCGAGCACGACACGCACACCGGCGGATCCTTGGCGAACACATTGTTGATGCCGGCCGCGACGTTGAGATCCAAGTGCACCGGCACTTTCCAGCCCACGCGCACGTCGTGGAACGTGGTTGAGCCGAGATGATTCGTGCCGCCCGGGTTATTGTCCTGATCAGCGTTCGGACTCGAGCAGGTCGCGCCGTTAGCCGTCCAGTCCAGATTGCACTGCTCGGTCATATCCGACAGATAACGCATGGCCCAACTCGCGCTCCAGTTGCCCAAGGTCCAGCTCAGGCGCAGAGTGTCGCGCCATTCCGGAATACCCTTGTCGGTCGTCTCGATTCCGACGGTGAGCGGTTCGGCGAGACCGGAGTCCGTGGCCACCGCCTTGTAGCTGTCGACATGTGTCGCCGCGAAGTTTGCACCGAGGCGGCCGAAGCTCCATTCCGGGCTGACCCAGTTCGCGCCCAAGTCCCAGCCCTTGGTGTCGATGCGGCCGAGGTTCTGCAGGAAATTGGAGAAACTGACGATGTCGCCGGAGAGCGAAGTGCGCACGATGCCGTTGCAGAACACCGGATCGTTCGTTTGCACGCAACGGTTGAGCTGGGTCTGTGCATCAGGCGCCTGGATCGCGTTGTCGACTTTGTATTTCCACCACGTGGCTTCCAGGTCGAGTTTTTGCGACCAGCTCGTATCGGTGGCCCAACCAGGACTGTAGACGCCTCCCACGGTCAAGCTCGTGGAAGTTTCCGGCTGCAGATTGATGTTGCCGCCCGTGCGTGTGGAGATCTGCGGATTGGCAGCCTGAAACGTGGACGGATCCGGCACGCCTTGGGCGATGCAATTCGTCGCCGATTGGCCGACCGCGCCGGCGCAGGGATCGTTGATCGTCGCGTCGAAACGGGCAGGCGAGCCGTACAGTTCGCCGATCGACGGCGCGCGGAAGCCCTCGGCCCAGGTACTGCGCAGGGTGAGATCATCGTTGATCTGCCAGCGCACACCGAACTTATTGTTGGTGGTACCGCCGAACGTTGAATAGTCGGAATAGCGCGACGCGACCGACAGATCCAGGCTCTTCGCGAACGCGGCATCCTTGACCACCGGCGCGTTGAGTTCAAGGTAATACTCGTCGACGTCATAGCTGCCGGATGTCGGCAGCGACGGCACGCCGTTGGATTCACCGGAGATGACAATCGAATCCGGTGAGTAGGAACCGCTCAGGTGGCGGTGCTCAAAGCCCGTGGCAAAGCCCAGCGGCCCGGCCGGCAGTTCGAAGACCGAACCGGACAAGTTCGCCGTGACCGCTTCGAGCTTGTTGTCGCTGCGGTCATTTTCAATGAACTGGATGTATTGCAACATCTCAGGCGTAATCGAGCCCGGCCCGCCGAAGATATTCAGTGGTACGCACTGCGGGTCGGCCTGACAAGCGGCCAGCGGGCCCAGCGCCTTGGCGATATGGGCGATGTTGTAAGTGCCATGCACTTCCTGGGTCGCTTTATTGTCGCTGTTGACGTAATTCGCGTCCCAGAAGAAGTTGCGATCCGCAAACGTGAAGGAGCCCTCGAGACCGGTGGCGATATAGCGGGTGTCCACGTCCTGGGAGAACACGCGCGGGCCGCCCTCGACCGGACGACGGCCGATACCGATCAGGTTGGTATTCGGATCCAGCGTCACTCCGAACGGATTGTATGGATTGGTGACGTCCACGCCCGTGGTGTAGCCCAGATCGCTCGTGCTCAGCGCCGCGCCAAGACCGATCGGTTCCGGCGCCGCCTGGTTGACCGATTTGCGCGTGTTGTACAGGCCCTTCACGTACCAGCTCACGTCGTCTGTCACTTTATAGCGCGCCTGGCCGAAAATACCGGTGCGCTCGCTCGGGGTCAGCAGCAGGTTGTACGGCGCGAAGTTGAAGCGGTCGGCCGTGACGAAATGATGGAAGCCGGACGGAAACGGCTGCGGTCCGCCAACCGTGGTGCCGTTCGCGGTAATGCTGCACGAGCTCCCGCACAAACCGTCATACGTATTGCCGTCCGGCGGAATGAAGATCGTGCGCGTATACGGCGTGTACGAACTCACGCCGTTCAGAAAACCCGGGGTCGGGTAGTACGACTGGGACCAGTCCGAAGCGCTGATGCCATGCTGCTTGTAATGACTGACGTCCAGAAACATCTGCATGCGCTCGGTATTGGCGCCCATCGACACGTGGCCGGAATACGTCTTGCCGTCGCCGATCGAATAGTCACCATAGTAAAGGCCAATGTCCGTGCCTTCCTGCGCGCGCTTGGTGATGATGTTGACCACACCGGCGATTGCATCCGATCCGTACAGCGACGAAGCACCGTCGGTGAGGATTTCGATACGTTCCACGGCACTGGCCGGAATCGTGTTCAAGTCCACCGCGGCGGATACGCCCGATGCCGAGGATTCATTCACCCAGCGCAGACCGTCGACGAGGATCAGCGTGCGCTTGGCGGTGAGGTTGCGCAGCGAAATCGTGGTCGAACCGGAACCCACGCCGGAGCCGTCGGCGGCGAAACCGAAATTGCCGGCCGAATTGAATTTGGTATTCAGAGAAGAACCGCTTACCGAGAGCTGCTGGATCACATCGCCGATCGAGGCGAGGCCGCTCTGCTGGATGTCCTTGGCGCTGATCGTGATGACCGGAGTCTGGCCTTCGACTTCGGCCTTCTTGATGCGCGATCCGGTGACTTCAATCGCCTGCAGTTTCTGGATGTCCTCACCGGGACGGGTCTGGGCGAAAACGGGAGCGGCGGCTGAGGCCAAGATCATGCCGCCGACGGCGGTGGAAATACTGGTGGCGAGTAAACGACGTCGTACGCGAGTCATGCGAAGCTCCTCCAACGGATTTTTGGGATTTCTGGGTTCGAGTCGAAATGCGGCCCAACTTCCCTCGGGCCGAGACTGTAAAGAAATTGTAAACAGCGGCTGATAATGGCATAGCGCAATGGCTTTGACTAGGTGTAATCCGTCATCCGTATTGGGCTAAACTCGACGCGTTCCATACGGCCCCGCCATGCTCCGCTGTTTGCGATTTCCTGCATTTTTTCTGCTCTGCGCAGTCTCTGCGCACGCCGCCGATACCCCTCCCGAACTGGCTGGCCAGCGTCAGCGTTTTCCGCTGGTCTGGGAAGCGGCTCAGCACAGCCCGGACCTGGCCTGGCGCAAGCTCGCGCAGGGTCTGGAAAACTATCCGCTCTACCCGTATCTGGAATTCGCCGCGCTCAAGCACCGCATCGGCGAAGCCAAGCGCGACGAAGTCGACAAGTTCCTCGCGGCATGGCCGGGGACGCTGCCGGCGCAGCTGCTGCGCGAGAGTTTTCTGGTCGAACTCGCCAAGCGCGCGGACTGGAAGGATTTTGCCGATTTGTACGCCGCGCGCGGCAGTATCGACTTCAGCGTCGAACTGCGCTGCGATGAGCTCAAGGCGCGGCTTGCGTTGGGCCAGACGCTCGATTTCGAACACGACGTGCAACCGTTGTGGCTCACCGCGGCGAGCCTGCCGGATGCCTGCGATGCCGCGATCGCCTGGTCCAAATCCAAGGACAAGCTCGGCGCAGCGCTGATCTGGCAGCGCATCGACCTGGCCGCGCGCGCCGCGCACGCCGCGGTGATTGATAACCTCGCCGGCCTGCTCGACGCTGCCGAACGTGCCGCCGCCGAACACACGGCCGCGGCGATTCGCGACCCCGCCGCCGCGTTGAATCAGGCCGCCAACTGGCCCGACGCCACGCACGCCCGCGAAGCGGCCACGCTCGCGCTCACGCGCCTGGCGCGGCGCGACAGCGACGCGGCGATCACCAAAAGCGACACGCTCGCGACGCATTTCCATTTCGATGCCGAGCAGCGCGGACGCATCGCGCGCGCAATCGCGATTTCACGCGCGTCGAGCTTCGCGGCGGATGCGCTGCAACGTCTGGCCGCATTGCCGGCCGACGCGACGGATGACGCCGCGCGCGAGTGGCGCGTACGTACGGCGGTATCCGCGCAGGACTGGAACGCGACGCTCGCCGCGCTCGACGCGCTGTCGCCCGCGCAAGCGGCAGACGCGCGCTGGCGCTATCTGCGCGCGCGCACGCTCGTGAAGCTCGAACGCAGCGAGGAAGCGGAAAAGATTTTTGCCGAGGTCGCGCGCGAAGCGAATTTCCACGGCTTCCTCGCCGCCGACTGGCTCGAGCAGCCGTATGCGATCTGCCCGAACACGGCGTCGGTCGACGCCGACGCCAGCGACACCGTGCGCCGCGATCCGAGCCTGATCCGGGCATTCGAATTCTTTGCGATCGACCTGCTGCCCGAGGCACGGCGCGAATGGGAATTCGCGCTGCGCGGCTTCGACGGGCGGCAACGCCGGGCGGCAGCCGCGGCGGCCACGCAACTAGGCTGGTACGACCGCGCCGTGTATACGCTCAACCAAGGCGACGACTTGCGCCTGTACGATTTGCGCTTTCCGCTGGCGCGGCGCGAACAGATCGAGCGCGACGCCCACAGCGCCGGCATCGACCCGGCCTGGGCGTATGCGATCATCCGCGCGGAAAGCGCCTGGACCACCGACGCGCGTTCCGGAGCGGACGCCTGGGGCTTGATGCAGCTGCTGCCCGGCACGGCGCGGCAATTGGCAAAAGTGGAAAATGTCGCATTTTCCGCCGCCGCCGCGCTGTTCGATCCGGATCTGAATATCCGCCTCGGCACACGTTATTTGAGCAACATGGCTGACCGTTACGACGGCAGCCCGTGGCTGGCCTCGGCTGCCTACAATGCCGGACCCGATCCGGTCGGGCGCTGGCTCGCAGCACGCGACACGCTGGAACCCGACTTTTTTATTGAGACGATCCCGTACAAGGAAACGCGCGATTATGTAGCGCGCGTACTCGCCTTCAGCGTGATCTACGACTGGCGCCTGCATGGCAGCGCGCTGCCGCTGGTATCGCGCCTGCCGCGCATTGGCCAGGCTTATTCGCCGCCTGGCTCGGATACGCCGCGCAAGAGCGCGATGTGTCCGGCCACTTTGGCCAGTGCCGCGGCGATTGCCGCGCCAGCGGACACAGCCAGGAACAAAGCCGGTTCTGAACCAGTAGTCCGTTCGCCCTGAGCCCGCAGCGTAACCCCAAGCTTGCGGGCCGTACTGCGACGAGCGCAGGATTGTTTTTATTGCCCCACGATCTGCGGCTTCATCGGCGCGAGCAGCGCAATCAGTTTGTTTTGCTGCGCCAGCGGCACCTTGACCTCATCCATTGCCGCCACGAGATCGCCCATGAACGCGCTGAAATCGGCTTCGGTCAGATTCAATCCGCTGTGCGCTTCCTCCATGCTGCGGCCGGTGTATTTGCACGGGCCGCCGGTGCCCGCGCACAGCTGCTCGATGACGAGGCGGCGCAAGTCGTTGTGATCCACTTTGGCGAATAGCGTATTGATGCGTGCATCGCCGTTGAGACGGGCCAGAAACAAGTCGACGACCTTCGTAATGCCCACGCTACCGCCAAGTTCCTCATACAACGTCGTTGGCGCGGCGGGTTTGGGTTGCGGTGCGGCGCAGCCGGCGAGCGCAAGCAAGGCCAAAGCAAGCACGATGACTTTCATGATTTCTCCCCGTAGTTGGACTTAAGTGTACGCGCGTCGGTGCAATAATGTGGCCATGAAAATCTACTTGGTCGGCGGCGCCGTGCGTGATCGCCTGCTCGGACTGGCCGTCAAGGATCGCGACTATGTCGTCGTCGGCGCCACGCCCGAAGACATGCTGCGCCTGAACTACAAACCGGTCGGCAAGGACTTCCCCGTATTCCTGCATCCGCAGACTCGCGAGGAGTACGCGCTCGCGCGCACCGAACGCAAGACTGGACCGGGCTACCACGGTTTTGATTTCGTCGCCGGCCCGAGTGTCACGCTCGAAGACGACTTGCGCCGGCGCGATCTGACCATCAATGCGATCGCCGAAGACGAACACGGCACCCTCGTCGATCCGTTCGGCGGCGCTGCGGACCTGCGCGCGCGCGTGTTGCGTCACGTCTCGCCTGCATTCGCCGAAGATCCGGTGCGCGTATTGCGCGTGGCGCGTTTTGCCGCGCGCTATGCCGATCGCGGATTCGAAATCGCGCCGGAAACACTGGCGCTGATGCAGCAGATGGTGCGCTCCGGTGAAGTCGATCACCTGGTGCCCGAACGGGTCTGGGCAGAAACACAAAAAGCATTGACGGAATCACGGCCGAGCGCGTTCCTGCGCGCGTTGCGCGCCTGCGCTGCGCTCGCGCGCGTGATGCCCGAAGTCGATGCGCTGTACGGTGTGCCGCAACGCGCCGAATTTCACCCGGAAGTCGACACCGGTATACATGTGGAAATGGTGCTCGACATGGCCGCGCGGCTCGCGCCAGGCAATGCGCTGATCGGCTGGTGTGCACTTACGCACGATCTGGGCAAGGCGCTGACGCCCGCGCAGGTTTTGCCGAAACACATCGGCCATGAACACGCAGGCGTGGCGCCGCTGCGCGCACTCTCGGCGCGCCTGAAAGTGCCGGCCGACTATGCGGCGCTGGCGGAACTCGTCTGCCGACTGCATCTGCTTGCGCACACCGCGTTCGACTTGCGCGCCAACACGCTGCTTGAATTGTTCGAGAAACTCGATGCGTTCCGCCAACCCAGGCGCGTTGCGTTATTCCTGCTCGCCTGCGAAGCGGACAAGCGCGGGCGCCTGGGAAAACAGGACGACGATTACTCGCAGGCGCGCTATCTCGCCACCTTGTTCGAAGCCGCGCAGAAGCCGAAAGCGCAGGTGCTGCTCGAACGCGGTCTCAGCGGGGTGGAACTGGGCGCCGCACTGCGTCAGGCGCGGCTCGAGGCGCTAAGCGCAGCGATGCAGAGCTACAACGCGCAGGTCTCGTAGCCGTCGCCAAACAGCAGATCGCTCGGACTCACGTCATCGACGTTGAATGTCTGGCTCACGCCATTGATGCTCAGCGCCACGTCGTTCGCGGAAATTGCCAGACCCGCGCGCAGTGCGTTGAACACTTGCGCAGCGCTCAGCGTCGCCACGCCATTGCTCATGACTGCGTTGCCGAGTGCCACACCGCCGCAAGCGGAGACGCTGAAGCCGACATTGCTGGAACTGTCGCTCGTGACGATGTTGCCGAGCGCATCTTCTTCACTGACCGCGATCGTGTTCAATGTGCTGCCCGGCGTGACATTCGTCGGCTGCGTGGTAAACACCAGTTGCACCGGTATGCCAGCGACGATGTTGAAGGCGTTGCTGGTGATGTTGCGCAACGCATTCGCCTCGGTCGCTTTCAGCGCGTAGCCGCTGCCCGCCTTGCCAAGCGAGACGTTGTTGAATGTCGCGATGCCGCTGCTGTTTGTGGCAACCGGGTTGGTCGATACCATCAAAGTGGCGCCGCCGGGGTTGCTGGCGAACGCGAGTGTCACGTTGTCGCCGGCGATCGCGTTGCCGAAGCCGTCTTTGACTTGCGCCGCCAGTGCAATCGTCGCACCGGCCGTGATGTTGCTGCCGCCTGCCGGCTGCGTCGTAAAGACGACGCTCAGCGGCGCGGCGGCGACGATGTTGAACGCATTGCTCAACGCCGCCGTTGCGCTCGGTGTCGTACCATCCGTCGCTCGCAGCGTGTAACCCACCCCGCTCTTGTTCAGCGAAAGACTGTTGAACGTTGCATCGCCGCTCGCATTGGTGACCGGGTTGGGGCCGACCGACAAAGTGGAACTGCCGGGGTTGTTGCCGAAGCCGAGCGTAATGCTCTGGCCGGACACCGCGTTGCCGGCGGCATCGGCCACATGCGCGACCAGCGGAATCGCGACGCCAGCAGCAATGTTGCTGTTCGACGCCGGCTGCGTGGTGAACGTCACCGTTTGTGCCGCGCCGGCGGTAATGTTGAACGCGGAGCTGTCAGCAACGGTCAGGTTGCCGTCGCTCGCGTGCAGCGAATAGCCGGTGCCGGCCTTGTCCAGCGAAAGCGTGAACGTCGCGACTCCGGCGACCGCATTCACGGTCTTTGTGCCGCTGAGTGTCGCGCCAGCCGTGCCGCCCTGCAACGCCAGCGTGATCGCGGACGTATCGCTCGTCATCACGGCATTCAACGCGTTTTCCACGCTCACTTTCACCGTGATCGTGCCGGCGGATGCATAACTTGCGTTCGGCTGCTGCGTGAACACGAGCTTGGTCGGCACGTTGCCGACGCAGTTCGGAAATTTGAACGCGCCGATGCGCGTCTGCCAATTTCCGCTGCTGCCGTGCGCTGCGCTGTCGTAATACTCGGTGGTGTACCAGAACGTGCAATCGTCAGCCGGGTCGACGCTCATCGACGAGTAGTCGCCCCAGCGCGAAACGAAAGTGCCGCCCAGCTTCAAGGTCTGCGAGCCGGCACCGGCCTGCAGCACGGTTTCCGTCTGCGGCAGAGTGTTTGCCGCATCATTCAAGAGGCGTCCGGCATAGGCAATGCCCGGAAACGCGCCACTGCTGGACGTGCTGTAGGCGAGCGCCATGTCGCCGGAGGCGTCCACGGCCAAACTCGGGATCCAGCGCGATTTCGTCGTGTCGGGCGCATAGATCTGCTGCTGCACGGGCGAGGTGCTGATCGTGCCTCCAGTGACGTTGATCTGTGCCCACTGCGGCTGAACAGGGCTGCTGGTGCTCGCACACGCACCATCGACGTTTTGCGCGGAGCCGCAAGTATCGTGCACGACCCATAGCGACTCGGCACTGCCGACCTTGCGGTACTGCACCTTCTGCATGATGCGGTCGCCGAGCGAATCCAGGCGATTGGTCGTGCCGCCCTGTTGCACCATCTCGCTGACGTATTGGCCACCCTGAAAGATCACGGGGTAGCCGTATGATGCATGGTTGACCGCCGTGGCTGCGCCGAGCGCGCCGCCGGCGCCGCAATTGGTGCCTTTCGTAAATTTGCGTACATTCCACGCGAATGTCGGCGGCTCGAAGAAATTGTTGACGAAGTACTCGGGCGTACCCGCGGGCGGCATCGAAGCAGCGGTCGAGCCAAGAGCGTTTGCCGGGAACATGCCGAAGGGGTCGCCGTTAGCATCAGCGGCCAAAAAACCGACCGAGCTGGTCAACGACGCGCCCGCATACATGTTCACCGTATTGAATGAGGCGAAGATTACGCCAGCGTAGCTGCCCGTCGAATTGTTGAATCCATTCGCGCCCATGTACAGGCAGCCGTCGCCCCAGATTCCGAATTTCGGGTAATCCGCCAGCGTATTCGACGGCACATTTCCCGCATCCATGCGCACCGAATAGAACCACCAGCCGCCCGTCACCGGGTCGCCGCTCTTGGACACTGCAAAGCATTGATAGAACGGCGCGACTGGATTGTTGTTCGCGTCGAGCGCAAAAGCGAAATCGGTGAGTATCCAGCGATCGTGGATCGCGTCGTGCAACACAACGGGGTCGCCGTTGTTGTCGGTCTTGCACGCGTTGCTGATCCCTACAGCCGCATTCCACAGCTGGTTCTCGGTGAATGCGGCAGCCAGCGCGCCGGTGGATTTGTTGAATATACCGAACGCCGTATTGACTGATTGAATGTAATACGTGGGACCCACGTCACCGTTCGTATCCGGCGGCCAGCCACCACCGGCTTGCCCGCCGCTGACGCTCGTGTTGAATGCCAGTCCGGCGAAATTCTTCGACGCCGCCGGCATCGGCGCCAGCGCGGCACTGGCGGTCTGCTGCGCGACGCCCGGCGCCGTCGCGGACGGCTTCAAATGGCGCGGCGCCTCAAATTCGTTGAGCAAGAGGTAACGCCGCGGCGTGTAGTCCGGCGGCAGATCGCGCACGTCGCCGTTGTATTCGGCGGGCACGGCTTCCGGCAGCGCTTCGGTCTGCGCCTCGCTGACGTCGGGCGCGGCGTGCGCGTACGCGCAAAACGCGATGCCAGCGAAAACCAGCGCGCGCGCGCAACGGAAAATGGGATGCATCATCGGAACAGGTATCTCAGCCAGAATTGATCGACGCGCCGGTAGATGGTGCCGCATCGCGGCCCACACAAGGCGTCCCTGCAAATCCGGCCAGCGGAAAAACTTCGCCCCGCGGCCTTGCGACCGCGGGGCGAGAATAAACGCTATGGGCTCAAATAAATGTTACGGCGTGCAACTTTCGAAGTCGCCGCCGAAAATCCAATCCGCGTTGGCGGTCACGTCGAACGCCGCACTGTCGGCTTCCGTCAGCGTCGGTACCGGCTCGGTGCTGCCGGCGGCGTGCAGCTGATGGCTGCGCACACTGCGGAAGCTGAGGCTGGCAAAATGCGCCACGCCGGAACTCGCCGTTGTCGATGCCACCGTCGTTCCGCAAACGCTGTCAACCAAAGTCACCGTGGTTGCGCTGTCGGACGCCACGACATTGCCGTTCGCATCCTCGACGCTGACGTCGACGCTGATCGTCGCGCCGGCCATGACCGTGGTCGGCTCCGTGGTGAACACGAGTTGCGTCTCCGGCACGAAAATGGCGGTGACGGTGAGGTCGGCCTGTACATTCGTGTCCGTGCGCGGGTTCTGCGTCGAAGCATCGTCCCAATGGTCGAAGTTGTAACCCGCGTTCGCAACTGCCGTCACGGGCGTGCCGTCCGTACCGAAGTTCACCGTCTGCGGCGTGGTGCCGCTGATCGTGCCGTTGCCGTCGGTGTTGTAGGTCAGCGTGAAGGTGTCGAGCGCAAACTGTGCGGTCACCGTGAGGTCGGCCTGAACGTTGGTGTCCGTGCGCGTGGCTGACGGATTGCCGTCACTCCACTGCACGAAGTGATAGCCCGTGTTCGGCATCGCGGTCACCGGCGTGCCGTCCGCGCCGAAGTTCACCGTTTGCGGCGTGGTGCCGTTGATCGTGCCGTTGCCGTCGGTGTTGTACGTCAGCGTGAAGGTGCTGATGGCGAAATTGGCCACGACGGTGCAATCGAACGTGATCGCGTCGGTGGTGTAGTTGTTGCCCGAGAGCACGCCCGCCGGACATGTGCCGGTCACGCTCACAGCGGTATAGCCCGGATTGGGCGACAACGTGAACGCTTGCGTGCTGCCGTTGCTCACTACGACGGCGCCGGATGGCGAGATCGCGCCATTGGGATCGCTGCTCGCGGTGATCGTGTACGTCGCCTGGCCGCAGCCGGGGAACTTGAACGAACCGATCGCCGTGGACCAGTTGAACACGCCGGTCGCGGCAAGATATTCGCTCGTATACCAGAACGTGCAGTCGTCGTTCGGATCGATGCTCATCGACGAATAGTCGCCCCAGCGCCCATACGTGGTCTGCGAACCGGCGCCGGCCTGCAGCACGGCTTCGGTCTGCGGCAGCTGGTTGGGGGCATCGTCGTGCAGGCGCCCGGAATACGCGATACCCGGGAAAGCCGCGCTCGAAGACGTGCTATAGCCCACTGCCATGTTGCCTTGGGCGTCGACGGCGAGGCTGCCCATCCAGCGCGACAATGTGGCATCGGGTGCATAAATCTGCTCCTGCACCGGCGCTGCGGCAATGGTGCCCCCGCTGACATCGAGTTGCGCCCACTGCGGCTGTGCCGGAGAGCTGCTGCCGTCGCCTACGGTGTGCACTACCCACAGCGATTCGGCGGTGCCGATGCGGCGGTACTGCACCTTCTGCATGATGCGGTCCTGGAGCGTGTCGAGCTGTTGCGCCGTGCCCGGCTGCGGCACGAAGTCCGTCGTCGCCAGATTGACCGCGTAGGCGCCCTGACTCACGGTGACCGGCGCGCTCATCGTGCCGCCCGCGCCGCAGTCCGCGGCCGGCGTGAACTTGCGCACCAGATAGCCGAACGAGCTTGGCGTATTGATCGTCTCGGAGACGAAATAATTCGGAGTGCCGGCGGGTGGCAGCGAAGCGCTGATCTTGCTTTGCAGGTTGCTGGGTACCAGTGAGTACACATCGTTGGCGGGATACGCAAGCATCCCCAGCGAGCTGCGCAACGTCGCGCCGGCATACATATCGACCGTGTTGAACGAGGTGAAAGCGACTCCGGCAAACCCGGAAGACGGGAACATGTTGAAGGCACCATACAGGCAGCCGTCATTCCACAAGCCGAACTTGCCATAGTCGTTGAGCAAGCCCTGCGCCGGCTGTCCGCTCGCACCGGTATCGATGCGCACGGCGTAGAAATTCCAGCCGCCGGCTACCGGATCGCTGGTCTTGGAAACAGCGAAACACTGGTAGTACGGTTTCTGCGTATGGCCGCCCGCGGTGATCTTGAAGGCGAAGTTCGTGAGGATCCAGCGATCGGCCAGACCGTCGTGGAGCACTACGGGATCACCCTCATTCTGGCTGAGGCACGGATCGCTGGCACCGGAGACGCTCCAGAGCTGGTTTTCGGTGAACGCGGCGAGGCGCGTGCCGGTGGCCTTGTCGTAAATACCAAAAGCATCATTGACGGCCTGGATGTAGACCGTCGGACCCACGTCGCCATTGGTATCGGGCGGTATGCCGGCGCCCGCGGTTCCACCGGTCACGGCATCGGTATATTTGAGGCCGGCGAACGTGGTGGAAGCGGGCATCGGCGCGTCGGCGACGATCGGACGATGCGGCGCGACGGGCATCTTGCCCGGCCGCGGATGATCCGGACCGTCGAACTCGTTCCACATGTGCACATATCTGGGTGGCAGATACGAGGGCGGCAGGTGACGAAGGTCGCCGTTGTATTCAGTCGGCGTCACTTCCGGCAGTGCGTACGTGCGCGCTTCAGTCTTGTCCTGCGCGAGTGCCGCTGCAGTGCCAAAAAATGCGCACAGCGCCAGCATCGCGGTAGCGATTGTATTTTTACGCGAAATCATTGAAAGCCCCTCGAATCTGGATGCTCGCGAACGCGCGAGTGGACATGGCCGTCCTGGCGCCTTGTGACGCTGCCGCAATATACGAGGCAGCGCCTTTCGTCAGAGGGCCGGACTATACAAGCCCCACGAGGCCTAGGCAATTCTAGGTCTTTGGGCGGAGAAACTCGATTTGCCAATTATCCAAAATCCCGCAGCACGTGGCTGCGGGATTTCACCGAGCGGCCTTAAGGCACGCAGGCCTCGAAGCCGGAATCGAACAGCCAGTCCGGGTTGGACTGCACGTCGAACAGCGCGCTGTCCGCACTGCTCAACACCGGATTGGATATCGCATGCAGGTGGCGGCCGCTGGCCACAGTGCGGAAACTCAGGCCGCTGAATTCGGCGACGCCGGCATTCACGGTCACCGTAGCCAGCGTTGTCCCGCACAAGCTGTCGACAAGGCTGACTTGGGTTGTGCTGTCGGACTGCACGACCCTGTTCGAAGCATCCGTCACACTCACCTCGGCCACGGTGCTGCCGCCGGCGATGAGGTTGCCGGGTTCGATCGTGAACACGAGCTGGGTCTCGGGCACGAACACCGCTTGCGCCGTGATGTCACCGGTGACGTTCGTGTCCTGGCGTGTTGGCGAGGTCGAATTGTTGTCGCTCCAGTGGTCGAAATTGTAACCGGCGTCCGGCACGGCGGTAACCGCAGTGCCGTCGGTGCCATAGACGACGTTCGCCTGCGTCGCGTTGCCGCTGATCGTGCCGTGGCCATCTGTGGTGTAGGACAGCGTGAACGTGTCGATCGCGAACTGCGCCTGCGCCGTGATGTTGCCCTGCACGTTCGTGTCGGTACGCGTGGCTACGGTGGAGTTGTTGTCGCTCCACTGCACGAAGTGGTAGCCGGTGTTCGGCACTGCCGTC
>Ga0207647_10001622_pt1 | contig 17295 bp, 20 predicted proteins | sample KBSCornC2_FD_184295 | JGI IMG/M metagenome (GOLD analysis project Ga0207647, IMG submission 184295) | Corn rhizosphere microbial communities from Kellogg Biological Station, Michigan, USA - C2 (SPAdes) (version 2) | ecosystem: Host-associated > Plants > Roots > Rhizosphere ...
CCTTTATGGAGCTGGCTCGTGATGCCATTTGCCATAGCGACCCGGAGCGTTTCGCCCTGCTCTATGCTTTTCTCGGACGTCTTCGCGCCAACCCACTCTTAATCGAAGACCGATCAGACCCATTTCTGCATCGGCTACAGATGATGGCTCGGCAGGTCCGCCGCGACATTCACAAGATGCGCGCGTTCCTGCGTTTTCGCGAAATCGGGGAACCGGCCGCGCGACGCTTTGTCGCCTGGTTTGAGCCGGATCACCATATCGTTCGCGCCAATGCCGGCTTTTTTGTGGACCGCTTCGCGTCGATGCGCTGGTCCATCCTGACGCCGGAACTTTCGCTTCATTGGGATGGCCAAAGCTTGCAGGAAGCGCCTGGTGCTGTCTGTGCTGACGCGCCGTCCGGGGATCCGCTCGAGGAAACGTGGCGCACCTATTACGCCTCCATTTTCAATCCCGCCCGTATGAAAGTTGGCGCGATGCTCAGGGAGATGCCGCGAAAATATTGGAAAAACATGCCAGAGACGGCGTTGGTCCCCAGTCTGATTGCATCTGCGCAGGCGCGGGAGAGCGCGATGGTGGCGGCGAGCCGTGAAACTCTCAGTTCCAATGTTGCGGGCTCGTGGCAAGCGCTGCGCGAGGAGGCGAATGGGTGTACGCGCTGTCCGCTCTACAAGGGCGCCACGCAGACGGTGTTCGGCGAAGGTCCTTTGGACGCAAAGCTGATGTTCGTGGGGGAGCAGCCCGGCGATCAGGAGGATTTGGCTGGCAAGCCGTTCGTCGGCCCGGCCGGGCGGATGTTCGACGACGCGCTTGATAAGGCCGGCATTGATCGCACCCGTGTCTATGTCACCAACGCCGTCAAGCATTTCAAATATGAGATGCGGGGCAAGCGCCGCATCCATTCGAAGCCTAATGCGGGCGAGATCCAGGCCTGCCGCTGGTGGTATGGCCAAGAGCGTGAGATCCTGCGGCCTGCAGTTACGGTGGCACTGGGTGCAACCGCGGCGCGGCAGATGCTGGGCAAGGCGGTGACGATCAGCGCAATGCGTGGTGTCGGACATACGCTGGAGGATGGCGGCGAAGGTTGGGTCACGATTCATCCCAGCTTCCTGCTGCGGATCCACGAGCGGGAGGAATCGGCGATGGAATTCAAGCGCTTCGTCGATGATCTTAAGCGTGTACGCGAGCGAGTGGAAGAGTTAGGCTGAGGCTGTCGCGCGAGACGAGCTACCCTGTTTCCAATTGCGGCGCCCGCGACTAGGCTCTCGTCCCTCAGCGCGAGGAGATGAATTTGACCGACCAGGCCCGCACCCGCCCGCCGGAGCTCACGTGGCGCGGGATCGCGCTTGGTTGTTTCATCACCTTGGCCTTCACCGCCGCCAATCTTTATCTCGGCCTGAGGGTCGGCCTGACGATCGCCACGTCCATTCCTGCCGCCGTTATCTCGATGGCGCTGCTGCGGAATTTCAAGAACGCGAATATCTACGAGAATAATATCGTTCAGACGATCGCGAGTGCGGCAGGAACCCTGTCTTCGATCGGCTATGTCCTACCCGGGCTGATCATGATCGGCTGGTGGTCGGGCTTCACCTTCTGGACCAGCTTCTGGGTGTGCGCGATCGGCGGATTGCTTGGGGTACTGTTCAGCGTACCCTTGCGGCGTGCGCTCGTGACCGGCTCCGACCTCCCCTACCCCGAAGGTGTCGCTGCCGCTGCGGTCCTGAAGGTCGGCACCGAAACCGCAGAAGGCGTGGCAGAGAGCAAGGCGGGGCTGCGCGTCATCGTCGCGGGCAGCCTGTTGTCGGCCGGCTATTCGGCGCTTGCCGCAACCCAGATCGCTGCCGCCGAGATCACGAGATGGTTCCGCGTCGGCGCCACTGGTTCGGGCATCAATTTCAGTATGTCCTTTGCGTTAATCGGCGCGGGGCACCTGGTCGGCCTTACCGTGGGTCTGGCTATCTTGTGGGGGTTGGTGCTCGGTTTCGGCATCGTCACCCCGCTGCTGACCTATTGGGCGCACACGCCTGACGCCGCCCAGTCGATCTGGGCGCATCAGGTGCGTTTCTTCGGCGCGGGCGTGATTGGCATTGCCGCGCTTTGGACGCTCGCCACGCTGATCGTGCCGATCATCGGCGGTCTCAAGGAATCGCTCGAAGCCTCGCGGGCGCGCAAGGCGGGTAACGCAACGCTCGCTATCGAGGAGCAGGATATTCCCGTGCCGATGTTGGGCTTGGGATTGCTCATCCTGCTGGTGCCGATGGCTTTGCTGCTCCACAATTTTCTCTCGGACGGGCCCCTGTTTCAGCGGGCCTGGCCGCTGGTCGGCCTTGGCGTGGTTTATGTGATCGTCGCGGGCGCGATAGTTGCAGCGGTTTGCGGCTATATGGCCGGGCTGATCGGCGCCTCCAACAGCCCGGTTTCAGGTCTGGGCATTCTCGGCGTTGTCGGGGCCGGACTGATGCTGCTCTTCTTCGTCAGGCCCCATGTGCCCGATGGGGCGGTACCACATCTCGTTGCTTTCGCCTTGTTCCTGACCGCGCTCATCTTTTCGACCGCCACCATTTCGAACGACAATCTGCAGGATCTGAAGACCGGCCAATTGGTGGGTGCAACCCCCTGGAAGCAGCAGGTGGCATTGATGATCGGCGTCATCGCGGGTTCGCTCGTCATCCCTTACACGCTCAACCTGCTTAACAAGGCCTATGGGTTCGCGCCATTAGTGGGCGCTGCGCCGCCCGCGCCGCTCGCAGCGCCGCAAGCGACACTGATCAGCACACTCGCCAAGGGCGTTCTGGGCGAGGGCCTGAACTGGAACCTGATCGGTGCGGGCGTTGCGGTTGGGGTAGTGCTGATCCTCGCCGATCGGCTATTTGGAAAGCTCGGCTGGCGCCGCGTGCCCCCGCTGGCGGTCGGCTTGGGTATCTACTTGCCGATGGGGGCGACGCTGCCTGTCGTGGTCGGCGCCATCATCGGTCATCTTTACGAGAAGCGGACCAAGAGCGAGGTCGCCTCGCGTATAGGTGTCCTGCTCGCATCGGGCTTCATCGTCGGTGACGGGCTCTTTGGCGTGGCGCTTGCGGGGCTGATCGTCGCAACAGACAACGGAACCCCGCTTGCGCTAGTGGGCGGCGGTTTCGCGACGCCCGCCATCTTCATTGGCCTGGCGATCTTCGGCGCGATCATCGCTTACGCGTATAAGTGGATCGCCCGGATATCCGCCCAACTATAGCAGATCGGGATCCGGGCCGATCCGGCCGTCGCGCCGGTCGAGCGCGGCGATGGCATGCATGTCGTCGGCATCGAGGCGGAAATCGAATATGTTGAGATTCTCCGCCTGACGCGCACGGCTGGAGGATTTCGGGATGACCGTCAGCCCGCTGTCAATGTGCCAGCGGATGATCACCTGCGCCGGCGTCTTGCCATGCTTGCGCGCAATCTCCGCTATGACGCGCTCGCTGAGTACCCCACCGACGGGGCCTCGGCCGAGCGGCGACCAACTGGTCGTCAAGATCCCATTCTCTTCGTGAAAAGCGCGTAACTCGACCTGCTGGAAATAGGGATGCAGCTCGATCTGGTTGACGGCGGGTACCACCCCCGTGTCGTGGATGATCGTTTCCAGATGCGCCATGGTGAAGTTGGATACGCCAATGGATTTGACGCGACCCTCATCTCGAAGGCGGATCAGCGCTTTCCAGCTTTGGACGAAAAGATCCTGTTTCGGCTTTGGCCAGTGGATCAAATACAGATCGATCGCATCGAGCCCCAGTGCTTGATAGCTCGCATCGAAAGCCTTGAGCGCCCGATCATAGCCCTGATCATCATTCCACAATTTGGTGGTTACGAACGGCCGCTTGCCACTCTCGCGGACCGCAGCACCGACTTCGGCTTCGTTGCGATAAAATGTGGCGGTGTCGATCGCCTCATAGCCCACCTCGATCGCATCGGCGACCAGCCGCTTGGTTTCCTCAGGCGGCACTAGGAACACGCCGTAGCCGAGCTGGGGCATTTTACGACCGTCGTTGAGAGGGATTCTGGGCTGATCTGTCATGCAGCGTCTCCTGTCGGCGGTTTCCTAGCTTGTCCCGACTGCGCGCTTCAAGCGATCGACCAGCCGTTCGCGAGCGGCGAGTATATCTGCGGCCCGGCCGTGGAGCAGGTCGCGCTCGAGGAAGTGACCCGTCAGGCGCAGGCCGTCGATAATGTCAGGCCAGGCCCCCGCCCCCCCTTCGATCAAGAAAGCCGGCAAAAGCAGCAGCCGATCATGATAGGCCTCGCCCGCCGAGCGGCTAACCGCGCCGCCGCTCTTGGGACTGACATAGGCCAGATCGTCGTTCACTCCGCTGGCGACACAGGCGGAGAGATCAAGGCCGAACCCCAATTCGCTCAGCAGCAGCAGCTCGTAGCGCACCAGGGCTGCCGCCCAGCCATGCGCGGTCGGGGCCGCGGCTACCGCGGCGAGCATGCCATCCAGCGCACTATACAAAAGCGGATAAGGCTGGGCTTCTGGCAAAGCCGCCGCAGTGAGTGCGGTGGCCCATTCGATCGCAGCGGCGGGAAGCGCTTCGCTCATCATGCCCGCACGGCTTTCGCTCAGCTCCACCGTCAGCGCAGGCAATTGATCCTCGGTACGGGCGCGATATTCTGCTCGGATGAGATTACCCGGCACCAGCACAGGCTTGAGCCGCCGTGATCGTCCGCCGCGCACGTAGCCGGCGAGCAGACCATCGTCGGGGGTGAGTGCACGAACGATCGCCCCATGCTCGCCATGGGCGCGCACTGCGCAGACGATCGCCAGAGCCTCGACGTGCATGGGGAAGCGTTAGGCGGTCGCAAGCGCGAAAGCGAGCAGGCGCCGTGCGCGTCACCCGCTCGGATGGAAATGATCATAGATCGCGCGTGCCATCGTTGCAGACACGCCCGGCGCCTTCTGGAGGTCTTCCAGGGCGGCGCCGCGGACCGCCTTCGCGGTACCGAAATGCATCAGCAGCGCTTTCTTGCGCGCGGGGCCGATACCGGGGACATCGTCCAGCGGGCTGCTGGTGAGCGCAGCTGCACGTTTGGTGCGGTGCGCCCCGATCGCGAAGCGGTGCGCCTCGTCCCGCAGCCTCTGAAGATAGAACAGGACCGGCGAGTTCATGGGCAGCATCGATTCGCGCCCGTCCGGGAGGTGGAAATGCTCACGCCCGGCATTCCGGTCCGGACCTTTGGAAATGCCGACCACGGGCACGTCGTGGACACCCATCTCCTCCATCGTCTTATAAACGGCAGACACCTGGCCCTTGCCCCCGTCGATCAGCAGCAGATCCGGCCATTCGCCTGATTTGCGATCAGGATCCTCGCGCTCGAGCCGGGCGAAGCGGCGTTCAAGCACCTCACGCATCATCGCGAAGTCATCGCCCGGTGCAGTCTCCGGCCGCTTGATGTTGAACTTGCGATACTGTCCCTTGCGGAAGCCCTCCGGTCCCGCGACGACCATCGCGCCGACCATGTTGGTGCCCATGATATGGCTGTTGTCGTAGATCTCGATCCGGTTCGGCGTGGCTTCCAGTTCGAACAGATCGGCCACTTCGCGCAGCAGCTTCGATTGCGTCGCTCCTTCCGCCAGCCTGCGATCGAGTGCTTCCTCGGCGTTACGTGTTGCCTGCGCCAGGATGCGCTTTTGTTCGCCGCGCTGCGGCACCTTCAGCACGACCTTACGGCCCGCTTTCTCTGCCAGCGCCTCGGCAATCAGCTCGCTTTCGGGCAATAGTCGGTCGGTGAGGATCAGCCGTGGTGGCGGCACTTCCTCATAAAATTGCATCATGAAGCTCGCGAGCACTTCATCCTCGGGCACTTCGGCAGTGTGCGTCGGGAAGAAGGCGCGATGGCCCCAATTCTGTCCGCCGCGGATGAAGAAGGCCTGGATACCGATCTGGCCAGATTTGCAGGCGAGCGCGAAGACGTCGGCATCGTCCACGCCTTCGGCATTGATCGCCTGGGTACCCTGAATGAAGGTCAACGCCTTCAACCGGTCCCGTAAGATGGCCGCCAGCTCGAAATCCATCGCCTCGGCGGCAGCCTGCATCTGCCCGCTCAGCCGTCTCTGGACCTGTGTAGATTTGCCAGCGAGGAAGGCTTTCGCATCTTCGACCAGCTCGGCATAATCCTCCTTACTGATGCGATCGACGCAGGGCGCCGAACAGCGCTTGATCTGGTAAAGCAAGCAGGGCCGCGTTCGGTTTGAGAAGAAGCTGTCGGTGCAGGAGCGCAACAGGAAGAGCTTCTGCAGCGCGGTCAGCGTCTTGCGCACCGCGCCGGCGCCCGCGAATGGACCAAAATACTGCCCTTTCGCGCGCCGCGCACCCCGGTGCAATTGTGCGCGCGGGAACTCATGATCTTCGCGTAAGAGTATGAACGGGAAGCTTTTATCGTCGCGAAGCAGGACGTTGTACGCGGGCCGGAAGCGCTTGATAAGCTGCGCTTCCAGCAACAGCGCCTCGGCTTCGGTGTTGGTCGTCACTACCGTCATGCCGCGCGTTTGCGCGACCATGCGGCTCAGTCGCTTAGGCAGGCGCGAGACTTGGACATAGTTCGAAACGCGGTTCTTAAGAGCGCGCGCCTTGCCCACATAGAGAACGTCGCCGCGTGCATCGAGCATGCGATAGACCCCCGGCCGCACCGGCAGCGTCTTGAGCACGTTACGGATCGCCGCGATTCCCGCATCGAGATCCGGCGCATCAGCGCCGCGTACGGCGTAAGTGGATTTCTCTTCGGAGAAACGATCGATCGGCTTATCTGACACGCAGGGAATTTAGAGAGCGCGACGCCGAATGCCTAGCCGTTTGCCGGACCGGATCGAGCCGAGTGGTCCTGGTCGGCGCATTCTGAGAGGCGTCGGGCGTGGCCTTCGGGCTTTCTGCGAGAAACTATTCGACGAATTCGGCCCGATCTCGCTGGGACTGGAATATGGGGTGACCGGCGTGGTGATCGGCGCCGCGGTCTGGCTCCTGTTCGGCTTGATCTGGGGATTGGTGGTTGCCGTTACGGTGACCGGTGGATTGGCAGGGAGACGTATCCGGTGAGCGAAGCACCCGAATTGCCCGAACTGGAAGAATCGGAAATTCACGACAAAAAGCTCAACCGCGCGGTCGCGACGACGGTCGTGATCCTCAGCGTCACGATGGCGCTGACCAACATCAAGGACGGCAATATCGTCCAGAACATGCAAGCGGCGCAGGCGACGCAGGTCGACACCTGGAACGAATATCAGGCGACCAAGCTCAAGCTGCACATGGAGGAAATCGCCCAATTGCAGGGCGGGCCGGCCGCCGCCAAAGCTGGTCCTCAGATCGCCAAATATACGAAAGAAACAGTCGAGCTGAAGGCGCAGGCGCTCGCCGCCAAGGCCGATTACGACCATAACAATTATCGGGACGATCAATTCGATCTGTCGGACGGTCTCGCCTCGATCGCGCTCGCCACGACGGCCATTTCGGCCTTGGTCGAGATGTGGAGTCTGCTCTACGTCGGTTGGGCGGCGGGCGCGCTGTCGATCCTGTTCATGGCGGCGGGTTTCGCGCAGCTACCGATCCATCCCGACGCCCTCATCGGCTTTCTGACGTGAGGTAGATCCGTCGCCCCGGCGAAGGCCGGGGCCGTTGGAAGCTCTCTCGATCGCGCCGCAAGAACGCTGCGGCCCCCGCCTCCGCCGGGGCGACGGATCAATTAAGCCGCTGGCCCAATGCCGCGATCGCCTTGTCGACGAGAGCCTTGTCGGTCTCCGCGTCGTTGCGCTGAGCGATCAGCGAGGCGGCAGCCTTGGTTGCCGCGTCGGCCGCCTTGGCGCGAACCTCGGCGATCGCAGCGCGTTCGGCGGCGGCGATCTTGTCCTCGGCCATCCGCTGGCGCCGCTTCACGAGCTGCTCGGTATCGTCCTTGGCCTTGGCGAGGATCTGGTCCGCCTCGGCACGGGCGTGCGCCAGGATCTCGGCAGCTTCGCTGTCCGCCGCAGCCGCTTTGGCCTGATATTCGGCGCGCAGCGCCTCGGCCTCAGCACGCAATTTCGACGCCTCGTCGAGCTGTTCACGGATCGACGCGATCTTCTTGTCGAGCGCACGACCGATGGCCTTGGGAACGCCCTTCCAGATCATGATCGCGAAGACCACAATCATGGACAGCGCAACCCAACCGCCGGGGTTCAAACCAAAGGCGCTCGCCTCCGCGTGCTCGAGCGCACCGGGATTTGCGACGGTGGAAGCGTTGATGGGAGCGCTCATCAATGGTCCTTAAGCATTCAGCGCGGCTTTAACCGCTTGGGTGGCGGCACGCTTATCGACCTTCAGGCCGGATACCTTGGTGACGATCTCCTGCGCAGCTTCTGCCGCAACCGCCTCGATACCAGCGATGGCTTCCGCCTGCTGCGCCTTAAGTTCGGCCTCGGCGGCCTCGATCCTAGTGGCGATTTCATCACCGGCCGCTTTGATCTTCTTTTCGGCGGCCGCGGCCGCGTCTGCCTTGGCCTTAGACGCGGCAGCCTGAGCCTGACTGCGGCCTTCGCCGAGTTTGGCCTGATAAGCCTCGTCTGCAGTATCAGCCTCGGCACGAGCCTGCTCGGCCGCCTGAAGATCTCCGCTGATCTTGGCCTCGCGTTGTTCGACCGTGCCCTGAATCTTCGGCAGCATGAGATAGCTGCCGACAAGGATCAGCCCGAACACGACCACCAGCCAAAACAGCTGTGAGGCATAGATGGACGCGATCTGATCAATCTGAGGCATCGGTTTCCCTTGGCCGTTACAACATGGGAAGAGCGCGTAAGCCGCGCCCTTCCCTTCACAGGCTTAGATGACGAACAGGATCAGGATCGCGATAACGAACGCGATCAGGCCCAGAAGCTCGGCGGCGGCGAAGCCGATGAAAAGGCGGCCCTGCTGGCCGTCAGCGGCACTCGGATTGCGCAGCGCGCCTTCCAGGAACGAGCCGAACACGTTGCCCACGCCCAGCGCAGCCATGCCGACACCGATGGCGGCGAGGCCGGCGCCGATCACCTTTGCAGATGCGAGATCCATGATTTGTCTTCCCTTCTTCGTATTCGTTGGACTTAGTGCAGATTGATGGCGTCGTTCAGATAGAGCGACGTCAGAAGCGCGAACACATAGGCCTGGATCGCCGCAACCAGCAGCTCCAGCGCCGAAATGCCGATAATCATGATGAAGCTGAGGACGCTCACGAGCGGCCCCAGCCCGCCGCCGGCGTTGATTCCCTGCACCACGAAGCTCGCGAAAACGTCGAGCAGAATGTGGCCCGCCGTCATCGCGACGAACAGTCGTAGACCAAGACTGAATGGACGCACCATGAAGCTCGCCAGCTCGATCAGGAAGATCAGCGGGATCATGACCTTGGGCGTGCCGTGCGGGATGAACAGCGAGAAGAAGTGAAAGCCGTGCTTGGCGAAGCCTACCAGCAGCACGATCCCAAAGCTGACGAAGGCCAAGACCGCGGTGACGGTGATGTGGCTCGTCACGGTGAAGGGGTGCCAACCCGGGACGATCCCCATCGGGAACAGCCCGATCAGGTTTGCGAAAAGAATGAACATGAACAGCGAGAAGACATAAGGCGTGAACGCCTTGCCCTTCGGGCCGATGCTCGAGTCCATCATATTGGAAACGAACCCGGTCATACCCTCGACCGCCGCCTGCCAGCGGCCCGGCACCAGCTTCCGCTGCATTCCGCCAAGCATGAAGATCCACAGCACCGCTGCCGTGATCACCATGAACAATGCCGAATTGGTGAAGCTGATATCATAGCCGTGAAACACCAGATGCCGGCCGAGCATGGGCTCAACCAGGAACTGGTGCATCGGATCGATACCGGACCCTTCAGCCGCCACTCTTCTACCCCTGCTTATGCAGCAAGCGCCCGGATCACTCCGGACGCTGTTGCGAAATCTGATAGATGTTCCGGAAGGCGACGATGATCCCAAGGAACAGCATCACCAACAGGAGCCAGGGCGACGTGCCGAACAGCCGGTCCATGAACCAGCCGAGCAGCGCACCACCTGCAGGACCCGCGATCAGCTCGGTAAGAACCCGGCTGCCCTGCTTATAGCCCTTCTCGGGCTTCGGCGGCGCCATTCCTGTCCGTGCCTTTTCGGCGCCAGCCGCAGCCTTCAGCCGCGCATCCAGCTCGGAAAGCCGGACGTCCCTGATGGGATTCGTATCGCCGATCGGATCCTGCCCGGGCTCATTCGCCGCCACGCCATCCTCCTGCTAGCCCCAAAAAGACAAGGGCCGGCCGACGGCCGCGCCGGCGGGCGTTCCCGTCAGGCGCCGTCCCTTTAGCAGGGGGGTCGTTCGAGTCAACAAATCGGTTGATTGGCCCAGCTTTTCACCGCCGTTCATGATGATCGCCCTCAGCGATCAGCGGGGCAACGACGCTAAGCCTTAGGCGTTGCTCTGCATATGTTTCACCATGTCTCACTCGGCAGCAACGATCTGGAGCGGTCAGCCGCCTTCTACGATCCGGTGCTCGCGGCGATCGGTTATCGCCGGATCAAACGCAGCGATCGCGTGCTCGCTTATGGGATCAACGAGGTAACGTTTACCCTAGAGCGTCCGATCGACGGCAATTCGGCTACCGTCGGAAATGGCACTCACGTCGCCTTCCTCGCAGGTGATCGCGCGATGGTCGATGATTTCCATCGGACCGCCTTGACGCACGGCGGCCGCGACGAAGGCGCACCCGGCCTAAGAGATTATGACCCGAACTATTATGCCGCCTTTGTACGCGATCCTGACGGCAACAAGATCGAGGTGGTGACCTTCGCCGGCAAGTAACCGATCTGGGCTCGAACCCTCTTGAACTCCCCTCCCGCTTGCGGAAGGTGTGACATGAGGGGCCAATCAGGGCTGAAGTGGGCGAACTCCTTGGCTGAAGTTGATCCGGCTACCGATGCGTCGGGCCATCGTTCCCGATTGCGCAAGCGGCTGGTCGAGGGCGGGCCGGATGCGCTGCATGACCATGAGCTGCTCGAATATCTGCTCGGCCTCGCCTTGCCTCGCCGCGATACGAAGCCGCTTGCGAAGGGCCTGATTGCCGAATTCGGCAGTCTAGGTGGTGTGTTCACCGCGGACGCCGAATCGCTCGCGCGGGCGGGGTTGACCGAGGGCGCAATCGGGGCGGTTAAAATTGCGCAGGCCTCTGCGGTGCGCCTGCTCAAGGGCCGCGTCGCGGTTCGGCCGGTGCTCGGCAGCTGGCAGGCACTCACTGACTATCTGCATGTGGCGATGGCGCACCGCATGAACGAAAGCGCGCGCGTACTGCATCTCAATTCACGCAACATGCTGATCCGCGACGAACTCGTGTCCGAAGGATCGATCGACCAGGCCGCCATCTATGTGCGGGAGGTCGCGCGCCGCGCCCTGGAACTGGGCTCGGCCGCGATCATCCTCGTGCACAACCATCCGAGCGGCGACCCCTCCCCGTCCCGCCAGGATATCGCCCTGACGAAGGATATCATCGCCGCGCTCAAGCCTTTCGGCATCCAGGTGCATGACCATGTGGTGATTGGCGCGAACGGCCATGCCAGTCTGCGTGGGCTGGGGTTGATCTAATCTCCGAACTTGCGTCGCTCGGCCTCCGCCGGGGCGACGAATAAGCGACCAACGTTGAACCATCCAACCGCGGTTGCTACCTCGCCGACGACTCGTTTCAAGAAAGCCCTCAGATATGGTTCCCCGTTATTCGCGCCCCGAGATGGTTGCCATCTGGGAGCCGCAGACCCGCTTCCGGATCTGGTTCGAGATCGAGGCACATGCCACGCAGGCGCTGGGCGAACTGGGCGTAGTGCCGAAGAGCTCGGCCAAGGCGCTGTGGGATTGGTGGGCGACCAACCCCGAAATCGACGTCGCCAAGATCGATGCGATTGAGGCGGTCACCAAGCATGACGTGATCGCTTTCCTGACTTGGGTCGCCGAGAATGTCGGCGACGAAGCGCGCTTCATGCACCAGGGCATGACCTCATCGGACGTGCTCGACACCTGTCTGGCGGTGCAGTTGGCGCGCGCGAGCGACATTCTGCTTGCCGATCTCGACCGGCTGCTGGACGTGCTCAAGCGCCGCGCCTTCGAGCACAAACTCACGCCGACAATCGGCCGCAGCCACGGCATTCATGCCGAACCCGTCACCTTTGGGCTCAAGCTCGCCGAGGCCTATGCCGAATTCAGCCGCAACAGAAAGCGGTTGGAGGCCGCGCGCGCGGATATCGCGACCTGCGCCATCTCGGGCGCGGTCGGCACCTTTGCCAATATCGATCCGCGCGTCGAAGCCTATGTCGCGGAGAAGATGGGGCTCGAGGTGGAGCCGGTCTCGACCCAGGTCATTCCGCGCGATCGTCACGCCATGTTCTTCGCGACGCTTGGAGTCATCGCATCGTCGATCGAGCGACTTGCTGTCGAGATCCGCCACCTACAGCGGACCGAGGTGCTGGAAGCGGAGGAATATTTTTCGCCGGGGCAGAAGGGCTCGTCGGCGATGCCGCACAAGCGCAATCCCGTTCTTACCGAGAATCTCACCGGTCTTGCGCGCATGATCCGCGGTTACGTCACGCCCGCGCTTGAGAATGTCGCGCTCTGGCACGAACGCGACATCAGCCATTCGTCGGTCGAGCGTTATATCGGGCCGGACGCCACGATCACGCTCGACTTCGCACTCGCGCGGCTGACCGGCGTGATCGACAAATTGCTCGTCTATCCCGAACGTATGGCGCGCAATCTCGACAAGATGGGCGGGCTTGTCCACTCGCAGCGCGTGTTGCTCGCGCTGACGCAAGCGGGCGTCAGCCGCGAGGATTCCTATCGCCTCGTTCAGCGCAACGCGATGAAGGTCTGGGAATCGGACGGGCAGCTTTCGCTACTCGAGCTACTCAAGGCCGATCCCGAAGTGACCGCGGCATTGCCCGCGGCCGAGATCGAGGAGAAATTCGACCTCGGCTATCATCTAAGGCAGGTCGATACGATCTTCGATCGGGTGTTCGGCCCGGCCTAAACCCTGATCTGCCCGTCTGCCTTAGAGAATGGCTGGCTCGACATAGCCTGGCAGGCGCATCGCCAGCCTCTCGATCACCAACGAAAGATGCGCAGCCAGCGCAATTTCCTTTTCCTGCATCAGCAGGTCGTCCGCCTGGCGAAGCAAAGCCAGGCACTCCTCAATCTTTTCCCGCGACATTCTACGCACACTCATACGCGCGCCCCCCGGAACTGACGGGCGCGGCTCCGTTATACATCAACGTGGTGTATAGCCAGTGAACAATTGCGGCGAGATTGATCGGAAATGCATCTAACTTGACTTTAATCATTTAAATGCCCGAACCGGCGGCACAAAATGCAGCGCCGGTTCGGACCTGTTAAGCATAGTTTCTTGACCGTTTTGGTTTAATGCGCCGCTTGCGGTCCGCGCTTGAGTCCCGACAGAGCCAGCTGATCGTCGATCTGGGCGAGCAGGCGATCAAGCCCCGCCTGATCCTTCGCTTCGGCGCGTGCCACCAGCACATCCTGTGTGTTCGAAGCACGCAGCAGCCACCAGCCGTCGGCAGTGTTCACGCGCGCGCCGTCGGTGCGATTGACGTCGGCACCATTGGCTTCAAGCCGGTCGAGAATCTCATCGACCACCGCGAACTTGCGGCTTTCGTCGACCTGAAAACGCATCTCCGGCGTGTTGACCAGCTCCGGCATATTGTCTTTGAGAGCCGTCAGCGATCCGCCGAGCACGCGTACCGCGCTGATCAACCGAATGGCGGCATAAAGCGCGTCGTCGAAGCCGTACCATTCGTGGCGGAAGAAGATGTGGCCGGACATCTCGCCCGCGAGCGGGCTGTCCGTCTCTTTCATCTTGACCTTGATCAAGCTGTGGCCGGTCTTCCACATCAAGGGCTTGCCGCCCAGTTCTGCCACGCGGTCGTAGAGCGCCTGGCTTGCCTTGACGTCGGCGATGATCGTGGAACCCGGTTCCGCCCGCAGCACCGGCTCGGCCAGGATCGACAGGATCTGGTCGCCCCAGACCACTCTACCCTGGCCATCGATCGCGCCGATCCGGTCCGCGTCCCCATCGAAAGCGATGCCGAAATCGAGCTGCTTCTCCGCGACTAGCTTCTTCAGATCGACCAGATTCTTTTCTTCGGTCGGATCGGGATGATGATTGGGGAAGCTGCCGTCGATCTCGGTATAGAGCAGGTGATGCTCGCCCGGCAGCTTGGCGACCAGCTTCTCGAGGACGCGCCCGCCCGCGCCATTGCCATTGTCCCAGCCGATCCGGAAAGCACCGCCCGAATAGCCGGCGAGCAGGCGATCCACATAGAGGTCCTCGATATCGTAATCGGTGACCTCTCCGGTCCCTTCATCCCAATCGCCTTCCGCGGCCATCTTGCCGATGGACTGGATCTGCTCGCCGAAGAAGGGGCCGTGCTGCAGCACCATCTTGAAGCCATTATAATCCGCCGGATTGTGGCTGCCGGTAATCTGGACCGCGCCGTCCACCTCAAGCGTCGCTTCGGCGAAATAGAGCATCGGGGTCGGCCCAATGCCAATCCGAACGACATCGACACCGCTTTCGGTGAGCCCCCGCACCAATGCCTCTTCCAGGCTCGGCGATGAGACGCGGCCATCGCGCCCAACCGCGACGCGCGTCCCGCCGGCGCGACGCACATGCGTCGCAAAGCCGCGGCCGATCGCATAGGCATCTTCCGTACCCAGTGTCTTTCCGACGATCCCGCGGATGTCATATTCGCGCAAAGAGGTCGGATCGAAACGGTGGGTCATGAATATCTCCTGAAATGTTGCCCCGACGGATCGCGCCTTAGACGCACGAGAATGTTACGGGTTCAACCCCGATAACGCAGCAATGTATCGCGCGCTGCGTTGACCCGACGCGTCAGATCAGCCGAACCGCCTACATCGGGGTGCACGCGCGCGACCAAACGGCGATGTGCGGCGCGAATCTCCTCGGGCGTGGCGTCCATTGGGACTTCGAGCAGTGCGCGCGCCTCGGCGTGCGTCATTCGGTCCGCGCTCCGCCCTCCGCCTTTTCGAAACCATAGCCACCACCCTGCGGCACCGAGCCCGACCAGGCCGAGCGGCGAATGGCTGTTGAGCAGCTTGAGCCCGATCAATCCCGCGATCACCGCCATGACATCGCTGATCCGCATCGCCTGCGGATCGCGCGTCTTCCACGCCCAATAGAGGACGCCCGCAGCGCCGATCAGAACAAGTTCGATGATCATGCGGCCTCAGTCTGCCGGGCGGACGCCGCCGCCTCGGGCAACTCCAGCCCGGCGATCAGTTCGCGCAGCTCACCGCGTGCTGCAACATGGGCGAGCCCAGCATCCTCGCCGATCGCGGCGAGATCTAGCAGCGTGAGCCCTTTGGGGAAGAGCTCGCGATAGATTACGCGCTCGGACAGGCCAGGAATGACGCGAAAGCCAACCCGCTTGGACAATTCGGCAAGCGCGGCGGCGACGCGCCGCATATTGCGCGCCTCCAGATGCTGCAGACGGTTTCTGAGCACGACCCAGTCGACCGTACCGCCGTCGGTCTTGGCGCGTGCCTTGCGCGCTTCCCACACCAGCTCGGCATAGAAGCTCGGCCGCTTGACCTTGTAATTGTCCGCATCGACCTGCCCGATCAGGTCGAGATCGACGAAACTGTCGTTGATCGGCGTGACCAGAGTGTCCGCGGTCGATATCGCCTGGCGGACATAGTCGTCATCGCGGCCTGGCGTGTCGACGATCAGGAAATCGGTGCTTTCGGCCATCCCGTTGAGCCGGTCCTCGATCGCGACGCCCTTTGTCGGATCGAACGTTTCATAGACGGGCATTGCCAGCTTCACGCCATCGCGCTGCATGAGCGCGGCCCGGTTATCGAGATAGCGTCCGAGCGTCCGCTGGCGCGTGTCGAGATCGAGCGCCGCTACCTTATAGCCTTTGGCCGCCAGCGCCACTGCGGTGTGGACCGCACTGGTCGACTTGCCCGAGCCGCCCTTCTCGTTGGCGAAGATGATACGATGCGCCACCATTGAACCTCTTTCTGTGGACCTCTTTTATGTCGCTGCGACCGATATGGCGCAACGCCGCTCAAGTCCCCGCGAAAATCGTCGTTAACGCAGCAGACAGAAAATTTTTCGGGGATTTCGACCATGGCAAGAATGGTACGGATCGAGGATCTGATAAGCAGCGCGGCGAGCGGGGACGAGGTCGCCGCGTTCGAATTGGCCATGTGCTATGCGAGCGGCAGCGGCGGCGTAGCCGTCGACCTGGTCCAGGCGCATCGCTGGTTCAACGTCGCTGCGGCGTGCGGTTATCAACCCGCGCTGGATTGGCGCCACGAAATCTCGATGGAGATGAGTGCGCGTCAGGTGGTTGAGGCCCAGAAGCTGGCACGCGCCACGCTCGGCGGCTTGTTCCACAAAGCGGCTTAATGAACGTGCTTCTTTCCTGAACGTCGTCCCGGCGCAGGCCGGGACCGCAGGAGTGTGCCACTACCTTCCGTAAGCCGCCGGCGACCCCGGCCTTCACCGGGGCGACGACCTACTCTCGTTCGCGCTTCCTTCGGCAAGGATCAACCTTCCCTCCGATAGGGCGAATCCTCTTCCAGGACGGCGATGTTCGCCGCGATCATGCGGCGTTCCTGCTCCAGATAGTCGGCGACCGCACGGCGGAAGCTCGGGTCCGGGATATAATGCGCTGAAAAAGTGGGCGTCGGCAGATAACCGCGCGCCAGCTTATGCTCTCCCTGCGCGCCCGCCTCGACCTTGGCCAGCCCGCGTTCGATCGCCACGTCGATCGCCTGATAATAGCAAAGCTCGAAATGAAGGAAGGGCACCTCCTCGATGCAGCCCCAATAGCGGCCGTAGAGCGTGTCCTTGCCGACCAGGTTGAGTGCGCCCGCAATTGGATGGCCGTCGCGCAATGCAAGCATCAGGATCACCTTGTCGCCCATACGCTGGCCGAGCAGGCTGAAGAAACTGCGCTTCAAATAGGGCCGACCCCATTTGCGCGACCCCGTATCCTGATAGAAGGCCCAGAAGGCGTCCCAGTGCCGCTCCTCGATGGCGGCGCCGGTCAGATGGAGAAATTCCAGCCCAGCGCGCGCCTGGGCCCTCTCCTTGCGGAGGGCCTTGCGCTTGCGGGAGGACAATGCACCTAGGAATTCGTCAAAGTTCGCATAGTTGCGATTGAACCAATGGAATTGGCGATCGGCGCGGATCAGCCACCCGGCCTGCTCGAAAAAGTGAAGTTGAGAGCCTTCGATGAAGGTCGCATGCGCCGACGAA
>Ga0207647_10001623_pt1 | contig 17287 bp, 12 predicted proteins | sample KBSCornC2_FD_184295 | JGI IMG/M metagenome (GOLD analysis project Ga0207647, IMG submission 184295) | Corn rhizosphere microbial communities from Kellogg Biological Station, Michigan, USA - C2 (SPAdes) (version 2) | ecosystem: Host-associated > Plants > Roots > Rhizosphere ...
GTTGTCCCATCATCTCGACACCCTCACTCATCGCTACCGTTGTTCGACCTCTTCAGTGGCAGCGGGTTCCGATCCTCGGCGAGTTTTTCAACACAATAGACCAATAGCGGCGCTGCTCACGTTGTCGGCGACCATGCGCAGATCATCGGCTTCGACGGTGCCGTACGAGTGATCAGCGCCAATGGCCAGCACTGGGATTGTCAGCTTGCCCTGCGCGACAAATTCCCGATTGTCGACTCCGTCTTAGGTGAAGGCCGCGAACTGCTCGAACGCGTCGTGGATGGCGTGCGGCGATGCGTAGAGCTGTGCGTAGTGGTCGCGGGTCTGCTCGTCGATCGCCGCAGGATTCGTCGACAGTTCGTTGTAGAAGCGGTCGAGCAGAATTCGTTTGAGTTTTCGTTCGATCCCTCGATCAAAGGCCAGACCGGTCGCTTCGCGTATAGGTTCGTGAAGCCCTGACAGATGTCGTGTGATCCTCGCGAAGAGAGCTTAAGAGACAGGCAAAATCGCCGCTCATCGCCCGACGCGCGCGGCGTTCAAGTTCGTGATCGCCAAAGTGCGCAGTTTTTTATCGACCGCCAAGAGATCGAGGAAACTCCCGTCATTTACTTCGGGGGTTATCTGCCGGTATATAGCGCACGGCAGCCGGCGCGCGCCTGTTGAAAGACTGCAACGGTCTTCTATGATGAAGGCATCCGCAAGTTCGGAGCCTTCGTCTACATGAATCGACTCGAAGCAATGTCCGTCCTTCTCCTGACGGTGGAGAAGGGCACACTGACGGCGGCGGCCAAGGAGCTCCACATGCCGCTGCCGACCGTGAGCCGCAAGATCAGCGAGCTGGAGGCGCATCTTGGCGCCAAACTGCTTCAGCGCTCCACGCGCAAGCTCACATTGACCGAAGCCGGACGCAGCTATGTCGATGGCGTGCGCCGCATCCTTGAAGATGTCGATGAGGTCGAGCGACGGGCGACGGGCGAATACCAAGTGCCGCGCGGGGAACTCGTGCTGACTGCGCCCGTTCTGTTTGGACAAAAATACATATTGCCCCTGGTCACCGATTTTCTGGCGCAGTTTCCTGACATCAACATCCGCTTGTTGTTGTCGGATCGCAACCTTCATCTGTTCGACGAGGATGTGGACATGGCCGTGCGCATCGGCGTCTTGCCCAACAGTCGCATGCGCGCGACGCGCATTGGCAGCATGGACACGCTCACCTGTGCGACGCCCGAACTCCTGGCCACTCACGGCAAGCCAAAGCACCCTTCCGACATGGAGCGGTTGCCGTGTGTGGTCTTCACGGCACCCACGACGGCGACTTGGTTGTTTCGCGAATCTGTCAGTCGCAAGGAGTTTGGCGTGGACATCCGGCCGCGCTTGTCCGTGACTTCGGCCGAGGCGGCGATTCAAGCGGCTCTGCGGCATACAGGCTTTACGCGTGTGTATCGGTATCACTGCGCCGAGCATCTGCGCGCGGGCGCATTGGTCCAGGTGTTGCGCAAGTTCGATGTCGCTCCGCTGCCCGTCCACCTGATCCACGGATCGCAAGGGCAGCTGCCATTGAAGATGCGCACCTTTTTGGATTTCGCTGTGCCGCGCCTGCGGGATGAACTCGCCTTAATGAGCACCTCTAACTCTTCCACAAAATGAAAGATCGATTTTCAAAATCGCTGGCTTATTCTTTCTGAGGTAAGGGTCTAATCTTCTGCGCCACCGATGCCATTCCGGCACCGGATCACAGGAGACTCACCATGGCACGCCTCAACATCCCGACCATCGACCAAGCCCCGACCAAGTCGCAGCCGATCCTGGAAAACTATGTGAAAGTTCTTGGCCTGGTCCCGAACTTCTTCGCGCTCATCTCCCAGTCGCCTGATGCGCTGAAAGCGATCGCTGACATGCATGGGGCACTGGGCAAGAGCCTGGGTCATAAGACGCGCGAGCGCATCCACGTGATGACGGCCGAGGTCAACGGCTGTAACTACTGCTTGTCGGCGCACACCTTCCTGGGCGGCAAGCTCCAGGGCCTGACGGCCGAAGATATGGAACTCAACCGCACGGGTCACTCCACCGACCCCCAGGCCGATGCCGCACTCCAGTTCGCCTACAAGATCGCCAAGTCGCGCGGGCACATCGAAGACGCCGATGTGGAAGGGGTGCGCGCGGCCGGCTTTACCGATGCTCAGATCGTGGACATCGTGGCTGAGACCGCGTTTAGCTTCATCACCAACATCTTCAACAATACCTTCAAGACGGAAATCGACGCGGCGTTCCCGCCGCTTCAGACCAAGAAAGCGGCGTGATGCGCTTTCCACGAACCGGGCGCTCGCAAGGGCGCCCGGCTTTTTGTCCTAGGTTTTGGCGAGATCCAGCAGCGCCTTGAGCGCTCGGTCGAACGGCGCGGTGTCGGCTGTGGCGGCGTGAAGAATCAAGGCACCCTGAAGGCGCCCCACCCAATCTTGCGCAAACCGATGCGCGCGCGCAGGCGTGAAGCCTGCGTCGATCGCCAACACTTCGATGGCCTGGATCCAATTGTCGAACGAGGTGCGTAAGCTGGCCCGAGCCGTTTTGCTCAAACCCGCACCAGAGAGCTGGCCCAGCACGCAGGCGGTCGTGCCGTTCGAATAGAAGGCTCGCAATGCTGAGGCGATTGCCCCAAGACGGGCTTTTAGCGAATCGCCGTTGCGGGCGACTGCCAGTATTCCTTGGTCCACGATATCGGCCGCACGCGCGAGCACGACCTCAGCCATCTGGTCCTTGCCGCCCGGGAAGTAGTGGTACAGGCTCGATTTGCCCAAACCTGTCGCCCTGGAAAGGTCTGAAAGAGAGGCGCCTTCAAACCCGCGGTCACGAAAGACCTCAAACAGGCGCTCGACGACTTGCTCCTTTGAGATCAGTGCGGCGGGCATCGGAGCCTCTTTGGATGGAACGATCGGTCCAACTTTAAGAAACGCAGTAAAAGGGCGCAAGTTTTTCTTGACGGCGACCCATCGACTCATTATTGTACCGATCGTTCGGTACAGTTAGTAGTTTTTTTTCAATCATCATCAGAGACCGCCATGATCCATCGGACCTACCACCGCACCGCCACCGTCAACGGACGCGAAGTCTTCTACCGGGAAGCGGGTGATCCGAAAGCACCGACGATCCTGCTGCTTCATGGCCTGCCAACCAGCAGCCAGATGTTCCGCGACCTCATCCAGGTCTTGGCCGATTGTTTTCATTTGGTCGCGCCCGACTACATTGGCTTTGGCCATTCTGCAGCGCCGGCGCGAACGGAGTTTGAATACAGCTTCGACAACCTAGCAAAGCAAGTGGCCGATTTCGTCGATGTGCTGGGGCTCAAATCCTACATCCTCTACATGCAAGACTATGGTGGGCCGATTGGGTTTCGCCTGTTTACGCAGCATCCCGAACGCGTGAAGGGATTCATCATTCAAAACGCCAATGCCTACATGGAAGGCGTGGGAGAAGCGCCCAAGCAAGTGTTGCTGCCGCTGTGGGAAAAGCGCACGGCCGAAACCGAAAAACCCGCGCGCGAGTTCGTGAGCTTAGCGGGGACCAAGTTCCACTGGCTGGTGGGCGCGAAGGATCCGGCGGCGATCAACCCGGATAACTGGGTGCTCGACCAGGCGCTGCTCGATCGGCCGGGCACGCAGGACTATCAGGTCGATCTCCTCGAGAACTACAAGACCAACATTGCGCTATATCCGGTCTGGCAGGAAGCCTTTCAGCACAGCCCCAAGACGCTCATCGTGTGGGGCAAGCGCGATCCGTTCTTTATTGAGGCGGGTGCCAGCGCTTATTTGCGTGATCTCAAGAGCGCCAAGCTCGTGTGGCTGGATGCCGGGCATTTCGTACTGGATGAAAACTTGCACCAGGTCGCTTCGGAAATCAAAGCGTCTTTTTGCTCGTGAGCGGATGCACTTTCCGCGCTCTCTTGAGCGGCATTCTGGGAACCTTGAACCTGCTTCCTAGGTTGCGCAGGCTTGGAGCGTATCGACCGAAGCTGAACAGCATTACGAAGTTGCGCAGGTCGCCCTTGATGGCCCCCTAAAAATGCTACACCCGTGGCCAGTTCAAAGTGCTCCACCCAGAATGTGGCTGCTTTCGGCCAGTTCGCGACATACATTTGTCAGGATTGGTTGACCGAAAGCAGACGATAAAGTGCCGCATGGTGTATCGCGTGGCCTTTATCGACAAGTGCAAGATGGGTGGCTACGACGCACTTTACCTAGCTCTCGTGCGAACTTTGCCAATGATTGCAACGACGATTCAGGTGGGTCTTCGTGCTGCTATCCGGCAACGGCTTCCTCCAGACTGTGCGCCGACGGCCGGGACGGCTCATGCCGATCTTTGCGCCCGTCCGCCGCAGTCCTCGGCCGGATCTTGAACCAGATGGAATACATCGCTGGCAGGAACACCAGGGTCAGAATCGTTCCCGCAAAAGTGCCACCTATGAGCGTGTAGGCGAGGGTTCCCCAGAATACCGAATGGGTGAGCGGAATGAAGGCCAAGATCGCCGCCAACGCGGTGAGGATCACCGGCCGCGCGCGCTGCACGGTGGCCTCGACCACCGCATGGAACGGATCCAGCCCTGTTTCTTCGTTGTGATGGATCTGCCCGATCAGGATCAACGTGTTGCGCATCAGGATGCCCGACAGCGCAATCAGGCCGACCAGCGCATTGATGCCGAAGGGTTGCCGGAACAGGATCAAGGTGGGCACCACGCCGATCAAGCCCAGTGGGCTGGTCAAGAACACCATCACCATCGCGGAGATGGAGCGCACCTGGAAGATGATGATGAGCAACGTGGATGCCAGCATGATTGGGAACAACGGCAGCATGGCGGTCGTCGCCTTGGCCGACTCTTCAATGGAGCCCGCCTGCTCGATACGGTAGCCGCTAGGCAGCTTGGCAATGATCGGCTGAAGCTGCTTACTGATGGCGGTAGAAACGTCTGGCGGCTGCAGGTTGTCGGCAATATCGCCACGCACCGTGATCGTCGGCATACGGTCGCGACGGCGCATGATCGGTTCTTCCATGCGCACATCGACCTTGCCCACCTGGGACAGCGGAATGCGTTGTCCGTTGACACCGGCCAGCGTGAAGTCGCCGATCCTGGCCGGGTCGAGACGAACATTGCCGGCCGACCTCGCAACGACTTGCACGGTACGAATGTCTTCCCGCACCGAAGTGACCGGCACGCCGCTCAGCAAGAATTGCAGCTGCTGTGCCACTGCGTTGGAGGTGAGCCCCACCGCCTGTAACCGGTCCTGCTGTAGGGTGAAATGCAGCGTAGGCGAGCGGGTACCCCAGTCGGTGTTCACGGTGCGCATCATAGGGCTGGCATACATCACCTGCTCCACTTCCGCCGCGATACCGCGCAGGACATCCGCATCCGGGCCGGTGACGCGATAGGCGACGGGGAATGGCGAATACGGACCGAACACGAGTTGCGTGACACGCACACGCGCCTCGGAGGCCAAGCCTTCTGCGACAGCCTCGCGTAGCCGTTGCTTCAGCGCATCGCGCTCGTCCTCGTTATCGGTGCGAATCACGATTTTGGAGAACGACGGGTCAGGCAGCTCAGGACCAAGAGCCAGATAGAATCGCGGCGCGCCTTGACCAATATAGGTGGTAACGATCTTGGCTTCCTTTTGTTTGGCCAGCCACGCTTCCACCTTCGCCGAGGCCGCACTGGTCTGATCGATCGAGGTGCCATAGGGCATCTGCACTTCGACCAGTACTTCCGGTCTGTCGGAGATGGGAAAGAACTGCTTCTTCACCACCGCCATGGCGAGGATGGCCAGTACGAAAAGACCCACCACGGAACCGGCTACCAGCCATTTGCGCGCGATGACGCGCCCTAGCATCTGACGGAAACGGTTGTAGCGTGGCGTGTCGTAGATTGTCTCGTGGCCCCCTTCGACTTTCTTGAACTCGGGCAGCATCTTCACGCCCAGGTACGGCGTGAACACCACTGCCACGACCCAGGAAGCGACCAGCGCAATGCCCACAATCCAGAACATGTTGCTGGTGTATTCGCCGGCGGTGGATCGCGCGAACCCGTTGGGCATGAAGCCCACCGCCGTCACCAGTGTGCCCGCCAGCATGGGCGCAGCGGTGTGGCTCCAGGCATAAGCGGAAGCGGCCACGCGGCTGTAGCCCTCTTCCATCTTCACCACCATCATTTCGATGGCGATGATGGCATCGTCCACCAACAGGCCTAGCGCCAAAATCAGCGAGCCTAAAGTGATGCGATCAAAGTTCTTGCCGGTAGCGGCCATAACCACGAACACCACCGCCAGCGTCAACGGCACGGCCGCGGCCACTACCAATCCCACGCGCCAGCCCATGCTGACGAAGCTCACCAGCATCACCACCAGCAGCGCGACGAAGAACTTCAGCATGAACTCGTCGACCGCCGAGCTGATGTTGACGGCTTGGTCGGTGACCTTCGTGAGGCTCATGCCTAGTGGCAACTCGGCGTTGATCGCACCGACCTCGTGGTCCAGCGCTTTGCCAAGATCCAGTCCGTTCCAGCCATCGCGCATAACGATGCCCAACAACAACGCAGGTTCACCGTTGCTGCGGATCATGAAGGTGGCAGGATCTTCATAGCCGCGCTTGACGGTGGCGATGTCCGACAGCTTCAGCGTGCGGCCGCGGGCCACTACCGGTGTGTCGCGGATCTTCTCCAACGAATCGAAGGCGCCGTCCAGGCGTATGAACACCTCCGGCCCCTTCGTTTCCACAGAGCCGGCCGGCGTCAGCGCGTTTTGGCTGTTGAGCGCGGCGAACACGTCCTGCGGGTTCACGCCCAGCGTGGCCAGGCGATCATGCGAGAACTCGACGTAGATCTTCTCTGCCTGCTCGCCAATGATGTTGACCTTCTTCACGCCCGGCACGTGCAATACGCGCTGGCGCAAACTTTCCGCATCGCGCACCAGAAGGCGCTGTGGTTCGCCCTTAGCCTTGAGCGCGAACAGCGCAAAGGTGACATCCGCGTATTCGTCGTTGACCATCGGCCCGATCACGCCGGGCGGAAGATTGTTGACCTCGTCGCCGACTTTCTTGCGGGCCTGGTAGAACTCTTCCTGTACTTCCGATGGCGGCGTGCTGTCGAGCAAGGTCAGGGTGGTAAAGGCGAGGCCGGGTCGCGTGTAGGTTTCGGTGCGGTCGTACCAGCGCAGTTCCTGCATGCGCTTTTCGATTTTTTCGGCGACCTGCTCCTGCATTTCCTGCGCGGTGGCGCCGGGCCATATAGTGATGATGGTCATTACCTTGACCGTAAAAGCGGGATCTTCCGCGCGGCCGAGTTTGAAGAAAGAGAACAGCCCGGCCAACGAGATCAGAAAAATCAGAAACAAGGTGACGGAGCGCTCGCGCACCGCCAGCGCAGACAAGTTGAAGCGCCCCTGACTCATCATGGCCGGCCCCCTTCGCTTGCCACGGCGACGGCCTGGTTTGCCACCCGCACCAACTCACCTTCGCGCAGCAGATGCGCGCCGAGTGCGACGATGCGATCGCCTTGCTGGAGTTGACCTGCGACGCGCGCGCTGTCGTCATCCAGATGCTGGACCTCCACCGGCCGCCAGGACACTTTGGCCGGCGAGCCGTTGATCACCCACACGCCCGGCCCTTTGCCCGTGTCGAACAGTGAAGCCATAGGCACCTGCAAGCCACCTTGCTGGGCGGCACTACCGGCGGGAAGGCGGATCGTCACCGTGGTGCCCAACAGTGCGTTGGACAGCTCGCCTTCCAGCACATAGCGCGCTTCAAACGTGCGAGTGAGGGGGTCGGCTGCATCCGAGAGTTGTCGCAGCGTGGCTGGCACGCTCAGTCCTTCCTTGCCGAACAACGCCGCTTGTGCGGCGGAACCGATCGCGGGACGCAAGGTTTCCGGCAGTTGGACCACCGCCTCGCGGGGACCGGCGTGCGCCAAGCGCACCACGGTTTGCCCGGCGCTCACCACTTGGCCCGGTTCGGCCAGCGTTTCCATCACCACGCCGTCGCCGTCGGCCTCCAACTCGGCGTAGCCGCTGGCATTGTTGGCCACGTCGGCGTCGGCTTCTGCGGCACGCAGTTGGGCTTTCGTGGTATCTGCCGCCGCCTTGCTCTGGTCGTAGGCCGACGCGGAGATCGCGCCGGTGCCGCGCAGGTCACGGTAGCGCGCTTCGTCCTCTGCAGTCTGTTTTGCACGGGCTCGTGCGGCGGCAACCGCCTCCTGCCGCGCCTGCGCCGCCAGCTTCAGATCAACCGGATCGATGCGCATCAGCAGTTGGCCGCGCTTCACGGTTTGCCCGGCATCCACCAACCGTTTCAGCACCTTGCCGGAAACGCGAAAGCCCAAGTCGCTCTGCACTCGGGCGGCGACGGTTCCAGTAAACGAACGTGTGTCGGGGATGGCGTTCTGAGCGACAGCTACGCGCACCAAGGGCGCCTCGGTGCGCGGATCGGAGGGTGCTTTGCCGCTGCAAGCGGCCAGCGCAAATGAAAGCGCGAGAACGAGTACAGAAGTGGCAAAAGGAAGCCGAAACATGAAAAGCCCCACGGACGAAGTGACAGGGCTTCATTCTGTCATTAAGTGACTAAATTAGTCAATAGTCACTAACAATCTCATATCTCAAGGAGACAGGCTGCGTAGAACCAGGCCGGACAGTTGCCCTGGCGCCACGTCGGTATAGTCGAAACTATGCTGCAGCAGCAGCGGATTGAAGTAGGGGCGCATCACCAGGTAAATCGCCGCGGCGGTTTCGTCCAGAGGCGTCTTGCGCTCGAAATCCCCGCTCCGCCGTCCTTCCTGCAAGATCTCCTTAAGCAGCGCCTGCACGCGCTCTTCATAAGCCACCACCGCAGACCAGCGTTCCGTGGCAGCCGCAGCGGCAATCTCATAAAGTTTGCGATCCCGGAACAGCAGCCGAAGGGTCGCTTCGGTGAAACCTTTGAACATCCGTCGCAACTTTTCCGACGGCAGATCGGATTCCGCAATGGCCGATTTCACTTCGGTTTCGATGTCTCGCAGGCAATTGGCGCAGATCATCTCGCCAATGGCTTGCTTGGACTCGAAGAACTTGTAGACGTACGCCTTGGAAAACCCGATCGCCTTGGCCAGGTCGGAAACGGTGGTTTTCTCGTAGCCATACCGGCTGAAGTGCTCGGTGGCCGCGGTAACGATTTGATCCCGCACCTCATGGTCGACCGGACCGCGCGCGGGTTGGGGGGTAGTGGCTGCTTTTTTCATGAGTGAGAGCTTACCTCTCATCCGGGGAATGGACAACTAGTGACTATATGGTAATATGGTCACAACTGCCACTGCTTGCAATCGACTCCATGTCCACCAAACGCTTTCTTGCCATGCTCTTTGCCGCCAATATTCTTACTGGCTGCGCGGTCGGCCCTGACTACGTCCGGCCCACTCTGCCCATGCCCGACCGTTTTCAGGGCCAAGCCGAGGTCGATCAGCGACCGCGGCGGCCAACGCCGACCTCGCCACCTGGTGGACAGGTTTTGGCGACCCGCAACTGACTCGGTACGCGACGATTGCCCTGGAACAAAATCTGGACCTCGCTCAGGCATCTGCGCGCGTCAACGCGCAGATCCAGCAAGCCAGAGAGCAGCAAGGCGAAATGCTGGCTGTCTATCAACTCGCTGCGCTCCACGCCACAGAGGATGTGGAGAACGCCTTTTCTGCACTCGTCAAGCGTGAGGAGCAAAGTATTCTCCTGAACCAGAGCGTGAACTCGCTCGCTCGCGCGTGCTAGGCCTCGTTTGCGGCTTATCAAAAGGGATCGTCAGTCTGATCGAAGTGCTGCAGGCCGACGAAAACATGTTGCGTGCCTCCGATGCGCGCGCGCAGGCTAAAACGGAATCAGCACGTGCAGCGATCACCGCCTACAAAGCGCTTGGCGGTGGGTGGGGATTTCACGAATCCGGGACGGTAGCGATCAGATAGCAACTGCCCGTCGAAGGCGAGGTCACACTTTAAGCACATACACTGCAACAGCGTCGTCAGATTGTTTCAAGCAGCATTTGAACTCGCATAAGAGCCACATGGGCTCTTAAGTCAGCGCGAGTCGCCCAGGATCATCTTGCGGGCTATCAGCATCGGATCCCAAGAACGGGCGCGATCGCTATCGTCAGGGCGAGAGGCCATATGTACAACGCGAGAACGCGAGCCGTCCGCGCTCCCGAGGATCATTCGTTGGACTACCACCATCGGGTCCGGTGAACTCGCAGAAGAGTCACGGGCCTTCGAAAGATTGCTGCTGATGGCTTCCGACGCTGTGGACGAACACTTGGCGCTGCTGCAGAGCATGCACCGCGCGGTCTGGGCCGAATCGGTGTCCTCGGCGAGGGCTGCTGCGGAGAAAAACAGGCCGGCCAGCAATATGCCGGCCAACCTCGCAATTCCGAATGAGACTTTTGTTCGGGTAAACATAATGATGCCTCCTTGAGGCTTAGATTTCGGCACGAGGTGCCAAGGACTACGAGAAGAAGACAAATCGTATCGATGGTGACTAATGTACACTATAGTCACTATTTGTCAATACTCTCGGACAAAAATAAGCGGGTCAAGTTGGAAAAGTTATGTCTTATCAAGTTAAAGTAATCTCAGTATCTAATTGAAAATTAATTATATTTATAAGAAATAACATTTCCATCAGTTACGCTGATAGGCTTGGCTTTAAAATTTTGTTGGTGGCAAAATATTCACTTACCTATGACTGATACGTAATTTCGTCACCTTTCGAGCGGTGATATCCTGCTATCCGCGCAAAAGTTCTGACCCATCAAATGACTTGCCTACGTGTTGAAGTCTGGAGTGGGCTGCCCGCGTTTCTCATGGCAGGGAACGGGCTGATCGGTGCCAATGCCTTGGCCAATCGAGCGGTAGCCCGGCAAATGGGGACAGTCCCGTGCAGGTCATGGCGATGACGCTCTGCGGCAATCCCTTCCTGCGCAGCCAAGACCTAGTCGACTAGACGTCTATATTTGCGCAGGTGTCTTCAACTGTCTCTTAAACTCGATCTCTCGTGACTCGAAAATACTGCCAGCCACGAGAGCCTGTACGTCTTCAAGAGAGCGAATTCGCTTTGCCATGTGAGTGTTAGCCTGACTGATGAGTCTTGATCCAAGATACCGAAGCCGCACGGTCCACCTGACCAACACAGGTCCAGGCTGCAAAAAGGGGCGGCATCACTGCCACCCCTTGATAGACCTTCGATAGCAGTGACGGTTGGATCCGTCTAGCTGTCCGGCCTCGAGGCAACAGTTCTTGAAACAACCTCGCTGAGCCGCATGGACATGGGCCGTTGCGCCCGAGCTTCTCGAATCAACTCCTTGTCTCCGTGTACAACGCGATCGCCTTTCTTGACGCGCTGCTCGGATGGGAAGAGATCGAAGCTCGCCTGCGGGATTACAATGGGAGTCGCCCTCGCTAGGCGTCCGGAGAACGAACGCGGGCAGAATTGCTCGATGGGCAGTCTTTGAAAATTGCTAGGTCCGTTGTTCCACGTCTTTTCTCGACTAGGGAGGTACTTCGTGGCCGTCCGCACCAATTTCCTCGAGAACGAGGCCGCCGCTCTGGATTACATATCAGGTGTAAAAATACTGAAACAAAGTGGCCGATATGACAACTACATTCGGTTGCATCTGAGAGCTGTACAGTTTGAGGCGGCGCCCGGCATCAACGGAGCTCACATGGGTGCCGCGTTCTTGCCTTGGCATCGCGCGATGCTGCATGCCTTCGAAATCGATTTGCAGCGGGTGCTAGACGATGCTGATTTCGGACTACCGTACTGGGACTGGTCTGCGGATGCAGAGTTACCCGACCCGACAACCTCCGCAATATGGAGCGACAGCTACATGGGCGGCTCAGGCGATCCAATTGACGGCCCTTTCACCAATTGGCAAACGGTGAACGAAAGCGGCAGGATCAGCACCAACAACATTGAGCGCGATCTTGGCGCAAGTAGTAGCCTTCCAACCTATGCCAGCATTGCGGCCATCCTTGGCAATGAACCTTACGACGTTTCCCCTTATTCGACGCAAAGCAAATATGGGTTTCGTAATGCTCTAGAAGGCTTTTTGATCACACAGGCAAGCGCGATGCACAACGCTGTGCACGACTGGATTGGCGGTCAGATGTCGTCTCCGCCTGTCGCGCCGAATGATCCGGTGTTTTTTCTGCTTCATGCCAATGTGGACCGGATCTGGGCACTTTGGCAGTCACAACATCCTAGCCAAACCTACTTTCCGGTGGTCGATGGCGCACCGACGCAGCGTCTCGAAGATGTCCTTTTTGGATACCCTATTCAGCCGACGAACTTCGCCTATACGCCGGCAAGCGTTTGGTCGATCTCTACGTTGGGCTATTCGTACGACAACTATCCCGCCATCTCGTGATTCGATTTCGGCGAAGCCTTTCCATTCTGATTGTCGAGGGGTAAGCACATGGCCGCTTGGTTTTTGGGAAATTTGTATTCGACTTATGATCAAACGATCTCGCTAGATTTTGAAGTAAACGAAGCGTCGCCGACTGCACCGGTTTCTTTCTCAACCGGGCAAATCACCGCACTCGTCGGTACGGGCATTTCCATGGTCATGCTGGAAATTCCGTTGCGCGGCATGGTGATGTTCATTCCGCAGCCGAACAATAACGTCATCGTCGAATTTGGCGACCTAAGCTGGACCTATACACCCGGCACGGGTGGAGGCCCCCTCAACGTGTTCGTAAATCAGATCGGCACGCCAAGCTTCGCTACCAGCGCGCCCTCTACGATGACGGCCAACCCTGGTCAGATCTGCCTGGCCTACAACGTACTGGCAAGTTCATCCCTGAACTCTGCGTGGGATTCATGGAACGCAGCCGATGGCAATCTTTCGACCTGCTGGTCGAGTTCTGCATATATGAATCAGCCTATGCAGGGCGCTGCTCCCTACATTCAGCTCGACTTCCAGGGCTCTTGCATTCTCAGCCGCGTGATCTTGTATCCGCGCTGGGACGCGCCAAATGGAGGAGGCACGCAAAAGCAGCCGCTTTGTTTCCCGAGTCAGTTCTACATTGAGGGCGTGCCCGCTCCAATAAACAGTCCGGCACTGTATTCGTCGAGCCCAGGATTCACCGTGCCACAGTCTCTACAAGTGGGTGTATGCATTGCCATCCCGGAACCGACGGCTGCGGCATATGAAGGTGTGCAAGTCTACGGCCAGACATTGACCACAGACGGAAGCCCGACGCTTTACTTTCAGCTCGCAGAGATTGGGGTCTATAGCAGCGTAATTGCAGCACAAGCAACTGCGAGTTCATTCTTCCAGGGTCTTTCGCAGTGGTCCGCAAATAATCTTACGGACGGCCAATTTCAGAACTCCTGGTCCAGCGACTATTGGACTACGACCTCCGGAAGCACGTGGGTGACCCTTGACCTCAGCGCCCCTACGCCATTCGATACCGTCGTGCTTTATCCCCGTTGGGCGCCTCCGGCAGGCGCACCAAACGGAACACCGTCCGTTCGCGGCTTCCCAATCACGTTCACTTTCTTGGGCTCATCAGACAACGTGAATTGGAACGAGCTCCTGTCCGTCTCCAATTTCGCGTCGCCTACACAAAGCACGGGAATTGCCTTTCCACTTGGCAACCAATTCTATCGATACATCCAGCTGAACATTACCGCTACCGGGTCGGATGGCTCGGGCACGCCCATTGCGCAACTGCTGCAGATGGAGGTTCTTCTAGGCTGATTTGAACTGGCGTGTGAATCCGAGTACCCGTGTCCGGTCAAAATCGCAGTAACAGGGAAATTTACAGGGAATTTTTCGCGAAAACGACGCCCCTGCAGTCACAGTTGCCCTTTAGGCCACGTCTGACGCCATTTCCGGGCAGAAACCCTTTTCGACGGCTCATCGGTAGCAGGGAATCGATCAGGGAACGTAACAGGGAAGAACAGGGAACGACCAGGCAATGCTGACTGCTCGGCCGCTGAGCATCGCTCGGTTTATGCGCGTGGCTAGTCACCCACGGCGTAAAGTCGCGCCGATCGCACGCAAGCGAGTTTGGCGATCATCTCTCTGGTTGGCCGCCTTGCCGCATCGCTTCTCTATCAGACGGATTGACGCGCTCGACGGATTCGCAAGAACGCACCCAAACCCAGCAAACCTGCCAACAGGGCCGTGGCCCAACGATCGAGTGCTGGGGCAGCGCTAGTATTAGTATCCGCGAACACGGTTACGACCGATGCCGACGATGTTGCCGCTAAGAAGTAGCCGTCGCCGTTGTATGTCGCCATGATCGTGTGCGACCCGGTTCCGGCGGGAGTGTCGGTGCAAACGGCTGTCGAACTGGTCGCACCGGGCACCAGCGTCACCGGCGAACACGGCAACGTGTTTCCGTTGTCGGTAAAACTCACCGTACCGGTCGGCGGATCGCCCGCGACAGTCGCCGTCATCGTCACCGACTGGCCTAGTGCGATGCGGTCAGGTGCGACGACGAGCGAGACGGTGGTGGTCTTCTTGCCGATCGCTATTGTCTGCTGCGCCTGTGGCGCAGGCACGTAGTTGGCGTCGCCGGGCTGATTCGCATCAACGATGCAGTTGCCCGCGCCGGTGAACGACACGACGTTGCCTGAAATAGTGCAAGCACCTGCGGCCGAATTCGCATCGATCGAATACGCCACCGCCAGCCCTGAACTGGCCGAGGCACTGACGTTGTAGCTGCCGGTGACGACCGCGTTCGTCGGTGGCGTTGAGGTGAACGTGATTGTCTGTGTTGCCTGGGTGACCGTCATGGTCGTGGAGCCGCTGACAGCGCTCAACGTGGCGCCGATCAGGCTGGTGCCGGTGTTGACCGCGGTCGCAAGGCCTGCAGTGCTGATGGTGACATTGGCTGTGGTGCCGGATGACCAGGTCACCGTGGAGGTGATGTTCGCGGTGCTGCTGTCGCTGTAAGTGCCGGTGGCGGTGAACTGCTGGGTCAGGCCTTTGCCGACCGAGGGATTGGCCGGTGTGACCGCGATCGACTGGAGCACCGGTGCGGTGACCGTCATCGTCGTCGAGCCGCTGACAGCGCCCAAGGTGGCGCCGATCAGGCTGGTGCCGGTGTTGACCGCCGTGGCAAGGCCTGCGGTGCTGATGGTGACATTGGCCGTGGTGCCAGACGACCAGGTCACTGTGGAAGTGAGATCCGCGGTACTGCTATCGCTGTAAGTGCCGGTCGCGGTGAACTGCTGCGTCAGGCCTTTGGCGACCGAGGGATTGGCCGGTGTGACCGCGATCGACTCGAGCACCGGTGCGGTAACCGTCATCGTGGTGGAGCCGCTGACCGCGCCCAAGGTGGCGCCGATGAGGCTGGTGCCCGTGTTGAGCGCCGTGGCCAGGCCGGAGGTGCTGATGGTGATATTGGCCGTGGTGCCCGATGACCAGGTCACTGAGGAAGTGATGTTCGCGGTGCTGCTGTCGCTGTAGGTGCCGGTGGCGGTGAACTGCTGGGTGAGCCCCTTGGCGACCGAGGGATTGGCCGGTGCGACAGCGATCGACACGAGCACCGGTGACGCGACCGTCATCGTCGTCGAGCCGGTGACCGCGCTTAACGTGGCGCCGATAAGGCTGGTGCCGGTGTTGACCGCCGTCGCAAGGCCGCTGGTGCTGATAGTGGCATTTGACGTCGTTGCGGAGGACCAGGTCACCTGCGAGGTGATGTCCTGGGTAGTGCTGTCGCTGTAAGTTCCGGTAGCCGTGAACTGTTGGGTAAAGCCCTTAGCGACAGAAGGATTGGTAGGCGTGACCGCGATGGACTGCAGCACCGGTGCGGTGACCGTCATGGTCGTCGAGCCATTGATTGCGCCCAACGTGGCGCCGATCAGGCTGGTGCCGGTGTTGACCGCAGTCGCAAGCCCAGCAGTGCTGATGGTGACATTGGCTGTGGTGCCGGATGACCAGGTCACTGTGGAAGTGATATCCGCGGTGCTGCTGTCGCTGTAAGTGCCTGTGGCGGTGAACTGCTGGGTGAGCCCCTTGGCGACCGAAGGATTGGCCGGTGTGACCGCGATCGACTCGAGCACCGGTGAGGTGACCGTCATCGTCGTCGAGCCGCTGACAGCGCTCAACGTGGCGCCGATCAGGCTGGTGCCCGTGTTGACAGCCGTGGCCAGGCCGGAGGAACTGATGGTGACATTGGCCGTGGTGCCAGACGACCAGGTCACTGAGGAAGTGATGTTCGCGGTGCTGCTATCGCTGTAGGTGCCGGTCGCGGTGAACTGCTGGGTCAGGCCCTTGGCGACCGAGGGATTGGCCGGTGTGACAGCGATGGATTGCAGCACGGCTGAGGTGACCGTTATGGTCGTGGAACCATTGATTGCCCCCAACGTGGCGCCGATCAGGCTGGTGCCGGTGTTGACCGCAGTCGCAAGGCCTGCAGTGCTGATGGTGACATTGGCCGTGGTACCGGATGACCAGGTCACTGTGGAAGTGAGATCCGCGGTACTGCTGTCGCTGTAAGTGCCGGTGGCGGTGAACTGCTGCGTCAGGCCTTTCGCGAGCGAGGGATTGGCCGGTGTGACCGCGATGGACTGCAGCACCGGTGCGGTAACCGTCATCGTGGTGGAGCCGCTGACCGCGCCCAAGGTGGCGCCGATGAGGCTGGTGCCGGTGTTGACCGCGGTCGCAAGGCCGGCGGTGCTGATGGTGACATTGGCTGTGGTGCCAGACGACCAGGTCACTGTGGAAGTGAGATCCGCGGTACTGCTGTCGCTGTAAGTGCCGGTGGCGGTGAACTGCTGGGTCAGGCCTTTCGCGACCGAGGGATTGGCCGGTGTGACCGCGATGGACTCGAGCACCGGTGCGGTAACCGTCATCGTGGTGGAGCCGCTGACCGCGCCCAAGGTGGCGCCGATGAGGCTGGTGCCCGTGTTGACCGCGGTCGCCAGACCAGCGGTGCTGACGGTGACATTGGACGTGGTGCCGGATGACCAGGTCACTGTGGAAGTGAGATCCGCGGTACTGCTGTCGCTGTAAGTGCCGGTGGCGGTGAACTGCTGGGTCAGGCCTTTGGCGACCGAAGGATTGGTGGGCGCGACGGCGATGGATTGGAGCGTCGGCGCCAACACGATGAACGCCCCACCCACATACGAAATACTGTGAGATGTGTCGGTGGAGAGACCGCTGCAACTGGCGCCGTCGATCGTGTACGAACCACCTACGGCGAGCGTCGGGGCGATGCTGGTGCCGCCGTTCACCGTCGTGCATGTGGCCGTCCCGGTAACGCCCGTCGTGGCCGGGTAGCCGAACGTCG
>Ga0207647_10001624_pt1 | contig 17287 bp, 16 predicted proteins | sample KBSCornC2_FD_184295 | JGI IMG/M metagenome (GOLD analysis project Ga0207647, IMG submission 184295) | Corn rhizosphere microbial communities from Kellogg Biological Station, Michigan, USA - C2 (SPAdes) (version 2) | ecosystem: Host-associated > Plants > Roots > Rhizosphere ...
ATGCGTTGTATACAATTCCGGTCGGGCTGCCGCCGCTATTGGCTGTCGGTGTCGGAATGTTGACGACGAGGGATTGCGGATTGCCGTCGCCGTCGTAAAGCGTCGACGTGCCGGTATGATTGTTTGCCACCCAGACAAAGCCGTTTGGATTGACGGCGACACCCCAGGCGTTGACCAGGTTCGGGTCGATGTGATCCGCCGTGATCGCACCGTCGGAAACCAGATTGTGTTGAACATAGCCGGCTTTGCCGTGCTGCGCGATCAGCGGCATGCTGCCGACTGCAAACGCGAGTGCCAGCGCCGCACCGATGCTGCGGGCGATTGTTGAACGTGATTTCATGAGTCTTCCTCCGTATGGCCGTCGTCGCGGATGACGCGCGCAAAAGCGCGCGTCGGAGGAATAGGGCAGGGTGCTGCGCAGGCTCGGTGCGGGCGCGCACGTTGGGCGCAAGTGACGACTTCAGATAGTGCGCTTGCGTAACTTGCGATACCTGACGCAAGTCAGGAATCAACGGCCCAGGCGTTTTCCCAGGTCGATGAAGTGCTCGAGCATCTCGGTGTAGATGCGGTCGGTTTTTTCGTGGAGGTGGGCGATTTCCAGTTCCGCCTTGATGTTGACCTCGTATTCGATATCGGCGCGCACGCGATCCTTCTCGGCTTGGCGGTTCTGGCTGATCAGCACGAAGCAGGAAAGGAAAATCGCTTCGAGCGAAACGATCATCGTCAGCAATCCGAATGGATAAGGGTCGAACTGCGGCACGCCGAGCGAGAGCGTGTTGACGGCGATCCAGGCGACGAACCACGCCGCATTGAGAGCCAGGAATTGCATGCTGCCGCTGAACCACGAGATCCAGTCGGCGACGCGTTGCAACGCGGTGATTTTTTCCTCGTTCTCTTCGTTCGGGTTGCGCGATACCCGTGTGCGCAAGAGCTCGTCGGCCTTGCGCGTCATCTGGCTCATCGCCGCGAGCAGGCGCAAGGCCGCCGTCGGGCTCTTGTGGAACAACAGCAGCAAGTCTTCGCGGTCGAGTTCGAGCAGTTCGGTGTCGGTCAGTGCCATCGCGGTAGCCGTACGCGGACCGCGATCGAGCAGGGCAAGCTCGCCGAATACTTCACCATTGCCGGCGATGGCGAGCAGGATTTTCTGCCCGGCCGTGTCGCGGATGAACAGTTCGACCTCGCCGTCGCGAACGATGTAAAGCGATTCGCCCGGCTCGCCGGTTTTGAACAGCGTTTCGCCGGCCTCGAGTTTGCGGATGTCGATGAACTCGGCCAGGCTCGCGCGATCGTCTTCGGTTACGTGCTCGAAGAGTTCAAGTTCGGCGAGCAGGTGGGCATCACAAGCCACAAGAGAAGCCTTAGCCCATGAAGAACGCGTTGAGCTTGTTGCCGTCCAGGTCGCGGAAGTATGCCGCGTAGAAACCTTCGCCGCGCGGGCCCGGCGCGCCTTCATCCTTGCCGCCGAGTTCCATCGCTTTCTTGTGGATGGCGTCGACCTTGGCTTTGCTGTCCATGAGCAGCGCGACCATCGTGCCGTTGCCCACCGTCGCCGCTTTGCCGTCGTACGGTTTGATCACGGCGAGTGCGGGTTTGTCCGCGGCGCACGACCACGCAATGAACGTCTCGTAGTCCATCCAGCGCTTCGCACCGAGCATGCCGAGCAGCTGGTCGTAGAACGCCGCCGCGCGCGGCAAATCGTTGGTACCCAAGGTGGTGTAGCCAATCATCGTGGTCCTTCCCGCGTCAAAAGGTGACGCAGCATTTCACGCACGCAAGATGATGTAAAGACGGTTCGGGCGCGCTGACGCGGTCCTATGCCATTGCTCTGGTGGCATTCAAATTGCTTGTTGAAGTTCCGAAGTGAGCTTTGGGAACAGGGTGAACGGATTCGATGTTGCTGATCTCGCACATTGCGACGCCAGCGTTTCATGGCACGCCGATCGTGCGGGCCGTGGAACGCGGCTATCGCCTGCGTTTGCTGGTATTCGGCCTGGGATTTATCGCGGCTGCCGCCGTGCTGACTTCAGCGGGCACGTCTTTGGTGCTGCCGTTCCTGATCGCGGTCAACGCGAGTCTATGGCCCGGAATCGCGCGCGCCTTCGCCTTGCACGGTGCCGATCCGCACGCGGTCGAAACCCGCAACCTGCTGATCGACTCGGCAATGGGCGGTGCGTGGGTCGCGCTCATGCAGTTCAATCTGTTGCCTTGCGCGCTGCTCACCGTGGTTCTTGGTTGCGGAAGCGCCATGGCGGGCGGCTGGAGTCTTCTTGCGCGTGGCATGGTCGTACAGGCCGCAGCGTGCGTGCTGACTTTGGCATTGCACGGGCTCACATTCGCGCCGGACAGTTCGACGTTGCAGATACTTGCCTGCCTGCCATTGCTCATCGCCTATCCGCTGGCGATCGCCCTGCGCGCGCGCCGGCGCGAACTGGCTGAAGCGGTCACACCCGCGGCGGGCGAGCTCGCCGGCGATACGGGTATCGCGTAACATTCCCCAAGGGGGCATCTGCACAAGCCATCGCGCTGGATATCCAATGCGCTGTGTCCGCGCGTGTGTCGCTGCGATCCGGACGAAAGGAATCAAGTGAGCATCAACAGCAACATCGTCATCATCGCCGTTACGGTCCTGGTCTCGATTCTGGCGTTCAACAACGAGAGACTTGTGCGGCAATTCATTCTGTGGCCGCCGGCAGTGTCGCGCGACCATCAGTATTACCGGCTGGTCACCTACGGATTCCTGCACGCCGATCCGCAGCATCTGCTTTTCAACATGATCACGCTGTATTTTTTCGGCAACTTCATGGAAGGCCTGTACACGCGCTACCTAGGACCGTTCGGGTTTGCCCTGTTTTACGTTGGCGGCCTGATTGCCTCGATCCTGCCGACGTATCTGCGCAATCGCAACAACAGTTCTTATCGCAGTCTCGGGGCTTCGGGTGCGGTGTCCGCGGTTTTGTTTGCGTTCATCCTGTTGCAGCCATGGGCAACCATCTACGTTTTTGTGATTCCCGTGCCTGCGATCCTTTATGCGGTCGCGTACACCGCGTACACGTTCTACATGGAACGGCACGGCCGCGACAATATCAACCATAGCGCCCACTTGTGGGGCGCCCTATACGGCGTCGTGTTCACCATTGCCATGGAACCGCGCGTGCTGAATCTGTTTTTCAGCAGCCTCACGCATCCTCGTTTGCAGGCGATGTAAACGCCTGTCTGGCGCTCAGCCTCGATTCAACCGCGCACGCGTACTCTCGCCGTTAGTTGGCGAAACAGGAGTGGCGGACTATGACGACACGATTACTTGGTTTGCTGCTGCTCGCAGCCGTATTGATGGGCGTGGGCGGCTGCGTATACGACCCTGCGTATTATCACCACGGCGGCGTCGTTTATGACGACGAGGTCGGCACATATGCGCAGCCGTACTATGACAGCTACTACGCCGGACCCTACTACTACGATCCGTGGTATTACGGTTATGGCTTTCCGTATGTAGGCTTGGGTTTCAGCTACTACGGCGGCGGTCATCATCATTACCACCACCACAGCAGCACGCACACGTATCACCACCATCACTGAGTGCGAGCCGTGTAAAAAACGACGGGCGATCCGGCAACGGACCGCCCGTTCTGTTTTTTGAATCCGTTCCCGGGAAGCCTTGGGGGAAATTTATTCTAGCGCGAAGTCGGCAGCGATGTGCAGACTGGTCGCGCGCAGCCCGAATGCTATGATCCGGCCATGTCTGCGGTACTTGAATCCAGGCAACAAGTTCTTCCGGGCCGCTTCGCGTACCTGATGGGCTTGTATGCTGAAAATTATCACCGGCTTACTCGTCTGTTTGTACCGCAGGAATTGCAGGTCGGTTGTTATGTTTCCAGCGTCGATGACGGCCTCGACGTGTATCTGGAAGTGCTCGATCGGCATCCGTACACGCTGGAACTGCACCTCACGTATTGCATGAAGGATGTGCATACCGGCGGGCCGTCGCCGTCGGCGTGGGTACGCGTGTATCGCGACGCACACGTCGCCGAAGCCACGCATTGCCATCCCGGCCAACGCCTCGCGCGGGAACTCGGGCCGTTTCCGCAAGCGAAAACGATTTTTCAGCGGCGCATGCGCATGGCGAGTTTCCTCAACCGCTGGCTCGAATATCTGGCCGAGCAGGGGCATTCGCGGGGAACGCTCGTACGTACGCAGATGTTGCCGAATTACGCGTGACCTGCAACATCCATGTAATGAAGCTACGCCATGCTGATGCCAGTTCCGGCTCGGAAAATTGGCCATGGCGCAATTTCTCTACTGGCTCGATCGCGGCGACTTCGCCGGCATGCTGCAACATTCCTGGCTGTGGGCGACGCTCGTCGGCGCCGCTGGCCTGGTCAACTTCATCGGCATCGCGGCGATCCGCCGGCATTACGATCGCCGCTGATGCGCCACGGGCGCACGCGTGAGCGCGCGCCGCGTATTGATCCTGAGCGTTTCAGCCGGCGCCGGTCACGTGCGCGCGGCCGAAGCGCTGGCTGCGTATGCGCAGCAGGAATTCCCCGACGTCGAGACGTTGCACCTCGACATCATGGATTGTGCGTCCACGGCCTTCCGCAAGCTGTACACCGACGCCTACATCAATCTCGTCAACAAATATCCCCAGGTCTGGGGCCTGATGTACCAGGTCACTTCGGAAGCGCGCGCCGAAGCCGCCATGAACAAGCTGCGCCGCGCGATCGAACGGCTGAACACGCGTGCGCTGCGCCAGCGCATCGCGGAATTTGCGCCAACCGCGATCGTCTGCACGCATTTTCTGCCGGCAGAGATCCTCATGCACGAGATTCGGCGCGGGCGCGTGCAAGCGCCCGTGTGGGTGCAGGTAACCGACTTCGACCTGCACCGAATGTGGGTGATGCCGCGCATGACCGGCTACTTCGCCGCGAATGATGAGATCGCGTTCCGCATGCGCAAGGCCGGTCTGCCGTCGGTGCACGTCGCCGGAATTCCGATCATGCCGGCTTTCGCACAGGCGCCTGTTCGGGCCACCTGCGCGCGTGAGCTGGGACTCGACCCGCAGCGGCGCACGCTGCTGCTGATGGGCGGCGGCGCCGGTGTCGGCAAATTGACCGAAGTCGCCGAATCCTTGCTCGCGATCGATGCCGATTTCCAGCTGCTCGTGCTGGCCGGCAAGAACGCCGCTGCACTGGCCGAACTCAAGCAATTGGCAACACACTATCCTGCGCGTTTGTTCGCGCAGGGATTCACCAAGCAGGTCGAGCGCCTGATGGCCTGCGCGGACCTCGCTATTACCAAACCCGGCGGCCTGACCAGTTCCGAATGTCTCGCGATCGGCCTGCCGATGATCGTGCATTCGCCGATTCCGGGACAGGAGGAACGCAATGCCGATTACCTGATCGAGCAGGGCGCGGCGTTGAAGGCGGTCGATGCCATCGGCATGGAGTATCGCGTGCGCGAACTGCTGGAGCAACCGGATCGACTCGCACGCATGAGCGAACGTGCGCGGGCGCTCGCGCGTCCGCACGCCGCCCGCGAGGTGCTGCGCGCCGTTCTGGCACAGGCCTGATGCAGGACACATCGCGTTGGCGCTGGCTGTTGCTGCCGACGATCGGCATGGTGCTGGTACTGGCGTTTTTCCTCGCCAACGTCGAGATCCAGATCGAAGGCGGCGCCGGCTGGGCAGCCGGGTTGCCCACCTGGCGCATTCCGCGCAATTGGTGGCTCGATATCTTCTGGGGCGGTCGTGAACTGACGGGCTACCACGCCTGGATCTTTCCATGCGTCGCGCTGTTCTTTCATTTTCCGCTGATCGTGTTCGGGCGCTGGACCTGGCGCATCGAGGCGCGCTTGCTCGGCTGCGTCCTGTTGTTCTGGATATGCGAGGATTTTCTCTGGTTCGTGCTCAATCCCGCATTCGGCTTCGCGCACTTCGATGCGATCAACGCACCCTGGCACATACACTGGTGGGGCCCGGCGCCGGCCGACTACTGGGTTTTTCTGCTCGTAGCCGCGATACTGTTTGCCCTGTCTTGCATTGACGACCGTTTTCGAAAGCGATGACGAACCTACGCGAACGCGCGGCCTGGCAAGCGCTGGCCGCACACCATGCGCAACTGCGCGGCGCCCAGCTGCGTGACCTGTTTGCGACGGATGCGAAGCGCGGTGAGCGCCTCATCGCTGAAGGCGCCGGACTGTACCTGGATTACTCGAAGAATCGCGTCAACGACGAAACACTGCGGCTGTTGATCACGCTCGCCGACGAATGCGGCTTGCGCGACCACATCGATGCGATGTGGCGCGGCGACAAGATCAACACGACCGAGCAGCGCGCGGTTTTGCACGTCGCGTTGCGCGCGCGGCGCGACGAGAAATTTCTCGTCGATGGCGTGAATATCGTGCCGCAAGTGCACGAGGTTCTCGATCGCATGACGGCGTTCGCCGAACGCATTCGCAGCGGAGAATGGAAGGGACACAGCGGCCGGCGCATCCGCAACATCGTCAACATCGGTATCGGCGGATCGGACCTCGGCCCGGTAATGGCCTACGAGGCTCTGCGTCACTACAGCCAACGCGATCTGACATTGCGTTTCGTATCCAACGTCGATGGCACCGATTTTTGCGAAGCGGTTCGCGATCTCGACGCCGCCGAGACGCTGTTCATCGTCTGCTCGAAGACGTTCACGACGCAGGAGACGCTCGCCAACGCGCGCGCGGCGCGTGCGTGGCTCGTCGCTCAGCTTGGCGATGACGCGGCTGTGCGCAGCCACTTCGTCGCGACCTCGACGAATGAAAAAGAAGTGGCGAAGTTCGGCATCGACATCGCCAACATGTTTGGTTTTTGGGACTGGGTCGGCGGTCGTTATTCGATGGATTCGGCAATTGGCTTGTCGACGATGTTGGCGATTGGCCCGGCGAATTTTCGCGCGTTGCTCGCGGGCTTCCATGCGATGGACGAGCATTTCCGCACGACACCGTTCGCGCACAACCTTCCCGTGCTGCTCGCGCTGCTGACGATCTGGTACGTGAATTTTTTCGGCGCCGAGAGCGTGGCGATCCTGCCTTACGATCAGTATCTGAAGCGTTTCCCGGCATACCTGCAACAGCTCGTGATGGAAAGCAACGGCAAGCAGGTGACTATCGACGGTACACGCGTCGATTACGCCACGAGTCCCGTCGTCTGGGGCGAACCCGGAACCAATGGCCAGCACTCGTTCTATCAGTTGTTGCATCAAGGTACGCACCTGATACCCTGCGATTTCATCGGTTTCGAACGCAGTTTGAATCCGCTCGACGGGCAACACGATTTACTGATGGCGAATCTGTTCGCGCAAGCCGAGGCGCTCGCGTTCGGCAAGACACCGGAGCAGGTGCGCGCGGAAGGCACGCCGGAGCGACTCGTCGCACATCGCTGTTTCGACGGCAACCGCCCGAGCAACATGATCATGGCCGAATGCCTCACCCCGGCGACACTCGGCTCGCTCGTGGCGCTATACGAGCACAGCGTGTTCGTTCAAGGCTCCATCTGGAACATCAATTCCTTCGACCAGTGGGGCGTGGAACTCGGCAAACAGCTTGCAAACCGCATAGCGCCGGAGCTGACAAACGACGCGTCGCTCACGCATGACAGTTCGACCAACGCTCTCATAACGCGTTATCGCAAGAATCGCTTGCCCGGCTGATTTTGTCCCGCCAGCGGCGCATACTTGGGTTTCTTACGCACGGCAAAAGGAGATCGCCATGAAACTCGAAAAAGTCGTTTACACCGCCCACGCCACCGCCACGGGCGGCCGCGACGGTCGAGCGCGCAGCTCGGATGGAAAAATCGATGTGGTGCTCAAGCCGCCGAAGGAAATGGGCGGTACCGGCGAAGGCGTCAATCCCGAGCAATTGTTCGCGTGTGGCTACGCAGCATGCTTCATCGGTGCGGTGAAATTCGCCGGGACTCAGGCGAAAGTCGCCGTGCCCGCCGACACGTCGATCGAGAGTGCTGTCAGCATCGGTCCGATTCCGAATGGTTTTGGCATTGCGGTCGAGCTGAAGGTGACAATGCCTGGCGTCGATCGCGCCACGGCGCAATCGCTGATCGACAAGGCGCATAGCCAGATCTGTCCGTACTCGAACGCGATACGCGGCAATGTCGAGGTGAACGTAGTCCTGGTGTGAGTGCCATGGAACATCGCCATGACTATCTGATCGTCGGCGGCGGCATGGCTGCCGACGCCGCGGCGAAAGCGATTCGCGAAAACGACGCTTCGGCGAGCATCGGTATCGTCAGCGATGATCCGCATGCGCCATACGAGCGGCCGCCGCTTTCGAAAGCCTTGTGGAAAGGCGACAAGACGCCCGCGTCGGTCGACCTCGGCACCGCGCGTTCGAATGTCGAAATGTTTCTCGGACGTCACGTCGTCGCACTCGATCGCGCCGGGAAGAGCGCGCGCGACGATCACGGCGACGTGTATCGCTATCGTCGCCTGCTGCTGGCGACTGGCGCTACGCCGCGACGCTTGCCGTTCGACGGCGAGCGCGTGATCCACTTCCGCACGCTCGACGATTACACCGCTTTGCGGCGACGTGCGGTCGCCGGTGCGCGCGTCGCCGTCGTGGGTGGCGGTTTCATCGGCAGCGAACTGGCCGCATCGTTGGCGAGCAATGGCTGCAAGGTGACCATGCTGTTTCCGGGCGAAGCGATCGGCGCGGGACGCTATCCATCGACCTTGTCGCATTTTCTCAATGCGTATTATCGCGAGCGCGGCGTCGAGCTGCGGCCCGGCGCAAAAGTCGTCGATGGACATGCGGGCGATCAAGGAGTCGAGGTTGCTGTCTCCGACGGTACGACGCTGACGGCCGACGTTGTCGTCGCCGGTCTCGGGGTGACGCCAAACACGCTACTCGCCGAGCAGGCCGGCTTGACGGTCGACAACGGCATTGTCGTTGACGATCATCTGCGCAGCAGCGATGCCGATATCTTCGCCGCCGGCGATATCGCCAATTTCCACAACACGGCCCTGGACATGCGGTTGCGCGTGGAGCACGAAAACGCGGCGATCAGCATGGGTCGTCACGCCGGGCACGTCATGTCCGGCATCGATGAGGCGTATACGACGCTGCCGTACTTCTATTCCGATCTGTTTGACCTGGGCTACGAAGCTGTCGGTCTGCTCGATGCTCGGCTCGATGTCGTGGAACAGTGGACGACGCCGTTCCGCGAAGGCGTGATTTATTACCTCGACAACGGTCGCGTGCGTGGCGTGCTGCTCTGGAACACGTGGGGTCAGGTCGAAGCGGCGCGCGAACTGATTGCCGAGCGTGGGCCGCACGATGCCGAAAGCGTGCGCGGAAGATTACCCAAAGCCGTCTGAGCGAATGCGGTACGCTGTGCATTCAGTTTTCCACACGAATAATTCAATCCCGATGAAACGCCTGACCTTTTCTCTGTGCCTGCTCCTGTGCGCGACGTTCAGTCACGCCGCCGACAGCGCACGCACGAAACTCGACGCGTTTGCCAAAGGCATCAATGCCGTCTCCGCCGATTTCGAGCAACAGGTGCACGACCCGAACGGCGGCGGCAAGAACAGCCACGGCACGCTGGCGTTGAAAGCGCCGCGGCAGTTTCGCTGGGACGTGACGGCGCCCTACAAACAACTGATCGTTGCCGACGGCGAGAAAGTCTGGATTTATGATCCGGACCTGGAGCAGGTCAGCGTGCGTGCGCAAGGTACCGAGGAGGCACACAGCCCGCTGACCGTGTTGACGGATCTGTCGCAGCTCGATCACGACTTCACCACGAGCGAGCAGGGCGAGCACGACGGATTGACCTGGCTGCGCCTGAAATCCAAAGACAAGGAACCGCAGTTCGCCTATTGCGATCTTGGTTTCGATGCCGCCGGTTTGGCGCGCATGCGTTTCGAGGACACGCTCGGCAACAATACGGAAATCCGTTTCGCACACTGGCAGCGCAATCCGCAACTCGCTGCTGACGCGTTCAAGTTCACGCCGCCGAAAGGCGTGGACGTCGTCGGCGACCCCACGCCGGCCGCCGAAGCGATGCCGATCAAGGATTAGTCGGCCAGTTTTACGGCGTCGGCGAAATTCTCGGCGAATTGCAGGTTTACGCCATCCGGCTTGAGGCCCATTTGCGCAAGAATGGCGCTGGGCTGCTCTCGCAAACCCGACAGGATCACGCGCGTGTGGCTGCGTTCGCAACGTTTCAGCAGCTGCCGCAGCGCGGTCACGCCGCTGGCATCGATCAGCGGCACCAGCCGCAGGCGCAATATGAAAACGCGTGGTGGCGAAGGGAACTGATTGAGCACGTCATCGAGCCGGTTCGCTACCGCGAAGAATAACGGACCGGAAACCTGGTATGCCTCGACGCCCTCGGCAAGTTGCGCGCGCTGATTGGGTTCCGCGGCGGCATCGAAGTCGTCGGCATCTTCGTCGAGCAGCGACACGTCGGACCTCATCGCCACGACTTCGCTCATGCGATGCATGAACAGGAATGACGCCAGTACCAAACCGACTTCGATCGCGACCGTCAGGTCGAACATCACGGTGAGCGCGAACGTCAACAGCAGCACCACGCGGTCGCCGACAGGGCCTTGCAGCAGGTGCCCGAAGCTGTCGATCTCGGCCATGTTCCAGGCGACTATCAACAGCACCGCGGCAAGCGCCGCGAGCGGCACGTAACTCATCAATGGCGCGAGTGCGAGCATGAACGCGAGCAGGAACAGCGCGTGCAGCATGCCCGACACCGGTGTGCGCGCACCGGCGCGCACGTTGGTCGCCGTGCGCGCGAGAGCACCGGTTGCGGGCAGGCCACCGAACAGGGCGGAGGCCACGTTCGCCGCGCCTTGCGCAATGAGTTCGCAATTGCTGCGATGACGACCGCCGATCATGCCGTCGGCGACGACTGCCGACAGCAGAGACTCGACGCCAGCGAGGAAGGCGATGGTGAACGAGCTCGGAAGCAGTTCCCTGGTGCGCTCGAGCGGGATGTGTGGCAACTCGAAATGAGGTAATACGGCCGGAATGCCGCCAAAGCGCGAACCGATAGTCTCGACCGGCAGTGCAAGCAGCGCGCAGACGGCGGTACCCGCTATCACGGCGATCAGGAATCCCGGCCATGCCGGACGCCAGCGACGCAGCAGCACGATCAGTGCAATGCCGCCGGCCGCGAGCGCGATCGCAGCCGCGTTGAAGTCGCCGAGGTGTTGCGCGTAGGCTTCGACTCTTGCCCAGAATTCGGCCGGCACCGCGCCCATCCGCAAACCGAGCAGATCCTTCACCTGGCTCAGAAAAATACTCACGGCGATGCCGGAGGTGAAACCGGTGATCACCGGTTGCGGCATGTACTTCATCAACGTGCCGATTCGCAGCACGCCCGCAACAATCAGCATCAAGCCGGCGAGCAGCGTGCACAAAATCAAACCGCCGTAACCAAATTTGTCGATGACGTTGAATACGACAGGAATGAATGCCGCAGTCGGGCCACCGATCTGCACGCGCGAGCCGCCGAGCGCGGAGATCAGGAAACCGGCAACGATTGCCGTATGCAGACCTTTTTCCGGCGTAGCTCCGGAGGCGATCGCCAGCGCCATCGCCAGCGGCAGGGCCACAACCGCGACCGTGAGGCCCGAAATTGCATCGTGGCGGAAATCGTCGAACCGGTAGCCGCGCCGCAGCAGGGTGACGAGTTTCGGGACGTAAAGATGCCAGGCAGGTGATGCGGCAATGAGTGTTGACATGGCGCAACAGGATAGCCGATTCCGTATCATCTCGGACATGGCCAGATCAAAGCCCACAGCGAATCCACAACTCTTCGCCGAATCCGACGCGCTCAAGCCGCTCGCCGAACGCATGCGTCCGCGTACGCTTGACGAAATCGTCGGCCAGCAGCGGCTGCTCGCATCCGACGCGCCGCTGCGCAAGAGCATCGAAGCCGGACATGTGCACTCGATGGTGCTGTGGGGCCCGCCCGGCTGCGGCAAGACGACGCTCGCGCTGCTGCTGGCCAAATACGCGAACGCCCGCTTCCGCGCGATCTCGGCTGTGCTCTCCGGGATCGCCGAGGTTCGTGAGGCTCTGGCCGAAGCGACGGCAAATTTCTCCCAAGGAGTGCGCAGCGTGCTGTTCGTGGACGAAGTCCATCGCTTCAACAAGGCACAGCAGGACGCCTTTCTGCCGCACATCGAGAAGGGCACGATTCTTTTCGTAGGCGCGACGACCGAAAATCCGTCGTTCGAGTTGAATTCGGCTCTGCTGTCTCGCTGCCGCGTACACGTGATGGACGCGGTATCGCCCGAAGCGATCGTGCAGGCGTTGCAGCGCGCGTTACACGATGAGGAGCGCGGGCTCGGTGCGGCGAAACTGCAGATCACGGATGCGTCACTGGCCTTGATCGCCCAAGCTGCGGATGGCGACGTGCGCCGTGCATTGACTCTGCTGGAAATCGCCGCCGATGTCGCTCACGATGGAGCCATCGACGACACCACGCTGACGCAGGTGCTCGCTGATCGCACGCGGCGCTTCGACAAGGGCGGCGAGCAGTTCTACGACCAGATCTCGGCGCTGCACAAATCGGTGCGCTCATCGGACGCCGACGCCGCTTTGTACTGGTGCACGCGCATGCTCGACGGCGGCGTCGATCCCGCATACCTCGCGCGGCGACTCACGCGCATGGCGATCGAAGACATCGGCTTGGCCGATCCGCGCGCGCTCACGCTTGCGCTCGAAGCCTGGGATACGTTCGATCGTCTCGGCTCGCCGGAAGGCGAACTGGCCTTGGCGGAAGTTGCTGTTTATCTGGCGATTGCCGCGAAGAGCAACGCGGTCTACGCCGCCTTCGGCGAGGTGAGAGGCTTGATCGCCGAAACCGGAACGCTCGACGTGCCACTGCACCTGCGCAACGCACCGACGAAACTGATGAAAGGCCTAGGCTACGGCAAGGATTATCAATACGACCACAACGTCGAAGGCGGTGTCGCGCTGGATCAGCAATGCTTGCCCGACGCGCTTGCCGGTCGCGAGTTCTATCAGCCGACTGAACGCGGGCTGGAAGCGAAAATCCGCGAGAAGCTGCATGGTATACGCAGTGCCCGCGCCGCGGCGCAAAAAGAAAAGAATCGGTGACTATCGGAATTTACATTTCCCGTGTAGACGGAAAGACACTGGATGCAGTCTACTTGCGACGTTGGTGCGATGAGCGCAAGACGGCTCAAGCTCTGACCGGGGAATGTCACACCAACCAGGGGAATTAGATGAGCAAGATCAGGGTTCGTATCGCCGCAATGATTTTGTCCGTAGTGGGGCCGAGCCTGGCTGGCGCGCAGTCGTTCACGGAAAACTTTGATGACATTACCTTGCTCGCGGGCAACGGCTGGGTCATGCAGAACAACAGCGTCCCGGTCGGATCGATCAACTGGTTTCAGGGCACGCCAACATCTGCTACTCCAAACCCCGGCCCGTTTAATGCGTTCAATGGGGCGGACAATGCATACATAGCGGCCAACTACAACAATACGGGAAACACCGGCACGATCAGCAATTGGCTGATGACGCCAAACCGCACGTTGCGCAACGGCGACGTGCTGGCGTTCTACACCAGAAAGGTTACGCCTGACAGCTATGCCGATCGCCTCGAAGTGCGCTTGAGCACGAATGGCGCGAGTACGAACGCAGGGACGAACGCTACCACCGTGGGCGACTTCACGACGCTGCTGCTGAGCGTCAATCCGAACCTGGTACTTGGCGTCTATCCGACGACCTGGACGCAATACACCATCACGATGTCCGGGCTTCCAGCGCCCACCTCCGGCCGCATGGCATTTCGCTATTTCGTAACCGGCGCCGGCGCGCTGGGGACCAATTCCGACTACATCGGTATCGACAACGTGGGATACGCGCCCTACGTGTGCCCTGCGATCACGTTGTCGGGCACGCCAGGCAACGGGATCTGGTTCCAGCCGTACAACATCAGCCTGGGACAGACCGGCGCCCTCGGGACGCCCAATTACGCCGTTACCGCAGGCGCCTTGCCCCCGGGGCTGACGCTGAGTGCATCCGGAGCCATTTCCGGCACACCCACCGCCACCGGCACCTTCAATTTCACCGTGACCGTCTCTGACAACAGTGGTTGCAGCGGCTCGCAAGCTTATTCCATCACGATTGCGGCGGATGTGCCCAGCGCCCCGTTGAATGTCGGCGCAACCCCGGGCGACGCGCAAGCGAGCGTGAGTTGGGTTACGCCCGCCAGCGATGGCGGCGACGCAATTAGCGGTTACACCGCCACCTGCACCGACGGCACAAACAATTTCAACGCCCCGTCATCCGCATCGCCCGTGACCGTGAGCGGGCTCGTCAATGGCACCGCCTATACCTGCACAGTGACGGCGACGAATGGCGCGGGTACCGGTCCTGCCTCCGCGGCCAGCAACGGCTTCATGCCGATGGGCACCCAGACCATTACGTTCAACAACCCCGGTGCGCAAACGTTTGGCACGACACCCACGCTGTCCGCGACCGCTTCTTCCGGCCTGATAGTGAGTTTCACGTCGGCCACCACGGGCGTTTGCACGATTACCAGCGGTGGCGCCCTGACCTTCGTGACCCTCGGAACTTGCGCCATCAACGCCGATCAGCCTGGAAACACCGCCATCGGCGCGGCTCCGCAGGTGCAGCGAAGCTTCGAGGTGATCGACTGGATATTCCACGACGGGTTCGACGGCCTGTAACGCCTGTCTGTTCACACAAGGGTCAATGCAATAGGGGCGTGAACCGTCTACTCGGCACGCCCCAATAAGTAAGCATGATCGCTGCAATCCGTAATCTGCCGCGCACGGTTTGGCTCGTCGCGGTGATCAGTCTGGTCAATGACGCCGCCAGCGACATGATCTATCCGCTCGTGCCGCTGTATTTGACCAGCGTGTTGATGGCCGGACCAAAGGCGCTCGGGCTGATCGAAGGCATCGCCGAGGCGGTATCAAGCTTGCTCAAACTTTTCGCCGGCATACTTGCCGACCGCAGCGGCAAGGTGCGCGCGTGGGTCATCGCCGGCTATGGTCTGGCCGGCTTTGCACGTCCGCTGATCGGCCTGACGACGAGTTGGCTCGGCGTGCTGGCCTGCCGGTTCGCCGACCGCATCGGCAAGGGACTGCGCTCGGCGCCGCGCGATGCGCTGATCAGTCTCAGCATCGAACCGGCGCAACGCGGCCTTGCATTCGGCTTTCATCGCGCAATGGACAACCTCGGAGCTGTCATCGGGCCGCTCACCGCTGCGGCTTTGCTCGCGTTCGGAGTCAGCATTCGCCACATCTTCCTGCTCGCGATCGTGCCGGCGCTGATCGTGCTCGCGCTAGCGTTCACGGTGCCGGAACCGCAGCAGCCGGTGACACTCGGCAAAGATCTGCGCTGGACATTCAGTGGTCTGCCACCCGCGTTCCGTCGTTATCTGATCGTGCTCACATTGTTCACCCTTGGCAATTCCTCGAACATGTTTCTGCTGCTGCGCGCGAACGAACTCGGTGCCAGTGCGACGCGTGTCACGTTGATGTGGGCGTTGTTCTCGTTCGTGGCCGCGCTGCTGTCGACGCCGCTGTCGGCACTGTCGGATCGCTGGGGACGCTCGCGTGTGCTTGCCATCGCCTGGTTCGCTTATGCCGGTGCGTACCTGACGCTAGGCTGGATGCCCGGCGCGGATTGGGCGTTGTGGCTCACGTTCGCAGGTTACGGCGCGATCACTGCCGCACTCGAAGGGACCGAGAAAGCGCTGGTCGCCGACCTCGTCCCGCGCGAACGTAGCGGCACGGCATTCGGCTGGTACAACCTGGTTTCCGGAATTTTTCTGCTGCCGGCATCGGTGCTGTTCGGCTGGATCTGGTCCACGATAGCGCCGGCTGCGGCGTTTGGCTTTGGTGCTGCGTGTGCGTTGGCAGCAGCGCTGTTGCTGCTGTTCTGGGTTGCGCCGGCGAAGTTTGCGCCAGACCCGGCACAGCCGCGATAATCCGCGTCTTTCCTCGGTTTCCCAGGATATCGTCATGCTCGATCCGGCACTTCTGCGCGGACAACTGGATAGCGTTGCCGAACGCTTGCAAACACGCGGCTACACACTCGACAAGGCTGCAATCGAAGCGCTCGAAGCGCAACGCAAGTCCGTGCAGGTCGAAACGCAGGAGCTGCAAAACCAGCGCAACACGCGTTCGAAAGCGATCGGCATGGCCAAGGGCAAGGGCGAAGACACGACCGCGCTGATGGCGGAAGTCGCGGGCATCGGCGACAAGCTCAAAGCGAACGAACAACGTCTCGCGGAAATCCAGGCCGAAGTCGCAAAAGTCGCGCTCGGTATTCCGAATCTGGCGGACGCGTCGGTACCGTTCGGCAACGACGAGACGCAGAACAAGGAAATCCACAAGTGGGGCGCGCCGCGTTCTTTTGACTTTGCGGTGAAAGATCACGTCGAGCTTGGTGCGCGCCACGGCTGGCTCGATGGCGAAAGCGCCGCGAAACTGTCCGGCGCGCGCTTCACCGTGTTGCGTGGCGAACTGGCGCGGCTGCATCGCGCGCTTGCGCAGTTCATGCTCGACCTGCACACGCGCGAACACGGTTACCTGGAATGCAATGTCCCGCTGCTGGTCAGCGCCGAGACAATGCAGGGCACCGGTCAACTGCCGAAGTTCGAGGAAGACCTGTTCGCCACAAGCGGTGAAGTCAAACGCTATCTGATTCCGACGGCGGAAGTGTCTCTGACCAACCTCGTCGCCAACGAGATCGTCGATGCCGACAAGCTACCGCTGCGCATGACCGCGCACACGCCGTGTTTTCGCGCCGAGGCTGGATCGCACGGCAAGGACACGCGCGGCATGATCCGCCAGCACCAGTTTGAAAAAGTGGAAATGGTGACGATTTCCAAACCAGCGGAAAGCTTCGACGAGCACGAACGCATGACGCGCTGCGCCGAAGTCGTGCTCGAAAAACTCGAGCTGCCGTATCGCCGTTTGCTGCTATGCACGGGTGACATGGGGTTTTCCGCGGCCAAGACCTACGATCTCGAAGTCTGGCTGCCGTCGCAGAATACTTACCGCGAAATTTCTTCGTGCTCGAATTGCACGGATTTCCAGGCCCGCCGCATGCAGGCGCGTTGGCGCAACCCGGAAAACGGCAAGCCCGAACTCGTACACACGCTCAATGGTTCGGGCGTGGCAGTGGGTCGCGCGTTGGTCGCCGTGATGGAGAACTACCAGAACGCCGACGGCTCGATCACGGTGCCGTCGGCGTTGCGTGGTTACATGGGCGGCGA
>Ga0207647_10001625_pt1 | contig 17285 bp, 18 predicted proteins | sample KBSCornC2_FD_184295 | JGI IMG/M metagenome (GOLD analysis project Ga0207647, IMG submission 184295) | Corn rhizosphere microbial communities from Kellogg Biological Station, Michigan, USA - C2 (SPAdes) (version 2) | ecosystem: Host-associated > Plants > Roots > Rhizosphere ...
CGCAACACAATCAGTTACAAATCTGCCAGATATATCCCATCGGCTCGCTACACTGGAAATATGGGCAGTTGTGAAGGCGCAATCGCCCGACGCAAAAGAAGCGCCAGTAAGCATTTTGTTTGGACATATTTGCGATTAATTCTTTTGTTCCACCGCATTTAGCGGCCCTAGGCGAGCTAAGTTATTGATTCTGCGGCTGTGCGACCTCCCAGCTTGTGCTGTAACCCCTTTATTTAGACATTTTTAGAGCTAAGTCCTTTAGATCACCGTCATTAAAGCCCGGACAGCCTTTAATCCGCTCATTCCATGGCAGATGCGCACCACCAACCGCGAAGGGGGTGGGGGAGGGGGTGGGCAGCCGCGCAAACTGATTGGTCTTGAGTTCCGAATCGATACACTGAAGAAGTCATGATCCCCACCCTCGAATGGACCTCCGAGGGCGTCCGGTTCCTCGACCAGACGCGCCTTCCTCTTGAAGAGACGTACGTGCTCGCGAAGACCTACCAGGATGTCGCCGACATCATCACCACCATGGTCGTGCGCGGTGCGCCGGCCATCGGCGTCTCGGCCGCAATGGGCGTCGCCCTTGGCGCGCGCCACTCCACCGCCACCTCGCTGCCCGCACTCTTAGCAGAGGTCCGCGTCATCGGTAAGGTGCTCGCCGCCACCCGGCCCACCGCCGTCAACCTCTTCTGGGCCATCGAGCGCATGCGCCGGCACGCCGCCGAGCTCGCCGCTGAACCCGGTGCCACCGTCGCCACCGTAAAGCAAGGCCTCATCGCCGAGGCCGAGCGCATGTACAACGAGGACATCGCCGCTTGCCGCGCGCTCGGCGCCTACGGCGCAGATCTGCTACCGCAAAAGGCCGGGGTACTCACCCACTGCAACGCGGGCGCGCTCGCCACCTGCGGCTACGGCACCGCGCTCGGCGTCATCCGTGCCGCCGTCGAGAGCGGACGCAAGATCGACGTCTACGCAGACGAGACGCGGCCCTTTCTCCAGGGCGCGCGCCTCACCGCCTGGGAGATGATGAAGGATGGCATCCCCACCACCGTCATCTGCGACAACATGGCCGCCAGCCTCATGCGTGCCGGTAAGCTCCAGGCCATCGTCGTCGGCGCGGACCGCATCGCCGCCAACGGCGACGTCGCCAACAAGATCGGCACCTACGGGGTGGCGGTCCTCGCCAAGGAGCACGGCATCCCCTTCTACGTCGCCGCCCCCTGGTCCACCATCGATCTCGCAACAAAAACCGGTGCCGACATCCCCATCGAGCAGCGCTCGCCAAACGAAGTCACGCACCACGCAGGAAAACAGCTAACACCGAATCACGTAGGCGTGTGGAATCCGGCCTTTGACATCACACCGGCCAAATACGTCACCGCCATCATCACAGAGCGCGGCGTCCTGCGAGCCCCCTACCCTGAGTCGCTCGAGCGCCTCAGCCACGAAGCAGCAGTCCCGGCCTGATCGCCTCTAACAGAGCCGCCCTCGTCACGCTCCCTAGCGCCGAGGGCTCTTCTCTGCCTACGCCCGACAAAGTGCCCTGAAGCACATCGGACACAGTTCTCATAAAGCATGTCTAAAACTTGTAGATCACATCCATCCCGAAGAAGAGTTGATTCCGACTCTTCCCGGCGTTGTACCCACGCGCATCCCAGGAGTGGTCGAACCTGAGCTCGGGGCGGAACATCACGGTGTTGCCGATGTATTTGGTCATGTAGAAGGTATTCTCGGTGTACTTGCCGGGAATCCCCGTCCGCTGCCCCTTCTTGTCGTCCAGAAAGTCGGACCGGAAGCCAGCCATGAGCTTCGGGTTGATTTCGCGGTTGACGTAGTTCACCACCGCATACTCCGGCGCCGTGCAGGTCACCTCGCCGGCCTTGCAGTACGCGCCATTCGCGCCCGTCTCAGTCGGCACCGGATGCGCCACGTTACCTGCGACATTCGGTACGTCGCGTTCGTACATGTACCAGGCTTCTGTTCCCGTGTGCCACTTAGCATTGAACTTGTGGTACCACGTCGCATCATAGTGCTGAAGATTGTTGTAAGCATATTTCCCGCTGTTGATGCCGTTTGCGCAAACATAGAAGTTGTCATGGTTGGTTGCAGTCGAATAATTCACGCAGGCAATCGCCGATGGCCGGCGATCCTCCGTCCAGGGCGCCACGTCGTGGCTGGCCGATATCCCAAGCTGCACGATCCACTGCTTCGTCAGCTTCAAAGTGCCAATTGCGCCGGTGTCCGTGAAGGGATCGATGGTGTAAAGCAGAGAGTGCGTCATGTTGTAATTATTGGGCGCGAGCTGGGCCTCAATGCCGGGGACAGAAAGGAAGCGGCCGATGCGAATATTCAGGCCTTCCTTTACTGGGAAGTAGAGGTCCATGTATTCAAGAACAGGGTCGAATCCGTACTGGCGATTGAACAGGAGAAGCTGCTGACTGAGGTAGCCCTTGGCGGTAGTGAATCTGTAGTCTGTGCCGTAAAATGCCGTGAAGTGATAGCCGTAATCGAAGTGGCTTTTCTGCACCGTGTTGGGCAGACGCTCGACGTAAATGACAGCCTGGTTCAGCTCGATCTTGTTGGGAAAGATGTCGTACGACAGCGGAAAGTTATTTGTGCCTGATGTACTGAAGTTAATGCTGGGTTCCACCCAGCCGTAGATCTTGGTGCGCGCGTTCGGGTGCTTCAGCGCGGTCATCAAGGGATAGACGTTCCCATCGGGAGCGCCAATATCCGGTGAGCCTCCATAACCCCAGTCCGTATTTGGGAACGGAGGCGAGTCCAGCGGAGATGGCAGTGCGCGCCGAGGTGCGGGTGCTGCCGACGGCAGGGTTCCATTCCAATCCTTGCGATAATACTCGGCCAATCCTTGGAAAAAATTACCGCCACCTGATCCTTTTGAAGATTGGCTGGCAGCCTGGCCATTGTCCGATTGTCCAATCGACGACGATGAATCGCTCGCAAGCAGAAGCATGTCCGCAGGAGACTCGTCGCCGGCTAGTTGCACCTGGGTCGCTGCACGAGCCCATTGGGTCGCTTCCACCACCTGAGCCAATGCTGGAGCAGGCGGGTTGGGCTGCGTTGAGGGAGATACTGTTTGGGCGAGCAACGTGGATGACCCCAGAACGAACAGAACCGCTGCCGGACATAGTCGCAACTGCCGGCCGTGCGAAAAAGACATAATTCCCCATTCTGTTTGCGAACTTAGCTAGCAACGCTGGTGACTAACATGGCAAACATCTCAGCTTATAAATAGGCGAATAAAGATTGGGAGATGAAGGTCTCAAAAATCCATAAGGAGACGGGCGTTGATTGACAGCAAGCAACGAGACCTGAGTGAAACTCTGGATTTTGACGCTGAATTCGCCACAGGCTGCACTTCATAGCCGCACGGCTGCTTGCATCTAGGCGTCAGCAGCTCATCGTCTTCAATGTTGGGCTGATGTGCAGCTTGGCCTCGGTCGCCGCCTGCACATCTTGCGGCTTCAGACCGGGCGCGATCTCTTCGAGCACTAGACCTTCCCGTGTCACGCGGATCCACGCCATCTCAGTCGCGATGGTGTCGACCACTGCAAGCCCGGTCAGCGGCAGCGTGCAGCGATTCAATATCTTCGGCCGTCCGTCCCGAGTAGTGTGTTCCATGGTGACGATCACGCGACGCGCGCTCGCAACCAGGTCCATCGCGCCACCCATACCTTTCACCATCTTGCCGGGGATCATCCAGTTCGCCAGATTTCCTAGCTGATCCACTTCCATCGCTCCAAGGATGGATAGATCAACATGGCCGCCGCGGATCATGGCGAAGGACTCCGCCGACGAGAAGTAGGAGGTGCCGGCAATCTCTGTCACCGTTTCCTTCCCCGCGTTGATCAGGTCGGGATCTTCCGTGCCCGCCACCGGATACGGCCCAACTCCGAGCATCCCGTTCTCCGACTGCAGCACCACTTCTACCCCCGGTGGCACATGGTTCGCAATCAAGGTTGGCATGCCAATGCCCAGGTTCACATAAAACCCATCGCGCAATTCGAGTGCCGCGCGTCGCACGATGCGCTCGCGCTTGGCTGCATCCGACGTCTTTGCTGGAAGCGCGTCCCCGGAATTTGATAGAGGATTAGATAAAGTACTCATAGTTGCCCTCGTGATGTTGCCCGGCCCCTTTGATATTCGACACCGCTCACTTCTTCGCGCCACTGCGCTTGTATTGGGCAGCCTGCTTGCGTCGCTGCTCCTGGCTCACTGGCCGGACGACCCGCCGTCCTTCAAGCTTCTCGCGCCTACCATCGTCGCTTTTTTCGGCACGTGGGACACGTTGCGCTGCCTTCGCGCCCGTTGGAGCTTCTATCACGGCGCGGTCATGATCCTGCTGTACGTGGACATCATGGTCATCTCGATGATCCTGTTCCTCTTCCTCTATCCGTGGGGTAACTGGATTAAGTAGCAATCGGATCAGGTCGCCGACCGCACCATGCGCCGCTCGATACGTTTTTCGTAACTATGCCCCTCGAAGAGGCGTTGCACATAGATACCAGGGGTCACGATTGCGTCTGGATCAAGTGTCCCCGTGTCGACCAGTTGCTCTACTTCGGCAATCGTCACTTTCGCGGCTGTGGCCATCATCGGGTTGAAGTTGCGGGCGGTCTTGCGGTAAATCAGATTGCCGGCGCGGTCACCCTTCCAGGCCTTCACCAGCGCGAAGTCGGCGCGGAGCCAGCGCTCCATCACGTAGTGTTTGCCCTCGAACTCGCGGATCTCCTTGCCTTCCGCTACGGGAGTTCCCAGCCCGGTTGGCGTAAAGAATGCTGGGATACCGGCGCCTCCTGCGCGTATGCGCTCGGCCAGCGTGCCCTGCGGCACCAGCGTCAGGTCCAACTCTCCGCGGATTACTTTCTGCTCCAACAGCTTGTTCTCGCCCACATAGCTGCCGGTGTGCGACCCGATCATCCCCGCTTCGAGCATCAGCCCCATACCAAAGCCATCGACGCCCATGTTGTTACTGATTGTGTGTAGCCCTCTGACGCCTTTGCGCACGAGTGCGGCGATCAACAGCTCCGGAATGCCGCAGAGGCCGAAGCCGCCGAGCATGATGGTCGCGCTATCAGGAATGTCACGCACCGCATGATCGGCGCTTTCCACGAGCTTATGCATGTGTAACCTCGATATATGGCCAGCCTAGTCCGTGACGGCGCAGCCATGTCCCTACCATTAACCATCCGTCGGGCCAGGGACCGAAACCTGCGTCAGCATTGATATGGCCACCGCCTCTGACGATCTCAAAATCCGCTTTCCACGCTTGCGCAAAGCCCTCCGCGCGCTCGAGAGTGCAGTAGGGATCGTTATCGCTCACTACCAGCAACACAGGCGTCGCGAGAGGATCCATCGGGATGGGTATAAAGGTGCGCAGTGCCTCTGGAGCGTTCGATCGCTCCGCGTCTGCCGGCGCCACCAGGACAACCGCGGCCACGGGTGCCACCCGAATGGCGAAGGTTGTGGCTATGCAGCCGATACTATGTGCCAATATCACGACGGGAGCTGGTGTGCGACGGATCGTTCCTTCAAGGATGTTCGCCCAGGCAGTTCGTTCGGGCACCAGCCAGTCCTGTTGCGGCACCCGGGTAGCAGCCTTGCCCAACTGGTCCTGCCAGACGGTCTGCCAGTGATGGGGACCCGAGTTCTGCCATCCCGGTTGGATAAGGAAATGAGTTCTGATTTCTGCGTCTGCCTCGGGCTGGACCACGCCCGAGCATACTGCACTCAGCGGTGCCACGCCAACCATTTCGCAGACGCAACAATTCGCAATTGCTGCCAAATTCACGACGAATTGAGGTAGGATGTCGCAACATCAAAGTCACCCCTTTCGGGAGAATGCAATGTTAAAAGGCTTTCGTGACTTCATCCTTCGCGGCAACGTTGTCGACCTCGCCGTTGCCGTCGTGGTGGGCGCTGCATTCGGCGCCATTGTCACCGCGCTGGTGGCCGACATTATTACTCCGTTGATCTCTGCCGTCGTCCATAAGCCAGACTTCTCCTATTTGATCCTTGATATCAATGGCGGCAAGATCAAGTATGGTGATTTTCTCAACGCGCTCATCTCCTTCCTGCTCATCGCTGCCTCGGTATATTTTCTAGTCGTTCTCCCTTTGAACGCTCTTTTGAACAAATTCAAGAAGCCTGTGCCTGCCACCCCGCCGGCCACAAAAGCCTGTCCGGAGTGCCTCAGCGACATCCCCGCCGCCGCGAAGCGCTGCTCGCACTGCACACAGCCTGTCGCTTAGCGCCGCGTTCAAAGCTGAGTGGCCCGAATCCCATTTTGCCGAAAAGACAAGCAGACAAGTCACGGTATGCGCCGGATAGCATGACCTTCGGCAAAGCTGCGTTACTCTTTTCATGATCGGCAGCAGCCGGTCAGGAGATCCCTCTTGCTCTCGCGTCCCATTTCCTTTTTTCTTATGCTCGTCGCGTCTGCCTTTCCTTTGCTCGCACAGTCAGCCGCCATCCCTAACGCGCTATTTGGCTATCGCGACTTCGCTGCCCAGGCTCAGATCGATCGTCAATTCCTTGCAGTGCCCGATGCCCGACTCGCCGGCGAGGAGCTGAAAAGCTTGACGGCTGTGCCCCATGTCGCCGGGTCGAAGGAGGATTACGACACAGCGACGTACGTCGCCAACAAGTTCAAGGACGCTGGTCTGGAGACCACAATTGTGCCTTATAAGGCCTGGCTGAATCTGCCGCAGAGCGTGAAAGTAGAAGCGATGGATAGTAGCGGAAAAGTGTTCATGACAGGACCATCGAAGGAACACGTTAGCTCCGATCCGTACCAGGACGATCCGCGGGTCCTACCTGCCTTCAATGGCTCATCGCCCTCGGGAGACGTGACCGGTGAGGTCGTTTATGCCAACTATGGGCGGCCTGAAGACTTTCAGAAGCTAGCCGATAACAACATTGATCTCCACGGCAAGGTCGTTCTCGTTCGTTATGGTGGGAACTTCCGTGGCGTGAAGGTCTACATCGCGCAGCAGCGCGGGGCGGCAGCCGTGCTCATCTATTCCGATCCCTACGACGACGGTTACTTTCAAGGCGATGCCTACCCTAAGGGACCCTACCGACCCGACACAGGCGTGCAGCGCGGCTCCGTACAGTTCATGTTCAAGTATCCGGGGGACGCTACGACACCGGACATCGCATCCACGCCGGAGCTATCGGAAGGTCGGCGCCTATCGCTCCAAAAAATGGATAGCCTGCCTTCCATTCCTTCATTGCCGATTTCTTACAGGGACGCATCACCAATTCTTGAGCGCCTTGCGGGCCCGAGTGTACCGCGAGGCTGGCAGGGCGCGCTTCCCTTCACCTACCACCTGGGAGGCGAAGGCGCGGTACGAGTGCATTTGACCGAGAAGATGGATTACGCGGAGCGCACCATATGGGACGTCACTGGACGGATACCCGGCACTCAGGATCCAGACGCATGGGTGATTGCCGGCAACCACCGGGACGCGTGGGTGTATGGCGCGGTCGATCCAAACAGCGGAACCACAGCGATGCTTGAGGCGGTGCACGGCATGGGCGCATTGTTGAAATCCGGCTGGAAACCGAAGCGCACCATCTATTTCTGCAGCTGGGATGCGGAAGAGGAGGGTCTGATCGGATCGACCGAGTGGGTGGAAGACCACGCGAAACAGCTCGATCATGCAGTGGCTTATTTCAACACGGATGTTGGTGTCTCCGGACCGGAGTTTGAGGCGGCTGCAGTGCCGTCTCTCAAGCAGTTTGTTCGCGATGTCGCAGCCGAAGCGCCGAGCCCGCATGGCGGGTCAGTATTGGATGCCTGGAAAGCCGAAATCCCAAGGAACGCCCCGTCCGCGTCGATGGACGAGGGGCGCAGCGAAAAGCCGGAGCCCGCAGTGGCGCGCGTTGGTGATCTGGGGTCGGGCTCGGATTTCACTCCATTTCTCCAGCACGCCGGCGTGCCTTCGACTGATATTGGCTCACGCGGGAGCTATGGTGTGTACCACTCGGTATTTGATAACTACGCGTGGTTTACGAAATTCGCAGATCCAACGTTTGTCTACGAGCAACAGCAAGCTCGTGTTTTCGGACTTGAAGTGCTGCATATAGCGGATGCCGATGTGCTCCCTTACGACTACGTGACATATGCGAAGCAGATCAGCTCGTATCTGAAAGATGCCAAGGCTAAATCCGACAAAGCGGGTATACGAGTGAGCTACGTTCAGACAGAGGCCGCTGCCGCCAAAATGCTGAGCGCCGCTGAGTCTGCTTACTCGCGGCAAAAGTCAGCGTCGGGCGACTTGAATGCGATGAATGCAAAGCTGCGAAAAGTGGAGGGAGACTTGCTCGATCCCGATGGATTGCCGGGCCGTCCGTGGTTCCGGCATACCGTTTACGCGCCAGGTGAATTCACGGGATATGCAGCGGTCGTCATTCCGGGCGTGAATGAGGCCATCGATGCGAAGAATCAAGACCACGCACAGAAAGAGCTGGACGCGCTCACCGCCGCTCTCGATCGCGCATCGGGTGATCTGAAGGCAGCGGCCGGCGATTAGCCGACAATCTTAATGCGGCAGTGAGTGCGATGATGCCAACGCTGAAGCACTAACAGCTCTAGTTCTTGTTTGTAAGCTGTTGCGCCTGCAGCGTCACGAGATCGGAGAGATCTTTTTTCTCCAGGCCATGTACTTCCTTGTTGAACGCATCCACTTTGCTGGACCAGTTCATCGAGCAAAACTTTGGTCCGCACATTGAACAGAAGGCTGCTTCCTTGTAGTAATCATCTGGAAGAGTCTCGTCGTGCATGGCGCGTGCTGTCTCCGGATCGAGCGAGAGCGCAAACTGCTTCTCCCAGTCAAAGGTGTAGCGCGCATAGCTGATAGCATCGTCGCGATCGCGGGCGCCAAGCCGGTGCCGCGCCACATCGGCAGCGTGAGCAGCAATCTTGTAGGCAATAATGCCGTCCTTCACGTCCTTCTCGTTGGGCAGGCCCAGGTGCTCCTTCGGCGTGACGTAGCAAAGCATTGACGCTCCGTGCCAACCAATCATTGCAGCTCCGATTGCGCTTGTGATGTGGTCGTAGCCTGGGGCGATGTCGGTTACCAGGGGCCCTAGTGTGTAAAAAGGCGCGCCGAAACAATACTCTACTTCCTTGTCCACCTGCTCCTTGATCTTGTCCAGCGGCACATGGCCGGGACCTTCGATCATGACCTGCACATCGTCCTGCCACGCCCGCGCAGTCAGCTCACCCAGGGTCTTCAGCTCTGCGAACTGCGCCGCATCACTGGCGTCTGCGATGCAACCGGGACGTAATCCATCGCCCAGTGAAAAGCTCACATCGTGCTTCGCCATCACGTTCACAATGCGATCGAAATTTTCGTACAGAAAGTTCTGTTTGTGGTGGTGAGTCATCCACTGTGCGAGGATGGCGCCACCCCGGCTGACGATGCCAGTGATGCGGCTGGCCACCATCGGCACATACTGGATGAGCACCCCGGCATGGACCGTGAAGTAGTCGACGCCCTGCTCCGCCTGCTCTTCAATGACCTCGAGATATACGTCGATGTTCAGGTCTTCCAGCCGCTTCACGCGGTTGAGGGCCTCGTAGATCGGCACTGTGCCGATGGGCACCGGCGAATGGCGAAGGATGGCCTCGCGGATCTCCGGGATATTGCCACCGGTCGAGAGGTCCATGACTGTGTCTGCGCCAAAGCTGACTGCTGTGTGAAGCTTGGCGAGTTCCTCATCGATATTCGACGTAACTGCGGAATTGCCGATGTTGGCATTGATCTTGCACCGTGAAGCGATGCCGATTGCCATTGGTTCCAGTTCGGGATGGTTAATGTTGGCCGGGATGATGAGGCGGCCCGCCGCGATCTCGGTGCGGATCAGATCGGCGTCAAGCCCCTCTCGGCGCGCCACAAAGTCCATCTCCTCGGTAATGCGGCCCTGGCGAGCGTAATGCATCTGGGAAAGATTGCGATCGCCGGTGCGCTCCACCTCGGCACGGCGCTTTTCGATCCACTGTGCGCGCGGCTTCAGAATCTCTGTGGTGGCGTAGCTCTCGTGCTCTGCGTGGCGGCTCATGCGCGTCTCCCTAAATACGGTGCCGAAAGCGCAATCGACGGCGCTCACAACACGGCTGATCTGCCCTGATTATAGCGGCGTTGGCGCATGCATTTCGGCATGCGACCATACCGTTGGAGCCGCATCTAAGCACGCTGGTCGGGGCAACGGCTGCTTGACGCTCGCCTGTCGGCGACCTAACCTGAGATTACGTCTATGCAGCAGCGTTCGCAGACATTCCGCATCGGACTCGCAGTAGTCGTCGTACTTGGCGTCATCGCATGGCTCGCGGTGAGCGGCATCCAGTCAAACAAGAGTTATTACGTTACGATCAGCGAGCTGCAAGGCATGGGGGGCAAGGCGTATACGCGGCATCTGCGTGTCGCAGGCAACGTAGTACCCGGCTCCATCGCGCGCAATGGCACCCACGCGCAATTCGTATTGGTGGAGCTGGGGAACAGGCTGCCGGTCGAGTACGCAGGCGTAGAGCCGCCTCCGGACACCTTCAAGGACAATGCGCAGGCGCTGGCCATCGGTACGCTCGGCCGTGACGGTGTCTTCCATGCGACTGAGCTGCAGGCCAAGTGCGCATCGAAGTACGCGCCGGCACAGAAGCCGGGCTCTCCCGCTGCACCGGACAAGACTGCAGCACTGCAGCCACCGACTAGCGCCAACTAAGTTGCCCGCTATACTGCGGGAGCCTATGCCAGCCGTCGCTACAGTGGAGGACGTGTCCAAGCTGTATGGACGCTTCGCCGCACTGCGCCATGTGAGCACCACGCTGGAGCGTGGGCGCTGCTACCTGTTGCTGGGCGAGAACGGCGCGGGCAAGTCGACGCTCCTGCGTGTGCTTGCCGGGCTGCTGCGGCCTACGCTGGGGAGAGTGCGTGTCCTCGAGCGGTCGCCTGCCGAGGCTCGTGCCCGCATCGGCTACATGAGCCACGCGGCGATGCTCTACGACGAGCTGACGGCGCGCGAGAACCTGGAGTACACGGCGCAGCTTTATCCCGGACAGGCATGCCTCAACCCGGACGAGGCGCTGGGCATGGTTGGGCTTGACCCGGCGCTTACGCGGCCGGTGGGACAGTATTCGCAGGGGATGCGCCAGCGCACCTCGCTGGCACGCGTGCTGCTGTCCGAGCCGGAGCTGCTGCTGCTGGACGAGCCCTTCTCCAACATGGATCGGGCGAGCGCGGAGCGCATGCTGGCGCTGCTGGCGAAGCTGCGCGGGGCCGGCCGCACGATCGTGCTGACGACACATCAGCGCGAGCTGGCGGAGCCGATGGCCGATGTGGTGCTCATGATGCAGGCCGGCGCGCTCACGACGGAGACAGCATGAAGACGAATGCGGCTCGCATCCTGGACGGACTTGGCATTGCATACACGCTGCACGAGTACGAAGTCGATCCGGAGGATCTGCGCGCGACGACGGTTGCGGCGAAGATCGGGATGCCTGCAGAGCAGGTCTTCAAGACGCTGCTGTGCGCGGTTGGTGGTGGCGATTACGTCTTCGCAGTCGTTCCGGGGGATGCGGAACTGGATTTCAAGAAGCTGGCGCGAGCGGCGGGGGTGCGCAAGGCGGAGATGGCCGCGCTCAAGGACGTGCAACCGCTGACCGGCTACATCCGCGGCGGGGTGACCATCTTCGGGGCGAAGAAGGCGTACCCGGCGTTTGCCGATGAGACGATCGAACTGTTCGACGCGGTCTCGGTCTCGGCCGGGCACCGCGGCGTGCAGATCCTGCTCTCGCCGGCGGATTACCTGCGCGCGACCGGCGCCGTAGTCGCCGACCTGACCAAAGCCGACACAAGGGACACCGCGTGATGCTCGCGGCGCTGTGGGCGCATCTGCGGAAGGACCTGCGCATCGAGTGGCGGGCGAAGGATGCGATGCAGTCGATGCTGTTCTACGCGCTGCTGGTGGTGGTGCTCTTCTCGCTCGCCTTCGACCCGACACGAGAGACATCGCGACAGTACGCTGGCGGCGTGATGTGCGTCGCGGTGTTGTTTGCCGCAGTACAGGCGCTGAACCAGGCATGGTCGCGCGAGCTGCGGGGCAATGTGCTGGATGCGCAGAGGATGTCGCCTGCGCCGGCGAGCGCGCTTTACCTGGCCAAGGTGCTGGCGAATTTTATCTTCGTGCTGATCGTCGAAGCGGTGCTGACACCGGTCTTCGTGATCTTCTACAACCTGCATCCGACGGGAAACGGCTGGCTGTTCTTCGCCATCCTGCCGCTGGGTAGCTGGGCACTGGTGGCGAACGGGGTATTCTTCGCGGCGCTCTCGCTGCGCGCGCGTTCGCGCGAACTGCTGCTTCCGCTGGTGCTCTTCCCTATCTTCATTCCGGCGCTGCTGGCGATGGTGCTGGCGGCGACCGACGTGTTGACGGGCGAGAGCGATCCGGGGCTGTGGGTAAAGATGCTGGCCGGTTACGACATCATCTTCACGGTGCTGAGTGTGCTGCTGTTCGAGACAGTACTGCACGCCGAGTAGAGGTGTCGCACGAGCCATTCGAGGGCTCAACAGACGGTAACGGTACCCCTATCCCACCCCCCTCCCCCCATCCGCCCGGGTCGTGGGCTCTATCCCACGTGGATTGAACGGTTTAAAGAGGCTACGGACGTTAAGTCCGGTGGTCTAAAGGGGTTATCTCCAAAAATGTCTAAACAAAGGACTTACGGGCGGCACAATCGATGCCACTTACACAGAATCAATGACTTAGCATGCCTTCGGTGGTTAAATATCTCAATTGATGTGACTTACGACTAGAAATTTCATCTATTGCACTTAGCAGGTGGCGTCGGGCTGCAGATCGCCCGGCCGCACAATGCCCCTAATTTCAGGATAGCTATTTGTGCGAAATAACATGCCAACTATTGGGGAGTTTTCCTGCGAAGCCGTTCCGGAAAGGGACATTAGCCAGCGGAGCACGACTGAAAGTCGTGGGAAGAGAAGTTGGCTGAGCGGCTCGACCTCTCGATGTTTGAGCCAATTCCCGTTACACGGTCGAGTGACGAGAAGCGCGTTTGTCGTTGCCGATCCTGTTCTCATGAATCGAAATCCAGACCTCGCGATCGGGGTATGCCCCGTTAGCGACTACTAACTTGAGGTGCCGCAACTCGTTCAATCAGCTCTTCCAGCGATGCCCTTGCATCGTTCAACGCGCTCTTCGACCCATCGAGCCGGCTTATCATCAGAGCGCCCTCCAGCGTCGCGATGATCGTGTTGGCGAGCGCTCGTGGTTGAACATCCCGTCGAATCTCTTTGTGAGAGATTCCGTCCCGCACAATCTGGGAGATTCGGCTTCGCCAACTCTTCAGCCCTTCCCTCACCAGTTCTCGAAGCACTGGGTTGCCGTCATCCGCGTCAATTGCCGCATTCAGGATTGGGCAACCGCCAGGAACAGGAGACGGCTTCTCGACAAAGTGATCAATCACCTCGTGTAGACGCTCCACGGCGGTTCGCGAAGGATCTGGGGGAGGCGTCCTGATCTTTATCGCCTGCGAGAGCGAATAGCGGAATGCTTCCGCAGCGAGTTCCTCCTTGCTGCTGAAGTGCCGATAGACTCCACCCTTCTTCAGACCCGTCGCTTCAAGGATGTCCTGCATCGAACAGCCTTCAAATCCACGCTGATTGAACAACGGCGCGGCCAGCTCAATGATCCGTTGCCGGGTCACCTCTCCCTTGCTCATCCTGCACACTCCGGCCTTTGCAAAGCCAAAAAAGACGCATCGGTCTCAAATCTGGAGAATCAGATGACAATACGAGACCGTTCGGTCCCAACCATACTCTCCCGAGGTCGTCCTTGGCCACTGCTGTCGTATCAGAGCGATCGTCACGGCCGGTCCTTGTGTCCACCGCCAAGCCCTCCGTGAATCCCTGGGTGATTGCGCTTACCGTGACGCTGGCAACCTTTATGGAGCTGCTCGACACGTCCATTGCCAACGTATCGCTCCCATACATTGCCGGCGGACTCGGACGCTCCTATGACGAAGTCACCTGGATCCTGACCACCTATCTCGTCGCGAACGCCGTTGTGCTGCCCTTATCCGCCTGGTTGTCTCGCGTGCTGGGTAGAAAGAACTATTACCTGCTCTGCGTCGCTCTCTTTACCGTCACATCCTTCTTATGCGGCATCGCACCCAGCCTCAATGTGATGCTGTGCGCTCGCGTCCTTCAGGGAATCGGCGGTGGCGGTCTTGCTCCCGTAGAACAGGCGATTCTCGTGGATACATTTCCACCCCACAAGCGCGCCGCCGCATTCGCGCTCTATACGATGGCCATCGTCACGGCGCCTGCTATCGGTCCGGTGCTTGGCGGGTGGATCACCGACAATTACAACTGGCGCTGGGTCTTCTTTATCAACATTCCCGTCGGGATTCTCTCAATGATCCTGACTACGCGATTTGTGCATGACCCTGCCGCATTCGCGAAAGAGCGCAAGACAGTCCGAACAGCGGCGGGGAAACTGAAGATTGATGGCATCGGAATCGCTCTTATCGGCCTGGGATCAGGTGCGCTGGAGGTTGTGCTCGACCGTGGAGAAATCGACGATTGGTTCGGATCCAGCACTATCGCGTGGACTTGTGCGCTGGCTATCCTCTGCCTGGTTGCCGCCGTCGTGTGGGAACTGCGACAGGAGGACCCTGTCATTGAGTTCCGGCTACTACGAATACGGAACTTCGCCATCGCCAATCTGTTTTATTTCATCTTCGGGTTCGGGCTCTTTGCGTCAACAACTATGATTCCGCAGATTCTCCAGACGCTTTACGGCTATCGCGCCATTGACGCGGGCCTGGTCCTCGGCCCCGGCGCATTTGTCATTACACTGCTCGCGCCGGCGGGAGCACAATTCCTGCAGCGCGGTCTCATCCACCCCCGCTATATGCTCCTCATCGCACTGTTGATCGTCGGCGTCTCTTTCCTTCATTACAGCCATTTCAATCTCGCTACGGACTACAGCCACTATGCATGGGCACGCGCCCTGCAAGGGCTTGGCTACGCATTCTTCTTTGTTCCGCTCACGATGATTGCTTATTCGCAGCTCAAGCCCGAGCAGAATAACAAGGCTTCCTCCCTGACGAATTTCTTCCGCAACTGGGGAGGGAGCTTCGGGATCGCATTCCTCAACACCGTATCTGACCGGCGCCTGGAATATCACCAGTCAGTTATCGGAACAAATCTTCCCGGTACTTCTCTGCAGCTGCAGCAGCAGGTGAATAGCGTTTCGCATTACTTCGTCATTCACGGCATGGCACCTGCGGAAGCGGCGCACGCTGCGTATGGATACGTGTACTCCCACTTGCAAGCGCAGGCACACCTGCTTGCTTTTATGGACTGCTTCCACGTCATAGGTGTGGTCACACTGATTGCGGCTCCGATCGTGCTGCTGGCCAAGCCATTTGCGATCGGCAACAAGAATCCCGCCGGACACTAGAGCTGGTGAATCATAGAATGCTCTAGCGATCAGCAGCCAAGGCCCCGTACGAATTCAACGGAGTTGCCGCCAACTGACGCGTCGTCAGCCTCCGTTTCGGCTGGATATAATCCACCGCACCATGAGACTGACCTCTGGTACCCGTCTTGGACCATACGAGATTGTTTGTCCGCTAGGCGAGGGCGGCATGGGCGAAGTTTACCGCGCGCACGATACGCGGCTTGATCGGGATGTTGCTATCAAGATTCTCCCGGCTCAATTTTCTTCGGATACAGTTCGCAAGCAACGCTTCGAACGCGAAGCGAAAGCTATCTCCAGCCTGAATCATCCACACATCTGCATGTTGTATGACGTCGGTCATCAAGACGGAACCGATTTCCTGGTAATGGAATGCGTTGAAGGCGAGACGCTCGCCAAGCGCCTCGAGAGAGACGAAGCGGTAGCTGTGCCTTATTCGGGCGAGGCAGGTGTGGCTTCCTGCGAAGACCGTCCATCCAATTCCCAGGCAAAGTCGTAGAAGACGCGCAGCTGATTACCGTCCAGATCGGCGACCCTGAACTCGCGCAGGTTCCATGGTTTGTCCTCCGGCTCAGCGAGGATCTTCGCCCCGGCATCGCGCCAGCGATGGTAGAGCTCGTCGACTTCCTGCTTGCTATCCAGATTCAGCCAGACCATGATCGGGCCGCCCGTACCGTAGTACTGGTGGAACGGCGCATTCGTCAGGAAGATACGGCACTCCCCCTGCGAGATGCCTCCGATGCCGCCCTGATCGTTACCCCAGTCGAAATGGAAGCCGAGCACATTCACGTAATACTCGGCGGCCTTCTCGACATTGCTGACCGGAATCTCTGGAACCGCCTTTGGAAAGTGCGTGAGCATGTTCTCCACCTTACGCTTCCTGGCTCTCCAAATTAACAAACCCCGGTTAGCGGCGCGACGGTTAATAAAGTTCACGCGAGTTCAGTATCCTGGCTACCTGAGGAGACATCCGCTTATCGGCATTTTTGATGAGGAGACTTACTTCCCATCTCTCTTTGTCGGAGAGCGTATGCGAAAAGGAAGGCATACCCGATAGGCGGATGCCATTCGACACAACCCAGTAACTAAATCCCGGATCATCATCACTCACTCCGACTACCCCCTTTGGGCCGTGCTTTTTCCAGAGCTGAGGCGGAGCTGGGAACATCTGTTTGGAGAGAGGGGCATCATGTCCCGGTATGCCATGGCACATCGAACACTGCTGCTGATAGATAGTGGCGCCGGATTCAAATCCATCTTCGCTGGTTGCGAAAGGAGGATTTTGAGTCTGACGGTTGATGCGTGCCCTGACCGCAATCCTTACGATCCGTTTCTCAAAAGGAAATGCTCTATCCGAAACCGCAACAGGAACGGGTCCGAATCTTAAATAGGCAAAGGCTCCGGTGGTGAGCAGGATCAGCAAAATAACAATCCCAATAAATACTTTGCCGTAATACATGCCGCTGCAGTTTTGAATCATGGAATACCCTTTACGCAAAATCTGACAAGCCTGTGCCGAGTGGATGCCGGCTGGCCGTTTGAAAGCTGGCTTAGTGAGGGCAGGGGCGAACTACCACTGCTCAGATTGCTTTCGAATAGCTTCATTCATGGCTGCGTCTACTCGATGCACGCCTACGTCGTAAGCGTGAACCCCTGTCCCTCACGTTATGGAAAGTCGCCGTGAGAAGTGTCACGGAGATGTCATTACGGCCGACTATGGCGCGTGTCATTTCTCGCCAATGGCTGCGCGGAGAGAACCG
>Ga0207647_10001627_pt1 | contig 17271 bp, 16 predicted proteins | sample KBSCornC2_FD_184295 | JGI IMG/M metagenome (GOLD analysis project Ga0207647, IMG submission 184295) | Corn rhizosphere microbial communities from Kellogg Biological Station, Michigan, USA - C2 (SPAdes) (version 2) | ecosystem: Host-associated > Plants > Roots > Rhizosphere ...
GAATGATCTGTTGCTGGTATTGTTCAGTGAATTGAACTAAGCTGTCGTCTTGCGGGGCTACAATGTCTCTTTCAAAACTCAGGATAAAATCTGCATGATCACACAGTGATAACAGTGCGTCATCGTCGTTATAAATAATAGGGGAGCCACTCAAATTTCCACTGGTTGCAATCAACGGTCTCCCAAATTTTTCGCTGATCAACAAAAGAAGTGGCGTGTAAGGCAGCATGACTCCGACTTTGTCTAATCCGGGTGCAACTGCTGGTGTGCAAATGCCTGAATTTATTTCATCTTTTAATTTGCAAAGAACAATCGGTGCAGTGTTGCTTAATAAACTTTCTTTCTCTTTTTCACTGAGGCGAACGTCTCCTTCAAGCAATTCAATGGAAGGATATAGCAAGGCAAAAGGTTTTGCAGGACGGTGTTTGCGATCCCGCAAGGTTTGAATGGAAAGAGAGTTCGTTGCATCGCACAATAATAAATAACCCCCGATTCCTTTAGCGGCAACAATGTGTCCATCCCTCAACGCTTTTTCGACGATAATCAATATGCAGGAAGGCTCATTACAAATCTCAGTTCCTTCCTTATTATACAAATGCATTGGGATGCTGCAGCGGGGGCAAGAATTGGTCTGGCTAAAATGTCTTCTGTTGTGCGGATCAGTATATTCTTCATTGCATTGTTTGCACATTTGCAATTCGTTCATTGTTGTGTGAATGCGATCATAAGGCAATTGTGTAATGATGGAATACCTTGGGCCGCATTGTAAACAAGTTGTAAACGGATATTGATAACGGGCGTTCGACGGGTCTTTTATTTCGTTTTTGCAATTTGAGCAAATGGCAATATCGGGGGCAAGCAGCAAATCGGGTTTTGCTGAAACTTCGCTTTCTTTAATGATAAACGAATCAAAAGTTTCATCATCTATTTCATTGCAACTATGCGAAGTGATGATTGAATTAGCAGGTGCTTGTGTGATTATTTTATTGTAGAATTGTTTTGCTGATTCTTTGTTTGCCCTGAATTTAATATGAACGCCATCATTACCATTACTCACCCAGCCATTGAGCTTCATTTCTTCGGCAACACGATATACAAAAGGTCGGAAACCAACACCCTGAACCAGTCCGCCAATATGTATATGCCATGTGTTCATCGATCATTGTTTCAAATGTTTTATCATGCTTCGGTTTCCACTAACACTTTTTCTTTTATCCATTCATACCAATTTTGCAAACCTTGGCCGGTTGTGCAACTCAGTTCAATAAATTCAAGGTTCGGATTCACCTGCTTTGCATAGTCTTTTACTTTTTCCATACTGAATGGAACGTAAGGCAGAAGGTCAATTTTATTGATAATGCATAGTGTTGAAGTGTGAAACATATCAGGATACTTGATCGGTTTATCATCACCTTCGGTAACACTTATAATAACTACTCGTTCTTTTTCACCAAGATCAAACATAGCAGGACAAACAAGGTTCCCGACATTTTCAATAAAAAGAATTGAATTTTCTTTTGGTTTCATTCCCTGCACTGCGTGAAAAATCATGTGAGCGTCTAAATGACATCCTTTTCCCGTATTGATTTGTGAAACTTTTGTTCCTGTTGCATGAATGCGGTCTGCGTCTCTTGTTGTTTGCTGATCGCCTTCAATTACATAGAATGAAAATTGATCTCTCAGGTCTGTGAGCGTTTTTTCCAGCAACGAAGTTTTGCCCGAACCAGGCGAGCTGACAAGATTTAGCGCTAAAATATTTTTTGCATCGAAATAACCACGATTGCGTTGTGCCAGCAAATTGTTCTCGTGCAAAACATCTTTTTCAACTGCAATCATTGTTTTATTCTGGGAATGGGAGTGCGAATGATCGTGGTGATGATGTTCGCCAATTTGCTGAATTGAAGTGGATGCATTTGAATCGCATCCGCATGTTGCACACATAAAAAATGTTTTAGTTTATCGTTTCAATTAATCGTTAAGGATCGTACTCTTAACTCTTTTCCTTTTTGAATATTTATAAAATGATCCCCGCAGTTGGGACAGGAATCGTACAGATTGTGCATCATAAAAACCGTTTCGCAATCCATACATTTCCCTTCTCCTTCAATGTGATTGATCTTTCTTGCCGCGTTTTCAAGTTTTGTTGACTTTATTGCCTGTTGCCATGCAAAATCAAAAGCGTTGAGATCAATCCCGCTCAGTTCGCCAATGTCCAGTTCAATTTCCTCAATACCTGACGCATGATTTCTCTCTGATTCTTTATCAGCAATATCCAATATGCTCATTACAATTGAGAGTTCATGCATCTTGGCTGTTTACATTATTTGTTCACGATGCTTTTCCTTTCTTTTCGTACTAACACAATACCCAAAACAATAGCAAACAATAACGGTATTGCATGTACTGGCTCAGTGATGTAGTGCGTGATTGTGAAACCACCTGTGGTTCCATGTCCAGGATGTGCAAACGCTGCAGATGTTGCCGCCAACGTAACGAAAAGAAAAAGAAGTTTTTTCATCGTAAATTTTTTTTCAGTCTACCAATATTAGACTGCTTATTTTTTTTCTCTGTTGAGTTTTATCATTTCCGCTACTGACAATTGTCATAACAATGTCTTTAAAACATCAGCTAAACTTGTTGTGTCTATTTTTTCTTCACAGCATTGCTGCTATAAATCATCAAACATGAACAATTTAACTGTTCAAAAACAACCCACCTATTTAGAGGAATTCAAACGAAAAGGCTACACGAGAAAAGATTTTTTGAAATTCTGTACATTAATGGGTGCTTATCTTGGCATTCAATCGAATTCTGTTGGCCAGGTTGTTACTGCTATGTCAACCAAACCGCGACTTCCGGTCATCTGGCTTCACTTCCAGGAATGTACTTGCTGTAGCGAGTCTTTCATTCGTTCATCCCATCCAATTGTTGCTGACGTGTTGCTTGACCAGATTTCATTGGACTACACGGAGACATTGATGGCTGCTTCAGGATTCCAGGCGGAAGAAGCGATGAAAAACACGATGGAGAAGTACAAAGGCGAATATATTTTGTGTGTTGAAGGAAGTGTACCTACTGCGGCTGATGGGGTGTATTGCATGATTGGCGGTAAAACTTCAATGCAAATTTTGCAGGAGGCAGCAGAAGGTGCAAAGGCAATCATTGCATGGGGAAGTTGTGCAAGTAATGGATGTGTGCAGGCGGCAAAGCCAAACCCAACCTCGGCTACACCAATTCATAAACTGGTAAAAGGAAAACCAATAATAAAAGTTCCGGGTTGTCCTCCAATTGGCGAAGTGATGGCAGGAGTGATTGTACATGTTGTAACCTTTGGAAGAATTCCTGAACTGGATGGATTAGGAAGACCTAAAGCATTTTACAGCAAGAGAGTTCATGACACTTGTTATCGCAGGCCATACTACGATGCAGGTTTATATGTTGAAAGTTTCGATGATGAAAATGCGAAGAAAGGCTACTGCTTATACAAGGTAGGCTGCAAGGGTCCTTCAACTTATAACGCATGTGCAGTTACGAAATGGAATAACGGTACGAGTTTCCCGATACAATCGGGTCATGGATGTTTTGGCTGCAGTGAAGAAAACTATTGGGACAATGGCCGCATTTATGAAAGAGCGTCTGCATTCCCCGGTTTTGGTATTGAGGCGACGGCAGATAATGTTGGTAAGACTGCATTGGTTGTTACAGGTGCTGCATTGGCCGCACATGCGGTGATGACAAACGTTCGTAAGAAAAAATTAATCAAGAATCTTGAAAAGGAAGGCAAGGAGAGTGAGCATCAATTAGAAAGTTAATCCATTCAATTACGCTACAAACAAATATATGAGTACAAGAATCGTCGTTGATCCTATTACAAGAATAGAAGGTCACTTACGCATTGAAGCCGACATAGAGAACGGCAAAATAAAAGATGCTTTCAGCAGCGGTACTATGGTGCGTTTGCTTGAAGAAATATTAAAAGGCCGAGATCCCCGCGATGCATGGGCTTATGTAGGACGTGTGTGTGGTGTTTGCACGTCTGTTCACTCGCTCACATCTGTTCGTTGTGTAGAGGATGCGTTGGATATCGTTGTTCCGCCAAATGCAGAATTGGTCCGCAACATTATGTTCTGCACACAGTATATGCACGACCATGTTGTGCATTTCTATCATTTACATGCAATGGATTGGGTTGATGTTGTCAATGCATTGAAAGCCGATCCGAAAAAGACTTCTGAATTAGCGCAAAGCATTTCCAATTGGCCTAAGTCATCTCCGGGTTATTTCAGTGATTTACAAAAACGTATCACCAAATTTGTTCAGAGTGGGCAACTTGGAATTTTCAGCAACGGTTATTGGGGGCATCCTGCGTATAAACTTCCCGCAGAGGTGAACCTGATCGGACTTGCACACTATCTCGAAGCGCTGGAATGGCAGAAAGAAATTGTGAGAATACACGCCATCTTCGGCGGGAAAAATCCCCATCCGAATTATCTCGTTGGGGGAATGGCCTGTTCCATCAGCACTGACGATGTAAGCGGATTGAATGCAGAACGCTTGGCCTACGTTGGTCAATTGCTTCAACAGGGAAAAACTTTCATTGAACAGGTTTACATTCCTGATCTGATGGCAATCGCATCTTTCTATAAAGATTGGGGAGCAATCGGCGGCGGATTGGGAAATTATATGGTGTATGGAGATTTGCCGACAAATGGTTACAGGGATGCTTCTTCCTTCAAATTTCCATCAGGTGTTATTTTAAATAAAGACATCACCAAGGTGATGGAGGTTGATTTAAGAAAAGAGGACGAGATACAGGAATTCATCGATCACAGTTGGTATGAATACGATGGCGATGGAGGATTACATCCATGGAAAGGGGAAAGCAAAATAAAATATACCGGACCAAAACCCCCATTCACAAATCTTGATACTACTCAAAAATATAGTTACTTAAAAACTCCCCGTTGGAAAGGCAATGCAGTTGAAGTTGGCCCGCTGTCAAGAATGTTGGTTGGATATGCTAGAGGAAGAGAAGACTTTAAAGAAGTTGTTGATAAAGCATTGAAAGATCTGAATGTTCCTGTGACAGCATTGTTCTCTACATTGGGAAGAACTGCAGCCCGTGGTTTGGAGAGTGTTTTGGTTTCTCAATGGGCGCAGGAATTTTACCAGGCATTAATCGATAGCATCAAGAATGGTGATACACGAATGGCTGATTCAACAAAAAGGGATCCTGCAAAATGGCCAAAGAAAGCAATGGGTGTTGGTCATTCCGAAGCACCACGGGGAGCACTCGCACACTGGATCAATATTGAAGATAAAAAAATTGCAAACTATCAGCTGGTTGTTCCAACAACATGGAATGCATCGCCAAGAGATGGCAAAGGACAAGTGTCGGCTTATGAAGCAGCATTAAGAGACACACCAATTGCAGATCCAAAACAACCCGTTGAAATCTTAAGAACGGTGCACTCGTTCGATCCATGTCTTGCCTGCGCAGTGCATTTGTATGATGAAGATGGAAAGCACATCAGCCGCATTAACGTATTGGGTGATTAATTTTTAAAAACGATTGTATGATAACGCAAACAACAACCGTTCACAAAGTGAAGGTTGTATCTGATGAAGAAATAAAAAGCATTCCTGTGCATAAACTGCGCCGTGTATATGTATGGGAGCAACCGGTTCGCATTTATCACTGGTTGAATGCACTTGCAATTCTTGCATTGATTGTAACCGGATTTTACATTGCCAACCCTCTTGCCATACAAAGCGGCAAAGAACCTTCGCAACGGTTTTTGATGGGATGGATGCGATTGATTCACTTCGTCGCCGCTTACGTTTTCTTCTTCAATTTTTTGTTTCGTATTTACTGGGGATTTGTTGGAAACAAATATGCAAACTGGAGACAGTTCATTCCAACAACAAGAAAATTTTTTAAGGAAATGTGGCAGGTTTTTAAAATGGATATTTTGATGTTGAAAGGCAAAGAGCACATGAGTGTCGGACACAATGCAATGGCTGGCCTGATTTATTTTTTTACGTTCATTGCATTTTTGGTACAGTGTCTTACAGGGTTTGGTTTGTATGCATCGATGAGTACAAGCTGGTGGTTTCCTAAATTATTTGCATGGGTACCTTATTTATTTGGTGGGGATAGTTTTTTAAGATCAGTACATCACTGGACCATGTGGTTTTTTATTTTGTTTGCAGTGATCCATGTGTATTTGGTTTTTTATCACGATTATGTTGAAGGGCGTGGTGAAATGAGCAGTATGGGCGGAGGATGGAAATTTATTGAAGAAGATGTGTTCAAAAACAATAAGGAATTGCCGAATGAGCCAAAGAAATGATTTTAGTGATCGTATCCTTGTAATGGGCATTGGCAATTATTTAATGGCTGATGAAGGAGTGGGCGTACACGTTGCACAACGATTGGCTAAACTTTCACTTCCCGATACTGTTGATGTGGTTGATGGTGGGACCGGAGGGTTTCATTTATTGGAATATTTCGAGAATTATTCAAAAATAATTTTGGTTGACGCTACGCTGGATGATCAGCCGGCAGGAACAATTCGTTTGATCAAGCCAAGGTTTGCTTCTGATTTTCCAAAGTCGATGAGCACACACGACATCGGGTTAAAAGATATGGTGAGCTCATTGCAGCTGATGGGGAAAGCTCCTGAAATTTTTCTTTTTGTTGTAAGCATTGCTTCGGTCCAGGACCAGGGTATAGAACTTACAAATGCAGCAGAAGAAAAAGTTCCACTGATAATAGAAAACATTAATTCGCTTATCGAAAACCTTTTACTAGAGAGAAAGGTGAAGCCATCACTACTTAATTAAAGCACGGCCCGGAATTTTAAATTTTCTTTTGGAGCATTTGCATGCTCCTTTTTTATTTTTCAAATTGACACTGAACTCAATTGAAACGCATAAATTAGATTTTTTTTAGAAATTGATAACCCATGAAAAAATTAGTTGTAATAATTTTTTTGATTTCGCTTGTATCGCTCAGGTCGTTTTCTCAGTCGAAGAATAATCTTGCTGTCATTGCCTATTATGCAGGGAAAAGCACTTCTCAAATCGACAGTTTTCCAATTGAAAAGCTTACGCACATCATCTTTAGTTTTTGTCATTTAAGCGGCAACCAGTTGCATGTTGACAGGGCAATCGATACTGCAATGATTCAAAAAATGGTTTCGTTGAAGCAAAGAAATCCAAGTCTGAAAGTGCTTCTTTCGTTAGGAGGCTGGGGCGGCTGTTCAACCTGCTCGGATGTTTTTTCGACGAAGGAGGGAAGAAAGGAATTTGCAGAATCTGTAAAAACAGTTTCAAATTATTTTGGGACAGATGGCCTTGATTTGGATTGGGAATATCCGGCCATTGAAGGATTTCCGAATCATAAGTTTCAAAAAGAAGATAAAGAAAACTTTACTGCTTTAATTAAGCAATTAAGAAAAACATTGGGCAATCAGTTCATCATCAGTTTTGCCGCCGGGGGGTTTGGAAAATATATTGACCAATCGATCGACTGGAAAAAAATTGCCAAGAAGGTAAATTATGTAAACCTCATGACTTATGACCTGGTGAGTGGATTTGCGACAAAAACCGGCCATCATACACCATTGTATTCAACAGATAGCCAGATTGAATCTATTGACAACGCAATTCAGAAATTAGTTAGTTATAAGGTTCCTAAAAGCAAATTGGTTATTGGTGCAGCGTTTTATGGCAGAATGTGGGGCGATGTGCCTGATACCAATTCAGGATTGTATCAACCAGGCAAATTCGTCAGAGGTATTTCTTTCAAAAACTTCCAGTCGCAATTGTCGGTTGATAGCGGTTTTGTTTACTATTGGGACAACAAAGCGATGGCGCCGTATTTATTCAACAAATCACAGCATCTTTTTGTTACTTACGATGATAAACGTTCAATTGAATTGAAAACAAAATATGCATTGGATAAAAAGCTCGGCGGAATTATGTTTTGGCAATTAACGGAGGACTCTTATGAAGATGGTTTACTCGATGTAATTGATGAAACAAAATTTCACAAGGCAAAGTGATAAGTACGGTTCCCGGATAACCGCTAATCGGTTTTGTTTTGATAGAATCTTGGAAGCGACCAGTTTAATTGAACTGCCAATACCCTTACAAAAAAGATTATAAGAATAACAACAGAAGATGTGAGTCGTTCACTTACGTTTAATTTGAGCATGGCAAAAAATAAGACGCCTCCAATGATGCTCGCCATTGCATAAATTTCTTTTTTGAATATCAGGGGAACATTGTTCAATAATACGTCCCTCATTACACCACCAAAGCACCCGGTTACAGTTCCCAGCATTATACAAATTCCTGTACTGAACTGGTGAGCAATGCCTTTTTGAATGCCGACTATTGTAAACAAACCAAGGCCCATCGCATCAAATAGAAACAGCATTTTGTCAAGCTTTTTTAAATGCGTTGCGAAGAAAAGTGTAATCACGGCACCAATAAAAATCACCCATATCGTTGTTGAATTGCTTAACCAGCTAACAGGGAATTCTCCGATCAGCACATCACGTATTGTTCCGCCACCGATGGCTGTGACAAACGAAATGATCAGTACGCCAAACGGATCTAATTTCTTTTCCATAGCAGCAAATGCTCCCGCTGCTGCAAAGCTGAACGTTCCAAGTATATCAATTATGTTTAGAAAATTGATATGCATTGCATGAAGATAAAGTAAAGGCTTAATGCACCCGCGACTTTTTGTTTGCCTGTTTTAAATGCCAGGCTTTGCACTTGCATTTTTAATTTACAAAAATAATTTTCATCTTTCCTAAGATTATGAAATCACTCAAAGTTCCCCGGTTAAATGATATTGCTCCTGGTGATGTTGAAGAACTTCATTCTGCTTTGGATAAAGAAAAAAGGCATTCACTGGAATTCCTTCTGTGGGAAAATGGAAGTGATGAAAGACCGGAAGTGAGCTTTTCTATTGCACACTGCAATCGCTATGTTCTTTTAAAATTTTTTATTGAAGAAAAGGAGATCCGGGCCAATGTTACCAAAATCAATGGTGCGGTTTGGGAAGACAGTTGCGTTGAATTTTTCGTATCCTTTGATGAAAGCGGTTATTATAATTTTGAATTCAATTGCATTGGAACCGTGCTGGGTGCTTTTCGAAAGAACCGAAATGACCGAATACATTTACCTGAAGATATTTTGAAGAAAATTGAAACACACACTAAACTCAATAAAAGAAATGATTTTTTTTACTGGGAAATGTTGATCGTGATTCCAATTGAATTATTTTTTTATCATGCACTTCAATCGTTGTCCGGCGTCGAGTGTAGAGGTAATTTTTATAAATGCGGTGATGGTTTATCCCAACCGCATTATTTGGCGTGGGCTAAAATTGAGGCCGACAAACCCAACTTTCATCTGCCGCAATTTTTTGGCAATATAAAGTTTGAATAGGGTTGAACCCCTTTAAAATCAGTAGTTGAACAACAAGCAATTGTGTTTTCTGTAATTTGTGGCAGGATTCAAATGAGCAAAAGCCTTCCCACCATAAAAGAAATTGCAAAGAGACTCAACGTTTCAGTATCTACAGTTTCAAGAGCATTGAACGATCATCCGCGTATTGGTTTACGCACAAAAATGCGTGTGCAACAGTTGGCTAAAGAATTGAATTACGAGCCGAACGCCCAGGCCATTTTTTTCAAGCAAAAGAAAACCTTCGTTATTGGAGTTATCATTCCTTCCATTCGTGAAGAATTTTTTTCGCAGGCCATCAGCGGAATTGAAACTGCGGCAATCGAACATCATTACACCATTTTATTTGGCCAGAGTTATGATGATCCTGAAAGGGAAAAAATGGTTGTAGAGGCTATGAAGAAGCAAAGAGTGGATGGACTGCTTATCTCTTTATCAAAGCGGACAAAAAAGTTTGATCATTTGATTGCATTGGAAAAAATGTCTATACCTGTTGTGTATTTTGACCGCGTGCCACCGTTTGAAAGAGTAAACAAGGTTTTTTGCAATTTATACAATGGCACTATTGAAATGATGCATTGGTTGGTAAATCATGCTTACCGCCGCATCGCGTTGATCAATGGTCCGGACGAACTGGCTGCAAGTAAAGAACGTTTGAAAGGTTATGTAGATGGTCTTTCAAAAAAGAGATTGAAAGCAGATATGAACCTTGTAGTGCAAACAGATTTTTCGAAAGAAAAAACAGTCGAGGCCATGGAACATTTGCTTTCATTAAAAAACAGGCCGGACGTAATTATTTCTTTCAACGATTATGTGCATATGGACGCCGTGCAATATGCATATCAAAAGGGGGTGAAGATCAATAAAGACATAGCTTTTGTTAGTTATGCTAATTTGCCAATCACTGAATACACTGCGTTTCCTCCTTTGCTTTCACTTGAACAATATCCTTATGGACAAGGAGAAAAGGCAATGCAAGTGATGATGCAGTTGCTGGCTTCACAGGATGAAAACGCGGTTGAAGTTTTTTACACGGAAGAATTGAAAGCAACATTGATCACTCCCGGAAAATAATTTATGCGCAAACGGTTGCACCACCTGGTAAATTAATTTGCCTATAATTTTAAACCCATCAACCTTTAAATATGAATAGAAAAGAATTTGTCAAAACAACTGCTATGGCCACTGCAGCGATGGTTATTCCCGGCAAAAGTTTATTGGCCTCAAATGCTGATGCAAAAGTGCGCCTTGCTTTGTTGGGAACGGGATTGCGCGGACAAAATCATCTCGAGCTTTTATTAAGAAGAAGCGATGTTGACCTTGTTGCAATTTGCGATGTAAGTGATGTTATGCTTGCTTCCGCCAAAGACCTGATCACCAAAAGTGGAAAGAAAATGCCACAGGTTTATACCGGTGATAGCTATGCCTGGAAACGATTGTTAGACAAAGAAAAACTGGACGGGGTAATTATTGCTACTCCGTGGGAATGGCACAAGCCCATGGTGATGGGTGCACTCGATGCAGGGTTGAAATATGTGGCAACAGAAGTTATTCTTGGAATTACGTTGCAGGATCATTGGGATGTAGTAAAAGCTGCTGAAAAATACAATGCCAATGTAATGATGCTTGAAAATGTTTGCTACCGCCGCGACGTGATGGCAATATTGAATATGGTAAGACAAGGGTTGTTTGGAGAGTTGATTCATTTGCAGGGGGGCTATCAGCATGATTTAAGAGAAGTGAAATTTAATGACGGCATTCACCCTTATGGCTACGGGGTGGAGTTTGGCGACAAAGGTTTTTCAGAAGCAAAATGGAGAACCAATCATTCTGTTCATCGTAACGGCGATCTTTATCCAACCCATGGAGTCGGCCCGATAGCGCAATACATCAACATTAATCGTGGTAATCGCTTTCTGTCACTTTGTTCTTTTTCATCGAAGTCGAGAGGATTGCATAACCATATCGTAAAGAAGGGTGGAGAAAATCATCCAAATGCGAAAGTCAGATTTAAGTTGGGTGATGTTGTTACCACCTCGATTGACTGTGCAAATGGCGAAACAATTTTATTACAGCATGACACCAGCTTGCCAAGACCTTATTCTCTTGGTTTCAGAGTGCAGGGAACAGAAGGATTGTGGATGGATGTAAATCACAGTATTTATATTCAGGATAAATCAGAAAAAAATGATCAGTGGGATGATGCAAAAGCCTGGTTAGATAAATACGATCATCCCTTGTGGCAAAGGTGGAGTAAAGACACTGAAGGTGCGGGACACGGCGGAATGGACTTTTTTGTGATTCACTCATTCATTGAGTCCATAAAAAGAAAGCAGCCAACACCCATGGATGTTTATGATGCGGCGGCGTGGAGTGCAATCACACCATTGAGTGAACAATCTATAGAACTTGGTCACGAAACAGTTGAATTTCCTGATTTTACAGGGGGACAATGGATGTATCGCAAACCTGTTTTTGCATTCAATGATGAATATTGATGTGATGAACGCAATTTTCGACGCATTCGGTTTATCCAATGCGCGGATCGAACCATTTGGCAGTGGCTTGATCAATCGTACATGGAAGGTTTATTCTCTGCAGGGAAACTATATTCTTCAAAAGATCAATGATCATGTTTTTAAGCAACCAAACCATATTGCTTACAACATCAGATTGATTTCAGAATATTTACAGACAAATCACCCCGATTATTTTTTTGTAGCTCCTGTAGTTGCAAACACTGGCGAGGATATTTTGTCTTATAAAGACGAAGGCTGGTTTCGGCTAATGCCTTTTGTAGAAAAATCGAGAACATATGATGTGGTACAAACGCCTGAGCAGGCTTTTGAAGCAGCAAAGCAATTTGGAAGATTTACAAAATTGCTATCAGGTTTTGACACAAGCAGATTAAAGATCACGATTCCCCAGTTTCATAACCTGGAATTACGGTACCAGCAATTTATTGATGCGCTCAACAATGGAAACAAAAAAAGAGTAATTGAATCGCAGAATATAATCAAGGGGTTGCTTCAACAAAAAAGTATTGTTGATGAATATAAAAAGATCATTTACAATCCCCAGTTCAAATTAAGAGTCACACACCATGATACGAAGATCAGTAATGTGTTGTTCGATCAAAACGATAAAGGACTTTGCGTGATTGATCTTGATACAGTGATGCCGGGTTATTTTATCAGCGATGTTGGTGATATGATGCGAACTTATCTTTCTGCTGTTAGTGAAGAAGAAAAAGATTTAGAAAAAATTGTTATTAGAAATGAGTTTTACAGAGCTATCGTTGATGGTTACAGTGAAGAAATGAAAGACGAAATGACCGAGGTTGAAAGAAATCATTTTTTGTTTGGCGGCAAGTTTATGATTTACATGCAGGCTTTGCGATTCTTAACTGATCATTTGAATAACGATGTTTATTACGGGGCAAAATACGAAGGGCATAATTTAATCCGGGCACAAAATCAAACAACATTACTGCAGCGTCTCATCGAAATGAAATAACTACTGACTTAAATTAAGCATCAATGAACCATCATCTGAAAAAAGTTATATTATTTGTTTGCTTGTTGGCTTCTTCCACATTGTTTGCACAAAACAGACATTCGTTTAAGCTAGCAGCGGATAATTTTTTATTGGATGGGAAACCGTTTCAAATTATAAGCGGGGAAATGCATCCTGCAAGAATTCCAAGAGAATATTGGCGGCAACGAATTGAAATGGCAAAAGCAATGGGCTGTAATACAATAGCCGCATACATTTTTTGGAATTATCACGAAATAAAGGAAGGTCAATTTGATTTTTCGTCGGGCAATCACAACATTGCGGAATTCATTCGCATTTGTAAGGAAGAAGGGATGTGGGTGTTGTTGCGTCCCGGCCCATACGTGTGTGCCGAATGGGACTTTGGCGGATTGCCAACCTATCTTTTGAAAAATCGTGACATTAAAATCCGTTGTTCGGATCAAAGATATATGTCTGCTGTAACACGGTATGTAAATCGTCTGTCGAGGGAAATCAGACCACTTCAATGCACTAATGGCGGACCAATACTAATGGTGCAAATTGAAAATGAATATGGCAGCTATGGAAATGATAAAGCTTATTTGTATGCATTGAAAGATTTGTGGTTAAAAAACGGAATCAACGTTCCGTTTTATACAGCTGATGGTCCGACGCCTTACATGCTTGATGCGGGATTTGTTGAAGGAGCTGCCATTGGCCTGGATAGTGGCAGTGATGAAAAAGATTTTGAACAGGCGAAGAAAAAAAATCCGAACGTACCATCTTTCAGCAGTGAAACGTATCCTGGCTGGTTAACACATTGGGGCGAGAAATGGGCGAGAACTGACACGAATTCTTTGAAAAAAGAAATTGAATTCTTACTGAAGAATAAAAAGTCTTTCAATCTCTATGTCATTCATGGAGGAACCAATTTTGGTTTTACTGCAGGAGCTAATTCGTTTTCTCCAATAGCCTATCAACCTGATATTACAAGCTATGATTATGATGCCCCGATAAATGAACAGGGCGAACCCACTGCAAAATATTTTATGTTGCGCAGATTGATTCAGCAATATGTGAATTATAAAGTTCCTGAGGTTCCCCCATCGATAAAAACGATCACGATTCCTTCCATCGAGATGATAAAAGGATGGAATCTTTGGAATTATCAATTGCCATCGATTCAAACACCGCAGCCAAGGCCGATGGAAGATTTTAATCAAAACCAGGGATTGATTATTTACAAAACAAAACTAATTGGACATAAAAGCGGGAAGCTAAAAATTTGGGAACCTCATGATTATGCACTTGTATTTTTAAATGGAAAATTTATTGACACAGTTTATCGCGACGGAGGCAAATGGGAGGTGAATCTTCCAAAAACAGACGTTGATACTCCACAATTAGAAATCGTGGTTGAAGGCATGGGCCATATCAATTTCGCACAATTTATGATTGACAGAAAAGGAATCACCGACAGGGTAACATTGAACGGAATGACGTTGATGAACTGGCAAACCACCCTTGTTCCATTGAATGAAAATTTCATCAAAACCAAAAAACCGGATATGAAGATTAATGTCGATGAAAACAAGCCCTGCAATTTTTTTGAAGGAAGTTTTGATCTATCGCAAACCGGCGACACTTATTTTGATATGAGCAATTATTCAAAAGGAGTGTTGTATGTTAACGGTCATAATCTTGGAAGGTTTTGGAGCCTTGGTCCGCAGCACCGTTTGTATTGTCCTGCCTCCTTTTTGAAAAAGGGAAAGAATACGATTTTGGTTTTTGATCTTCACCAGTTGAATGCCGCGCCAATAAAAAGCTTTCGGTCATTAAATCAGGATTAGAATTATAAAACCACGCAGGCTGGTAAATTCAAACCAATGTTTCTTTTAATCCAGGCTTCGTGGTTTTCAAAATGGCAGCGATAAGAGTTTAAGCGATCTGCTTTTTGGAAGGAGTTATGATTTTGTTGAGAATATTTTGCCAGTCCTTCGCTTTTTGCTCCAGTTCTGAAATTTCATAGATATGATTGCTGATATGATCGTAAAAAACAACTTCTACCGGAAGGGTGTGATTTACATAATCAAACTTGAGTTGAATCTTTTCCAGGTAAACTTCTGCGGCTTTGCCTTTTTCTGTTTGGGTAGCTGCAGAAAAAATTTTCTGTAACTCGCAATTCTTTACTTTGTTGAGATCAACAATGTGAATTTGTTTATGATTTTCGTTTTCGCCGTATTCGAGAACCAAAAGCTTGCGCTGCAAACCATCCACGCCAATGATGCAATTCTTTAAAATTTCCTGGCAGGAAAAACTAAAATTGTTTTCCATACCGGATTGATTGAAATGGGCAATAAGTGCTGTGGCCTTTTTTTTCTTCTCCTTATTGTGAAGTGATATAAGTATAAAAAGTATAAGGATAACAATGCCAATGATAATGGCAGCAGTGATAATGCTGGACATAATTTTGATTTTTAAGTGTATAAAATCTTTTCTTGTACTACAATAGATAAATGAAGGAACAATCAATGATTGCCCTTAGCAGTAAAATATCCCAAGCCACATTCAGGCCTGGGCAAACGTGTTGAAGTCTTTAAAATTGGAGAAGTAATACAACTTTAAGCAGAAAGGAGAGAATTCTGTAAATGAGCAGGTAAAACAATCATGCATGTTAAGTACAACATGCTTTTCGATGAATGAATTGTTTTTCGTTGTTTTACTCGTCATACGACAAATCTATTCAACAAAACGGAGAAAATTTTTTTAAAGGATTAAAAACAGGTTAAATCATTTTAATCAAAAATTCGCATAAAATGATTTTCCAAGTGATTGCGCATTGCGTTGCGAAACATTTCCGGAGAACCATTTTCTAAAATATCAACCAATCCTTTGTGTGAAACGAACTTTTTCAACATGGGTTGTTTTTTCAGCAGGCCGCTGTTGTGAACATAATCAAAAACGGGCAGCAATAATTTCTGGAATTTCTTCAGCGTTTCATTTCCTGTGATCTCGTACAATTTTCCGTGGAAAGCAATTTCATGATCAATGTTGAACAAATGATAATCAGTAACAGGAGGTTCTTTACTGACAATTTCTTTTAGTTCATCGAGATCTTCTTTTTTAATGCGTTGGAAAAGAAAATCGGCCATCCCGATTTCCAACACCAATCGGATCTCAAACATTTCTTTCAATGTATCCTGGTCCAGTACATGGGGATTGATGCTTTTGCTCATGATACCAAACAAATCAGGACTTGTAATGACTGCACCTTTTTTCTTTTTGGATTCAATCAGGCCCATCATTCGCAGACGTAGCAAGGCTTCCCGGATTACTGTCCGGCTCACGCCAAGTGAGTCGGCCAATTCTATTTCTTTGGGAATGCTGTCGCCAACCTTTAGCTTTTGCTGTCGCAACAACTCTACGAGACTTTCCTCTACTTTATCCACCAGGGAGCTGGTATCTATTGATTTAAGATCATTTTTTATGGCCGTCAAGTTCATAATATGTTATACTTAAAAATCTGATTTTATCTCTTTAAAATAAAGCTAATACGAAATTAGTTTAGTTTTTGCACAAACAGAAGTGGAAAATTTTTTTTGGCGCATTCGGGCAAATGAGTTTAACTTTATTATGTCATACATAATACTTCATTTAAAATTCTGCTTACATGAAATCTGCTTGCTTAAAAGTGGGAACTTTTCTTTCCTTTTTTCTGTTTGCTTTGGCAGCATGGTCACAGACCAGGACAGTTTCCGGTAAGGTTATTTCAGCTGAGGACAATCAGCCCTTACCAAATGTTACCGTTATTGTAAAAGGTAAAACCACCGGAACGCAAACCAATGTAAACGGTGAGTTCAGGGTTGAAGCGTCATCAGATGATGTGTTGCTCTTTTCTTATTCGGGTTATGCCCCACAGGAAATAAGAGTAGGTAATGCTGATAACATTTCGGTTACTCTTAAAGCTTCTACCTCCAAAATGGATGAAGTCGTGGTAGTTGGTTATGGAACACAACGCCGCAAAGAAGTAACCGGGGCTGTATCAAGTGTCAATCCAAAAGCGTTTGAGCACTCACCGACAAGTAACATTGCTACTGCTTTGCAGGGAACATTGCCCGGCCTGCGCGTGCAGCAAAGAACCGGTCAACCCGGAACGTCGCCTTCTATTGTTTTCAGAGGTGGTTCCGATTTTAGTGGCGGGGGGTCGCCGTTGTTTGTAGTGGACGGAGTAATTGTTCCGAACCTGTATGGCGTGGATGCTAACGATGT
>Ga0207647_10001632_pt1 | contig 17240 bp, 16 predicted proteins | sample KBSCornC2_FD_184295 | JGI IMG/M metagenome (GOLD analysis project Ga0207647, IMG submission 184295) | Corn rhizosphere microbial communities from Kellogg Biological Station, Michigan, USA - C2 (SPAdes) (version 2) | ecosystem: Host-associated > Plants > Roots > Rhizosphere ...
GCCGGACAGCACGCAGCGCGTGTTCCGGCTGCACATGAGCGATTTCGCGGCGAGCGCCTTCCTGCCGACGTTGCTCGCGGCATTCGACCGGCGCGCACCGGGCGCGGTGATCGAGACGCTGCACGTCGACGAATGCCACCTCAACGTCGCACTCGAATCGGGCCGCATCGACTTCGCGCTCGGGCATTTCGCGGATGCGTCGAGCCATTTCCAGCGCGCGGCGCTCCTGCACGAGCGCTGCGTGTTGCTGATGCCGCGCCGCACCGCGCGGCGTGTCGCGCTGCCCGACGATTTCGTGCTCGACGGCGACGCGCCGGACACGCTGCGCTTCGTCGCGGTGACCTCGCATCCGCAGTCGATTCAGTTACTCGAGCGCCACGGACTGATGCCGCGCGTGCGGGCTGCGCTACCCGACTTCATGGTGGTGCCGGCGCTGCTCGAACACGGCGATTACGCGCTGATCCTGCCGGAGACCGTCGCGATCACGTTCGCCGCGCGTCAGCCGTGCACGCTGTACGAGATCGCCGGGGCCGGCGAATGGGCCGTCAACGCGTACTGGCACCGGCGCTTCGATGCGGACCCGGGCCATCGCTGGCTGCGTGCGCTGCTGCTGGAGTTGTTCGATATCGGCCGGCAGCCGCCGTTCGACGCATGGCTCGCGCCGCACCCGCCCGCCTGCGCGTAGCGGCGCAGGCGGCCAGCGGCAACCCTCGGCGCTCAGAACGACGTGAGGATGCCCGCGACGATCGAGCTGGCGGTCGCGCCGGGTTTCGCGACCGCGACGCCGCCGCCCGCCGCGCCGTTCACGACGAAGCGCGCATGGGCGCCGTTGCGCACCATCGCCGCGCCCGTGTACAGCACCGTGCGCTTCGACAGCGGATAGTCGAAGCGGATGCCGTACGAATCGGCGTTGCCGTCGCTGTCCGCGACCTTCCGGTAGTGGCCGATGCTCAGCAGCAGCGACGCGCGTCCGATCGGCACCGTCGCGCTGAGCTCCATCGTGTCGCTGTGCGGATACGCACTCTGGCTGTCGATCGCGGCCGCGACGTCGGGGCCGCCGCGATGGCGCATGTACAGCGCGGCGATCTTCACGACGCTGAAGTCGTACGAGATCGCGCCGAGCGTGTAGTTGCCGTTCGCGGCCGTGCTGGTTGTGCCGAGTGCGGATGCGGCGACCGGGCTGAACTTCTGCTGCATGTAGTCGACGTCGACCGACAATCCGCCGCGCGCGTAATTGAGGCCCGCGCCGTACGTATCGCCGAGCGTCGCCGGCTGGCCGGCCGCGCCGTTGGCGCCGCGCGCGGCCATCGCGCGGAGCAGGAAGCCGGCGTAGCGCGGCGACGTGTAGCGCATCGAGTTGCGCACGCGCAGGAACGCGGGCCCGACGAAGTTGTTCGTCGCGTTGCCCCACGCGAGGCCCGCGCCGAGACCGGGCAGGCTGTACGTGACGAGCGTGGTGTGCAGGATCGTGTAGAGCTCGCCGAACTGCACGCCGCCGAACGGCCCGGTGATGCCGACCCACGCCTCGCGGCCGAACAGCGCGCTGCTGTTCGACAGCGCGCCGCTCGCCGCGTTGAAGCCGTCCTCGAGCTTGAAGATCGCCGCGTAGCCGCCGCCGAGATCCTCGACGCCCTTCAACCCCCACTGCGACGCCCACAGGTTGCCGCTGCCCATGCGCGTCACGTGGTTCGGCCCGGCGTTCGCGTATTCGATCGCGGTGTCGATGCGGCCGTAGAGCGTCACGCTCGATTGCGCGAGCGCCGGCAGCGACGCGCACGCCAGGAGCGCGGCAACCAGCGTGACACGCGGTACGGCAAGCCGGTCGGCCCGCCCGTTCGGATGTTTCATCTTCGTCGTCCCGTAGTCATTCCGGCGCCGGTCGGCGTCGCGCCGCTCGATGTGAAACGCGTTCGCGATCTCGTGCGAACACTGCCGATCAAAACCGGGCCGAGTCTAGGAACGACAATTTCGGACGTCGACGCAATCCGCTCTATAACGCTTATAGATGCGCCGCATGATGCGCGCGCGCCCCGCCGCACGCGCGCTGCGCGCCGGCCCGCACGCACGGCCTCGGTGTTTTCTTTATCCGGGTCGGTAAAGGTCCGTGTGGCGCGGCTGTCACTCCGGCTATGGCGGCCGAATTTGGCCGACTACGCTGCGTCTCCGACACGTGTCACCCGCACGCTTTCGCGCCGCGACGGCGCCCGGCCCGCGAGGCCGGCGCCGCGCCTTTCCACCGCCCGCTCCTGGAGAATCCGCATGTCCGCACCCACGGCCCGCGCTGCCGACGGCAAGCGCTATACGTACGAATGGTATGTCGTCGTCATCTGCATGCTCGCGTACGTCTTTTCGTTCGTCGACCGCCAGGTGCTCGTCCTGATGATCGAACCGATCAAGCGCGACCTGCACCTGACCGACACGCAGTTCAGCCTGCTCAACGGCTTCGCGTTCTCGCTGTTCTACGCGGTGATGGGGCTGCCCGTCGCGTATCTCGCCGACCGCTACGCGCGCCCGCGCATCATCGCGCTCGGCATCGCGCTGTGGAGCGTCGCGACCGCCGCGTGCGGGCTCAGCCAGCAGTTCGTGCAGATGTTCGTCGCGCGCATGGGGGTCGGCGTCGGCGAGGCCGCGCTGTCGCCCGGCGCGTATTCGATGCTCGCCGACTACTTCCCGAAGGAGAAGCTCGGCCGCGCGATCGCCGTGTATTCGCTCGGCTCGTTCATCGGCGGCGGCGTCGCGTTCCTGATCGGCGGCTACGTGATCGCGCTGCTCAAGCACGCGAGCGCGTTCACGCTGCCGCTCGTCGGGCAGGTGCACGCGTGGCAGGTCACGTTCCTGATCGTCGGGCTGCCGGGGATTCTCGTCGCGCTGCTGTTCGCCGCGACCGTGCGCGACCCGCAGCGCAAGGGGCTCGCGCAGGATCGCTCGGGCGCCGTGCGGCGCGTGTCGATGCGCGATTCGCTGCGCTTCGTCGGCACGCATCGCGCGACCTTCACGTGCCACTACCTCGGCTTCTCGTTCTACGCGATGACGCTGTACTGCCTGCTGAGCTGGACGCCCGCGTTCTATATCCGGCACTTCGGGATGACTGCCGTCGAAGCCGGCTACACGCTCGGCATCGTGCTGCTGGTGGCGAACACGGCCGGCGTGTTCTGCGGCGGCTGGCTCAACGACTGGCTGCTGCGCCGCGGACGCAGCGATGCGCCGATGCGCGCCGGTGCGATCGGCGCCGCGTGCATGGTGATTCCCGCGACGCTGTTCACGCAGCTCGACAGCCTGCCGGCGTCGCTCGCGATGCTCGTCGTCGCGATGTTCTTCGCGTCGTTCCCGATGCCGACCTCGACCGCCGCGATGCAGACGCTCGCGCCGAACCAGATGCGCGCGCAGATCTCCGCGCTGTTTCTGCTCGTGTCGAACCTGATCGCGCTCGGTATCGGCACGACCGTCGTCGCGCTGTTCACCGATCGCGTGTTCGGCGCGCCGGCGGCGGTCGGCCATTCGATGTCGATCGTCAACGTCGTCGCCGCCACGCTCGCCGCGCTGCTGCTGACAGCCGGATGCCGGCAGTACCGCCGCAGTCTCGAACGCGAGCGCAGTCATGCGGCTGCGTCGGCCAGCGCCGCCAATGCGGCCGTCGACGGCGGCAACGCGGTCGCCGCACGCTGAGCGCGCGACGATCGGGCCGCGGTTCAATTATCCATCCCACTGATTCCGGCATCGCTTTTTTATCGATTTGATTTATGCGATGCCCATCCCTATTCTCGGCTGCATGACGGCGCGGTATCTGCCGCGCCGGTTTCTTCCCTACCCCACGGAACACCCATGCAAGCGAACCGCCACCAGGTCCGGATCGATGCGCTGATCGACGCGGCGCAGGACATCCGCTGTTTCCGGGTCTCGCGCGTCGACGGCCAGCCGTTCGACGCGTACGAGCCGGGCGCCCATATCGACGTCACCGCGCCATCCGGCGTCACGCGGCAGTATTCGCTGTGCGGCCGCCCCGACGAGCGCGGCAGCTATCTGTTCGCGGTGAAGAAGGAAGCGCGCTCGCGCGGCGGCTCGCGCTCGCTGCACGACGACGTGTGCGTCGGCGCCGAGCTGTCGATCGGCGCGCCGCGCAACCTGTTTCGTCTGACGGACGACGCGAGCGAACATGTGCTGATCGCGGCCGGGATCGGCATCACGCCGCTGCTGTCGATGGCGTATGCACTCGAGCAGCGCGGCGCGCGCTACCGGTTGCACTACTTCGCGCGCAGCCGGGAACACGCGGCCTTCGTCGACGAACTGTCGGCCGCCCCGTTCGCCGCGCACGTGACGTTCCACTACGGCATCGAGCCCGACGCGCTGGCGGCCGAGCTCGGCCGCTGCGTCGAAGCGATCGATGCGCACGCACATGTGTACACGTGCGGCCCCGGCCCGTTCATGGATGCGGTCGTCGCGGCGGCGGCAACGCGAATTCCCGAGGATGCGATTCATCTCGAACGCTTCGCGGCGGAACCGGCCGCGGCCGATGCCGCCACGGATGCAACGCCGGCAGAAGGCTTCGAAGTGCGGTTGCAGCGCAGCGGGCAATCGGTGCGCGTCGCGCCCGATACGTCGATCGTCGACGCGCTCGCGCGCATCGGCATCGAGGTCGATACGTCATGCGGCGAAGGCGTGTGCGGCACCTGCATGGTGCCGGTGCTCGACGGCGAGCCCGATCATCGCGACCACTGCCTCAGCAAGGCCGAGCGCGCGAGCAACACGGTGATCTGCTGCTGCGTGTCGCGTGCGCGCTCGGCGGTGCTCGTCCTCGATCTTTGATGCGCTGAAGAGCTGACGCGACGATGCGCGGCTGCATCGCGCCCCCCGCGCTCACGCTTCGTCGAAATGCTCGACGATCTCGGCGAGCAGCGCGCGCATCCACGCGATGCCCTCGTCCTCGTGAAAGTGCTCGTGCCAGTGCATCGTGACCGGCGCGGGCGGCAGCGTCACCGGCAGGTCGTACAGCCGGAACGCATTGCCGCGGTTCAGGATCTGCGCGAGCCGCCTCGGTAGCGTCGCATAGAGATCGGTGACCGACAGCACGCTCGGCAGTGCAACGAAGTGCGGCACTTCGAGCGCGATGTTGCGGCCCACGCCCTGCGCGCGCAATGCGTCGTCGAGCGCGTGGTGGCTGTGCTCGACCGATTTCACGTTGACATGCGCGGCGCGCACGAACTGCTCGAGGCTCAGCGCCGCGCCGGCCGGCAACCCGCGCCGGCGGCCCGTCATGCACACGTAGGTTTCCTCGAACAGCACCTGGTGGCGCGTGCGCGGCATCAGCTCCGGCAGGTTGCCGATCGCGAAGTCCAGCCGGCTCGCGCGCAGCGCCTCCTCGATCTCCTCCACCGGCAGCGGCTGCACGCTCAGCGTCACGCGCGGCGCGCGCTCGCGCAGCGCCTGGCAGATCGCCGGCAGGTACGCCATCTCGCCCGCATCCGACAGCGACAGCCGGAACGTACGCGTGCTCGACGCCGGATCGAAACGCTCCGCATAGCGCAGCGCGGCCCGCACCATGTCGAGCGCCTTGCCGACGATCCCCGCGAGTTCGAGCGCGACCGGCGTGGGCTGCATCCCCGAGCGCGTGCGCACGAACAGCGGATCGTCGAACAGCGTGCGCAGCCGCCCGAGCGAATAGCTGACGGCCGGCTGCGACAGCGCGAGCCGCTCGCCGGCCTTGGTCAGGCTGCGCTCCTCGACGATCGCCTGAAACACCCGCAACAGGTTCAGATCGAGATGATCGACCGATGTCATCGTGGCCTCCATCATTTGCCGTATTTATTTGATCAGCAATTTTAGATCAATTTGACGGATATGTAGCAGAAGCCGAGACTGGTCTCCCGACGCTGCGCACAGCGCGGCCCGACTTCGCGACTCTTTCCCCACGACGACGATGAGCGACATTCCCTATCAGACGATCGACACCCGCGCGCTGCACGGCTTCGCGCAGCCCGACCGCATCGCGCCCGCGATGTATCACGACCCCGCGCTGTTCGAGGCCGAGCTCGACCGCATCTTCTACCGCACCTGGATCTGGGTCGCGCACGACAGCGAATTGCCGAACCCGGGCGACTTCATCACGACGACGATCGGCCGCCAGCCGGTGATCGTCGTGCGCGACAAGACCGGCGAGATCAACGTGCTGCAGAACCGCTGCCGCCATCGAGGCGCGACCGTGTGCGAATCGCACAAGGGCAACGCGAAGGGCTTCACGTGCCCGTATCACAGCTGGTCGTACGCGCTCGACGGCACGCTGCGCGCGCTGCCGTACGGCGACGGCTACGAAGGCGTGTGCGAGAAAGGCGACCTGCCGCTCGTGAAGCTGCGCGTCGGCGTGTATCAAGGGCTGATCTTCGCGAGCTTCAACGACGACATCGAACCGCTCGAGGATTTCCTCGGCGGCGCGAAGCCGTGGATCGACCTGTTCATGAAGCAGGGCGCCGGCTACCCGATCAAGGCGAACGGCGAGCACAAGTTCAAGTTCAAGGGCAACTGGAAGATCCAGCTCGAGAACACGACGGACCTCTATCACTTCCCGGTCGTGCACAAGTCGTGGATGAAGTCGATCGACGATGAAACAGCCGCCGCGATCACGAGCTTCATGACGAGCGAGCACGCGTTCTGTCGCGCGCTCGGCAACGGCCACAGCCTCGCGGTGCTGATGCCCGAGCTGATCGATCTCGACGAAGACGACGGCGCGCCGCTGCCCGAGCGCTTCGCGCCGCTCGCGGCAACGCTCGCCGAGCGCCACGCGCCGAACGAAGTGCGCCGCATCGTGCGCTCGCTGCTGGGCGTCGGCTTCAACCTGAACCTGTTTCCGAACCTCGCGCTGTCGATGGCGTTCTTCCGCGTGCTGCGGCCGATCTCCGCGAACGAAACCGAGATCCGCCACGTCGCGCTCGCGATGGACGGCGGCCCCGACGAAGCGAACCGCGAGCGGCTGCGCATCCACGAGCACTTTCAGGGCCCGTTCGGCTTCGGCAGCCCCGACGACGCGGAAGCGTGGGAGCGCGTGCAGCGCGGCGCGCATGCGGGCCCCGACGTGCCGATCCTCGTGAACCGCGGGCTGAACCGCGAGACGACCGCCGCGAACGGCGAAAAGACCGCGCATGCGACCGACGAGACCGGCATGCGCGAGGCCTACCAGCAATGGCGCAAGTTGATGGAGCAAGCATGATGGACGACCGCAACGCCCTTTTCTCGCAGCAGACCTTCGCCCGCGCGGTCGAATTCGTGTGGCGCGAAGCCGAGATGCTCGACCGCCGCGACTATCGCGCGTGGCTCGACCTGTGGGATCCGGCCGGCCACTACGTGGTGCCGATCGATCCCGACGCGACCGATTTCGCGGCGACGCTGAACTACGTGTTCGACGACCAGGACATGCGCGAGAAGCGCGTGCAGCGGATGCTGTCCGGTTACTCGGCGTCGGCAAGCGACGCGGCGCGCACGGTGCGCACCGTGTCGCGCTTCACGCTGGAAAGCAGCAGCGCCGGCATCGTCGAGCTGAAATCCGCGCAGGTCGTCGTCGCGTACAAGCGCGGCGTCGCGACGCTGTTCGCGGCCGACGTCACGCACAAGCTGCACGTCGACGCCGAAGGCGAGATGCGGATCGCCGAGAAGGTCGTGCGCCTGATCGACTCGACCGAAGCGCTCAGCGCGATCGGCTTCCTGCTGTAACGCGCGGCCGGTTCGCCGCCGCCTGCGCGACGGTGAGCCAGTCGCCTTCAGCTGCAAACGGCCACCGGTTCGCCATCGCCAGCGCAACGGTGAGCCGGTCACCTTCACCTGCAAACGGCCACCCGTTCGCCGCCGCCAGCGCAACGGTGAGCCGGTCACCTTCACCTTTCCGGACGACCATGCCCACACTCGAAGTTTTCCTGCCGGCCGGCCACGACGACGCACGCAAGGCCGAGCTGATCGCGCGGCTGTCCGGCGCGACCGTCGACGCGATCGGCGCGCCGATCGAATCGGTGCGCGTGCTGCTCACCGAATTGCCCGCGACCCATATCGGCCTCGGCGGGCGCACGGCCGCCGACGGCGCGCCGCCGTCGCTGCCGGTAATCGTCGCGATCCTGATCGCCGGGCGCACCGACGAACAGAAACGCGCGCTGATCGCCGCGCTGTCGGACGCCGGCGCGAACGTGCTCGATGGGCCGTTGCAGGCGACCCGCGTCATCATCAAGGACATCCCGAACACCGACTTCGGGATCGGCGGCCAGACCGCGCGGGCGCTGGGGCGCTGATCGTGTGCCGCGCGTCGCAGTCCGGCCGTGGCGCATGTAAAGCACGTGAAGCAACGCGGCGGCTACGCCTGCGCGTCGGCGAGCGGCAGCGTCACGCGGCAGTCGAGCCCGCCGCCTTCGGCCGGGCTCGCGACGATGCGGCCGCCGTGGCGCGTGACGATGCTCTTGCACAGCGACAGCCCGATCCCGTTGCCGCCGGCCTTCGACGACGAGAAGCCGTCGAACAGCCGGTCGTGCGCGCCTTCGGCGACACCGGGGCCGTTGTCGATCGCGCGCAGTTCCGCGTGCCCTTCGACGTTCGCGGTGCCGAGGGTCAGCGTGCGCGGCGTGCGCTCGCAGCCGGCGAACGCCTCGATCGCGTTGAACGCGAGGTTGAGCACCACCTGCCCGATCAGCACACGCTCGCAGCGGATCGGCAGCGGCGCATCGGCCTGCACGATCGCGACCGTCACGCCCGCCTCCTTCGCACGCAGCTCGATGAAATACGCAACATCGGCGAGGATCTCGCGCAGATCGGCGAGCGCGACGACCGGCTCGCGCTTCACGATGAACTCGCGCACGCTCTTGATGATCAGCGCCGCATGCTCGGCCTGCCGGTCCGCGCTGCGCAGCCCCCAGATCGCATCGTCGACGGCGCCGCGCGCATTCAGCCGCCGCACCGCGCCCTCGATGAAGTTGCGCACGGCCGCGAGCGGCTGGCTCAGCTCGTGCGCGATCACGCTGGCCATCTCGCCCATCGCGTTGTAGCGGCCCGCGTATTCGAGCATGCGCGCTTCCGCACGCCGTGCGTCCTCGATCGCGACTTCGTCGCTCACGTCGCGAAACTGCACGAGCAGCCCGTCGAGATCGCCTTCGATCTCGACCTGCCGGCACAGGATGCGCAGCCAACATGTGGACCCGTCGCGCCGCACGATCCGGTAGCGCTGCGGCTCGGACGGGCACGCCGACGGCGCATCGCGCAGCTGCGCGACGAGCCGGTCGCGGTCGGCCGCGCTGCAGTAGTCGAGCACCTCGCCGAGCGCTTCGTCCGGCGCGAGCCCGAGCACGCGCCGGCCCGACTCGCTGATGAACTGCACGCGGCCCTGTGGCGTGACGACCGCGATCCCTTCGTCGAGATCCTGCATGAACTCGCGCAGCCGCGCCTCGTAGCGGCGCAGTTGCTGGCGGACCGCCTCTTCCGCGCTGATGTCGCGGAACTGCACCATCACGACGTCGCGCCCGCGCAGCGGCACGTAGGTGGCGGTCGCCTCCGACAGCATGTCGACGCCCGTGCGCGACCGGTAGCACCACTCGTACACCTGCGGCCCGTCGACGAGCGCGCGATCCCACGCGCTCACGGCGATCTCGCGGCGGTATTTCGGTTCGGGACGCGTCATGTCCTGCGCCTTCAGCGGCAGCAGTTCCTCGACGGAAAAACCGAGCGCGATGCACGCGGCGCGGTTCGCCCACACGATCGCCCGGGTCTGCGCGTCGTGCAGCAGCACGCAGGTGGTCAATGCGTCGAGCAGCCGGTGGAAATCGTCTTCGTCGGGAAAACTCATGATCGGATTCGGATGAAGGCGCGCGGCGTCGCGCGGCCGGATGTCCAACATAGCACCGGCGTGCGCGGCCCGCATCTGAAGATTTCTTTAGTCCGGCACGGAGCGACACCAGTCACGCGGCCCTACGCACCAATTGCTGCGGGTTTTCGACGTTTCTAGACTAGGCCCATGCATCGTCTTGCCCCCGCAATCGAACCCCATCCCCAGGAGACCGCCATGCCCAACGCCGCCCTCGCCATCGACGCCGCGTCCCCCTCGCCGCACGCGGTCCGTGAAGCGGCCGCGCGGGTGTCGCCGCTCGACGCCGTGATCGAGACCGTCGCCGCGCGCCGCGACGAATTCGACCGCCTGTCGCACGTGCCGCGCGACGTGATCGCGCTGTTCAAGGAAGCCGGCATCTATCGCGCGGGCACGCCGCGCCGCTTCGGCGGCGACGCGCTCGCGCCGGGCGCGTTCCTCGACATGATCGAGCGGATCGCGACCGCCGACGGGTCGGCCGCGTGGGTCGCGAGCTTCGGCTCGGCCAACGTCTATCTCGCCGCGCTGCCGCTCGCCACGCAGGCCGAGCTGTACGCGAGCGGCCCCGACCAGGTGTTCGCGGGCGGGCTGTTCCCGGTGCAGCCGGCGCAGGCAGCCCCCGGCGGCTGGCGCGTGAACGGCACGTGGAAGTTCGCGAGCGGCTGCAAGGGCGCCGACTGGCTCGGCGTCGGCATCGCGGTGCCCGGCGCGCAGGACGCCGCGCCGAACAAGCCGCGCACGGCCGTGTTCCGTGCCGCCGACGTCGAGATCGTCGAGAACTGGAGCGTGGTCGGCATGCAGGGCACCGGCAGCCACGACCTGCGGGTCGACGATCGCTTCGTGCCCGAAGCGTGGACCTTCGTGCGCGGCGGCGAGGCAACCGTCGACGAGCCGCTGTACCGCTATCCGACCGTCGCGTATGCGGCGCAGGTGCTCGCCGTGGTCAACCTCGGGCTGGCCCGCGCGGCGCTCGACGTCGCGAACCGGATGTCGGGCGGCCGCCAAACGACCACCGGCGCGCCGCGCCTCGCCGATCGCGCGTATTTCCGCATCGAGCTCGCGAAGGCCGAAGCGCAGTTGCGCTCGGCGCGCGCGTTCTTCTACGACGCGACCGACTCGGTCTGGCAATCGGTCCTCGCGGGAAACCCCGTCACGCCCGAGCAGGTCAGCCTGCTGAGGCTCGCCGCCACGCACATCGCCCGCGAAGGCGCGAGCGTCGTCGAGCGCGCGTATCGCCTCGGCGGCACGGCCGCGATCTATCGCACGCATCCGCTGCAGCGCCTGCTGCGCGACGCGATGGTCGTCACGCAGCACGCGTTTCTCGGCGAAGGCAACTTCGACGGCGCGGGCGCGGTGTTCACCGGCGTCACGCCGTTTCCCGGCTATCTGTAATTCGCGTCGCTTCGCCGTGACGCCGCTCAACGCATTCTTCAGGAGAACCTGCCATGTCCGATTCGAATCCGCTGCCGCTGCGCGTGCTGTTCTGCTGCGGCGTGTCGCAAAACTTCTTCGACCTGCCGCGCGAGAAGATCGGCGAAGTGTGGCAAGCGTACGGCGCGATGCTCGCCGCCGTCGAGGCGATGCCCGGCGTGCGCGTGCTCGGCGTGATGGATGACGACCGCCTCGTCGTCGGCCAGGCCGACGGCGCGCCGTGGACCTTCTACATCATGGCCGACGTCGCCGACTTCGACACGACGGTCGCGGTCTGCAACCTGTATCGCACGACGCCCGTCGGCGAATACAACCTGTGGCGCTACGGCAAGATCGAGGCGCGGGTCGGCCGCGCGCTGACCGTGCCGCCGGCCGCGCGCCCCGCGTCGTGAGGCGCGCGATGACCGGCTCCGATTCGGCCCGCTCGATCGATGCACGCGATGTGCTTGAAGTGCTCGGAGCGCTTGAGCGGCGCGTGGCGATGCTCGAGGCCGAACGCGCGGTGCGCGCGACGATCACGCGCTACATGGCGCTGTGCGACGTGCCCGAGGATGCCGGCGACGGCCCGGCGCTCGCCGCGCTGTTCACGGCCGATGCTGTGTGGGAAGGCATCGGCCCGCAGTACGCGCGCAAGTTCGGCCGCCTCGAAGGCACGGACGCGATCGTCGCGATGCTGCGCCGCTATCTGCCGCCCGAGCCGCATTTCGCGGCGAACCTGCACTTCCTGACGTCGGAGTCGATCGACGTCGGCGCCGATCTCGCGACCGCGCGCGGCCGCTGGATCATGCTGCAGGCGTCGCGCCAGGTGGACGGCACGGCCGAGCTGATCGCCGCGCGGCTGACCGTCGATTTCGCGCCGGCCGATGGCGGCTCGCCCTGGCTGATCCGCCATTTCCGCACCGAGCGCGTGCTCGACGGCCCGTGGCCGCTCGCCGCCGCGCCGCGGCCTTGAACCCTTTCACTCCGCTCGCGCGCCATCGCACCATGACAGGCTTCATCGACACCTTCACGCTGGGCGGCCCGGGCCCGACGATCGCGATCAAGGACACGATCGACATCGCCGGCCATCCGACCCGCGCGGCCAGCCGCGCGCTCGCCGACGCGCCGCCCGCCGCGCGGCACGCGGACGTGGTCCGCCTGCTGCTCGACGCCGGCTGGCAGATCGCCGGCAAGGCGAACATGCACGAGCTCGCGTTCGGCATGACCGGCATCAACGACTTCACCGGCACGCCGGTCAATCCGCAGGACCCGACGCGCATTCCGGGCGGCTCGTCGAGCGGTTCGGCGTCGCTCGTCGGGCTCGGCGTCGTCGACGCCGCGCTCGGCACCGACACCGGCGGCTCGATTCGCGGGCCGGCCGCCTGCTGCGGCGTGGCCGGGCTCAAGCCGACGTTCGGCCGCGTGTCGCGGCGCGGCGTCGCGCCCGCCGACACCACGCTCGATTGCGTCGGGCCGTTCGCGCGCGACGTCGATACGCTCGCGGCCGTGATGGCCGCCATCGCACCGGGCTTCGACCGCGCGCGCGCGGCAGCGCCCGTTGCCGGCTGCACGATCGCGCACGTGATCGTCGATGCCGACGCGGCCATCGTCGCCGCGCTCGACACGGCGCTGCGCGCGTCCGGCCTGCGCGTACGCGAAGCCGTGCTCGACGAGCTGCCTGCCGCGTTCGCGGCAGGGCTCGCCGTCATCAACGCGGAAACGTCGCGCGCGTTCGGTCATCTCGTCGCGACCGGCAAGCTCGGCGCCGATCTCGATGCGCGGCTGCGCACGGCCGCGACGACGACACCGGCCGCGCTCGAGGAAGCCGAAGCCGTGCGCGCGCGCTTCACCGCGCAGGTCGATGCCGCGCTCGAACATGCGGACGTGCTGGTGCTGCCGACGCTGCCCGCGTTGCCGATCACGCTTCAGCAGGCACGCGACGGCGTGTCGGTGATTGCGATGTCGTCGCTGATCCGGCCGTTCAATTTGAGCGGCCACCCGGCGCTCAGCCTGCCGCTGCCGCTCGCGGGAACGCAGTTGAAGGCCGGCTTGCAGATCGTCGGACGCAAGGGCGCGGACGAACACGTGTGCGCCGTCGCCGCGCACTTCGAGGCGGCGCTCGCCGCATGAACCACGATGCGGGCGCCGCTTCGGCCACGCGCCCGCGAACCAGGGAATCAGCACCATGTCAGATCGAGTCGTCCTCGTCACCGGCGCCGCGCGCGGGCTCGGCGCCGTCATCGCCGAACGCTTTCACGCGGCCGGCTATCGCGTCGCGCTGGCCGATATCGCCGCCGACGCCATTCAAGCGCATGCGCGCGACCTCGACCCGAGCGGCGAACGCGCGATCGCGCTGCCGCTCGACGTCACGTCGAAGCGCGACTTCGAAGCCGCGCGCGATGCGCTCGTCGCGCGCTGGGGCACGATCGACGTGCTCGTCAACAATGCCGGCGCGTCGAAGGTCGTGCCCGCGATGGAGATCACGGCCGAGCAGTTCGATCAGGTAATCGACGTGAACCTGCGCAGCGTGCTGTTCGGTTGCCAGGTGTTCGGCCAGTACTTCGCGACGCGCGGCGCGGGCCGCATCGTCAACATCGCGTCGCTCGCCGGGCAGAACGGCGGCTCGGCGACGGGCGCGCACTATGCGGCCGCGAAGGGCGGCACGCTGACGCTGACCAAGGTATTCGCGCGCGATCTCGCCGCGCACGGCGTGACCGTCAACGCGATCTCGCCGGGTCCGCTCGACTTGCCGATCGTCTACGAGAGCGTCGCGCCGGAAAAGCTGCGGCAGGTGCTCGCGAGCCTGCCGGGCGGCAAGCTCGGCTCGGCCGGTTTCGTCGCGGATGCGGCGGTGCTGCTCGCGTCGGGCGACGCGCATTTCGCGAACGGCGCATGCTGGGACATCAACGGCGGGTTGTACATGCGTTAAGCGCTGAGCGTGGCGCGCTTCGGCGCGCATTCGCGCAGCTAGCTGCCAGCAGCTAGCGCGGCGTTTCGTTGTCGCCGCCCCACACGACCATCACGTCGCGCACGAGCGCGGCGATCGACGTCGCGCCGAGCTTCTCCTTGATGCTCGCGCGATGCACGTCGACGGTCTTCACGCTGATCGACAGGTCCGACGCGATCTGCTTGCTGCCCTTGCCGTCGACGACGCCGCGCAGGACTTCCTTCTCGCGCGCGGTCAGCGCATCGAGCCGCTGGCGCAGCTCGCGATGATGCCGGTCAACCGCGTGCCGCTGCTGCGCGAGCCGCAGCGCGCGTTGCACGCGCTCGAGCATCTGCTGCGAGTTGTACGGCTTCTCGACGAAGTCGATCGCGCCGTTCTGCAGCGCGCGCACCGACATCGGAATGTCGCCGTGCCCGCTGACGAAGATCACCGGCAGCGTCGCGCCGCGCGCATTCAGCTCCGCCTGCACGTCGAAACCGCTTTTCTCCGGCATCCGCACGTCGAGCACCAGGCACGCGGGCAGGTTCACGTCGAAGCGTGCGAGAAAGTCGGCCGCATTCGCGAATCCTTCGGACGCGATGCCGACCGATTCGAGCAACCACGCGAGCGACGTCCGCATGCCGCTGTCGTCGTCGACGATGTATACGATCGGAGCGGGTGACGTCATCGGGGTGTCTCGCAAAATATCGGTATCGGTATCGCACGCGCCGCATATCAGGCAAGCGTCGTTCGTCTGGGGTGTGCGGCACATCATAACGAGCCGAAAATGCGCTGAATACCCCTTCACGTGCCGCGCGAACGCCCGATCGCAGTTTTTTTCGCGCGCCGCGCCGCGCATCTAGGTAGAACCTTTAGACGCGTTGGCGGGAACGCCAGCTTCGGCATCAATCGTGCGAATGTTCGCCGGCTTTTTCGTGACGTACGCTTGGATCATCGTCGACGATTCGATGCCGCATCGATACCATGCACGATCGCCGCACTCATTCAATCAGGAGCGCCCATGTCCGCCACGACCGACACCCCGCAACCGGCGCGCGCCGAACCGACCGACGCGCAAAAGGCCTTCCGGCAAGCGATGGCCCACCTCGGCGCGGCCGTCAACGTGATCACCACCGCGGGGCCGCACGGCCGGTGCGGGATCACCGCGAGCGCCGTCTGTTCCGTCACCGATGCGCCGCCGACGCTGCTCGTGTGCCTGAACCGGTCGAGCGCGATGCACGCGATCTTCGAGCGCAATCGGCACGTGTGCATCAACGTGCTGCCGGCCGAGCACGAACTGCTCGCGCGGCATTTCGCGGGGCTCACCGAGTTGCCGATGGAGCGCCGCTTCGAGTTGCCGGTGTGGGATCGCGGCGAGCAGGACGTGCCCGTGCTGCGCGACGCGCTCGCGAGCCTGCAGGGGACGATCGCCGAGATGAAGGAAGTCGGCTCGCATTCGGTGATGTTCATCGAGGCGACGTCGATCCGCGTGCGCCACGACGGCGACAGCCTCATCTACTTCAGCCGCGCGTTTCATCGCGTGGCGCGCACGGCCTGCGTGCGGTGATCGGCGCGTGACGAGCGGTAACGCACGTTCGCAAGCCCGTCATTGATTGGCGTGAACAGACCCTAGGACGCCCGCAGCGCGCGCTGCCCGGCCGCGAGCGCCGCACCCGCGAACAGCGTCAGCGCCGAATACACGAGCCCGCGCGCGAGTCCCGCGCTGTCCGACACCCAGCCGATCGCGACGGGGCCGGCGATCTGCCCGAACGCGAAGACCGTCGTGAACGCGCTGATGCCTTTCGCCCAGCCTTCCGGCGGCAGGTTATGACGCACGAACGCGGTGGTCGCCGCGACCGCCGACAGGAACGTCGCGCCGAACAGCACGCCCGACGCGAACGCGGCCGCCGGATGCACGAACAGCGCCGGCATCAGCGTCGCGACGCCGAGCAGCGCGTTGAGCACAGCCAGCGCCTGGCCGCCGCGCATCCGGTCGAGCAGCCCCGACCACAGCCGCGCCGACACGACGGTCGCGACGCCGAGCGTCACGTAGAACGCGGACACGACCGTCCCGCTCATCCCCGCGCCACGCAGCAGCGCGACGATGAACGTCATGTAGCCGATATAGCCGACGCCGAACAGTGCGTAGCCCGCGAGCGCGAGGGCGAAGCGCGCGGGATGCGCGGTGGCGGCCGGCGCGGTGCCGTCGCGCGGCACGGCCGGTGCCGCGTGCGCGCGCTCGATGCGGCGTGCCGCCGACACGGCTGCGGCGGAGAACAGCACGCACGCGAATGCGAGCGCGAACCATGCGGGTTGCCAGCCATGCGCGCGAGGCACGAGCGTCGCCGGCACGAGCAGCGACGACGCGACGATGCCCCACCCCGTGCCGCCGTAATAGAGCCCGAGCAGGAGCCCCGCATCGCGCGGCGCCGCGGACGCGAGCCGCGCGGCCAGCACGCCGCCGCTGATGAAGATCAGCGCGCTGCCGACGCCCGTCGCGAGCCGCTCGACGAGCAGCGCGTTCATGCCGGACGTGAGCCCGCATGCGGCCATCAGCAGCGCGGTCAGCGCGCAGCCGGCCGTGAGCAGCGTGCCCGTGCGCCAGCGCCGCGACAGGAACGGGAAAACGAGCGCGCCGATCAGGTAGCCGGCCGCATTCGCCGTGTTCAGCGCGCCGGCCTGCGCGAAGGTCCAGCCGAGATCGGCCTTCATCGGCGGCAACAGCAGTGCATACGAGAAGCGTGCGAGGCCGAGCGCGATCGCGCTGCCGAGCGACAGGCAGATCGCGAGCCGCCATGCGGCGATGCGGTCGGGTTCGGTGGCGCTCGCATCCGGCCGTGCTCGGCCGGCGTGCTCCGGTTGCGGTGCTGCGCGCATCGCGGTGTCTCCATCGTGGTTCGAGGCCGATCCGGGCCGATGCCCGGGGCCTGGGTTCCGCAACGCCGACGCGGCTTGACCGCCGTGGGCCGTGGCGGTGTCGCTGCGGATTCGGTGTTATGGCGGGCGCCAGTCCCGACTGCCGGAACCGGTGCGCCGCTCGACCGATGATACTTGACCGGCCGATGAGCGCTGCCTGCGCCG
>Ga0207647_10001636_pt1 | contig 17224 bp, 18 predicted proteins | sample KBSCornC2_FD_184295 | JGI IMG/M metagenome (GOLD analysis project Ga0207647, IMG submission 184295) | Corn rhizosphere microbial communities from Kellogg Biological Station, Michigan, USA - C2 (SPAdes) (version 2) | ecosystem: Host-associated > Plants > Roots > Rhizosphere ...
TCCGTATTACCGGCGATATCGAGCTGACTTTTGTTCCGGTGGGACATTTGTTAGGTGCTGGGGCAGCAGTATTTAAGATCAACGATGATGGCGTCGAAAAAACCATAGCTTTTACCGGCGATATAGGCCGCAAGAATTACCCGGTGCTGGATGACCCACAACCATTACCGCCTGTTGATTTTCTGGTGACTGAAGCCACCTATGGGGGCCGGTTGCATACCAAAGACAAGTCTGTACAAGATACGCTGATAGAGATCATCGATAAATGCTGCGTAAAAGAGCAGGGCCGGCTAATCATTCCGGCTTTTAGTATCGGGCGTACGCAGTCGCTGGTTTATTCGCTGAACAAGATATTCAGCAGTGGTTTGTTGCCGCCTGTTAAGGTTTTTGTGGATAGCCCGATGGCTACCCGGGCCACGGAGATCTTCCGCAAACATCATCAGCTGGTAAATACTGACGCGCAAGATTTTTATAGGTTGAAGGGCGATGAGTTTGAGTTTGATAACCTAACATACGTGGAAACTTTGCAGGATAGCCGGCAGGTTTCAAATTACTATGAGCCTTGCATCATCATCTCTTCGGCAGGCATGCTGGAGGGCGGCCGCATACAGGATCATTTGTTTTACAACATCCAGAACTTTTATTGCACTATCCTATTTATAGGCTATTGTGCCAAGGGCACGCTGGGCCATCGCCTGCTGCGCGGCGACTCTATTGTCCATATTAAAGACCGTGACCTGGCCGTTTATGCCACCATTAAACAAACTGATGTATTGAGTGCTCATGGCGACCATGACGATTTGATGAATAATGTCCGCACGCTGGATAAAGGGCGGCTAAAGAACGTTTTCCTAGTGCATGGCGAGGAAAGTAGCATGCAGCTTTTGGCTGATAGTTTGGAGGGCGAGGGATATACGGTTACAATGCCGGAGAAGGGTTTGAGTTATACTATTTAATTAGCCTCTATTTCTCCTTTGCCTCATCAGCGCGTCATTGCGAGGAACGAAGCAATCTCTGCACTCGCTAATCAATATGTACAATGATTGTCCTATGTAGAAATTGCTTCGTTCCTCGCAATGACGTAAAAGAAGAAATGTATGCGTTGCTTGTTTCACGAGAACGTGAAACAAATGAAACAAGTGAAACAGGATTTTCACTCAAATATCTAATAAACAATACTTTACAAAAATAGAGTGAAACAAAATGAAACAAGATTCTGACGCAGTTCTGTCACCAAAAAAATCATTTATTGTTTTAGTCACCCGAGATTAAAAAGCATGTCATTGCGAGCGTAGCGTGGCAATCGCAAGTAGAAAAGCAAGAACGCTCAGCAATATCGCGATTGCTTCGTCGTTCCTCCTCGCAATGACAGCCAGGTAACAAAAAAGGCGCTTAACGCGCCTTTTTCCAATTATTGTGAGGTAATCTCAGGGCTTATAACTTAGACCGGAACTATCTCAAAAACCAATGCATATAACCACAGCTGCTGCAAACAAAACAGGTGGCGGTTTTGTCGGTCCATTCCAGGTTTAAAAAAGTGCGGCCCGGCGAGTGTAATTGTTCTATCCGCGTGTGAAAGGTTTTGTTACTGCAAAACATGCAAACAAGTTACTTATTATCAATTTCGTATGATTTCGGTTCGTCGGCTGTAAATAGTCCCATTTTATTTAAATTTTCTTTAAGATAGAATAATTGATTTTGTTATTAGATCGACAAAGTTGTTTGATGTTACAAAATTGGGCATGTGTCGTCATCAGCTAGGACAATGAGTGTACACTATTCTTTCCATCATGTCATTGCGAGCGTAGCGTGGCAATCGCGAACTTTTCTCCGTGCGATTGCTTCGTCGTTCCTCCCCGCAATGACAGCCGGGTAACAAAAAAGGCGCTTAAAGCGCCTTTCCAATTATTGTGAGGTAATCTCGATTTTTATTTTTTGAAGTGGCCGATGATCAGGTTGGCCAGTTCAACACCGATACGCTCCTGAGCTTCGTTGGTTGCAGCACCGATGTGTGGGGTCAACGAAAGTTTTGGATGTGTAAGGATTTCCTGACGTGGGGTTGGCTCGTTATCAAACACGTCTAATGCTGCGTATGCTACCTGGCCACTGTTCAGGGCATCAACCAAAGCTAACTCGTCGATCAAACCACCGCGAGAAGCGTTGATTAGCTGAACACCTTTTTTGGTTTGAGCCAATTCTTCAGCACCAATCAAAGCTTTGTCGATGAATGGCGTATGCAAAGTGATAAAATCAGCAGTTTTGATGATCTCGTCTAAAGTTGATTTTTTAACGCTTACGTTAACTTTTGTACCGCCTGATCCTAAAACGATCTCAACCTCAGGGTTAAAATCAAAAAGGTCATACGCCAATACGTCCATGCCCACGCCGATAGCAATTTTAGCTACCTCGCGACCAATACGACCGAAACCAACGATACCCAAAGTTTTGCCGCGCAGCTCAATACCTTTTGCATAAGCTTTTTTCAAGCCGTTGAAGTTAGTTGCACCTTCAACCGGCATTTTGCGGTTGCTGTCGTGCAAGAAACGTACGCCGGTAAATAGTTGAGCAAAAACCAGCTCGGCAACTGATAAAGATGAAGAAGCCGGGGTGTTGTAAACACCGATACCTTTTTCTTTAGCATAGTCAACGTCAATGTTATCAACACCAACGCCACCACGGCCAATCAGTTTCAGGTTAGGGCAAGCGTCAATTAAAGCTTTACGTACTTTAGTAGCGCTACGCACGGTGATAGCGTCGTAGTTATTTAATTTAGCAGGCAATTCATCCTGCGGAATGTTGTTAGTATCCACCTCAAAACCGGCATCCTCTAACATTTTTTTACCGATAGGATCAATCCCATCGTTAGCTAATATTTTGATCATTTTAGTGAGTAGTTAGTGGTGAGTAGTGAGTGGTCTATCGAGTATAAATACTTTCAACCCTGCTTACTACCTACTTAGTTACTTATTATACAATGAGTTATGAATGAAGCAATGAGTTACTACTCACCATTCCCCACTCACAACTCACCAAACTATTTATTTTTTTCTTGAAACTCCTGCATTACGTCAATCAGGGCGTGAACGCTGGTGATTGGCAGTGCGTTGTAAATTGAAGCACGGAAACCGCCTACGCTTCTGTGGCCCTTCACGCCTACTATGCCTCTTTCGTCGCACAGTTTCAGGAATGGCTTTTCGTGGTCAGGGTTTTCCATAACGAAGCAAACGTTCATGTCTGAGCGATCTTCAACTGCGCAAACCGGTTTGAATAATGGGTTGCGGTCAATCTCAGCATATAAAGCATTTGATTTTGCTTTGTTTTCCTTCGCGATAGCTTCAACACCACCTTTTGATTTTAACCAACGCAGGGTCAACATCGAAACGTAGATAGCAAATACCGGCGGCGTGTTATACATTGAACCACCATCAATTTGTGTCTGGTAGTTCAACATTGACGGAATCTTGCGGTCAACTTTACCCAATATCTCATCTTTCACAATCACCAAAGTAGTACCTGCAGGGCCCATGTTTTTCTGAGCGCCGGCGTAAATCAAACCAAAATCGGCAACGTTAAATTTGCGGCTAAAGATGTCTGACGACATATCGGCCACCATCGGGATTGGCGATTTAGGGAACTCATGCAGCTGTGTACCGTAAATAGTGTTATTTGAAGTGATGTGGAAATAAGCCGCATCAGTTGGTATGGTATAATTCTTAGGGATGTAAGTGAAATTGCTTTCTTTTGATGTTGCAACAATCTCAACCTCGCCAAAGTATTTAGCTTCTTTTAAAGCTTTGTTAGCCCACACACCCGACTCCAGATAAGCAGCTTTTCCGGTTGATGGTAACAGGTTGTAAGGCACCATGACAAACTGAGTGCTTGCACCGCCTTGTAAAAACAATACTGAATAACCTTCCGGAACTTCTAACAATTCTTTAACTAACTTAACGGCTTCATCTAACACAGCTTCAAAATCGGCCGAGCGATGCGATATCTCCAATAGAGATAATCCGGTTCCGTTAAGATCAACAACTGCCTCGGCAGCTTGCTTTAAAACTTCATGAGGTAAGATGCCAGGTCCGGCACCAAAATTGTGTTTCATATGTTATTAAATTGGTTGTTGCCCATACAAATTAAGAACTTTGTATTTTGTAGCGGCAAAGGTAGTCAATTTGACAAAGTTTATAGGGTTTATTTGCATTTATTTTAAAAAATGCAAAAATTCTATAATTATTACTTTTATAGGCCTTTAGTTAAAGAATTTTAAATGGCGATAGTAGCTTTATTACGATTGTAATAAATTAAGCATGTTTCAGCGTCGAAATCATCTCTGAAGGATTATCTGATCCAAACACAGAACTACCTGCTACCAGCACGTTAGCGCCTGCTGCATACAGCTTACCGGCGTTATTTTTATCTACCCCGCCGTCAACCTCTATTAATGCTGTTGAATTGCGTTTGGCAATGAGATCTCTTGCTTCTGATATTTTTTTATAGGTATTTTCAATAAAATGCTGGCCACCAAAACCCGGATTTACAGACATCACCAAAACTAGATCCAAATCGGCAATAATATCATCCAGCAAAACTACCGGCGAGTGCGGATTAATAGCCACTCCTGCCCTGCAACCTACCTCTTTGATAAATTGTACCGTACGATGCAAATTGGGGCAAGCCTCTAACTGTACAGTCAAACCATAAGCGCCGGCATCTGCAAAACGTTTGATATAACGATCAGGCTCTACGATCATCAGGTGCACGTCCAGCGGCTTTGCAGCATGTTTCTTAGCCACCTCTGCCACCGGGAAACCAAATGATATATTTGGCACAAACATGCCGTCCATAATATCCACATGTATCCAGTCGGCTTCACTGGCATTCAACATTTCGATATCGCGTTGCAAATTACCAAAGTCAGCCGCTAATATGGATGGGGATACGAGGTGGGGCATCAGTGATTAGTTAATTGGAGATTAGTGATTAGTTGTTCAATTGCGTCAAATTTAGTTTTATGGCTCCTAATATCCTAACTAATCTCTAATTAACTGATCACTAATCACTGGCAAAGCCTTAATCACAGTTCTGCAGTAAATCGTAGTATTTTTTCATGAGTACGAGGTCGTAGTTTACCAGAGAGCCGTAGGCCTCGTTTACCAGTTCAGAAAGTATAGATGAGCCAAGCTTTCCGCCGCCATTGGGGATGGAGTCATAATAGGCAATAAGTTCTTTTACCCTAATAATTTCGTACAACAACTGTTGCACCAGGTCGGTATGAGGGCCGCCCGGTTTATCAGAATTATTGCCGCTATTGAGGAAATCCAGGGGATCAGTAGGTGTAGAATTCATCATCAAACTGCGGATCGCACTTTAGCTTTTATGCATCGTTTATAAAGATAATTAAGTCGAACAGACAACTTTTTGTTTTAAAAAAATGAAAATATTTAAAACAAAAATGGCTTTAAATAGTAAAAGCCCTGTTTCCAAGGCTTTTACCCTTCCCAACCCCTCCCCAAAGGGAAGGGCTATTAAGAGGCGAATATTATTATTATTTTTTGAAAATCTCCCCCAAAGGGGGAGATTTAGAGGGGGTGAGCCTATTTTGCTTCCGGTTTTTCAGGCTTTGGCAACAACGCTTTGCGCGACAGTTTCAATTTGCCTTGCTTGTCGATATCCAGCAATTTAACACGTACTTCGTCGCCTACGTTAAAGATACCGTCCATGGTTTCGAAACGTTTGTGGTCTATCTCTGAGATATGCAGCAAACCGTCTTTACCAGGCATGATCTCAACAAATGCACCAAAAGGCATAATTGATTTCACTTTACCTTCGTAAATCTCGCCTACTTCAGGTTTTGAAGCTATGGCTTTGATACGTGATACTGCTTTGTCAATAGATTCTTTGTTATCAGCAAAGATCTGAACGATACCCTGGTTGTCAACTTCCTCGATTGAGATAGTAGCACCGGTTTCGCGTTGCATTTCCTGGATGATTTTACCACCGGGGCCAATAACGGCGCCAATAAATTCTTTGTCGATTTTAATGGTGATGATACGTGGAGCATGCGGTTTGTAATCCTCGCGAGGCGCAGTAAGGGTTTTAGCCATTTCGCCAAGTATATGCAGGCGACCTTCTTTAGCCTGGTTCAAAGCGTTAGTTAACACTTCGTATGAGAGTCCGTTGATCTTCAAGTCCATTTGTACTGCAACGATACCGTTTTTAGTACCTGTAACTTTAAAGTCCATATCGCCTAAGTGATCCTCGTCACCCAAAATATCAGAAAGGATAGCGTATTTGGTACCCATTTCATTAGTGATCAGACCCATTGCTATACCAGATACAGGGTTAGTGATTTTAACACCGGCATCCATTAAAGCCAATGTACCGGCACAAACCGTAGCCATTGATGATGAACCGTTTGACTCCAGGATATCAGATACCACACGGATAGTGTATGGATTGCTATCATCCTGAGGTAATACTTGTTTCAATGAACGCATAGCCAGGTTACCGTGACCAATTTCACGACGACCTGCACCGCGGTTAGGACGAACCTCGCCGGTTGAGAAACCAGGGAAGTTATAATGTAGCAAGAATTTTTGGTAACCGTTAATGAACGCACCGTCAATCATTTGCTCATCGTCTTTAGCACCTAAAGTAACGGTGGTTAATGATTGAGTTTCGCCACGGGTAAAGATAGCCGAACCGTGAGCAGCAGGCAGGTAACCTACTTCGCTCCAAATAGGGCGAATCTGGGTAGTGGTACGACCGTCCAGACGTTTACCTTCGTCTAATACCAGATTACGGATAGCGTCATACTCTACATCGTGGTAGTATTTTTTAGCCAAAGCTTTGGTGATGTCGTCAATCTCGCCTAAAGTTTCGATGTACTCATCGCGGATAGCTTTGAATTTAGCAGCGCGCTCGTCTTTTGCAGAAGCCTCGCTTGCAGTGGCGTATACTTTATCGTAAGTAGCAGCGTAGATAGCTTTTTCTAACTCGTCATTGCTATGTTCGTGGCAGTAAGTACGTTTTTCGGTTTTACCAACTTCAATAGTCAGCTGTTTTTGTACAAAGCACTGTACTTTGATGGCTTCGTGAGCAAATTTGATAGCCTCAACCATCTCATCTTCCTGAATCTCTTTTGCTTCACCTTCAACCATATTGATATCGTGCTCACTACCGGCAACGATAAGTTCTAATGTCGCGTTAGCTAACTCGCTTAAACGTGGGTTGATAACCAGTTTGCCATCAATTTTAGCTACGCGAACTTCTGATATAGGGCCATTGAAAGGAATATCAGAAACAGCTAAAGCAGCCGATGCAGCTAAACCGGCTAAAGCATCAGGCATGATGTCTTTATCGGCAGAAATTAAGCTGATCATTACCTGCGTGTCGGCATGATAATCATCAGGAAACAACGGACGCAAAGCACGGTCGACTAAACGAGAGATCAATACCTCATAGTCTGATAAACGAGCCTCGCGGCGCAGGAAACCACCGGGAATACGGCCTGTTGCAGCATATTTTTCCTGATAGTCGACAGAAAGCGGTAAAAAGTCAACGCCTTCTTTCGCCTCAGGCGATGAAACTACAGTAGCCAGTAACATGGTGTCGCCCATTTTAACTACTACTGATCCATCAGCTTGTTTAGCCAGTTTTCCGGTTTCGATCTCAATGGTGCGGCCATCGCCCAGATCAATCACTTTGTTAATTACTTTTAAACTCATTTTGTTTGTGTTGTGATGTGCTTTTCATCTTGGGGAGCACATCGGTTTTTATGGTGTGTAAATTGTTGCGTAAAATTAAAAAAGCCATCCACAATGAGACGGCTTTTTTTAAAAAAATAAGTTTTGATTACTTGATGATATCTCTCAGCTGTAATGCTTTGATGATAGCACGGTATCTTTCAATATCTTTTTTGTACAAGTAAGCTAACAATGCACGACGTTTACCTACTAATTTTTGCAGCGATAGCTGAGTAGAATAATCATGTTTGTTTTTCTTCAAATGCCCGGTTAAATGAGCAATACGAGTGGTGAATAAAGCTACTTGTCCTTCAGCAGATCCTGTATCTTCAGGGCCTTTGCCGTGTTTTGCGAAAATCTCTTTTTTCGCTTCAGTACTTAAATACATTACTTGAATAATATTAAAGCGTTAAATAAAATTGTTAATTGTGGGGCAAAGGTAGTGTTTAAATTCAAAAGTAAAAAGTAATAATTAAAAAGAATAAACTCGCCTTTGCGGTGCGTAAATATATTAAAATTCAATACGCTACTTTTTGAATTATTACTTTTGACTTATATGAACTACGCCATCTTTGAAACTGAATACCGCGTTAGGCCGGACGATATAGACATGTACCGCCACGTGCACAACAGCAAATACTTTGATTATGTACTGGCCGCCCGTTATGACCAGATGGAACGTTGTTACGGTATGTCGATGGAACAGTTTCTGAACGATGGCTACGGCTGGCTGGTGCGCAGTGTTTTTGTTGACTATAAACGCCCGCTAATTCTGGGCGACTATTTTATTGTCACTACCGGACTTGAAAGTATCGACGAAAAAGTTTGCCGCGTTAAGTTCAATATTAAAAACAAAGCCACCGGCAAAATTTGTTGCGATGGCTGGTTTGATTTTGTAATGGTTAGCCTAACAGACAATAAAGCCACAAAAATCCCCGAGCATGTAATTACGCATTACACCTCATTCAAGAAATAAGGCCTTATTATAGGTTGCTTTCAATCAGCTCGCCATAAAAGTCAGAAAGCTTCATGCCTATCGCTCTAACCTGCTGCGGTATTAAGCTGGCTGACGACTGACCCGGCGTAGTATTGATCTCGATAAAATAAAAGTCTTCAGTTCCTTCCAGCAAAATAAAGTCAACGCGAGCCATACCGCGGCAGTTTAAACGCAGGTAAACCTCGGTAACAATTTCGGCTATCTGGTTGTATTTGGCTGGCGGCAAATCGGCCGGAGTAATTTCTTCTGATGCGCCTGCGGTATACTTGGCTTCATAATCAAAGAAGTCTTTTTTGCTGATGATCTCGGTAGCCGGCAATACAGTTACCTTACCATTTAAACGGGCGATACCGATGCTAAACTCACGGCCTTTGATAAACTCCTCGATCAATATCTCATTATCTTCATGAAAAGCTTTCTCGATAGCAACCGGTAGTTCGGCTGCTTGATACACCTTGCTCATCCCTACGCTGCTGCCGCCATTATTTGGTTTAATAAACAGCGGAAATTTCAAGGTTGCCGCAATGGTGCCTATATCGTGCCCGTCCTTTTTAAACAGACGGATTGACTTGGCAGTATTTAAACCGTGAATGCCATGCACTATGGTTTTAGTATATGCCTTATTCATAGTAATGGCCGATGTGGTAACGTCACAAGTATTGTATGGGATACCCATGATATCCAGATAACCCTGCATTTTACCATCCTCGCCCGGGGTGCCATGTATGGTGATAAAAGCAAAATCAAACTTGATCTTTTGGCCATTAACGGTTAGGCTAAAATCGTTTTTATCGATATCAAAACGCTCGCTGCCTTGCTCGTAAAACCAGCGGTCGCGGTTCACTAAAATGGTGTAAACGTTGTATTTGGCTTTATCTAAGTTGTTGGCAATATTGCTTGCGCTATTTAAAGATACTTCATATTCGCCGGTAAAACCGCCGGCTAAAAGTGCTATGTTTTTCATCGTCATACGGCCAAAGATAAATATTTTTTCAGGGTGCATATCTAATTAATACATTAGTTTTTCAAACCCTATAAATCCGAAATTATCCTTATGTTTGAAGCATAATTGCGTATAAATTACCAAAACACCGATGAGTAAATTTGGGTCTTATTTAAAAACTAAATCTTTCCGGAACACGCTGTTAATGGCCATTGGCTCGGTTATAGCCGTTGTTTTGATAGCATTTTTTAGTCTGGGATTTTACACCAACCATGGCTCGGGCATACCAGTCCCTAAATTAAAAGGCTTACCTATTGAAAAAGCTATCGATATATTAAAAGAGCAGGGATTTGACTACCAGGTAGATTCTGTTTATGTAGGCGACGCGCCGCCGGGTACCGTAGTTGAGCAGGACCCTGACCCCGAGACCAACGTAAAAGAAAACCGTAAGATATATCTGACCATGGTAACACTGAAGGCGCCGCCGGTAGCTTTGCCTGATATTGACCAAATGCCGTACATACAAGCCGTAGCTACGCTGCAAAACGCAGGTTTAAAAGTAGGCGATACTACCTATCAAGCAGATATAGCCCTAAATGTGGTATTGGAAGCTAAATTAGGCGGACAAACTTTAAGAAGCGGTCAGCATATTCCAAAAGGTTCACGCATTGACCTGACTTTAGGCAACGGTGTTGGCGCCAGCGAGGTGGAGATACCTGATCTGACCAATCAAGATTTGGATGCTGTACGCTTTGTATTGAAAAACGCTAACCTGGGTATTGGCACTATTACTTACGAAGGCCCGATTACCGATTCAAGCAACGTGGTGGTGATAAGCCAGTTCCCGATGAAAACGGATTCGGCGAGCAAGGTAAGCATCGGCACAAAAATCAATTTAACCGTTACGCAGGCTAAAAAGTAATGCAGCAAATTGATGCACAAAGCTTTAAAAGCAGGTTGCAAAGCGGCGAACCGCTGAACGTGCTTGATGTGCGCGAAGAAATTGAATATCATACCTACAATATAGGCGGGAGAAACATTCCGCTATCTAAACTAACTGAAAAACTTAGCCTCGTGCATCCTAACAAAACCGACGAAATTATTGTTGTATGCAAAGCCGGCCTGCGCAGCCGGACAGCGCAAACAATTTTAATACAAAACGGCTTTACAAACGTTACAAACTTAACCGGCGGACTGTTAGCATTGCAAAAATTGCAGGCGTAAACATTACAACAACATGGCTACACAACAAACATCATCAGGCGGAATTTTCAAGAAATTTATCATTACCCTGATAGTTATAATAGTATTGGGCTTGGCCGGTACCGCTATATTTTATTATATGCGATATTTCGGTCCGCAGGTTACCGGCAATCAGGAATACCTGTACATCCGCACCGGCTCAACGTTCAACGACGTTTACAAAACCATCCGCGACGAAAAGATTGTTCGCGATACAGCCACCTTCTCTTGGGCCGCCCGTCAAATGAAATATGTGGGCCATGTTAAGCCCGGCAGATATAAATTGACGGATGGCATGAGCAACCGCAAATTTATCCGTATGCTGCAATTGGGCGAGCAGGAACCAGTTGATCTGTCGTTTCACGTATTCAGAACCAAAGAGCAATTTGCCGGCTTCGTAAGTAAAAAAATGGAGGTCGACTCATTAAGCTTGCTTCGTTATCTGGACTCGACCGATTATGTAAAGCAGTTTGGCCTGGACACCAATAATGCATTTGTGATGATCATGCCAGATTCATACAAACTGGACTGGAACTTATCGGCAGATAAATTCTATCATCGCATGTATAAACATTATGAGGCTTTCTGGACAGATGAGCGCAAGCAACAAGCAGCAGCTGCTGGTCTTACGGTACCCCAAGTATCTATCCTGGCTTCAATTGTTGACGCCGAAGCTGTTTATGACGATGAAATGCCAACTATAGCAGGTTTATATCTGAACAGGTTGCACAAAGGCATGAAATTGGAATCAGACCCTACCATCATCTTCGCGATGCATGATTTTACCATCCACCGTGTTTTGAATAAATACCTGGCGGTTGCATCGCCTTATAATACCTACGTACACACTGGTTTGCCTCCGGGCCCGGTGATGATGCCATCGGTAGCTGCGGTTAAAGCGGTATTGAATTATCAGAAAAACGACTACCTGTACATGGTGGCTAAAGAAGATTTTTCAAACAGACACAACTTTGCTAAAACCCAGGCAGAACATAATATCAATGCGGCCAAATTCCGCAAAGCGCTTACCGAACACCACATCATGAAATAATGTTCGAAAACTCAACCAAAATAAGGGTTCGTTACGGCGAAACCGACCAAATGGGTTACATGTACTACGGCAACTATGCCGAGTTTTATGAAGTGGGCCGTGTGGAAATGCTGCGCAGTCTGGGTCTCACCTACCGTGGCATGGAAGAGTCGGGCATTATGATGCCGGTATTGGAGATGAAATGCAAATACCTGAAACCGGCGCGCTACGACGAAGAGATCACCGTAAAAGTGATCATGGATAAAATGCCCGGCGTAAAGATCCATTTCAGGTATGAACTGTTTAATGAGAAAGAAGAGCTCATCCACCAGGGAGAAACGCTGCTGGTATTTGTAAACATGGCCACCAATCGCCCATGCCTGCCGTCGGCAGACTTTCTGGAAAAACTAAAGCCATTTTTTCAGTAAATTAGCTTCAAATGAGATGGCTGCACCGCACACTGTTACACATTAACCCTTATCGTTCCATTATAAAATGGGCGCGATCTATCGTGCTGCCTGGTTTCGGCAACCTGTCCATCTATGCGGTAATAGTATCATTACTGAACGAGATTCTGGAAGATTCGTTGCTTAACAAAGCATCGGCATTAGCCTACAACTTCTTGCTGGCGCTTTTTCCGGGTACGCTGTTTTTATTTACGCTGATAGCCTATATCCCCGGCGACAAATTTCAGGAGAAGTTGTTGGAGCTTATTCACACCATACTCCCCACCTACGCCTACCTGGCTTTTGAGACTACCATCGAGGACATTGTGAAACATCGTAACGCAGGTTTACTGTCATTGGGTTTCGTGACCGCCTTGTACTTCGCCACAAACGGCGTTAGCAACCTGATGCGGGCGTTTAATAATTCGTCATTACAATTAGAGAAGCGTACCTGGCTAAAGCGCCGTGTTATAGCTATGCTGCTTACCGTGGTGATCAGTATTGCACTTATTATTGCCATAGCTGTGATGATAGCCGGCGAAAGTGCCATAGGCTACCTGCAGTCGCACATTGCCAGCAAAAGCCATTTATGGATCTATATTTTGTTGCTATCGCGATGGATTATTATCATTACTATATTCTTTTTTACCATATCGCTGCTTTACAGGTACGGACCGTCGCACAAACTGAAGTGGCCCTTCCTGAGCCCGGGCTCCATCCTGGCTACGGGACTTGCTATTTTAACATCGCTCGGATTTACTTACTACATTAATCATTTTGCGTCGTACAATAAATTATACGGCTCCATCGGTACGGTGATCGTGGTGATGTTATGGCTGTTTCTAAACTCTGCAATTTTGCTAATTGGTTTCGAGTTGAACGCAAGTATTGACCTTTCTAAGCGGAATATTAAAGTGGTAAAACCTAAATTTAACAGCTTTAAGACCGAAAAATTGATAAAATAGAAAAATAAGCGACCTCACTTTCAAACACTTACCCATATTTTAAAGAATTGTTAAAAAAAATGAAATTCCGATTTGCCAATTCGGGCCGGATTTGTACTTTTGTCCCCGGAGAGATGGCAGAGTGGTCGATTGCGGCGGTCTTGAAAACCGTTGACTGTCAAAGGTCCGGGGGTTCGAATCCCTCTCTCTCCGCTAGATCAAAAAATGCCCTGCAATTGCGGGGCATTTTTTATGCCCGTAAGTAAAAGAGCGAAGCGGAAGGACGAGAAAAAGCGAGGAACGATGCTTTACAGTATAACAATAGCTGGCCTTCTCTACATTTATTTAACCCTATTTTTCTGGTTCCATAAATAAATTAATAAAATTTATAAAAATAATTTGCGCAAGTAAATGCTTGCGTATATATTTGCAAGGAAATACTTGCGCATTATGACGCAAAATAACAAACCATAAATAACAATAAAAAAAATAGAAAATATGAGAAAAATAATTTCATTTATGCACATATCGCTTGACGGTTTTGTAGCAGGACCTAACGGAGAGATGAACTGGATCAAACTTGGTGAAGAACTTTTTGATCATGTCGGTAAGCGAATTGGCGAAACCGATACAGCATTATATGGACGAGTAACTTACCAGATGATGGAAAATTACTGGCCTACCGCAGGAGACAAGCCGGATGCGACCAAGCATGATATTGAACATTCAAAGTGGTATAACAATGCTCACAAAATTGTGCTATCAAAAACAATGAAAGGCAAGGGACTGGATAACACAACAATTATCAGTGATAACCTTGCGGACAGAATAAATGAAATAAAACAACAGGCAGGCAGTGAAATCCTGCTTTTTGGTAGCCCGACGACTACACATTCACTTATCCAACAGAACTTAATTGATGGCTACTGGCTATTTGTTAATCCAATTATTCTTGGACAAGGCATTCCATTGTTTGTAGACATCAAAGACAAAATAAAGCTAAACCTATTGACTACCCGGCAATTTACTTCCGGGGTAACTGAACTGAATTATACAGTGGATAGACAATAACAACGAACCGCTAACAGGATATTAGCGGTCATTGAAACAAACGAAAATATAAATATTTACAAAAAGCTAATGGTCCGCAAATTCAAATCCACTATATGAAATATGTAACAATCACTCTGTTATTTATAACACAGACTTTTTCTGTAAAATCGCAGTCCGTCCTGGATTCCGCAAGTCGATTAAATTCAAATGAATTTAGAAATCACATTGCTATACGCGAGTTAGTTGACAGTTTTGCATATTACGCAGACAGGACTAAAGCTCAACGGCAGGCGGCTCTTTTTGTTGAAAATGGTACAATGGAAATTTATCGGTCAGAGCCCGATACAAGTAAGCCTATTTTCGTATTGAAAGGGCGCAAAGAATTAGAAGGAGCGTTCAAGGGCCTGGAAAAATACAATATGACTTTTCACCTTAACGGGCAGAATACAATCAAATTCGGGGATGATACAACCGGGATGGTCCAATGTCTTGCCCATCATATCTTTTTTGAAGATGGAAAAAGAATATTACTAACCGAAGCTATTCGCTATTATGATATTTATACCTGTCGAAATAATCAATGGCTATTTGTAAAAAGAAAACTAATTATTGATTGGGAAGACAAAAGATTGTCAACACCGTAGATCCCTATTTAGATGAGAAGTGATGAGTGTTTTTTTGATCCTTTTTTTCTTCGCCAACTAACAGCTCCAATATTTTACCACATATCCCGCGGTTTCTGTATCTGGGCAGCGTGTACATATTCATTATATATTCCCATCTGCCCGACAAAATTACACTTTGTGTGTACATAGCTCGCATATTGTATTCTCTCTTTGAAGCAGTAAAAAAGGATAGCACACATGCTATCCTTTTTTGAAATGTATTGTATGACTATATTTTGGTAAACTGCAATACCTGTTGCTTATCTTCGTTATTGATACGTACCAGGTACAAGCCAGACGGCAGTTTAAATACGTTGTAATGATAAAATCCGTCTGAGCCTGCAATAGCAGTGCCGACCGTCATACCTTGTATGTTCAGAATTATTACATCGGCATTTGTACTTCCCGCGACATCAATAGTTAGGTCACTTGTTGCAGGATTGGGGTATACTTTGACGGTATGTTGTAAATTATTTGCGTCAGCTATGCCGTACTTAGGCGCTGGCGGCGGTGGTTGACAGGCAACTAGATTCTGCTTCCATTTGGCTTAGTCAATTGACCATTCTTTCTTTTTAGGCAATTGTTGTACATATTCTATTGTATATCACTTTTGAAAAAAAATACCGCTTGTGGCGATAGTATTTTATATTTAAGTATCAATTTCTAGAGTTAATTAACCCCCTAGCACTATGTCACAACTAAGAAAACGAATCAGGGCCGTCATTATAGATGACGAAAAAGGTTGTATCTCTAATCTCAGGCATCATATCAACCATTATTGCCCCGAAATAGATGTTATAGCTGAAGCGGGCAATGCTGAAGGAATGCTCCACGTCTTTAAAGACTATGTTTTTGACGTCGCCTTTCTCGATATTGAAATATTTGACTCTTGTGTTTTCGATCTTTTGAACGAGGTAAAGAATGTTCGCTGTGAAATTGTATTTGTAACTGCTTATGAGCGATACGCGGTAAAAGCATTTAAGGTAGAAGCCTTAGATTATTTACTGAAACCGCCTACACGGTCAGACATTCTGGATTGCTATGGGAAAATCATGAAACGATTTGGCGAAAAGCAAAATGAAGTGCATAATGAAGCAGCTACAATACAAAGTGATGGGCTCAAAAAAGTAATTATCAAACTGGGCGAAAATATACATGCCATAAAGCAACAAGATATTTTATACTTAAAAGCAAAGGGATCCTATACGCAGGTGCTATTCACAATCAATGGCAGGGTAGAGCAGGCCATTGTAAGCAAACCTATTGGCTCTCTCGAAAAAGAATATGATAATATGCTGTTTTACCGGGTTCACAAATCATACATTATTAACCTAAGTAAAGTGATAGGTGTTATAAAAACAGATATTACCAATGCAAAAATTGTTAACAATGAGATGATCCCAATTGCTAAAAGACGAGTTCACGATTTTATCTCCATGCTTAAACAATACTGATTGAGGGGCCGGTTGCTTTTATTCATTGTGATATGCCTGACCTTTTGCACAGGTGCGAATGCCTATTACAAACAATATACAATGGCGCATGGCCTCATTAGCAATACTATATATCATTCTTTCAGAGATAGTAAGGGCTACATGTGGTTTGCGTCGGATAGAGGTGTGTCAAAGTTCGATGGAAAAGCATTCCGGCATTATTCTACGCTGCAAGGCCTTACAGACAACAATGTATTTAACCTGTATGAAGACAAAATGGGGCGCATCTGGCTATTTACATTTAATGGTGCGCCCTGCTACCTGAGAAACGATAGCGTTTTTACCGCGAATAATGATCCTTTCCTGAGGCATCTGCCCACAATCTGTTTCCCTACGTGTATGCTGGCAGAAGATGATACCACTGTTTATTTAGGCTATGCTACCGGTCAGGTTTTTGAAATAAAAGGTGTAAAAGCAAAAGAGCTCGTTACCTCGCATCCGCATGATAAAGTATATACTATTTATCATTCCGGCAATATTATAAAAATCAGGTCGGAGCTTGCACTGCTCACGATAAAAAATGGCGAAATAACAGAACGTGGGGAAGCACCTCCTGCACAGATGTTTAAAAGCGATGGTAAAATAATCGTGACGCATCCCAGCGAAGTAGAACTGTACCGGAGAGATCAGCTTGTTTTTGCTGCACATGTAAACGGGTTGCGGCTT
>Ga0207647_10001637_pt1 | contig 17224 bp, 13 predicted proteins | sample KBSCornC2_FD_184295 | JGI IMG/M metagenome (GOLD analysis project Ga0207647, IMG submission 184295) | Corn rhizosphere microbial communities from Kellogg Biological Station, Michigan, USA - C2 (SPAdes) (version 2) | ecosystem: Host-associated > Plants > Roots > Rhizosphere ...
CGCCTCGGCGAGCCCTTCCATGTCATTGGCCAAGCTGTCAAAGGCGACCGCAGCGTTCGCTATCACGCATGAGCACGCGGCATCGTCTCGGCATCCTGCTTTCCGGCCGTGGCTCAAACTTTCTTGCCATCGCAGATAGTGTCGCTGCAGGCCGCATCCCGAATGCCGAAATTGCTGTTGTGATCTCGAACAAGGCCGATGCATTGGGTCTGGCCGCTGCGCGCGAACGCGGCCTGAATGCGCTCGCCATCGAAGCAAACGGCCGCAAGCGCGCCGAACACGATGCCGCCATCATTGCGGCGCTTAGGGAACATCGCATCGATCTCATCTGCCTGGCCGGCTACATGCGCCTTCTCTCCTCCGGTTTCATACAGGCCTTTCCGGAGCGCATTCTGAATATCCATCCGTCGTTGCTCCCCGCCTTCCCGGGCCTCGACGCGCAGCAGCAGGCCTTCAACTACGGCGTCAAGGTCACAGGCTGCTCCGTGCATTTTGTCGACGAGCAACTCGACCACGGCGTCATCATCTTGCAGCGGACCGTGCCCGTTGATGAAGCGGATGATGCACATGCCCTTAGCGCGCGCATCCTTGACGAGGAGCACATCGCTTACACCGAAGCCATCGCTCGAGTGCTGTCCGGGGAATACGTCATCGAGGGCCGCCGATATGTACGGAAGCAATAGCTAAGAGTCGAGCGCATCGTAACGCACGCCAGTCAATTTCTCGGAGATCTCCCAGAGCCGCTTGCCCGCCGCAGGATCAAGCGCATGCGGTTTCGGCTTCACCTCCACCGGCGTGCCCTTGATCTCGGCAATGCCATCAGGGCCGTAGTATCCGCCGCCATGCGCCTCCGGCGAAGTCGCCGCGTATAACAACGGCCAGGAGCCCCGAATATCTGACTGCGCAACCAACGGCAGCAGCGCATTGACTATGCGTCCTTTCAGCCCTGTTCCCATGCCGTTGCTGACAATATTGGTCACCGCTACTCCCGGATGTGCAATCACGCTTGCCGTCTCCGCGGAACGCGCACGCAGACGCCGGTCGAACTCCAGGCCGAAGACCAGATTCGCCAGCTTCGACTGCTGATACGCGCGGCGCGGATCGTAATCGCGCTCCGCATTTAGATCGTCAAAATTGAGCTTGCCGCCTTTATGCGCGATCGATGCCACCGTAACAATGCGGCTCCCCGGCTGGCGCAGGAGCGCCGGCAGCAGCAGCCCGGCCAGCGCAAAATGACCAAGGTGGTTAGTGCCAAACTGCATCTCAAAACCCTGCGGCGTCCTGCGACGCTCTGGGATCGCCATCACGCCGGCATTGTTGATCAGCAGATCGAGCGCCTTGCCTTCATTCAGGAACTCGTTAGCGAACCGTCGCACGGACTCGAGGTCCGCGACGTCGAGGAGACGCACCTCCACCTTTGCCGTGGGCTGACTGCCCACGATCTGCGAGCGCGCAGCCTCACCCTTCTCTCGATTCCTGCAGGCCAGGAGCACCGTCGCCCCGGCACGCGATAAATACCGCGCGGCCTGGTAGCCGATGCCACTGTTGGCTCCGGTAATAATCGCAAGCCGTCCCTGCTGCGTTGGTATCTGTTGCGGTCTCCACTTGCTCATGTTGCTCCCTGCGTTGCCGGCTCAGGCTGCACGCGTTCCTGCTTCTTCCAGTGTCACCTTCGCGCTCATCTTCTGTTTTCCGCGCAGGAACGTAACAGTCACGGTATCGCCGGTCTTGTGTTCATCCATGATCTGCGATACGTCCTGCCCGCTGGTCACTTCTCTGTCATCGATGGCGATGATCAGGTCGCCACCCAGGTAGATCGGTGTGTTGCCTAGATAGGCCTGCTGACGGCCGCCATGCAGTCCCGCGCGCTCCGCTGCCCCGCCGGGCAGCACTCGCTGGATCAGCACGCCATAGTCCGCCGCCAGCCCCATTTGCTGCGCTAGGTCCGGACCGATGGGCAGGGAAGTGATGCCCAGCGAGGGCCGTCGAATGCGCCCGTAGTGCGCGAAATCCTCCAGCACTGCCTTCGCGGTGTTGATCGGGATTGCAAAACCGATGCCGGCGCTCTGTTCGACCGCAACTTGCGCATTGGGATCGGTCGCGATAAGAGAGTTGATACCGATCACCTCGCCGTGCGAGTTCAGCAATGGACCGCCAGAATTGCCCGGGTTGATCGCCGCGTCCGTCTGAATTGCGTTTTCAATGAGATTTCCCTCAGGGCCGCGAACCGATCTGAGCGCGCTGATGATACCTGTTGTCATTGTGCCGCTCAGGCCGAAGGGATTGCCAATCGCATACACCTTCTGCCCTACCTGCAGGTTTTGTGAATTTGACAGCACCGCCGGAGTCAGGTCCGGCGCGTCAATCTGCAGCAGCGCGAGGTCGTGCGGCCTGTCCGTCAGCACCACCTGCGCCTTGTACTTATGCTTGTTTGCCAGCGTCACTTCAATCTGTCGGCCGCCCTCGATGACGTGGTAGTTAGTCAGAATGTGGCCGTGCGAGTCCACAATGAAGCCGGAGCCCTGCCCTTGCTGCGGAACCGCGCCCCAGAACCAGTCATAGGCCACCGCTGTCGAAGTGATGTTCACCACCGCGGGCAACACCCGCCTGTACACAGAGATATTGTTCTGCTCCACGTTGTCGTAACTGCTCTGCGCATCGGCTTCGGTCAGCTCGACTGAAGGATTCAGCTTCACCTTATGAGTCAGCAGCGGCAGCTCACGATGTGCGAGACGCGGCAACTCCTGCACCCCCGGAATGCCAAACGTAGTGACGTACCAGAATCCGGCGACGATCAGGACAACAAGGATTGCAAGACGGCGAATGTTCATAAGCGGGTCGTTCTCTCCTGACTACTTTGCGGTTGCTTCATCGTGAACCTCTTGCCAGCGCACTTAGCTCTCGATACACCGCCTCGGTCTGTCGAGTTACATCTTCGAAAGACGCGTCATTGCGGATGATGGTATCGCTCATCCGCATCTTTTCCTCATCGGGCATCTGGGCGGCGATTCGCTCGCGTGCCTCCTCTTCCAGTGCCGCGCGGGTTGGGGCATCGGGTTCCGGTCCTCCCATCCGCGCGACATACCGCGCAATGCGCAATGCCTCAGGCGCGGTTACCAGAATGCGCCGGTCAAATCGCTCCTGCCAGTCACGTGTTCCCGCAGCTTTGCTCGCTTCAAACAGCAACGCCGTCTCGTAGATCGCCACGGCATCTGGCTGATCCTTCTCAAGCGCATCCATCCAGCGGCGCTGTTCCGCAATGACCGGCGGATGCACGATGGCATTCAGTTCGGCCAGCCGTCCGTCTGCGAAGGCAATCGTTGCCAGCTTCCGCCGGTCCAGCGTCCCATCAGCGCGTACGACCGTGGAACCGAAGGCCTTCACAATCTCTCCGTAGACCGCTTCGCCCGGCTGCATCATCGCGCGACCCACCGCGTCCGCTTCCATTACCTGCGCCCCCAGGCTGCGGAAGATGGCCGCGACGGTAGTCTTGCCGCTCCCCAGCCCGCCCGTCAGTCCAACGCGCAACATTGGCCGTGCGCCCTACAGCAATCCACGGCGCAGCTTTGCCGCCCGCACCGTGTTTGCCATCAGCATCGCAATCGTCAGTGGTCCCACTCCGCCGGGCACCGGTGTGTATGCCCCGGAGATCTCATACGCCGCCGGATGCACATCGCCGATCAGCGTCGATCCCTTCGCAATAAACATCTCCTCGCGCCGCCTGTTGCCGTGAAAGAAGCGATCAAACTCGTCGCGTGTCGACAGGCGGTTAATGCCCACATCCAGCAGCGTCGCGCCCGGCTTCACCATATCTCGAGTCACATATCCCGGACGGCCGATCGCCGCCACCACGATGTCTGCGGTGCGGCAGACCCCCGGCAGATCACGTGTCTTCGAGTGGCAAATTGTCACGGTGGCATTTTCGGCCAGCAGCAGGATTGCTGCCGGCTTGCCCACAATGTCGCTGCGGCCGATCACGACCGCATTCTGCCCTGCGATCGGCAAATTGCTTCGCTTCAATATCTCGATCAGCCCCGCTGGTGTGCACGGCGCGAGTGCCGGTTGTCCCGTCTGCAGTCTTCCCACATTCACCGGATGAAAACCGTCGACGTCCTTCTCCGGAGCCACTGCCTCCAGCAGCCGTTTCGCATTCACCTGTGGCGGTAGAGGGAGTTGTATCAAAATGCCGTCGACGTCATCTCGGCCGTTCAATTCCGTCACCAGTGCCAGCATCTCTTCAGTCGTCACCGTCTCGGGCGGCGTCAGCAATTCACTACCCAGGCCTAGCTCCTGGCACGTGCGTACCTTGCTGCGTACATAAATTTCGGAGGCAGGCACATGCCCCACCAGCACCGCTGCCAATCCGGGCTTGATGCCCTGGGCAGCCAACGCGGTCACCTCCCGCGCCACATCTTCCTTGATCGCCGCTGCGATCGCCGTGCCATCCAGCCTGCGTGCTGTCATGCCCCTCCCATGGGTAGCGCCGATATACTCCGTTGCAGAGCGTGTATAGATACGCTGCTTCTTTCTATGGTAATTGCCGCGGAATGCGGATGCTGGTACCTCCGCTCTGCCCTACACTTTGGAGACATGCAGAGACAATTCATCGACAAAGCCGCGCTGCGCATGGTGGCATGTCCCGTGTGCCATGCGGCCCTGACGGCGCCCCATCCCGAAGCACTCCTCTGCACGGGGTGCGGACGCCGCTATCCCATACGCGATGGGCTGCCGGTGTTGCTAGCCGCTGCCGCGGAGCGGCCGTAAATATCGTTTCAGTGCGCAGGGAAATTGCGCACTGTTATGAGATAGGCAAGCACCAGGGCAGCGATCAATGTCAACAGCAGCAGCACCATCAGCGCTCCCCAGGTGAAGCCGCGCTTTTCCAGGAAATCCTGTTTCTCTTCATTTTCTTGCCCGTTCTTCATGCTCATTCTGGTCATGCGGCGGCCCTACGATTCATGAGCGCAAACAGAGATTCATTTTCTCTATACATACGAATAGGGTAAGTCAGCGTCTTTATATAGGTGGTGCGCCGCGGCAGTTGAACCCGCACAACATTTTGCGCGTATTGGGTTAGTACGAGGTAGGTCAGGATTTCGAGGAAGGAGGAAGGCCATGGAGGATCATGTGAGACCGAAGCAAGACGAGGCAGAAGTGACCGCAGGCCTTCCGCTTGGCGCTGAGACGCTTGCTCCGCAACTTGCACCCCGGATCGAGAAATTCAGCGACGCCGAATTAATCAACCTGCGGAACGAGTTGATGCGCAGCCAACTCGATAGCTGGCAGGCGGCCGATCTGGCCGCAAACTTTCTCGCCGGCCACGGCTACGGCGCCAGTGCAGACAACCTCCGTGAGGCTCTCACAAGCATGGAGATCTCGCGTTGTTCGATCGATTGTCTGCAGGCAGCCCTTGAAGGCGTTGCCTACATTCAATAGCGGAGCCGCACGGCCCGTTGGAACAATCTCGTTACTCGTATTTCAGGCTTTCCACGGGATCGAGCTGCGCTGCCCGTGTTGCGGGCAGCGTTCCGAATATGACCCCGACCAGCACCGATGTAGCCAGGGCAATGACCACTGACCACGGCGATATTGGAACCTTGTAGGCGGTAAAGAAACGCGCAGCCAGTGGTGGCGCCAACCCCAATATGGCGCCGATCATGCCGCCGGCCATCGAAATGAAAATCGCTTCCAGCAGAAACTGAAGCTTGATCTCGCGCGCTGTGGCGCCCAGGGCCTTGCGGATTCCGATCTCGCGAATGCGGGAGCGCACATTCGCCAGCATGATGTTCATGATGCCCACACCGCCCACCGCCAGCGTTACGGTAGCGAGCAACAGCAGCATCACTGTCAGGCCGTCAGCGATCTGTCCCGCCACGCGCAGGATCTCGACCAGCGTGTTCGCTTTGTACACCGAGTTGGACTGGTGCCTGCCTTGAATGATGCGGATGATGTCCTTGGTTGCGTATGGAATGTCGTTTTTGTCGCGGATTGAGAAAAAGATCTGCTTCACCTTGTCCGTGCCGGTAAAGTAGCGCGCTACCGAGTAGGGGATCAGGATCGTCTCATCCGCCACCTCGGACATGCCAAACGTGCTCACACTCTCCTTGAATGTCCCCACGATCGTGATCGGCATGCCCCTGAGCTGGAAGGTCTGATTGATTGCTGCGTCGGGACTGCCGAACATCTGGGTCGCAAACGGAATGGTGACTACCGCCACCTTCGTATGCGTTGCTTCATCTTCTTCGTCGAAGAAGCGTCCCGTGGTGACTATCAGGTGACGCACATCGCGATACTGCGGCGACACCCCCAGCACCAAGACGTCCTTGGCAATCCCGCCCCCAAAGCTGACGCGATCGTGCATCTCAAGCATCGGTGACGATGCGGCGACCGCCGGCACCTGTGAGAGTACGGCGCGCTCATCGTCAATGGTCAGCAGGTCGTTTTTATATTCGCCCACACTTCCCGAAGAGCCGCCCGAATACTCCACCTCCACCATGTTCGGCCCGATGTTCTCCAGCAGCTTCATCGCATACTGCTTGCCCGTTAGCCCGATCGTGACTACCAGGATCAACGAAGCGGAGCCGATCACCATGCCCAGCGCGGTCAACGCGAAGCGGACTTTGTTCACACGGAAGCTGTCGATCGCGAGCATTGCGATCTCGCGCAAAAGGATCGTGCGCTTTGCACTGTCCAGCGTGTGCTGAAATGCGGCGCGGCTCATCGCCCGCCCCGTCGTTGCTGCGCGGTGGGTTGTGGCTGAGATCCGGCTTGGAGCCGCGGTCGGCGTCATGGGTACCTCTTCACAGGATGCCAGAATCGCCACCCATGGTTCGCCCTTTTTTTCGGGCGCTCAGGAAGGTCTAAGGCTGGTCACTTCCGTTCCATCTGATTTGCGGGAGATGTCTTTAGCGACAAAAGGCCGCTTTTGGGGAGCAGAACAAAGACCGCCGGTCAGGCGGCCCTTGTGATTGTGGCTTCTCCGGTTCGCAGGGAGGGCTACCGGAACAGCCAGATCGGCGACCGGACGACCAGATTCACGTCAAGTGTCCCAATGCCTGTCGCAAAGTCCCATCCCGGCGCGGCTGCATATGCCGGCTGGTCCTTCTTCGAACTGACAGAAAGCACGCCGTTCGTCCCTGATGGCAGGAAGCAATTTACGTTTCCTCTGCAGTTGATATCCATGTCGCCAAGGGTGACGTCATGGAAAGTGCAGAATTTCTTGGTGCCGTTCGTGGAGTTGCAGGATGCGTTGCCGCGTCTGCCATATTCAATATTGGCCAACGCATAGTAAGCGTAGTTCGGGTTGCCTTGGAAGTGACCCCACCGCTGATTGACCAGCGCCTGCACGCCCGCCAGGATCGGCGCCACGAACGACGTTCCACCCGCGCCCACCCAATTCGATGGATCGCTCGTGCACGGCACACCTCCGCCGGCAGGATTGCTGTAGCAGAAGATGAAAAAGTGTCCCCATACGCCATTGGCAGCGAACATGGAAACATCCGGAAGGTCGCGCACTCCATCGTTCGGATTGCCATAGACACCCCGCTGCCAGCGCGGCTTCCTATATCCTCTGCAGCTCCCGTTGGTCTGGGGTGGAGTCGCCGAGGTGCCAAGGGCGCAGCCGCTCGGGCCACCACTGCCGGCCCCGGTATCCAGGAAGAATTGCTCACCAACTGCGGAGTTGCAGGAGCCGGCAGTGCCATACGGAACAGTGAACCCGAGCGCCAGTGTAATCAGCTGGCTGGCGCACGAATCATTCCATGGAATCTCCGGGATATACGACTTCGCGGAACCAAAAACAGGGCTGTTGCTGCTGTTCCAGTAATTGCTTGTGGTGCCCAGGAATGTGTCTGCGTAGTCGGTGCCGCCCGCTGCCAGATTGAATGGTGTCGAGGCCAGCCCGCTCACGTTGATGCCGTTATGGGAGAACGGGTGATTTTGACTATCCGAAGCCGCCCCCGAGTCACCGCTAGAAACAAAGACGGAAACGCCTTCCGCAGCCGCCTGTTGGTAAAGCTGGTAGACGAACAGATTTCCCGCAGCACCTTGTTCGCTCTCCGGCCCCCCGTAGCTCAAGCTCACGATCGCCGGTCTGTTCCGCTGCTCCAGAAGTGCCTCGAGAGCGATAAATGGGCCGAAGTCGGTTGCAGTATCCGCACACGAGGCAAGCACGATGTTTGCTGCCGGAGCCGACGCCGCCGCCCACTCCACGTCAACCGCTGCCTCTCCGTCATCTCCCACCAGCACCCCGGGGTCCGTACAGCCTCCTGGATGCACTACCGAGAACTTGCTGTTCTTGTACGCGTTCAACCCGAATGTCTTGCGGAACGTGGTGTAGTCGGCATTCGAGAAGAGATCCGTTCGCTCCAGCAGAACCACTGTCTGGCCCTGACCGGCGTTTCCAGAGCGGTACAACGGGTTGTAGTCGTAGATGGTCGCAAGATCGGCCGGAACCAAAGCCTGAAGATCGCCACTGGATGTAGGGATCGTGAAGTTCGGTGAAACGCGGACTCCCTTTGCTGTCATCGGGACAATGGGCGTCCTCAACGGGTGCGGTTTGAAGTCGTTCAGATGGACAACGCCCGCCACCACGGAAGACAGCGCCTCGGGAACCGCCGGATCCTGCATGTTCGCGAAATGCTTTTTACCGTTGACTTCGAGGTGGTGAATTTCCGTCCTGAAGGCCTCAGTGATCTGCCCCGCCGTTCCTGAGAAGTCGATCCGCATGCCGCTTGCAGAGACGCCGTTCACTTGGAAGCCGTGCATCTCCAGCCATCCCCGAACCGTTGCGATGTCTGCATTGCTCGGACCGTACTTCGCGCCCAGCTGTTCGGCGGTCAAGTACCTGTGATAATCCGGATTGCCTGGGGTCTGCTGACGATCCATGAACGCATCGAGTGCAGCTTCGCTTTCCGCAGGTCTCTGCAGAAGAAGCTGCAGATGCTGGAGCTGCATGGAGTCGCCAACTGCGCCGCGGTCATTCTGGCGCGTCGCCTCCGGCCGCACATTACCGGCGAGCCTGGCCATCCTCGTCTCATCGATCTTCTTCGTAATGGCTGCCCTCCTCGACGAGCCCTGCTCTGCCCCGGCGACCAGCGTAACGGTGAGTGCTAGAGCGCAGCCAAGCGCAGCTCGACTTTTGCCCAGGTGGTAGAGCACATTCATACGACCTCCCAAATGGTTACGTTGAACTACGGATGTGCAATCAGATGCAAAGTCTAGGTGCGAACCAACACCAAACGGACGTCGAGCAGACAAGAAACTACTGGAGCGACCGGGCGAGAATCATAGGTCTGACGCAAAATGGGTGTCAATTGGATCGGTATAAATTCAGTTTCATAAAGGGAACTGCAGCGACAACAAATTGCCAACGTGCTCGCCTTCAGTTTTTTCATGCGAGACTGCGCGAAGCACTCGTTTTGGCTTTGGCACTCCGCATCGCTATCATGAAGGTGCAACGCCGCTCGCGGAGGGATGTGTGAGTGGTTGAAACAGGCGGTCTTGAAAACCGCTTTACCCTAACGGGTAACGGGGGTTCGAATCCCTCTCCCTCCGCCACAGACTAGTCCTTACTGGTCCAAAGTAGTCCAAAAATACTTCGTAACTCCAATAATTTCAATAAAATATAGTCCAACGCGGCACGAAAGCCGCGCGCTGCTGATGCTATTTTGGGAACTCCCGAGATGCACGCGTTGACTGGAGGGCGTGTGCGCTGAATGTCACCGTGATCCGCAGAGCAAAGCCGAAGGCGTTCGCTTATCAGATGAGCGATGGTCGCGGTCTCTTACTGCGAATAACACCGACTGGCGGAAAACTATGGCGCTGGAAGTATCGCACTGCTGAGGGTGTTCAGAAAGATCAGGGCAACTTGTATTACTTCCGAATTGTCCACCATCCGGGAATAACTCAAGAGAAACGCGTTTTTCGGTACCAATCCGTCCAGTTGCCGAAAGCCGACTTTTCAGAGGTTTGGAGTCAACTTCCGGATAGCAGGTTCATCAAACCCGCAAAACCTGTGTGGGAAATCCTCGAACCGGGCCGGTACGCTTTGGTCAAACAGAGAGCGCCGATTGCTTCCTTCACCTATGCAGACGTAGTCTTATTTTGATGAGGCATGTTCTCCGCCAATTCGGTGTGCTGGTCCTGTTACTGGTGTCATGCGTGGCCCCGGCAATGGCTTGCATGGTTCCCGATGCGCAGATGAACACGGAAGAGCGTGCCTGCTGCCGCATGATGAAGAACCAGTGCAGTCAGATAGAGATGCCGGTGTCGCATGGCTGCTGCCAGAAGACCCCGCTCGGCGTTCACGATAATGCGCTGGACACGGAGGCGACGAACTTCCACCCGGTTGCGGCTCCTGTTGTCTGGTTGGCTTCTTTCGAGCTCGTGAATCCGACTTCTGCTGTCGCGGGCTGGGTCGGACGCTCTGACGACTCGCCTCAAGACTCGCCGCCCTCTACGATTTCCATTCTAAGAATCTAGTCGCTCCAATCTCGCACTCTGCTTTGTCGAGCACGCGTGTCTGCGTGTTTGGCGATGTCTCGACCTGTATTTGAGATTGGAGATTCCGTATGAACGTGGTCCCTTTATTGGCCACCACCACATTCGTGCTGGCTACTGCATTTCCGGCCTTCGCGCAAACGCCTGGAGCAAGCACGCCCACGCCCTTGTCCCAGCTTTTGGCCGAGGCTGAGGCAAACAACCCTCAGATCTCTGCAGCCGATCATGGGGCACGGGCTGCCCGGCAAACGACTCCACAGGTGACCACGCTGCCGGATCCTAAGTTTACCTATCAGCAGTTCAGCGTTGGCAGTCCAAAGCCGTTTGCTGGTTACACCAACAGCGACTTTGCTTACATCGGTGTTGGAGCATCGCAGGAACTTCCTTGGCCAAGAAAGCTACGGCTTCGCGGCCAGGTCGCTGAGCGCGACGCCGACACAAAGCAAGCCGAGGTGGAAGTCACGAAGACCAGCATTGCCGATGCGGTTAAAGCCGACTACCTCCAGCTGGCCTACCTGCAACAGACGCTTGGCATCCTCCGCCAAAACGAAACCGTCCTTGAGCAGCTCATTCAGGACGCCACAGCCCATTATCAGGTTGGTCAGGGGATGCAGCAGGATGTCCTGCAGGCGCAGGTGAACCACACGAAAATTTTGAAAGAGATCACGATGCACCACCAGCAGATGGGGCAGCTGCAAGCACATCTCAAAGGTCTGCTCAGTCGTGATCAGAGTTCGCCGAACATCGCCACGGAAGACCTAATCGAAACTCCGCTCAGGCAGTCCCCTGTTGAGCTTCTGGCTGTGGTCCGGCAAAACAATCCCCAGATCCAAGTTGATGCGAGTTCCATCCGGACGCAGGATGCGCAGTTGGCCTCCGCAAAGCGTGAGGGAAAGCCGGACCTTGAGGTCGGCTACATGTACCAGAACACCGATCGCAAGTATCGCGACTACTACATGTTCACCCTGGATGTCCGGTTTCCGCGCAAGAAACGGGTGAATGCCGAGGTTGCAGAGGCCACGGAGAAACGCGCTGAGTCGCAACAGACACTCGACGCCCATCTGCAACAGCAGCTCGCAGAGGTCAAAGAAGGGTATGTAAAGGCAACGAGCGATGAAGAGCTGCTGAAGGAATATCGAGAGGGCCTCATTCCACAGTCCGACGCGGCTTTTCGCGCCACGCTGAGCGCCTATGGCTCCAATCGTGAGCAGTTCGTCCATGTCCTCTCGTATTTCACAGACCTTCTCAACTTAAAGCTCGAATACGCAGAGACGCTTGAAGATCACGAAGCTGCGTTGGCCCACCTTGAAACGCTGACAGGAGCGACACTGCGATGAACAAATATGTCCTGAGAACTTCACTCGTCTGGGTGGTTGTGCTGACAGCAGTCGCAGCGATTTGGGAATACGAACAGCGTTGGGCAAGACAGACACGAACGATGGATATGCCGATGTCCGATGGAGTGCAGCCGGTGGCGGCAGGTCCCTCACCGACCGCCAAAGAGCCAGCGCCATCGATGCCGGAACAAAAGATAGGGGCTCCGCTTGTTCCCGTTCAACTCACTCCCGGGCGGATGCAGAGCATCGGCGTGAAGACAGGGGCCGTGGAATACAAGCAACTAAGCGACGACATACGCGCAACCGGCACCGTGGACATCGATGAACGCCTTCTCTCCTACGTTCAGGTGCGCTTTCCCGGCTATATCCGCAAGGTCTTTGCCAACGCCACTTATCAGTACGTTCGCAGGGGAGAGCCGCTCTTCACCATCTACAGCCCTGACCTTGTAGCAACCCAGCAGGAGTACCTGCTGGCCCGGCAGAACCAGAAGGCGTTGAGCGCCAGCACTGTGGATGGAGTTGCATCTGGAGCAGAGTCGCTGTCGGCAGCAGCAGAACAGCGCTTAGAGCAGTGGGAGGTGCCGCTGAGTGAGATTGCAAAGCTCAAGGAGACGGGCAAGCCGATTACCGATCTCGCTATCAACTCGCCCGTAGCGGGGTACATCACCGAGAGAAATGCTCTGCCCAATATGTATGCCGAGCCCTCGACCAAACTCTATACCGTCGCCGATCTATCTCGTGTGTGGGTCTATGCCCAGATATTTCAGAACGACGTTGGCCGCGTAAAGCCCGGCGACGCAGCGCAGATTACCGTCAATTCCTATCCGGGCCGGATCTTCTCGGGTCAGATCGAAGAGATTCTGCCACAAGTGGATATGGCAACGCGCACCGCTCGCGTGCGACTAGCGATTGCGAATCCGGGACTCAAATTAAAGCCGGGCATGTTCGTGAATGTCGATCTGAAAACGAAGATGGGACGGCAGCTTGTCGTCCCGGCATCGGCCGTCTTTCAATCGGGCACTCGGCAGCTTGTATTCCTCGATCAAGGCAATGGCAGCTTAGAGCCGAAAGAGATTACTACGGGCCCGCGCGTCGGCGATGACTTCATCGTGCTCAAAGGGTTACGGCCGCGTCAGTCGATCGTCACTTCGGCGAACTTCCTGATCGATTCGGAAAGTCAGTTGCAATCGGCTGCAGGGTCGTTTGTTCCGCCCCCGCCAGGCGCAGGTGCCAATGCTCCTCCCGCGAATGCACCCGCTGTTGCACAAGCAAACATCGACTTTACGACCGATCCGAATCCGCCAAGGAAAGGCAGCAATAGTTTTCACGTGAAGCTCACTGGCGCTGGCGGAGCTGCCATTTCGGGGGCTGACGTCACCCTGACGCTTTACATGGGTGCAATGCCGGCGATGGGCATGGGGGCAATGAACACGACTGCGAGGCTCGCCGACAAAGGTAACGGTTTGTATGCAGGAAGTGGTTCGCTCGGTTCTGGCGGCACATGGCAGGTCACCATCACTGTCCAGAAGAACGGACAAATGATTGCTACAAAACAACTGCGCGTAAACGCAACAGGAGGCATGTGATGCTCTCCAAAATCATCGATGCTTGTGCGCGCAATCGCTTCATGGTCTTCACCGCTGTCTTGCTGCTGATACTCGCGGGCATCTGGTCGCTCCAGCATGTGCCTCTGGATGCTCTGCCGGACATTTCCGACGTGCAAGTGATCGTCCACACTGCTTGGGCCGGAGAGCCTCCCGATGTCATCGAAGACCAGGTGACCTACCCGATCGTGACAAGTCTGCTGGCTGCACCCCACGTCAAAGCTGTCCGCGCGCAGACCATGTTCGGCGATTCCTATGTCTATGTCGTCTTTCAAGACGGTACCGATCTCTACTGGGCGCGCTCGCGTGTCATTGAATATCTGCAGCAGATCAGCGGTCGCTTACCGGGGAACGTTCATCCCTCGATTGGTCCCGATGCAACCGGTGCAGGCTGGGTCTACGAATATGCCATCGTCGATAAGAGCGGCAAGCACAGCCTCGCCGACCTGCGCAGCCTGCAGGACTGGCATCTGCGATATGCGCTTGAAACCGTACCTGGCGTTGCTGAGGTCGCCAGCATCGGAGGCTTCGTCCGGCAGTACCAGATACAGCTTGATCCCAACAAGCTGCTGGCCTATGGCATTCCGCTTTCTGCGGTCATTGACAAGGTGAAGATGAGCACGAATGAAGTCGGTGGTCGTGTGCTCGATTTAAGCGGGGCGCAGTACATGATTCGTGGCCTCGGTTATCTGCGTTCATTGAATGATCTTGAGACGGTTGCGGTGGGCAGCAGGAACGGAACACCGGTGTTGTTGCGCGATTTGGGAGCGGTGAGCTTTGGCCCGGACATCCGCGAGGGGGTCGCAGAGTGGAATGGCGAAGGAGAAACCGTCGGCGGAATCATCGTGATGCGTCAGGGCATGAACGCGTTGAACGTTATCAACGGCGTCAAACAGAAGTTTCGTGAGATCGCACCGTCTCTGCCGCCCGGCGTGCAAATCATGACGGGATATGACCGTTCGGGTTTGATCGACGCATCAATCAAAACGCTACAGCGCGATCTTCTCGAAGAAGCGGTCATCGTCAGCCTCGTCGTCATCATCTTCTTATTTCACTTCCGCTCTGCGCTCATTGCAATCCTCGCCTTGCCCATCGCGGTGATTGTGTCTTTCATTCCCATGTATTGGTTGGGAGTGACCTCGAACATCATGTCGCTGGGCGGAATTGCATTGGCGATTGGAGTGCTCGTCGATGCCTCCATCGTGATGGTCGAAAATGGCTACCGGCATCTATCCGAACGGCGGGAAAGCGATGCCAACCCGCTTTCAGAACCCGAGAGGCGGACGATTCTTATCAATGCAGCGAAACAAGTTGGTCCGGCATTGTTCTTTTCATTGCTGATCATCGTTGTCTCGTTCCTGCCTGTCTTTCTGCTCGAAGCCCAAGAAGGCCGCATGTTCCGGCCGCTGGCGTGGACTAAGACGTTGGCGGTCGGTTCTTCCTCCATCCTCGCTATCACGCTCGTGCCGGTCCTGATGGTGATGCTGATTCGTGGCCGTCTGCGGCCCGAACGCGCAAATCCAATCTCGCGCATTACTCAAGCGATCTACCTGCCGATTCTTCGGTTCTGCCTTCGCCATCGCTGGCTCACCATTGCCGTCAACCTGATCTTCCTGGTAGTCACCTTTCCGCTCGCATCGCGTCTGGGCAGCCAGTTCATGCCGCCGCTCTTTGAGGGCTCTACCTTGTATATGCCGACTGCACTCCCTGGCATTTCGATTGAGCAAGCGAAGGTGCTCCTGCAGCAGCAGGATCGTATCCTTCGCAGCTTCCCAGAGGTGGCCAGCGTCTTCGGTGCAGTTGGCAGATCGGACAGCGCAACCGACAATGCCCCTCTCGATATGTATGACACGACGGTCATGCTCAAACCACTCGAGCACTGGCCCGCGGGGATGACCTACGAGAAGCTCATTCAGGAGATGGATGAGAAGCTCCAGTTTCCCGGCCTCTCAAATACCTGGACGATGCCGGTTGAGAATCGCCTGGACATGGAACTGACGGGCATCAAGACGCCACTGGGCATGAAGGTGCAGGGGCCGAACGTCGATGACATCCAGCAGCTTGCTTCGCAGATACAGAACGTGCTTTCCGGCCTGCCGCAGGTGCGATCAGTCTTTTCGGAGAAGGTCGCGCAGGGCTTTTACGTCAACGTCGATGTGAACCGAGAAGAGGCTGCCCGTTACGGTCTCACGATTGCGGATGTTCAGACAGCGGTTTCATCTGGCGTCGGCGGAGAGAATATTGCCGAGAACATCGAAGGACGCGAACGCTATCCCATCAACGTCCGCTATCAGCGAGATTTTCGCGACAACGTCGAGAAGATGCGCGGCGTTTTGATCGGAACTCCGTCTGGAGCACAGATCCCGTTGGGACAGGTAGCACGGATTTCCTTCGCGCATGGTCCAGCCATGATTCGAGATGAAGATGGTGCGCTTACTGGCTACATCTACATCGATCTCAAGAATACCGACTATGGTGGCTTCGTTCGACATGCCGACAAGGTCCTTCATGACAAGCTAGTCCTGCCAGCGAATTACTCCTTTCAGTGGTCGGGAGAATATGAGTTGGAATTGCGAGCCAAACAACGGCTGGAGCTGATTCTGCCGGTAGTCTTCTTCCTAATCTTCCTCTTGCTGTATCTGGTATTTCACTCGGTTGCCGAGGCGCTTGTCCTCCTCTTCCCGACCATCTACGCGATGAGTGGAGGATTGCTGCTGCAATGGCTGCTCAAATACAACTTCAGCGTTGCGGTGGCCGTCGGCTACATAGCGCTCTTCGGCATCGCTGTTGAGACAGGCGTCGTCATGGTGGTTTATCTGCACGAGGCGCTTGAGAACAAACTGCAAGGTGGCAAGCCGTTGACGAACGCCGACGTGGAACAGGCTGCCATCGAAGGTGCCGTCCAGCGTTTACGACCAAAGCTCATGACCGTCTGCGCTGTCCTGGCCAGCCTTGTTCCGATTCTCTGGGAGTCCGGCATCGGCTCCGATGTCATGAAGCCGATCGCTGCACCCATCGTGGGCGGCATGATTACTTCGACAATTCACGTTCTGATCTTGGTTCCCGTCTTGTTCGTCATGATGAAAGAACGGGCGCTAAAGAGAGGAACCCTTGCTCCTCGCAACACTGATTCCATCACAATCGACAACGGTTCACCCATTCAAGCTTCCGCTTAAGAAGATTTCACGATTCAGATCAAACTCTCACAAGGTTAGGGCATATTTACTCTGCTGCTTGGACCGTTTGTCGATCCCGCTTCTCGCCGTCTTTCGATTCGCCTTGCATCAGGTCGACGATCGTCTCGAACAAATGATTTCTGGTCCCTAGCCTCACTCCAGCCCGCGTAACGTAACGGACGACGATGTCGACGCCCGACCCCGCGGGTCGCAGGTTGACCGAGGGCATAGCACTGAACTGCGGGGATCCCTCTTCGTGTGTCACCCTCTTCCATTCCTCTTGCGCCATCTTCGCGTCGGCCTCTGTCGCCTTCACCGAGGCTTCGTAGATCTTTTCGATGAGCGGATGAATACTCGTGCCCTGGGGTATGTTGACCTTGATCTCATCCCACATCCACTGCCCCACGGTAGAGAAATTGAAGTACTTTCCCCGAATGGCATAACCATTCAGAAAGGAGACTCTTCTGCCTGTGGGATGACCGTGAGCCGTCCAGTTTCCTGTTTCCAGCAGCCAAGTGCGGAACAACCCGAGTTCCACTACTTCTCCGCCGACGCCATCGATCTCTACCCAATCGTGGACCCTGATTCCATTGGGTCCCATCAGCAC
>Ga0207647_10001638_pt1 | contig 17221 bp, 15 predicted proteins | sample KBSCornC2_FD_184295 | JGI IMG/M metagenome (GOLD analysis project Ga0207647, IMG submission 184295) | Corn rhizosphere microbial communities from Kellogg Biological Station, Michigan, USA - C2 (SPAdes) (version 2) | ecosystem: Host-associated > Plants > Roots > Rhizosphere ...
CTTCGTCGTCGCCGAGCTCCTTCTGGATCGCCTTCATCTGCTCGTTCAGGTAATACTCGCGCTGGGTCTTCTCCATCTGGCGCTTGACGCGCGAACGGATGCGCTTCTCGACCTGCAATACCGAGATCTCGCTTTCCATCAGGCCGAGCACCTTCTCCAGGCGCGCGGTAACCGACAGTGTTTCAAGAATGGCCTGACGATCGGCGATCTTCACCGCCAGATGCGAAGCCACGGTGTCGCTGAGCTTGGCGAAATCGGTGATGGCTTGCACGACGCCGACCACCTCTGCCGAAATCTTCTTGTTGAGCTTCACATAGCTTTCGAAATCCGACACCACGGAGCGCGCCAGGGCTTCAGCCTCGACGGAATTGGCGTCGGTGTCGGCAAGCGCAACCGCGGTCGCCTCGTAATATTCGGTTCGATCAGTGTAATGCTCGACGCGCGCGCGCTCCAGCCCCTCGACCAGCACCTTCACGGTGCCGTCGGGCAATTTCAAAAGCTGCAGAACGCTGGCCAGCGTGCCGGTCTCGTAGATTGAATCCGGGCTTGGATCATCGTCCGAGGCGTTCTTCTGGGTTGCCAGCATGATCAGAGCGTCATTCTTCATGACCTCTTCAAGCGCCCGGATCGATTTCTCGCGGCCGACGAACAGCGGCACTATCATGTGCGGGAATACGACGATGTCGCGCAGCGGCAACACCGGATAGGGATGACTTTCGCCGTGAGCGATAACTGGCCGGGGTTTGGGAGTCGTCATGGCCTCTTCCTTTTGTTGTGCCCCCTTGCTCGCAGCCCGCACAATCGCGCAACCGCCACAAGGTGCCGAAATACTCCGAAACCGAAGCCCGATCAGGACCACCGTCCGAAGCGTCCAGGCAACGAATCCGTTGTCGCGGATTTCGCTACCGACTGCATTAGGTGGCTATCCGCCCTGACAGTGTCAAGTGATTGAAAAAGCCCGGCCAAATCGGCCCAATCGCCTGCAGACCCGCACGGCGCCATAGCCACGAAAGCCGCCGGAAACCCGGCGGCGACCTACCCCGTGAAATCTCTGGAAGCGGCTTCCGCGCTTCCGGATCGTGGGGCATCCAGCGCCGTTAGGCGCTGGCGCTATTCTCGACAGCGCGATCGGCGCGATCGGTGTAGATGTAGAGCGGCCGCGCCGTTCCCTCCACCACCTCCCGGGAGATCACCACTTCCTCCACGCCTTCAAGTCCCGGCAGGTCGAACATCGTCTCCAGCAGGATGCTCTCGAGAATCGAGCGCAGCCCCCGCGCGCCGGTCTTGCGTTCGATGGCCTTGCGGGCGATCGCGCCAAGCGCCTCGTCGGCGAAGGTCAGTTCGATGTTCTCCATCTCGAACAAGCGCTGATACTGCTTAACCAGCGCGTTCTTCGGATCGGTCAGGATCTTCTTCAGCGAAGTTTCGTCGAGGTCCTCGAGTGTGGCAACCACCGGCAGACGGCCGACGAATTCCGGGATCAGTCCGTATTTCAGTAGATCTTCCGGTTCAACATGCCGGAAAATCTCACCTGTACGACGGTCTTCCGGCGCCAGCACCTGAGCGGCAAACCCGATCGAGGTCGAACGGCCGCGCGCCGAGATGATCTTTTCCAGGCCGGAGAACGCGCCGCCGCAGATGAACAGGATGTTGGTGGTATCCACCTGCAGGAACTCCTGCTGCGGATGCTTGCGGCCGCCCTGCGGCGGGACCGAGGCCACCGTTCCTTCCATGATCTTCAACAGCGCCTGCTGTACGCCCTCGCCCGACACGTCGCGTGTGATCGAGGGGTTGTCGGACTTTCGGCTGATCTTGTCGATCTCGTCGATATAGACAATGCCGCGCTGGGCGCGTTCGACATTGTAATCGGCGGCCTGCAACAGCTTCAGGATAATGTTCTCGACGTCTTCACCGACGTAGCCGGCTTCAGTGAGCGTCGTGGCGTCCGCCATCGTGAACGGCACATCCAGAATCCGCGCGAGCGTCTGCGCGAGCAGCGTCTTGCCCGATCCGGTCGGACCGATCAGCAGGATGTTCGACTTGGCGAGCTCGACATCGGTGTGCTTGGTCTGGTGGTTGAGCCGCTTGTAGTGATTGTGGACGGCGACCGACAGCACCTTCTTGGCGTGGCTCTGACCGATGACGTAGTCATCCAGTACCTTGCAGATTTCCTTCGGCGTCGGAATGCCGTCGCGCGACTTTACGAGCGAGGACTTGTTCTCCTCGCGGATGATGTCCATGCAGAGTTCGACGCATTCATCGCAGATGAAGACCGTCGGTCCGGCGATCAGCTTGCGAACCTCGTGCTGGCTCTTGCCGCAGAACGAGCAATAAAGCGTGTTCTTGGAGTCGCTCGCACCGACCTTACTCATTCTTATCTCCGTCCGCCGTTCGATCTCGTCCGTTCAATCGCCTCGTTCCGGGACATGCATAAACCAGAACGTAGATAGAGCAAATTCCGTACCAATAAAGACCTGCTCCCTTGCCGCCTGCTGAGGTACACCGCTCGCCGAATCTGGCGAACGGCCACCCGATCCGCCTAGCCAACCATGCTGACACCCGACTATCAAGAATTCGCTAATCAAGCGAGCATGGAAAGCCGTGACAATCCCGTGATTCCACTGTCCTGACGCTCTTTTCGCGGCCAGTTTGGGGCTGCTGACGCTGGGAGCATGTGGACGAAAGGGGAACTTTCGCCCAAACATGCCAACCACCATCCGGTGAATCGCGCTCGCCCCTCCAGCGTGCGCCTCAGGTTTTGGCGGGCGTGGGCTCCTCGGCGCGCTTTTCGATCACCTTGTCGACGAGGCCGAAATCACGGGCCGCGTCCGCCGTGAGAAACTTGTCGCGCTCCAGCGCGTCCTCAATCGCCTTGTAGGTCTGCCCGGTGTGGCGGACATAGATCTCGTTCAGCCGCTTCTTGAGGTTCAGGATTTCCTGCGCGTGCAGCATGATGTCGGTGGCCTGCCCCTGAAACCCGCCGGAAGGCTGGTGGACCATGATGCGCGAGTTAGGCAGCGAGAACCGCATGTCCTTCTCGCCGGCGGCGAGCAGCAGCGATCCCATCGAGGCCGCCTGTCCGGTGCAGAGCGTTGAGACCGGCGGACGGATGAACTGCATGGTGTCGTAAATCGCAAGTCCCGATGTCACCACGCCCCCTGGCGAATTGATGTACATCGAGATTTCCTTTTTCGGATTCTCTGCTTCCAGAAACAACAGTTGCGCGACGACCAAGGTGGACATGCCGTCCTCGACCGGGCCGGTCACGAAGATGATCCGCTCCTTTAGAAGTCGCGAAAAGATGTCATAGGCTCGCTCGCCACGGTTGGTCTGCTCGACCACCATCGGCACGAGGTTCATGTAGGTTTCCACCGGATCGCGCATAAATCACCCAAAAATTGGCGGAAACGAACATCCACTGCGCGCCAGAACCATCAAGTCAGAACGGTCGGGAAACAGCCAGTGCGGACGAACGTCCCGTGATGCAGGACTGAAGAACAACAGATTAGATATGGCCCGATCCGCCCTTGGCAAGACCAGTCTGAGTCGGCTGTCACCGGTCAGAAGCCTGCCTCGTCATCGCCGCAGGTATCGCGGCTGATCGCGCAAGGAATTTCTGGCCGGAACGACACCGGATCAGCTGCCGGCGTCCTTCATTCCCGCTTGCCCGGATGTTATGGGCCGGCGTCAGATTTCGGGACGTCGGGCGGAATTCAAACCGATTCGCGAACGCCGCACTAGCAAGCGAAAGGGTCCGCCTAGCCGGTTTCGCCGGACAACCTTAACGGTTCACCATTTCAATCCCAGGCGGGGGATCAGGCAGGAGCCTTCTCGTCCTCATCCTTGAAAAGTTCCTCGCGGGTCGTCTTCTTTTCGGTGACCTTGGCGAGTTCGAGAATGAAGTCGACCACCTTGTCTTCATAGATCGGCGCACGAAGCTGGGCCAGCGCATTGGGATTGTTTCGATAGTAGTCCCAGACCTCTTTCTCCCGGCCAGGCATCTGCCGGGCGCGTTCGATCACGGCGCGGCTGACCTCGTCGTCAGTGACCGTGATCTTGTTCTTTTCGCCGATTTCGGAAATCACAAGGCCGAGGCGCACTCTGCGATCCGCAATCTTGCGGTACTCTTCCTTGGCGGCTTCCTCGGTGGTGTTCTCGTCGGCGAAGGTCTTGCCCGCCGATTCCATCTCCGCCTTGATGGAATTCCACATCAGGTTGAATTCCTCATCAATCAGCGAGGGCGGCGCGTCGAAACGATGGGTCTCGTCGAGGCGGTCGAGCAGCGCGCGCTTGACCTTTTGCCGGGTAGCCGAGGCGAATTCGGACTGTAGCCTCTCGCGCAGGGCCTCCTTGAGCTTGTCCAGCGATTCTAGACCGAGCGTCTTGGCGAATTCATCATCGACCACGGTCTCTTGCGGAGCCTCGACCAGGGTTGCGGTCGTTTCGAATTCAGCCGGCTGGCCAGCAAGCGTCTGGTTGCCATAGTTCTTCGGGAAGGACAGTTTCAGCGTCCGGGTCTCTCCAACCGACATTCCGATCAGCTGCTCCTCGAATCCGGGAATGAAGCTGTTGGAGCCGATCACCACGGGGATGTTTTCGCTGGTGCCGCCCTCAAACGGAGTGCCATTGATCGTTCCCTTGAATGAGATGGTCACCCGGTCGCCGTTCTCAGCCTTGGCGCCCTCGCCCTTGGCGGCGTAGGGCCGGTTCTGATCGGCGATCCGCTGAACGCCTTCGTCGATTTCCTTTTCGGTCACGTCCACGACCGGCTTCTCGACAGTGAAGCTCTTGAAATCGGCAAGCTCGATCGGCGGAACGACCTCGATCGCGACGGTGTAAGTCAGGTCGGACTTACCGGCCAGGATGTCTTCGACCGCTTTTTCTTCTGTGGGCATGGTGACCTTGGGCTCGGTCGCCAGGCGGAACCCGCGTTCGGTGAAGATCTGCGTGTTGGTATCGCGGATGGTCTGCTCCAGGGTCTCAGCCATCACCGAGCGGCCATAGATTTTCTTGAGATGGCTGACCGGCACCTTGCCCGGCCGGAAGCCATTGAGCCGCACCTTGTCCTTGAGTTCGACCAGCTTGGCATCGGCCTTGGCATCAAGGTCAGATGCCGGAACGCTGATTTGAAACTCGTGCTTCAATCCCTCGGCGAGGGTTTCGGTGACCTGCATGGCGTCCATCTTCTTCCGCTGGTCCGGCGCAAGCGCCGAGACATGGTGTCAATCGGGCGGCGCGCCCGCGAAGGGCTTGCGCCAGTGTATTCGACCAACCGTTTCGCCGGGATCACTCCCGCAAACAGTCCGTCGTTTGTCGTCCTGCAAACGCCGAAAGCGCTTGGTGCGGGCGGAGGGACTCGAACCCCCACGACTTGCGTCACTGGAACCTAAATCCAGCGCGTCTACCAGTTCCGCCACGCCCGCCAGTGCAATGAGTTTGAACCGGAGCACCAGTAGCATCACAATTTGGCCGCGATGCCGCGGGCGGCGGCTTATAACACGGGCTCCAAGCTTCGCAGCAAAAAAATGAAAACCGAAGGGCGCGCTGGACAGGCCGGCGCAAAGCCTCATGATCGTCGCCACGATGGCCCGATCAACCCCCTCCTGGAATCGCCGTAGAATCCTCGGCGGTCTTGGCGCAGCAGCGCTTTTTCATGGTCGCCCTGGGCTCGCCCAATCGCCGGTGAACCAACCCCTGCGCCTCGAGGCCACCACAAGGCGGCTCGCCTTGCGAAGAGGCGCGGCGCCGACCGAGATCTGGTCAATCGAAAGAGCCGGCGCCGACCCCGCGAGCACCCTGCGCGTGCCGGTTAACACACCTGTCGTGGTCAACGCAGGCAATGCGCTATCAAACGCAATTGCTCTCCATTGGACAGGCGTGAGCGAGAAAGCTGTCGAGCCCCTGTTGGGCCGCCCACTCCTCGCGCCACATACCTCAGAAACATTCGAAATTATATATCGTTATCCAGGTATATTTACCTGCGATATGAGGTTAATGGCCGGAGCCTCCAACCCTCCATCGGGGCTGTTGCCGGTGATCGTCGAAGATCCCGCTGAAAAAGCGTGGGCTGCCGATCTCGACGAGGTTTTCCTGGTGGAAGACTGGCGGCTTCGGCCTGACGGCTCCGGCCTTTCACCTCCGACGGATTTGTCTGCCAACGAGCCGATTTTCACCGTGAACCGTCAGCTTACCCCTGACCTCCTTGGGCGCCAGTTTGACCGGTTGAGACTTAGATTTATAAACGGATGCCAGCGCTCTGTTATAGCGATAAAAATCGAGAATATTGACTTGCGGGTCATGGCGTTGGACGGACTGCCGGCCGAACCCTTCCCGGCCCGCAACGGCGCGCTCCTGCTTGCTCCGGGAAGCCGCGCCGATACCCTGGTCGATATGACAGCCGGCGCCGGGTCGAGTGCGACGATCCTACTGCACGACGGCAAGGAGGCTCGCCCGATCGCACGCCTCGTCACGTCCGGTGACCGACCGGTCCGAAGCGCGCCCTTACCGCCGCCTGCTTTAAGTGCTGCCCGCAGCCCTGCTGCGCCGGACCTGAAAATCGCCCGGCGTTTCGAAGTGCCGCCGTTGAATTCTTCGGAAAGCTGGATGACGCCAACCGGTTTTGCACCCGCAAAACCAGCGTTTCGCGCCCGAGCGGGCGACACCGTGGTGCTGGCGCTTGCCAACAAGGGTGGTCAGCCCGTCACCTTCCATCTTCATGGACAGCATTTCCGGTTGCTAGATCGACTGGACGATGGCTGGAAGCCGTTTTGGCTGGAGCGGCTTGCGATGGCGCCGGGCGAGGCCCAGCGCATCGCCTTTGTCGCCGAACACAGCGGACGCTGGCTGATCGAAGCGATGGAGGCGGACTGGCGGTCGCCCCGCCTCCTGAGCTGGTATGAGGTCGGCTGACCCCGACCACCCCACACCATCAATAGTCAATGCCGAACTCGTCATAGAGTCGCCGAAAGACGGCCGGGAGCACTTCTGGCAGATCCTCCGCGATGAGACCGGGACCCGCTTCCCGCGCCGCCTCGCCATGCATCCAAACGCCGATCGAAGCGGCCTCGAAGGCAGCCACTCCCTGCGATAGCAAGCCGCCGATAATCCCGGCCAGCACATCACCCGAGCCGGCGGTAGCCAGCCAGGGCGGTGCGTTGGCTGCGATCGTTGCACGGCCGTCGGGTGCGGCGACCACCGTATCGGGACCTTTCAGGAGCACGATGGCCTGGGAGCGCTGGGCCGCATCACGCACCCGCTCAAGCTTGGAGCGGTAGGGATGCTTATTACTGATGTCGCTGAAGATGCGGGGAAACTCGCCCTCGTGTGGGGTCAGAACCACATTGGGCCCGGCTAACCCGTGAAGAGCGTCGAAAAGCCGTTGCGGCGCCTCGGCAAAACTCGTCAGGGCATCGGCATCTAGCACCACGCCCCGTTGGTCCGACAAGGCGGCCAGCACCAGTTCGCAGGTTCGCGATCCAACCCCGGCGCCGGGGCCGATGACACAGCCGTTCAAACGGGGATCACCGAGGAGCGAAGCGAATTCAGCCGGGGTGTCGACAACCCGCACCATCACCGCCTCGAGGGCTGCCGCAATGACGCCAAGCGCATCTTTCGGCGAGGCCACGGTCACGAGCCCGGCGCCGGATCGCAGCGCGCTTCGAGCCGACAACCGGGCAGCGCCCGTGGCTGCGATATCGCCGGACACGACGACCGTGTGGCCCCGGCTGAATTTATGGCCATCAATGCGGGGAACAGGAAAAGCCTTTTCCCAGAGCGACGGAATGTTCTCGAACGTCTGCGGGCGGATTTCGTCCAACACCTCTGGCCCAATACCGATGTCAGCGAGCCGAACGCGGCCGCAATGGATCCGTCCGGGCAAGAGCAGGTGAGCCGGCTTGCGGCGAAAGAACGTGACCGTCTCCGTGGCCTTGACGGCCGCCCCCATCACCGCGCCCGTAGTCCCGTTTATGCCGCTCGGCAGATCGACGCTCAGAACCGGCGCTCCGCAGCTATTGATGGCCTCGATCATCTCCTTCGCCTCGCCGCTGACCATGCGGTCGAGCCCGGCGCCAAACAGCGCATCCACGATCAGAACCGGCCGTCCCAGTGCCGGCGGGTTAAATGGCAGCAGCGGATATTTCCAGCCGCGCGCCGCAGAGGCCGCATCACCGGTCAGATGATCCTTCTCTCCGAGCAGGATCACATGAACTTCCCGACCGCGCGCGGCCAGTTCGGCGGCCGCGACAAAGCCATCCCCACCATTATTCCCTGGTCCGGCCACGACGACGATCGTACCGTCTTCGACGAGATCCATGGCGGCTTCAGCAACGGCCTGGCCGGCACTCAGCATCAGTGCGAAGCCAGGAGTTCCCGCGGCGATCGCGAGTTTGTCGGCGCGGCCCATTTCCGCTGTTGTCAACACTTCCATGCCGAATTCCCGATCTTGCCGCTTCTTACAGAGGCAGTTATTCAATTCACCGAGGGCGAGATTGCCTATTTATTACTCATTATGACCAAGACGTGCGCACACGACTGCTTTTCCGATGGCGGGAATTTCACATTCACGACCTTAAAAGGCTGATAAACCTCCACAATTAGTCGGCTTTACAACTTGGCATAGACCCTGCTTTTGAGGAAGCGTTCATGAGCCGACCATCCCCTCGTCGAGGCGATCCGCAGGGATCGAAAAGCGTCGCAAAGGGAGCGACATATCCACGGGTTTTCGATTGGAGGACCACCAGATGCCCACAATCGCGGCGCCTACCTGGTAACGGCCTCTTTCCTCGACGCAGTTCAATCCGTTGGGCGGTGGCGCAAAGCCGCCGCGCTCTTGGGACAAAGCTCATGACCAAGATCGGCAAGAGGTCGATCAGCTAGCTCTTTCTGCGCGGTCGCGCAGGTTGAAACGATGACATTAGACTGTTGAAATGCCGGGAGGCCCACGTGAAGAAAATTGAAGCGATCATCAAGCCATTCAAGCTCGACGAGGTGAAAGAGGCGCTTCAGGAAGTCGGTCTTCAGGGGATCACGGTGACAGAGGCGAAGGGATTTGGTCGGCAGAAGGGACATGCCGAACTCTACCGCGGCGCGGAATACATCGTAGATTTCCTCCCCAAGGTAAAAATCGAAATCGTGATCGGGGACGACCTGGTCGAGAAGGCCATTGACGCGATCCGCCGCGCCGCGCAAACCGGACGCATTGGCGACGGCAAGATCTTCGTGTCAAACATCGAGGAAGCGATCCGGATCAGGACCGGTGAATCCGGGCTGGACGCTATTTAAGCCCGATGCTATCCGGGTAAAGCGAACTCGACGCACAAAACAGAGCAAGGCCGCTGCGGCGGCCTTGTTTTGTGCGTCGGTCATTTTTGAGAAAGCCTTCTCCCCAACGAGCTTTCATCTGCAGTCGTTAAGCTCAGATATTACCCGCAGACAAAAGAGGGATTCATGAAGACGGCCAAGGACGTCCTGAAATCGATCAAGGACAACGACGTCAAATATGTCGATCTGCGTTTCACCGATCCGCGCGGCAAATGGCAGCACGTGACCTTTGACGTGACGATGATCGACGAAGACATTTTTACTGAAGGCACCATGTTCGACGGTTCGTCGATCGCGGGATGGAAGGCCATCAATGAATCCGACATGAACCTGATGCCGGACCCGCAGACCGCCACCATCGATCCGTTCTTCGCCGAAACCACCATGGTCATCACCTGCGACGTGCTGGAGCCGACCACCGGCGAGCCCTACAACCGCGATCCGCGCGGCATCGCCAAGAAAGCAGAGGCGATGGTGAAGTCGACGGGTGTTGGCGACACCGTATTTTTCGGACCCGAGGCTGAATTCTTCGTTTTTGACGACGTGCGATTCTCGGCCAATCCCTACAACACCGGGTTCCGGCTGGATTCATCGGAATTGCCGACCAATTCCGACACCGAATATGAAGGCGGCAATCTCGGACACCGCATCCGCACGAAAGGCGGATATTTCCCGGTTCCTCCGCAGGACTCGGTGCAGGACATGCGCTCCGAAATGCTCGGCGCAATGGCCAAGATGGGCGTCAAGGTCGAGAAGCATCACCACGAGGTGGCTTCCGCCCAGCATGAGCTAGGGATGAAATTCGATACCATGACGCTGATGGCCGACCAGATGCAGATCTATAAATACTGCATCCATCAGGTCGCGCATATCTACGGCAAGACGGCGACCTTCATGCCGAAGCCGGTCTATGGCGACAACGGTTCGGGCATGCATTGCCACCAATCGATCTGGAAGGATGGCAAGCCGATCTTCGCCGGCAACAAATATGCCGACCTCTCCGACACCTGCCTGTCCTACATCGCCGGGATCATCAAGCACGCCAAGGCAATCAACGCCTTCACCAATCCCTCCACCAATTCCTACAAGCGTCTGGTGCCGGGATATGAAGCCCCGGTGCTGCTCGCCTATTCGGCGCGCAACCGCTCGGCGTCCTGCCGCATCCCCTACACCGCTTCACCGAAAGCCAAGCGTGTCGAGGTTCGTTTCCCCGATCCCATGGCCAACCCCTATCTCGGCTTTGCCGCGATGCTGATGGCCGGCCTTGACGGTATCAAGAACAAGCTCGATCCGGGTCCGGCGATGGACAAGGACCTATACGATCTGCCGAAGGAAGAGCTGAAGCAGATTCCCACGGTTTGCGGCAGCTTGCGCGAGGCGCTGGAAAATCTCGATAAGGACCGCGCCTTCCTCAAGGCAGGCGGCGTGTTCGATGACGACTTCATCGACAGCTATATCGAGCTGAAGATGACCGAGGTCGAGCGGTTCGAGATGACGCCACACCCGATCGAATTCGAAATGTACTACTCGCTCTGATCTGGCAGCGAGGAACTGCACAAAAAGGCGCTCCTTTTGGAGCGCCTTTTCATTTGGACTGCCTACTCGCGGTGATCGCGTGGCCGGATTAAACTCGATTGGCCCGGCTTGCGATCTGCAATCGCCGGAAGCGAGCTATATCCGCGGCTGCCCGTAATCAATCCAGGACGCGGACCCATCACGGTTCATGGGCTTATGGCAACCTATTCATGATCGGTGAGTTCACCCTCGCCGATGGAAGACGTCCGCCTTCGCCAAAGGCAGGCAGCGTAAGGCCGCCTGATCAAATCGTTTCCTTAGGATTGAAAAAGAGCGCTAGAATGTCAATCGTTCGATCAAATAGGAGGCCAGCCATGCCGGCCAGGACAACCGAAACGAACAATCACGTTTATAAGATGCTCGAGCTTGTTGGTTCCTCTGAAGAGGGCATCGAGGCTGCTATACAAAATGCCTTAACGCGCGCTTCAAAGACCATTCGCGGAATGAAGTGGTTCGAAGTTTTGGAAACGCGAGGCCACATTGAAAACGGATCTATCCATCACTATCAGGTGACGCTGAAGGTTGGTTTTACCCTGGAAGGCGGATGATCTTCTTAGGTTCTGGAATTCTGTTTCAAACAATTCAATGAAAGCTTGGGAAGGGCCAGCACCGGTTCAGCCCCGAAGCCGATGGCTGCCGAGTGGCCAGAGGCGGTAGCCAAAGGGTGACGCGCTCCGACCTCGGGAATTATTGTGCCTCCGCTAATGTCAGCTATTGGCCCATCGCGACATATTGCACTGCTGCACGCCCTCGGCCGCCACCCGCACTAGCTGACGGCTTCCCGCCCATCAACTATCGGCGGGTGCGCTGACGCAGCGCGTCGCCGAAAGCCTTAAACAGCGCGTGATTGATGGGGTTTCGCTGCGGATCATACTCGGCATGCCATTGCACGCCGAGCGCAAATGCTGGCGCCTCCGCGATCCGGATCGCTTCGATCGTACCGTCCTCAGCCACACCTTCGATGATCACCCGCTCGCCCGGATCCAGGATCCCCTGCCCGTGTAGCGAATTGACGCGGATGGTGTCGCAGCCAAGGATGGTTGCGAAGGCGCCGCCTGGCGTCAGCTTCACCTCGTGGCGGTCGGCAAACACCACTTCAACATCGGGGTGGATATCACCGTTTTCGAGCCGGGGCATGCGATGGTTCATCCGCCCGGGAAGTTCGCGTATTTCCGGGTGCAGCGAGCCGCCAAAGGCGACGTTCATCTCCTGCAGGCCGCGGCAAATTCCAAACAGCGGAATGCCCCGGGCTACGCAGCCTTCCGTCACCGCCAGCGCGACATCATCGCGATCAAGATCATAGGGTTCGTGTCGTGGATCGGCGTCCGCTCGAAACCTCGCCGGGTGGACATTGGCCCGAGCCCCCGTCAGCACGATTCCGTCCACCACGTCCAAAAGCGCGCCAACATCGGTCACGGCCGGAGAGCCACCAAACATCAACGGCAGCGCGCCTGCGACTTCGCTGATGGCGAGCAGATTGCGCTCACCCACCATCTGCGTGGCAAATCGATTTTCGGCGCGGTAGCTATTGCCGATCACGCCGACGACCGGCTTCTTCATCGCCCGGTTTCCATCCTGAAACCGCAATCATGCCCGGCTGAGGCGGTCGGATCAATACACGACTTGGCAGACCGCCCGGCGCGACAGAGTTGCACGCCGTTTTCCGATCCCCCTGCTTGATTCCGCCGGGGTTTTCCGGAAAGAAAGAGTGCCGGTGTCCTATCGAATCCGAAAGTTCGCCGCGGCGGGCAGCAAGAGCCGATGAACTTCGGATTCGGGACGCTCGCGTTACCTCCCGCATTCAAAAGGTTTCCACGTGCCCGAGTCCCCTGACGATCGCCTGCAGGCCCGCGCCGACCTGGCCTGGGCCATCGCCGTCGGCGGCATCGCCTCGGTGATCTTCGCGGTGCTGGTGCTGTTCACCTGGTATTTCGCGGCGACCCTGTTTCTGATCTTCGGCGGGATATTGCTTGGCGTGGCTCTGAATGCATTGACCGGGATGCTCGGACAGGTCCTGCATTTTTCGCATGCGTTGCGGCTTACCATCGTCTGCCTGGTTCTCGCGGCGCTGATGTCCGGGGTGATCGTGCTCGGGGGAGCAACCATCGGCCGGCAAGCCAGCGCCTTGAGCGACACCATCAAATCGCAGTTGATTGGCGTGCGGACATTCCTTGAGAAGCATGGCATCGAGACCGGTTATCTTGATTTCGCGAGTCCCTCGCCGGCCCTGGCCTCATCGCAGACCGGAACAAATCAGTCCTCTGGCCGCAACAGCCTGCCAGACCCGGGCGCACTCGCATCGAGCGGTGGCGCCATCGTTACCCAGACCTTCAAACTGCTGCTAGGCACGGTGAGCGCCGTCGGCAACTTCTTCATTGTGCTGTTTCTGGGACTGACCTTTGCGGCTCAGCCGAGCGTGTATCGCAAAGGCCTCGTGTTTCTGGTGCCTCGGCGATATCATACACCCGCTGCCGAAATCGTGGATCGGATCGGCGACACGCTGGAACGCTGGCTGATCGCGCAACTCGCCACCATGACAGCCGTGTTTCTGGTGACCTGGATCGGACTTGCGATCATTGGGGTCGAAGGCTCTTTCATCCTCGGCATTCAAGCCGGACTATTGACCTTCATCCCGACGGTCGGCGCAATTCTTGGCGGCCTGATCGTGGTACTCGCCAGTCTCGCTTCCGGCTGGGTCGCCGCGGCAAGTGCGTTCGTGCTCTTTCTCGGCGTCCACGCGATGGAAAGCTACATCCTGACGCCGATCCTGCAGCGACAGGCGTTGGAAATTCCACCAGCGACCTTGTTTGCCTTCCAGATCCTGCTTGGCGTGGTGTTCGGAATTTGGGGACTGGCCATGGCGCTGCCGCTGCTGGCCGTCGTCAAGGTCGTCATCGACCATTTCAAGGCCGGCACGGACGACGCCGAGGTGCCGTCCATCGCGGCCTGAACCTATTTGGCCGAACTCAATACCGTTTCGGTATGTTCGACGTCCGGCGGCGAGGCAAAATAGCCGCCGACGAGTTCACGCCAGGCCGTAAAGTCATTCGAGCCGCGAAAATCGACGGTGTGGTTTTCCAGCGTCGCCCATCGGGCGATCAGCCGGTAGCGCTGCGGCTTTTCAATGGACCTGTGAAGCTCGATTCCCAGGCCACCCTTGGCACGCAGAAATAGCGGCTCAGCTTTGGCGACCGCAGCCTCGAATTCTTTCTCCGTGCCGGGCTTGATCTCAATCTGCGCAATTTCGGTAATCATCACTGGCGAGCGCCTTTCTGGCCTGAGAACTCCTTGAATGCACGCCAGTGTGGCGGATGCGCCTGATCACTTCAAGCTGGTCGGCCCGCCTCGTCGAGGCAGAATCCGAGGGCTGCATTCTCTCAATGAAACAGCAGGACGACGGCCGCAACCGCGATCGTACAGACTACGAACAGCACCACAGGCCAGCGGCGTCGTGGCGCTGCGTAGCGACCCTGCGCCCGCCGTTCGGAGATCAGCGCATGCTCATACTCGTCGGAAGTGGAGTACATGCAGGCAAAGCCGCCTCGGGCGGAAATGGCCGCAGCCTCCAGCGTCATGAGGGCGGTTTGGGCGCTTTGATTCCCGACGGTGCTCATGAGGCGATGATAGAAAGCGAATGGTAAATGAGGTCTTACCATGCGCGCGTATCACCACTCCGCCCGACGCTTTGGTAATGCGCCCCTTCTTAAATTCGAGGAATGGCAGCAGGCGATCTAACTCAGACCGCGACACTGACCTCCGCGGCGCGCTCCGCTGGACGCACCATTCCAGCCGTCTTGCGGCGCCACTTCTCCAGCGAGAGCGGCAATTCCTCAGCCGCCTCCACACGATTACGACCACCGCGCTTGGCCTGATACAACGCGGTATCGGCGGCTGCCAGCAACACTTCAAGTTCGGTGCCGGCCGGTCCGCCGGCCACGCCGATGCTGACGGTGGTGTCGACAGGGCCCTCCTCAATCACGATTCCCGACTGCTCGAAATTCCTGCGCACCCGTTCGGCGACCACCACGCCCTCATCCAGTGAGCAGGGCAACATCGCCGCAAACTCTTCGCCTCCGATCCGTCCCGACAGATCGGTGATACGGAGCGAGTTGAGAACGACGATTGAGAACAGTTTCAGGATTTCGTCGCCAGCTGGATGGCCGAATCGATCATTGATCGATTTGAAATGGTCGATGTCGAAAATCAGAGCGGTCACGGGCCGGCCGGCGCTAGCCTCGCGCTCGATCAACCGCGATGTTGCTTCGGAAAAGCCGCGCCGGTTGAGCATCCCGGTCAGCGGGTCGACCGAGGCAGCGTTCTTGTGCGCGCTGACGGTGCGCTCGGCCACCATCATGAAGATCATGAACACGGCGCCGATCGAATAGAGCACGAGCTGCATGGCAAAGATCGTGACCCAGATGTTGGCCGGCGCACTCTGGTCGGGCGCCAGCAGAAAATCGCCGAGCAGGATCGGCAGCATCAGCACAAGCCCGTGCAGCGCCGGCACCGCCACACTGGGCCAGCGGCGTCGCAACTGTCTGCGCCGCTCGGACCACAATTCGATTGCGGTCAGCACGGCGTAGCCGGCCACAATGGCCGCGCCAATCGTCATCCGCAGGGCGTTGGACGAAGGCGGTAATGACGTGACCGTGGCCATCCAGGCAATCGCGCCCAGCACCAGGCCGCCATAACTCGGACGGCGGGAATGGAACACACGCGCGGCGTTCCAGACCATGCCGCAGGCCAAGAACGCCATCGCGCTCAGCGCCAGTGACAGCACGTGGCCAAGTTCCGCCAATGTCCAGAGGCCAACGGAGATGGCGCCGAGCAGGTAAGCCGCGCCGAACCATGTCAGAGCGGCCAACCTCTGCTGGCGACCGTAGAGCAAGAGAATAGCTCCCAACATCATGGCCACGAGCGTGGCCAAAAAATACAGCGTGGGAGTGTCGATGGGCATGATTGCCTGTTCGGTATGCAGGAACCGGGCAAGGCTAGGTTCCATCCCTTGGCAAATGGTTGGCGCGCGTCCCGCAATTCAAGCGAAAACCGATTCAACTGATCGGCAAATGACCAAAGAAAAAGGCGCCCCGTGGGGCGCCTTTTGTCGAGATTGGGTCCGCCGCAGCGAACGAAAGACTGTAATCAGCGCTTGGAGAACTGGAACGACCTGCGCGCCTTGGCGCGACCGTACTTCTTGCGCTCGACCACGCGGGAGTCGCGGGTGAGAAAACCACCCTTCTTCAGAACCGCACGCAGCTCCGGCTCGAAATTGGTAAGAGCCTTCGAGATGCCATGACGAACCGCGCCGGCCTGGCCGGAGAGGCCGCCACCGGTCACGGTGCAGATCACATCATACTGGCCGGCGCGCGCTGCCGCGACGAGCGGCTGCTGGATCATCATGCGCAACACCGGACGGGCGAAATAAACCTCGACCTCGCGGGTATTGACCGTGACCTTGCCGGCACCCGGCTTGATCCAGACCCGGGCGACCGCGTCCTTGCGCTTGCCGGTGGCGTAAGCCCGACCGAACTTGTCGACCTTCTTGACGTATTTCGGAGCTTCCGGCGAGGCGGTCTTCAGTGACGACAATTGGTCGAGCGACTGCATGGTATCGGACATGGTTACGCGGCCCTCATATTCTTGCGATTCATCGATGCCACGTTCAGCACCTCGGGTTGCTGGGCTTCATGCGGATGCTCCGCGCCGGCATAAACGCGCAGATTGCCGAGCTGGACCCGTCCGAGCGGGCCGCGCGGGATCATCCGTTCGATGGCCTTTTCCAGCACGCGCTCGGGGAAACGGCCCTCGAGGATCGATTTGGCCGACCGCTCCTTGATGCCGCCGATAAAGCCGGTGTGGTTGTAATAAACCTTGTTGTCGCGCTTGCGCCCGGTCAGCACGACCTGAGCGGCGTTGATGACGATGACATGGTCACCGCAATCGACATGGGGCGTATAGGTCGGAAGGTGTTTGCCGCGGAGGCGCATGGCAACCAGCGAAGCGAGGCGGCCAACGACCAATCCCTTGGCGTCGATCATGACCCACTTCTTCGTCACCTCGGCTGGCTTGGCCGAAAACGTTTTCATGTGAGGAAACCTGTCAGAGGAAACACGCGGCGCGGAGGCGCCGAACTGGCGGTGTTCTAGATATCTCGCCGCCCAACGTCAATTGCCGAGCAAGATAATTAAATAAGCAAAATCATATAGTTAGAAATATGGTATTTTAATACCCTCAAAATCTCTATATTTTCGGAATGGAATAGGTCGCGGTCACGTGAGCGATTGGATCCGGATGACTACCGGATAACAGGTTCACCTCGCCGACC
>Ga0207647_10001640_pt1 | contig 17218 bp, 14 predicted proteins | sample KBSCornC2_FD_184295 | JGI IMG/M metagenome (GOLD analysis project Ga0207647, IMG submission 184295) | Corn rhizosphere microbial communities from Kellogg Biological Station, Michigan, USA - C2 (SPAdes) (version 2) | ecosystem: Host-associated > Plants > Roots > Rhizosphere ...
CAGTCTCTCGAAAACGAGCGGCCCGCGTTCCGCCTCCGAGCGCACGATGGAACAGCGCTCCTCGCCCGGGGCCAAGCCCGGTGGCACAATCGGTCGGGAAATCACGGTCATGGCCGATGTTCTCGCCGTGAATGCGAAAGCCAAAACCGTCACATTAAAGGGACCGCACAACACGGTGGATGTGATCGTGGAGGACCCCGAGCAGATGAAGAATATTCGCAAGGGAGATCAGGTTCAGGTCGTGTACACGGAGGCGGTCGCGATATCCGTCACGCCCGGCATGAGCAAATAACACATCAATGAACCGACTTCTTTTACGCGTCGGCAGACGCGGCCGCATGGATCTGTTCCGCCCGCCATTGTGACGGGCGTGCCCTGGATTGTTGCCAGCATCCACGAGGTGACCTGCCGGGAGGAGAACTTCAAGAGTCTGATCGCGCAAGCCGATGCGAACAACGGCGACCTGAAGATCGCCGGCCCGCGCGTGCTCGAGGCGCGCGCTCAACTGGGCCATCGTTCAACGAGCCGGACACAACGAGTCTGATCGATATTGTCATGCGCTAAAGGCTCGCGATGGTGGCATTGCGCACGTGTGGCGCCGGTTCACTTTCCGGATGTCAGATCTTCCTCCACAAAGCGAAGAATCGCCTCTGTCAGCGCCTCGCGGGGGTAAGCGTTCTGCGTGACGAACAGGGAGCCGATCATGGTGTGTGTTCGAGCAACAGGCACGGCCAATGCCCAGTGATCGGCATTAACATAGCCTAGGAGAGCGCTTCCGGGCACAACCTGATCATAGAAGATCACCTGGCTGTCGTTGCGGGCATCGACCCGCGAGAGTTTGTCGTAACTCGATTTTAGTATCGACGATATCCGTTCCGGCTGAGGGAACGTCACGAGCGAGTAGTAGCGTAGCTCGCTCGGGAGCGGATTCTGTGCCATCCACGCCTTGCGTGTTGCGGGGCGCAGGCTTTGCACGGCGCCGCCGTCTCCCGAGGCGCAGGTCGCGCCCGGAAAGTGCCGCAGCATGTCAGCCTGATATTGCTCGGCATCGTTGGCAAGCGGCGAGCCGCCAACTGCTCCCGCTGCGCTGACGACAGCCGCCACGCGGCTACGGATCTCCGGATACGCGACGACAGCCTCCAGGATGTCCGCGACACCCTTGGAGTAACCGACCAACACGAGCTGCGCCGTTCCAGCGGACAGTTGCATTGCCATAATGGCGTCGCGGATCTGATGTGCATTGTGGGCGGAACTCGACAGCCCGTCGACGTCGAGCATGACCCCGTCGTAGCCAGATTGTTGTAGCTGCTTGGTGACGGTTCCCGGCGAATTCAGCCACGGCTTGAAGCAGTCGTACCCGATGCCAGGGACCACTGCCGCGATGAGGTGGCGCCTCGATTGACCGAGATCGACGCTCGCGCCGGTGCCGGCAGGTTCAGTGCCGACGCGCGTCAGTGCGTCTTCGCAAGCACGGTAATCAGGAAGCGCCGGGCCGTGCGCTTCAAGCACCGCACAGTAGATTTCGCGAAACCGCGCCCGCTTGTCCTGCACGCCCGCTTCGGATGCGGGAACGAGCGCGAGCAGCGGCGTGTCCGTCGAGTAGGGAACGAGCGGCTTCGTTGCGCACGCTACGAGCGCAAGGCAGGTCGTAAGGAGCGCGAAACTGACACCACCATTCTTCCAGGCGCGCCGAACTGGATTCGGTCGCGTCGCAACGCCATTTGGCGCTCCCGTGATGGGGTTACTTGCCGGCATTGCCGTTCTCCTTGCGTGCGGCGGACTCACGCTGCTCCAGGTAAGGCACCCAGTCAAGGATTTGCACGTTCGTGAAACTGAGCGGGCGTGTCGCGAAGAACATCACGGCGCGCAGTCCATCAGTGTAATAAGGCGTTCCATTCAGCGTTGTCCGCGGGTGTACCTGCGATGATGGACCCACGCCGTGCACGAAGCCGAGTTTATCCAGACCGCCTGAATACATCATGTCCTGGATCAGAAAGTTCCGCGCCTCGTCGACATCCCCATGCAGCGCATCGCCTGCCGCGTGATGGTGGGCGAAGCGACCGCCGACCGGCCGACCGGCCTGCCCCAGATACACTGGGTCACCGTTGAAGCGAATGGGCGCGAGCCATGCACGCAATGAAGTGGAGGGCGCGCCCGCTTGCGCTTCCTTGCGCAGGACGACATCGGGTCTGCGTCCAAATACCCACTGCGCGAGGTCGTTTTCACGCATGTCGCGACGATAGCTACGCCGCACCATTGCGGCGCCAATGTCCCCAAGCGTACCGATGACAATCACGTTCAACGGATCGGCTTCCGTTGTCCCGTGCTCATCAGTGGCACAAAACGGCATCTTTTCGAGCGCTGCGCGCAACGACGCAAGGTCGTGGTAGTCCGTGAATACAGTCTCGGGATACTGGAACGGGGTCAGCGCGAAACGCGGGTCCGCGGCATCGCCCGGTACAGGCAGAAACAGAGAGAAGGGGATCAGCGTTTTGCTTCCGAACAGATCGAGATTGACGAGTTTGATCTGCCGGTCGGGATTGGTGAAAAGAAACCCCGCGTGCGTTTCCCCGGGGGGAATGGGATTCCTGAATCCAAGCTTGTTCAGGTGACTGTCGATGCTTGCATTCGTCGCGCCTCCGAGAAGCGTGTGCATGGACCACGCGACTTCGAGTGGCGAGAAGTAGTCCGGATCGGTGCCTGAATGCAGCAGCCATAACGCCTGCGAAGTCCGATTCTCGACTTCGATCCATAGCGGCTGGATGTTGGTCTTGTTGACGTCGGCGCCGAACATGCGCTTGCTGTCGTCCGACCCCAGCACGGCCACGCTTACCCGTGCGTCCTGCTTCGTCGCGCTTACCGCACGCTCACGAAGCGGCGCGTCGTCGATGCTGATTGGGGCTGTCCACGTCGCACAGCCCGCGAAAATAAGCGAGAGGACGACGCCGCCAGCAGCATTCTTCAATGCACGTTGCAGCGACGACGATTCGCTCATCGCTTTGCTCCTGAGGGCAGGGAGTTGAGCTTTGCCGCCGCCTCCCAAGGGAGAAATTCGATCCCTGAGAGCGAGGTGGGTTGCCGGTCGAATATGAGTACTTGCCGATAGCCGTCGGTGTAGTAGGGGTCAGTGGTGAGATTCTCGCTCGGTGCGCCTGGCGGGGCGGCGCCGACTCCCTTTACGAATCCGATCATCTGGAGGTTTTGGGAATAGGCCATGTCCTCGGTAAGTGATGTGCGCGCCTCATCTACGTCCGGGTCGATCTTGTGCGTCGTCAGCGTCGGTGAGTGAAACGTAAGACGCACGCCGATATCCCGGCTGATCTGGCCCACCCACACGGGCTTGCCCCGATAGCGCATCGGGCTGAGCCAGAGGCGTAAGTGATTGCGCTGGTGAATCGTGTCGCGCGCTTTCTGCAGAGCGAGGTCCTGCGCCCGGCCAAACAGATAAAGGTCGCTGACAGGTGCGTTGACGTAACGCTCGCCGGAAAGCGCGGAGGTAATCATCTTCATGATTGCGCCGGACCATTTTTGTTCGGTTGGACTCCAGCCTCGTCGGACCAGTGCGGGAAAAGCGTCGTCGAGGCCTCCCACTATGACGAGATTGAGTGGATCGCCGTTCTTCGAACCGTCCTCATTGGTCGCGCAACAGGGAAGCGCTTCGAGTGCGACGCGGAAAGCCTCGTCGTCCGTGTAGTCGACAATTCTTTCAGGCGGATAGACCTCACGCCGAAAGACTGCGCTGACATGGTAATCGGCGTAGAAGCCGGGCACCACCATGAGGAACGAGAATGTCTTTGCCTGCCCGCTCGCAACGAGGTCCAATTGGACGAGCTTCGCGCCCTCGCTGAGGTTGGTCAGCACATACCCCGATACGGTCTGTCCTGGCAGCACAGGGTTGCGGAAGGCGAGCCCACGGAAGCGCCTGTCGAGTTCGTCTTTCCCGCCGGGCGGATTGTTGCCGTCAAACGCCTCGGCCGCTTCGGAAGCCGGAAAGAAATTTGGGTCGAGGCCAGGCGACATCAGGAAATAGCTGACCGTTTCGTCGTCCTGTACCTCTATCCATACCGGCTGGATCCCCTTTTTCGCGAGCGGCACGCCGTAAACCGCCGCGCTTTCTTCAGCCGAAAGCACTGAAGCGGAAACCCGGAGCCCTCCTTCGGTGCGAGTCGCGGCGCGGCTCTTATAGGTTAGTCCGCCGGCATCGGGCAGCGTAATGACACAACTGCACAACACGACGGCGATGACAACCGCAGCCAGCAGTCGATTCACGATGCGGTCCATTGCGTCACCCCTTTGCCGCGAGCCCGGGCGGCGCTCCTGTCAGTGGGTCAAGTTGATATGCCGTTCCAGTACTGTCTGATTACGCGGGTTGAGGCCGGCTTGCTACCGCAAACGAATCCACCGGTCATGGGGAGTTCCGGTGGCTGGGCGAGGTGACGGATACGTGAACGTTTCCGAAACAATAAGACACCTGAACTTCGGGCCGGTCAATGAGACCTTGGTCCAACAGGTCAGGCATGCCGAATTTCCAGGATGGCGCCTGGATGGATTTGGGGATGGCGAAGGCTGACGGCGTCCGGACGCGAGCAGGGAAGCTACGCTGATCGCGGCACCGCATCAGGGCCTCGGTCGACCCCAAAAAATTCGCTTGACGCGATTTAAACGCTTTTCCTGAAGCCGCCAATAACAGCTATGGGCAACAATTCGCCAGCGACTGAATGTATGGATGGCCGTTGAACGCCTTAAAGCAGCCGTAGAGGTGACGCCAGGGTCAAGGTCCGGAGAGGGTCGACATCTGCCGAATCGCGAAGGATGACCGACGTGCTACATCGTCCGTCCAGCATCGGACCGCGTTCGGCCATGAAGCGACCGTCACGATATCACCTCGACTGGCCGAAGTTTGGTGCGCTCCGGTCGTTCTCGGATCGCACCCGAATAGCTGCGCGAGGTCACGTTCGCTGACGGTCACGGTTGCCGTCCGTGACACCTATCGCCTCTACTGGCCGAGTATGGCGAATGCCTCGCGCATAGGTGCGAGCGAGACCCTGATTACCCCTTCGAAAGGTCTGTTCATCTCGAGAATCAGAAATATTGCGACCGAAGTGGACAGCGCACCCAGAAGCAACCCAAAAATGACTGTCGCGTTGGCGGGAGCGAACACGCCAAACGAACAAAAGATAATGGAGAGCCACAACACCAGGCATATCAGCAATGGTGCGGGAGTCGAGCCCACAGCTTGCAGCATCGTAAGTTGGCGCGCAGCCAGCACCTCTTCCGCAATCTGGATGGCGTGTGCCTGCAGTTGACGTTGCGGGTCGCTGCGCGGCGACAGTTCCTCCAGCTTGTGTTGAAAACCTTCCGCCCGTCTAATTGCCTCGACTCCACCAAGTTTTGCGATCTGCGCAGGTTCACCAGAAGCTAGTATCTGGATCGACATGCCGACCCTCTGCCTAAGCAGATCACGAACCTCCTTCGTTTCCGGGCCATACTTGGCCAGATCGCGATCGAAGACGATGATATTGGCGGCATTACGCACAACCTCGCCGTTCACGGTGTCGAACGAACTCTTCGCCGACGAAATTAGCAGGCCAAGCACTATCGCGGCCATCGTGGCTATCAGACCGACTGCCAGCTTTAAGACACCGGTTGATTCATCGCTAAGATGGTGCACTGGCAAGATAGTGCGCACATACAGGCCAAGCAACGCGCTGCCGAATACACAGGCAAACACGATCAAAGCGATCCCGACGTGGTTCACTCTTTTACCCTCGTTCTCCGCTCGCAAGGATAAGTCCGGCATGCGTCGCGGCTTGAATTTCTCCTGCCATTGCCCTCGTGCCAGTGTTCTGTCGCCAGGCCGGACGGCTCGCCAGCCTGTCAAACGGGCCGACCAGGCATCGTCGCTTTCGGAAGTGATGACGCGGCTTCTGATTTGCGCGGGCGCGTCGTCTCGACGGCGCGATAACCCCCGCCCGTCCATAACCTATGGTACAGGCTGGTTTGGAATACCGACATTGGTCTTTGGTCTGATATGCGCACGGCGGCGCCTGGCGGATGTCACGCATGAATCGACGGTGCCGAATGGCCTTTCGAATGCCCCAGATAGGCCGAGCTTCGGACGTTCGCGGTCCGACTTGAAAGGCCGTAGTGGGTGTGCGCCGTGAAAAGGTGGCGCTTTCCAGCGGGTGCAAGCCCCGCCCGGCAAATGCTCCAGCCGGAAGCAACCGGAGCAGCTATGGAGGCAACGAAGTGGCTGAAGCCTTCGGTGATGCGTGTCACAAATTGGTGACAGCGCGAGTGTGCAGGCCGTAACGCGAGTGAACGCCGAGCAAACCTCGAAAAGGTCGATGCGCAGGCCGACCCGACAACCCTATCGGGGAAGGCTGATACGACTGGGCGAATGAGCAGGCTGGACGCCCAGTCGCTGCGCCGGGGTAGTGGCGACAGCATGTACACAAGGAAAGCGTACGCAACACGGGAAGTCCCTCGGCGTGGTCAGGGATGACCAACCGGACGCCCGCGAGGGACAGGCCGGGCGCCTTGGGATGACGGAGAGGCCCGTAGTACTGCTGAAGCCGGGTAATGCCGGTGGAGGGAAGGGGCCTCAGTTCAAGACCAACGCAACACGTAGTAAGGGACCTGGAGATTGGGCAACCTATCAACTCCGATCAGTGTTCAGAAGCTGCAGACGGCGTTACACGCGAAAGCGAAGGCAGAAGCCGGGTACCGCTTCTACGCTCTGTACGACAAGATCTACCGTGAGGATGTGCTGGCGCATGCGTACGCCCAGTGTCGCTCGAACAGGGGCGCGCCGGGTGTCGATCGGCAAGACTTCGCGGCGGTCGAAGCGTACGGGGTGCAGAGGTGGCTCGGCGAACTGGCGCTTGCGCTCAGGCAGGAGAGTTACCGCCCGGACCCTATCAGAAGAGTGTTCATCCCGAAGGCCAATGGCAAGCTGAGGCCACTGGGCATCTCGACCTTGCTTGATCGGGTGTGCATGACAGCAGCGATGCTGGTGCTCGAACCGATCTTCGAAGCGGACCTTCCATCAGAGCAGTACGCTTATCGCGCGGGGCGAAACGCCCAGCAAGCGGTGATCGAGGTGGAAGAGCGACTGCATCGAGGGCAAACGGACGTTGTTGATGCCGACCTTGCGGACTACTTCGGAAGTATTCCACACGCCGAACTGATGCTGTCGCTTGCGCGACGCATCGTTGATCGGCGCGTGCTGCATCTGATCCGGATGTGGCTGGAATGCCCCGTGGAAGAAACCGATACCCGAGGCCGGAAGAAACGTACGACGGAGGCCAAAGACAGCAGACGTGGCATTCCGCAAGGCTCACCCATCTCACCACTGCTGGCGAATATTTATATGCGCCGGTTTGTGCTGGCATGGAAGAAGCTCGGACTTCAGCGCAGTCTTGGCAGTCGCATTGTGACCTACGCGGACGATCTGGTGATCCTGTGCAAGAAAGGGAAGGCTGAGGAAGCCTTGTCACGAATGCGCGAGATCATGGACAAGCTGAAACTGACGGTCAACGAGGAGAAGACGCGAATCTGCAAGGTGCCGGAAGGCGAATTCGACTTCCTGGGTTATACGTTTGGGCGGCTGTACTCAGCGACGACTGGCAAGGCCCGTATGGGCATGCGTCCGTCGAAGAAGAGTATCCGGCGCATGGTCGAAAAGCTTCATGCGATGACCGCCCTCAAGACGGTGTGGCAAGAGACCACGGAGCTGGTGGGCAGGTTGAACCGTACGCTACGCGGCTGGGCGAACTACTTCAAGGTAGGCTCGGACAGACGCGCGTATCGCGCGCTCGATAGCTACACTGCTGCGCGGTTGCGCCGGTGGTTACGCAACAAGTACAAGGTTCGACGTCGCAGGGGCGGGACTTATCCATCCCAGCACCTTTACGGGCACTTCGGTCTCGTGCGTCTGACTGGTCCATGGTTGTGAACCTGCCGTGTGTGAAGGCGTGATGTCCTGTCCGAGAGCCGGATGCGGGAGATCTGCATGTCCGGTTCGATGAGCGGGGTGTGGAAACGGAGTTAGGGCGAGGTTACTCGGGCACCGCCAGACGAAAGGGGCGGCAACAGACAAACCGAACCTACTGCCACCGCGCCACATCTCGACTCTACCGCTTAATCCCTTTGCATGAGAGGCCGCGCCCGCGGCGATCGCCCCGCTCGGTCGTCGGACGCTGTCCGGCCACTTGCTGCCGTTCCCTCGTCGACGGACCGGTCACTCGACTGGCCAGTGTGCCCTACAGATCGGCCATACAACGACTCGCGTATTCTGGATGCCGTCATTCCGCCCCCGTCCTGGGGCCTCTTTAGTCGCTTTCCATCGTCTCGTCCTGTCCCCGCTGTTGTCCTGTTAGTCCGTCGCGTCGTCGCACTTCCAAGCCCAGCCTCGAACATGTTGCGTGCTGTCGACAGAAAAAATGCGATCATGAGTGGTGCGATGTGCTTAGACAGCGTGTCTCGCCGACGCCTATAGCCCAAAACCCCCAGCCCCCAATCTCCGGGGCCAGTCATATGGAACCTGTACCCGAGTACATTCCCAATCAGGCGAAGTTTTGGCGCGAGCCTGCGTTGGCGGGTATCGAGATGCTTCAGGCGACCTATCGTACGTATCGGTTTCCGCCGGCACTGTCACGTTGACGAGCGTAGCCTACGTGTCTGGATAAAAATAGTTATCCTTATCAGATAACTCGATTGGCTGAGGTTGAGACAGTCCAGTCTTGCCATGTGGCGAGGCGTTCTTTTAGTATTGCGCGATGACTTGGCGCGTTCTTCTGATGTCTGGGCAACGCGAAGTACTGCGGGATCGGGCCGAAGCATGAGAGAAACACCTGCGTGCGACGCGCGTCGCGAAAACCGCACATCTGGCGTTCACGCCTGCGGGTTGGCTGGTGGCCATTGGCTATTCTCGGCGCGATTGTTCACGCGAGCAGCCGCTTTGACAAAGACGTGCTCTACCTGAGCGGGTTCAGGATGTCAGCCTTTGCCGGCGGATAACTGCGCAGTTGATCGGTGACGATCTTGCGCGGCACCGGGTTTGATCGCAGCACCCGCCGGAAGAATCGCTTGGCCGCGGCCTTGTCGCGTCGCTTCTGCACCAGCACGCCGAGTTCAGCACCATGCTCATCGACCGCTCGGCACAACAGATACGGCTCACCGCGCAGCGTCATGAACATTACGTCCAGATGCCATGTGCTGGCCAGCTCGCGCCGCGCCTCTATCGCGCACTGAGCGAATTTGGTGCCGAACTTGTCGCACCAACAACGGATCGTTTCGTACGTGACCACGACACCACGCTCAAGCAACAACTCGTCGATGTCGCGCACGCTCAGGCTGAACCGGAAATACCAGCGAACCGCGCAGCTGATGACGACGGCGGGGAAGCGATGGCCGTGATAAAGGGAATTACTCTTCTTCATCACTTAATTCTAACGCCGCCTGTCCACCAACCTGACACTGCCCTCCTGATCGCTTGGTCGAGCCACCGCCCGACGAGCCCGCGAAACTACCGCTGTTGTAACGACGTGACCCTTTTTCGTCTGTGCGATATCGCACGCTAACTCCGAAATCCGAGGAACATGCGCCCTGCTATGTGTGATTTCGAACAGACAGCCAGTTGGAGTCGCCGTGCAGTCCGCGCCTGTAGCGCAGTTCGGGTGTAGGGGATAACAGTGCCGCCGAAATCTTTTGCCAATGGGAGCCGCCATGCCCTTCCACGCGCTTCCGCTGTGTGTCGATCTCGATGGCACGCTCGCCCGAACTGATCTCCCAGTCGAATCCCTCCTAGTCCTCGTCAAGCATAGTGCCTACCGGCATACATTCGGTGCCGAATGCGTTAGCCACTCAAGGAAACATCTCAGCCCTTCTCCGCCATTTGAGTAGCGGTCGGCTAATGCTCTGAGAGTGGATTTTCGTGTGCCACAGCGCTGCTAGAGCAACGGTGGCAATTCATGTTTGCCAAACTTGGCGCTTGTCATTTCACCCCCTCGCGCAATCGCCGTCGCCCGAATAAATTCCGGTAAAGCGACTTCGAATGGCGCCATCAGGGCCCTGAGCGGATGTGGGGACTCCGGTCGAGACCTCGGGGATTTCGTACGCGAATCGCCAGATGGCGATGATCGTTCCGGTTAACGAAGCGCAGTAACGACCCGCGACACTTGGCGTCGATTCACACCCCTCGAATCGCATTGGAAATCGAAAAAACGTTCTCGCCTGAATATACAAAGTCACGTTGCATGTCGACATGCCATTTTAAGAAGTTCCGACTGTTCGATTTCCGTGGAATCATCCAGTCGTGCAGTTCAATGATCACCAGCGGAAATCTGTTTATGTCCTCGGAGGGGCGCGAAAAGAGGTCCTCTTCTGCACCCTCGATGTCGATCTTCAGGATGAATGGCGTTCCGCTCGATTTCGCCATCACCTGTTCCAACGTCATTGCTTCGACGGGGTACGAGTGATCGGTGGGCTGCTCAGCCGTACGATATGCCCAGGCGCCCCCACCGGGATCGTCCAGATAAAGCGTACCACTGGTCGATGCAATCGCGGCATTCAGCGGGACTACAGATGCGAATGGAATCGAGTTGCTCTTGAGAAGTTCGAAGTTCGATACGTCCGGTTCGATAGCTAGAATCTTCGCCTTCGGATACGTGAGCGCAAACCAGACCGCGCTAGCCCCGATGTTGGCTCCTGCGTCGACGATGATCGGATCCGAACAGGCCTGATAAAAGTCGACTATCTCCTGCGCCCGGAGAAGATGGTCCGTAGCATAGTCGCGTCGAAAAAAAATCTGTCTGCACACCGCCCGGTCCGGTACTGACGGTCGGAATTCGAAGCGCTGCCCGCCGGGAAGCTTCAATCCGTGCAGACCGTAACGAGGGGTTCCCCAAGCATCGAGAGACCGATCTTTGGGCTGCAGCAATCGTACGAGCCCCGGCGGCAATATTTCCTTCAGGGTGGACTTCACAAGGTCGTGCATTTCGAATCTCCGCGTGGTTTTTGCCGAGGAGGCATGATTGCCTCGGACGTTCCACTAAAAAAATTCAGAAAACTGTCCGAAGGAGTGGGCTCACCTCTTAGGAGTTGCATTTGGTGTCCTGTCTGCATGATGCGGCGGCCGTGTCTGAACAAAAATAAGACGCCTTTCTAGGCTGCCTGTCTGCCGGGACTTCGACGGCTAGCTTGCGGCTATTATGCAATCGACGCAGTCTGCGTCTATCGCCGTCAATTCAATCAGTTCATAGTCCAAATGTTCAAGCGCGGCGCCTGTGCCGAAATATCAGTCTGGAAAATCGTTTCTGAAAGAACTGGATAACGCTGGTGAGAACTGCCGGGTGACCGATTACGTGTCTTAGCGGCTGTCACGAAACGCTTCTCACGGATCGCCTCAGTCACGTCGACCCAATGAAGCGACGCCTTCAGAGATCGATCCCGGCAGCACTTCTCGCGAAGCCCACGTTGTTCGCTTCCCGCTGGCCCCCGTTCTTTTTAAAGATCCCCTCGATTTTTCCGCCAAACGAATGGATGACATCCGCAGAGTGGCCTGTCGAGCCGTCATCCACAACGATGACCTCTGCTGACCCCACTTTTGCGCCAAGGCACTTTCAATGGCTTGTCGAAGAAAATGCCCATAGTTATAGTTGGCGATGACAATCGAGAAAAACAGATCCTTTTTAGCCATAGATACGCTCCGTCCAGCGTTCATCGACTGCCTCCGGCCTAGCTAATGAGTCAAGCGCCCTGGACGTGCCGGATGTGCTGCCGACCAGAAGTAACAAGTGGCTAATTATCTGCCCGCAATGCTGGTGCAGCTTAGGGCGCTGTGTCCTCTGCCGTTGTGAAGGCCTAATTGCCAGTATTTAAGTTCAACGGTTCAAAAGTACGAAATTGCGGCCTAAAATCGTGCGATAAAGGCACAAAACGTTGAGGCGTGAATCATTCAACAGAGGATAGGACTACTGTATATCGGAGAAATGTGAAATTGAACGCGCGAACCGGAACGCCTTGCGACTTGCTTCTTGCAAGCGGGACAACCATATTGCTAATCGTCTGGACGCAAGGTACCGACGCCAGACAGCCAATCGTCCGATCATACTTGACCGTCGTTTGCGCTTACACCCTCCGCGACCTTCTTCCTGAGGACGGTTTGGCAGCTCGCGTCTCAGCGTAGTCCGGCGACGACCATTGACAATGTGGCAGCTATCACGTCGAGGTAATCGATGAAGGTTGCTTTTTTACAAAGGAACGCGTCACGGGTTGGCCGGGCTTTTGAACCGCTTGATCCCGTGGCGGACACACAGTCCGTACTCGCATTGCGACCTTGTCGTTACTCCGATCCTCGACACGTATCTGTGTGCTTTCTCGTCTTTTGAGACGGCTGCGTGCGCTTCACTGCGATGAAGCTAGATCTATATTTAATGAGGGACGTTATCACATATATAGGGGTGGCAGATGCGTGAGTCAGTCTGTCCGATATGGTCGCCAGGCTTCCTCTATAACAATGCAGTTGCGGGAATTGGGTTCGATCGTAGTGATCTTGCTTTGGTAGAGTTTTCGTTGTTGTCCTGGTCGATAACTTTCTGTAGTACAGAGGTGCAAGATGGCGCAAACCATGACAATTCCGTTCGACAGTGGAAGTAGGTCACGGATACTACTCGACAATGGAAGAAAGTGTCGGCACGTTGCAGGCGGGCGGGCGTCAGCGAAGATGGCCGTTTTCTGCAATAAGAAAATAATGCCAGTAGAAGAAGCGGAGATAGCGCAGAGGTGAGCAGTGATGAGCAGTGATGAGCCTCTGTCGGCGCAAGTAGGGCTCGGTCGGCACAGCTGGGCGGCCTTGTTGACGGGGCTCAGTCTGCTGTCCCTGGCAATTACCGGTTTCACGATCGACAATAACAACATCTTCCATTTGCCGATCCTGGAGGGTTTGTGGCGCGAACCTCAATTCGCGCACGACGCCTTCATTCAGTCGCTACGTTATTATTCTTCCGGTTTCTGGCTGATGCAGGTGGGGATCGCTGACGACAGCAATGTGCTTAAATTCTTCCTGCCGTGGCTGTTTGTTTCTCGACTGCTCTTTTTCGCTGGCATTGGCTCCTGGATTGCGGTCCTAGGGCTGAAGGGGCGGACGCAGACGCTGATTTTCATGCTGCTGAGCGCGGTCATCGGCTTGCTGCGCGGCGTCTCTTTCGCCGGATATGGCGGAATCGCTGTTAGTTTTTTCAGCCACTCGGAACTGGGCAACGGCTTAGGCCTGATCGCGCTCTCGCTAGTGTGGCGCCGCCGCTATGGTTGGGCGCTGGCCTCAGCGGGGCTAGTGTTTTTCCTCAACCTCTTGATGGCCGTGTGGCTTGCGCCGCTGATGGTGACGATGGTCTCGCTGCAATGGCGAGAACACGGGCTGTCCCTCGGCCGCCTGGTGCGGCAAAGTTGGCCCGGCTTGCTAGCCTGTGTCGTGCTGGCCCTGCCGGTGTTGGCCGATCTCGCGCGGAACCCCGAATTGGGAAGAACGCCGGATTACGATTATCGGGTGTTTCTACTTGAGCACTGGCCCGATCACTTTTTGGCGATGCACTTGGCGGTCAGACAATATGTCGGCTTTGTGATCGTTATCGCCACGGCCATCGTCTCGGCATTGCAGTTGCCACGCGAGCAGGCGCGGATGATATGTACGCTGACGGGTGTGATGCTGGCAATCTGGGCAATCGGCGCGCTGCTGCCCCTAGTTACTACCTCGCCCACCCTGTTCAACCTTCACTTGCTGCGCTCGACGACGTATCTGCAAATGCTGGCCGGACTTGCGCTCGCCGCCCTCATCACGCGGTGGCTGACCTCAGGGAATGAGGCCGATCGCTTGTTATGGGCGCCTATCCTGGTGTTTTCGGTGGTGGTCACCGTCGGCGCCGCGGCGCTGTTTCCGGTGCTAGTGGTGCGGAAGGCCTGGCGTCCCGGCGCGCGGCTCGCCAGCCCGATCGTGGCCGCACTGCTTCTAACGCTGAGTAGCGCGGGAACCGTGGCCCGGATCGTTAAGCAATATCGCTGGGATTCATACGCCGCCGCACGACGCGCGGACTGGCAGGCCCTGGCTGGCTGGGCCAAAGGCAACACGCCTCCTGATACGGTCTTCCTTTTGCCGGTGACGCCGCTTTACGATCGCAGCCCCCTGCCGGCAGCACCTGCACGCATGGCGGATCTGCTGGTCGGCAGCGAGCTGTTTCCCACGATGTCTCACCGCCAGGTATGGGTAACCGGCAAATATGGCGCCGCAGCGCTATGGCTGCCCAGCTACTACCCTATCTGGCATGAGCGGATGGTGGGCAGCCTCCTTGCCGCAAGCCTGCCTGAACGCGTGGCCTACGCCCGCAGTAATGCCATCGGCATGGTGGTGGATGATTGTGGCGTCGCGGGCAGCTATGTGCCTGTCTACCGGTCGGGCAAACTCTGCGTCTTTGCGTCGGATGGTCCGCAACAGTGAATGAGCGATGGCAGACGGAGATGCCAGACATAGATAGCGGCAGTGACCGCCGCTTTATCCGACGTTTCTTGGCCCGCGCGCGCCTTCGGTTGAGGATCAAGGCCAAGAATAGGAGCGACAGGCCGGAGACGATGTTCTCGCTGGCGTGCCTTGTCGTTGGTGCGCGCGCCAACAAAGAGCCCGCACGCCGACATCTCGGTCTTGCCTCGGCTTGCTGCGGGTACGTCGTGGACAAATGAAGGTACAAGTTCATCCGGTGTTCGCTCGCGCCACCCTTCGGCGATGTACAGCTAAACGTTGGACGATGAGTCTTTCAGGGTCCGGTGAGCGTTCGTAGTCGGGACGGTGAACGGCCGGTTAGCGACCAGGTCGGGCCATTTGGGAAGGATGACTGAAAGGCTGCCATAGGGTCGGGTCGCGTCAGCCCCGTCCTTCAACTCATCGCCGAAAAGCGGTCGGTGGAATTTGGCTTCCCGAAAGCGATCTGCCGTCAGCGCGTACTCCCGACCCACTCCGGTCAGCCGACCTTCCCTAAACCGGTCAGCCAGTCAAAGCCACGCTTTGCAAACCGAGTACCACTAAGCGGACATTGGCGAGTTCACCCTATCGGCCACAAAGGGACGTTCGACACCGCAACGAAGATCGTCCACAATCCGTGGGCTACGGCGATTTGGTGCTAGCGAAGCCGTGGCGTGTGCTCACGCCAATCAAGGGTTGGACGGGCGCCCTCACGTGGCTCATCCACGGGTGTGTTTTTCGCTTTCGTGAAGCCGTCTATCACGCGGTACACGCGCCGGCGAGTTGATCTGCCGAACCAGCAGTTGGAGGAAGTATGACCACTGCATTCTTATGGGGAATGCTTGCAGCCTCTTCATTGTTCCTAGGCGCATTGCTTACGTTCTGGTTCAGGATCAGCAGCAAGATGCTGGGCTTGATCATGGCGTTCGGTTCCGGAGTGTTGATATCCGCTGTGGCTTTCGAACTTGCCCATGAGTCCGTGGAACTGTCCCACGGAAGCGGCATGGCGGCCCTGGGACTATTCGGGGGGGCAATCGTTTTCTTTGCCGCAGATTTGATCATCAGTCACATGGGCGGGGAGGATCGAAAATCTATCCGTGCGGCACATGAAAATGAACTTGCCTTGCCGATCACACTGGGAATCGTGATCGACGGCGTCCCGGAGTCCATCGTCATCGGACTCAGTCTGCTGGGCGGACACACTGTTAGCCTGGCCATGCTAATCGCCGTTTTCATTTCAAATGTGCCTGAAGCGATCGCGGCAACCACAGGTCTGGGCGCCGGTGGCTGGAGCCGTTTTCGCATCATGCGCTTATGGCTGCTCATAGCCGTGGTCTGTGGTATTGCATCACTGGCGGGTTTTACCTTGCTCGAGAATTCTTCCAATGCCACACGGGCGTTCATCAACATGTTTGCCGGGGGCGCCATCCTCGTGATGCTGGCCGACACGATGATCCCCGAAGCCTTTGAACATGGAGGGAAACTGGCCGGTCTCGTCAATGTGATGGGATTCGCTCTGGCGGCTTATATCTCCACTATATCCTGAGAACTCTCACACCTCCCCCGGAGTCAATCCGTTCTCCGTGACTGCTTCCTTCTAGGAACCCGGCGCGCCGCCTCCATGGAATCGCTCCGACGGCCCGCGTCGACAACCTTAAGCCCTTAAGCTGGAATGCCAAAGCGGTTGGTGCATCATCGGGTCTTGCCGTGGCGCGAGTTCCTTCATGCGGTCGGCCTGCGCCTTGTCGCATACGGGGCTGACTTGTCTTGCGCTTCAAACGCGCCCAAGCCTCGAGACGGGGTTGCGTGACAGACCTTGCTCGGAAGCGTAGGCGGTGACCTTTCCCACATAGACGAGCAGTTCATGAGAGCCGGCCGTCCCCGACCTCGTTGTCCCGCATTGAAAAAACGCATCAACCGGGCCCGCTGCGTCTAAGAACGATCCAGCAAACATGCAGAGAGCCCGGCCCAATGCCGGCGCGGCTTTAAAATGCGCTCTTTATGACCCCTCCGTCGGCCCGCAACGCAGCTCCCGTCGTGGCCGACGCAAGCGGACTGGCGACATAGGCCACGAGCGAGGCGATTTCCTGCGGCGAGCCGAATCGCTTGATCAGCGATGTGGGACGCACCTTCTCGAAGAACTCCTTCTCAAACGCTTCGAACGACTTGCCGTCGGCCTTGGCAAGGGACTCCACAAAATCGCCCACGCCCCGCGATTTCGTCGGTCCGGGCAGCACGCTGTTGACCGTAATGCCCGTGCCCGCAACTGCCTCCGCGAGTCCGCGCGAGACCGCCAGTTGCGCGGTTTTCGTCATCCCGTAATGGATCATCTCGGCTGGAATCTGCACCCCGCTTTCGCTCGAAATGAAAATAATGCGGCCCCAGTTGGCCTTTTTCATTGCGGGCAAAAACAGGCGAGCGAGACGTACCCCGCTCAAGACGTTGACGTCGAAGAAACGCTGCCAGTCCGCGTCGGGAATCTCTTCAAACGGCTTGGGCTCGAAGATGCCCAGGTTGTTCACCAGAATTTCCACGTTCGGATAGCGTCGTGCGAGTTCTTCTGCCGAAGCGGCCGTACTGAGGTCGCCCGCGAATCCCTGCACGTCGGTGCCGGTCTCCGCTTTCAGTTGTGCGACCACGTCATCCACGGATGACTGCGAGCGGCCGTTCACGATCACACGTGCGCCTTCCTGCGCCAACGTGCTC
>Ga0207647_10001641_pt1 | contig 17211 bp, 5 predicted proteins | sample KBSCornC2_FD_184295 | JGI IMG/M metagenome (GOLD analysis project Ga0207647, IMG submission 184295) | Corn rhizosphere microbial communities from Kellogg Biological Station, Michigan, USA - C2 (SPAdes) (version 2) | ecosystem: Host-associated > Plants > Roots > Rhizosphere ...
TGGCGGCCGAGCGTCGGCCTGACGATGCACGAAGATTTGCGCGTCGACCGCTTCATCCTGATCCACGGCAGCGCGCATCGCAGGCTCGCCGAATATGTCGCGGAGGACATTGCGTCGGTGTCACCCGAGACGAATGTCGAGATGCGCCTGATCGACTTCCGTGATCCCTGGGATTTCGAGGAAGTGTTCGGAAAGCTGCTCGACTTCGCCCGCGCCGAGCCCTTCGATCCCGAGGCCGAAGACTATCTGGTGCATATCACCACCGGTACGCACGTCGCGCAGATCTGCCTCTTCCTGCTGACCGAAGCGCGCTATCTGCCGGGTCGACTGCTGCAGACGCAGCCGGAGCGCGGTTCGCCAAATCCAGCGGGGACCTGGAATACGATCGACCTCGACCTGTCGCGCTACGACAGTATCGCCACGCGCTTTGCCGTCGCCAGCGTCGAAAGCGCGTCATTCCTCAAATCGGGCATCGACACGCACAATGCCGCCTTCAACCGCATGATCGATGAGATCGAGCGGGTCGCGCTACGCTCGAAAGCGCCCATCCTGCTGATGGGACCGACTGGAGCCGGCAAGAGCCTGCTGGCGCGGCGCGTCTACGAGCTCAAGAAACTGAAGCACCAGATTGCCGGCCCGTTCGTCGAGGTGAACTGCGCGACGCTGAAAGGCGATGGCGCGATGTCGGCGCTGTTCGGGCACCGCAAAGGCGCGTTTACCGGCGCGGTCGCCGACCGCCCCGGCCTGCTGCGCGCCGCCGACAAGGGCATGCTGTTCCTCGATGAAATCGGCGAACTCGGACTCGACGAGCAGGCGATGATCCTGCGCGCGATCGAGGACAAATGCTTCCTGCCGGTCGGCGCTGACAAGGAATCGTCATCCGAGTTTCAACTGATCGCCGGTACCAATCGCGATCTGGGCGTAGCCGTGGCAGGCGGGGCGTTTCGCGACGACCTCTATGCGCGCCTGAACCTCTGGACCTTCACCCTCCCCGGCCTGGCCGACCGACGCGAGGATATCGCGCCCAATCTCGATTATGAGCTCGATCGCTTTGCCGAGCGCGAAGGCGAGCGCGCCAGCTTCAACAAGGAAGCCCGTCAGCGCTACCTCACCTTCGCGACCGCACCCGACGCCCGCTGGCCCGGCAATTTTCGCGACCTGGCGGCAAGCGTCACGCGCATGGCCACGCTGTCGCCCAAGGGACGGATCGACCTGGACTGCGTCGAGGCGGAGATCGTGAGGCTCAAGCGGCTATGGTCGGGCCAGACCGACGATGGGCTCGGCATTTTAACCGGCGTGCTCGATGCCGATGCGTTGAGTGCGGTCGATCCGTTCGACCGCGTCCAACTGGCCGAGACGATCCGCGTTTGCCGCACAAGCCGCTCGCTGTCCGAAGCCGGCCGCACCCTGTTCGCAGCGTCGCGCGCTCGCCGCAGTTCGGCCAACGACGCGGATCGGCTGCGCAAATATCTCGCCCGGTTCGGATTGGACTGGGTGACGGTTTCGGGGATTTAGCGGCCGGCAAGCGGGGTCATTCGCACCGCAAATACCGTTGACCGCCGTCCGGCGAGTGTGGCACTGGCCACCCCGCTGAACATCCAACGGCACGAAGCACGGCAAAACACGTGCGGTCATGCAGCCAAATGTTCCGATGCGGGTGTAGCTCAATGGCAGAGCAGAAGCTTCCCAAGCTTACGACGAGGGTTCGATTCCCTTCACCCGCTCCACCGGAAACCATTCGCACTAAGGCGTGAGCACTGCCCTCCGAAGGCAGCGGCCACAGGTTCCAATCCTGTCGGGTGCGTCACGATTTCAACGACTTAACAGCTTGCACGAGGCGCAGTACGGAAAACATCCTCGGACAATCATGGGCGTTGCGGCGGGCCAACGTCGCGACCAGCCTAATTGAGACCTGACCCAGCGCGAATCGCCCGCTAGGAGTGTTGGCTTCCGACAAAGGAAGCTCAGGTTCTCAGATAACGATCTGATTTTACGTAAAAATATTCCAACCAACCGCTGGTTACCCCGCGTTTTTCCCACCACTTGGTCAAAGATTTATTGGAGCGGAGTGGCACTGCTTGCGACCGCGATGCGCCCCAATCTCAGGCGTTCAGCTATCCAACTCACTCTCCCACAAGCGGACATTTGATCCCCAGTCGGCGAGGCCTTCACTTAGCGAATTTACTGAAGCGACTAGCGCGAAGGGCCGGTGGAGCGCCGCCACATTGGGACCTCTTACAAAGGAAGCTGTGAGGCGCATCTCTATCAGTGCGCGACGTGTGGTTGGAAGACGTCGAGTCGGTCGGGTTCGACGGCGTTGGAGGCCTTCGCAAACAAGCGCGCGATCGCCATCTGGAGCGTGCCGCATTTCGATCAAAACGCAGCACGCTCCAGGCCCGAGGCAGCCCGACGGCCCATGGGCCGACGCGCTCCCGATGTCCGCTGCGCCAGTACCGTCGGCTAGAAATTCACCGTCGCGCCGATGAAGATGGTCCGCCCGAGCGGATCGTATACGCCGGGATAGGTATTGCCGTTGCCGAACGCCGACAAGATACCCGCGGCGATGGCTGGCGGATCCTTGTCGAGCAGATTGTTCACCCCCGCGCGGAACTTGAAGGCTTTGGTGACAGGCACCGTCGCGGCGAGATCGAAGTAACTATACGCGCCGATCCGGTTGTTCACGACACTGGGCGCTCCAAAGGGGGACAATTTGGTCGAGCCGAGATACCGCCAGGACAATGACAGCGTCGTGCCCTGCTCCAGGACCCAGGTCGTTCGCATGACATGGCGCCATTCCGGCGAAGGCTGGCCGCAGGTGTAACCATACAGTCCCTTGCATTCGGTCGTGCCTTGGCCGGGCAGCGGTTCGGCGGTCTGGTTGATCAGATAGGTACCGACCAGATTGAGATTGAGCTTGCCGAGGCTTCCGAGGCCGAGCGTATAGTCGGCGGTGACGTCGATCCCCGATGTCTTGAGGAAGCCGGTGTTGAGCGTGGTGGAGACGATATAGCCGTCGGTTCCGAAGATCGCGCCGCTGCGGGGGTCGCGGTGGAATAAGCCGCAGAAGAACGGATCGCTCGTCTCCACGCACTTCTCGATGATCAGCGAGGGGTCGATCGAACCGATATAGCCATTTACCTTGATGTGGTAATAATCGACCGACAGCGAGAAATTCGGGACCTGCCTGGGCGTCAGCACCAGGCCGACGGTATAGGTGTCGCCGATCTCCGGCTTCAACGCGAGATTGCCTCCGCCAAGCGCCGAGCAGGTGTCGGCCGGACAGGCGATGACATGACCATATTGAGCGGCCGACACGCCGGTTATAGCGCAGGCTGTCGCGCTGGCGTCGGGCGTAGCACCCGAGCATGGATCTTGCGCCGCGACATTGCCGACCTGCTGCGAGGCGAACAGTTCACCGATATTGGGCGCGCGGATCGCGTGGTTATAGCTTGCGCGCAGGCGCAGCATGTCGACCGGGCGCCAGGCCAGTTCGCCCTTATAGGTGAAGACGTTGAAGCTCGACTCGAAACCCGTCGACTGCTGCGAATTCTTGTAACGCGAATAGCGGAGCGCGCCGTTGACCGTAAGTTCGCGGAAGAACGGCTTGTCCTCCAGGATCGGGACCTCGATCTCGCCATAGCCTTCGATCACGCGGATGCGACCGTCCGCGTCGGTGGTGCCGCCTTGCTTCGCGATAGCGTCGCCGGTGAAGGTGAGCGTCTCGAGCCTGTGCTCTGCACCAAGCACCAGCGAGATGCCCCGCGATGCCCAGGGGCTGGTGATGCCATATTGGCCGAGATCGCCGGTGATGGTGCCCGAGAACACCGTCTGCCGGTTACGGCCCGCCGTGTTGCTGGGGCTGAACAGATAGGTCGCCTGGTCGGCGGTCACCCCATTGGCCTGAAACACATTGGCAGGGATGCAGGACGGATCGGAGCCGTCCACGACAGATCGGCAGGTGGGCGTGCCATTGACCGTTACCACGTCAAGCGCCCGCTGCGCTTTCACATTGTCGACGTTATTGAGATAGGTCTCGTCGAAATTCACTCGCGAATGCAGGTAGTTGAGGTCGTAGGTTAGACCCCTAGCGATCTCGCCGCGAAGGCCGGCGGTCCAGCGATAATCCTCGTGCCGGAGATTGTCGCGGCGCGGCGCGATCGCCAGGCGATAGCCGATCAGCGTGGGCTGCAGGGTGGCGGTTCCGGCATCGGCGCCGCACAAGGCAGTGGCCTGGCTCGTGCCCAATAGCGGACTGTTGCAGGGTACGTTGAACGTGGTCCCGAGGAACAGCGCGGAAGGCGCGGCCTGCGAAAAGGTGTGGTCCCGCATGTACATGAAGCTGCCATAGGCCTCGGCAGCGGGACTGAACTTGAACTTGGCGAAGCCGCCGGCGGTGACGCGGTTGTCGGAACGCTGGAAATAGTTCGTGGGAGCGTAATTATACGCGAAGCTCTGATCATAGGGCACCCAGTTCCGGCTTCCTTCCTTCACGTTGGTGAAGGTGATGCCTTGATTGGGGCCCGCGAGCGGAACGAATGTGCCATAGGGCGTGTTGCTGGATCCGCCGCACACCAGGGCGGTCCCGGCGTCGTCGGCCGGCTGCAGCGCACACGCCGACACGTCGCGGCTCGATTGCAGGACTGGGTCGAAGTGCCGGTAGCCGGCATACACAGTGATGTTGCCGCGATCGCCCGCAAAATTCTTGCCGAACGCGATGTTGAGGTCCTGCTTTGTGCCATCGTTGACGGTTCGGGGTGCCAGGTCGAAACCGCGGCTGCGCATGATCGAGCGCACATCGTCATTACCGTTGCCGTGCTGGGCAAGGCTGACCTGCGCATCGGCGCGCAAGCCGTTGAGATTGTCCTTGATGATGAAGTTGACCACGCCGGATAGCGCATCCGAACCATAGACCGCTGACGCGCCGCCCGAGACGATATCGATGCGCTCAACCAGCGCGCTCGGCACGAAATTCAGGTCCACTGCCTGTTGCGGCAACAGGCGCCGACCGTTGAGCAGGACCAGCACTCGGCTCGACCCCAGATCGCGCAGATTGATGTTCGACGTGCCGTCCGATCCGTTCGACACGTTCTCGTTCGCGTCCGCGGTGAACTGCGGCAGGCGGTTCAGCACACTCTCAACCGTCGTGGCGCCCTGATATTGGATTTCGTCGCGGCCGACGATGGTGAGAGGGCTATTGCTCTGAAGGTCTGAGCGGCGGATGCGTGTGCCGGTTATGAGAATCTCGCCGCCCTCCTGTTCGGGCGGCGCGGCGGAGTCCGTTGAAGGGGTAGCCGCGACCTGAGCCATTGCGCTCGTCGACAGCAACGCCGCCACCAAGGCGGCGGAAGCCGCCGCAAATTTCCCCTTTGCCACGCCCATCCTCCTGATTGCCTGCTGTGCAGATCAGTATGACGAATGGCATCGTGGGTCAATTATTTTATACGATATCCGGTATACCGTTGTTTTTGCCAGCCGATGTGCTCGATCTCGCAAGAAGGCGGAGCAATTTCGCGTTGCTCTAAACATTATACTATATACTATCAGGCGATGAGATCAGAAAAAGGTGCTCAGCAGGTGCTGAGGTTGTCTGTCGTCAACCGCAGGTTGATGGTGTCCGCTGAGAGGGCCGTCTCCTTTGCGCCTGGCGCGCGCGCGGCCGATCTGCGGCGAACAGGCGCGCCACCAAGGACGCGTACCGTGAGCTGCCGATAATGGTCGGCCCAGATCTGAGTGATCCGCCCAGGGCTGATGCGTTTGCGGTCGTCGATAACGGCACGAGAGGCGGAACCTTTCTCGGCCATCCGCTCGGGCTTTTCCTCTTATTTTTCCTCGAGATGTGGGAGCGCTTTTCCTATTACGGCATGCGCGCGATCCTGATCTTTTACCTCACCAAGCACTTCCTGTTCGCCAAAGATCATTCCTATGCCGTGTATGGCGCCTACACCTCGCTGGTCTATATTACGCCGGTTATCGGCGGGTATTTGGCCGATCGCTATCTTGGCGCGCGCAAGGCGGTGATCGCCGGTGGCATCTTTATCGTCATCGGCCACCTGCTGATCGCGGGGTTCGAAGGGCGGGTCGGTGAGCAGGGCCCGTATCTCAACGGCTTCTACTTTGGATTGGCGGCGATCGTGGTCGGCACCGGCTTTCTCAAAGCCAATGTCTCGGTGCTGGTCGGACAACTCTATGCCCGCGACGATATCCGCCGCGATTCCGCCTTCTCGATCTTCTATATGGGGATCAATACCGGCGCCTGGCTCGGCCCGATCTTCATCGGCATTCTCGGCGAGACGGTCGGCTGGTCCTATGGTTTTGGCGCCGCGGGCGTCGGCATGCTGCTCGGACTCGTCGTGTTCGTGCTGTTCCGGAAAGCCCTGCACGGCGCCGGTCCGCCGCCTTCGGCTCAACGGCTGGCCGCACCCGCATTCGCCGGACTATCGCGAGAGTCGCTGATCTATATCGGGGCAATTGGCGCTACCGGCGTGTCATGGTGGTTGATCCGTTCGCAGGACACTGTCGGCCTGCTGTTGATCGGGTTTTCGGTGCTGACGGTGAGCTACATCGTCTACCGATCGGTCTGGACTCTCTCGCCGGTCGATCGCGACCGGATCTTCGCGGCGCTCTTCCTGGTGGCGCTCAGTCCGCTGTTCTGGGCGCTGTTCGAGCAGACCGGATCGTCGCTCAACATATTCACGGACGAGCGTGTCGACCGCGTGATTTTCGGCTGGGAGGTCCCGGCATCGGTGTTCCTGTCGATCAACTCGGCCTTTATCATTCTGCTCGCGCCGGTCTTCGCCTGGGCCTGGAACTGGCTCGCCAAGCGGCGGCTCGAACCGAACGTGCCGTTGAAGTTTGGCCTCGGCCTGGTCCTGGTCGGGTTGGGATTCCTCGTGCTTGTCGCCGGTGCGGCCGGCGGCGGTGCGCTGACACCCGCGGTCTTCATCGTCCTGCTCTATCTGTTCCATTCAATGGCTGAGCTGTGCTTCTCCCCGATCGGCCTGTCGTCGATGACCCGGCTGCCGATCGCCAGCATGACCGGCTTGATCATGGGCACGTGGTTTCTTTCGACCGCCGCCGGCAATTTCATTGCCGCCTTGATCGCGCAAGCCACCGGCGGCGCCGGCGGCGGGCCGGACACAATCTTGCACGTCTATGCCAATATCGCCTGGTTCTCGATGGCCGTGGGCGTCGCGGTGATGGCGCTTAGCCCGTTCGTGATCCGCCTGATGCACCTGGAGACGATCGGCGATTCGTGACGGGTATCGAGGGGGCTCCGCCAACCTGCGGGGGACAATTTTCGTCTGCCGCATGCGTCTCGAATTCTGCTTTTCCGTTCCACTTAAAATGTCAGACAAGTAACTTGTATACTTTATATTGTATGTCATATAATGCCTGGCTGGAAGCACGGCGGAGCGCCTTTGCTAAAGTTGGGGGTGGATTTGGCGATGAAGACGAAGGTCGTTTTAAGCCTTGCAAGCTGCGCATCAGCGCTGCTCGCCACGAGCGTTCCTGGCACTGCGTCGGCGACGCCGTTGACCGCAGGCACGCAGACCGCGGCGTCGGCAGAGCCGGTCAGTAAAGCCGATCGCGCCGCGGCCCGGCGCAAGGCGCGCGCGGAACGCGCGGCTGCGCGGCGGCGGGACAAGGCCGTCAAGCAGGCGGCCGCGACTGGTGCCGACACCGTCACCTACGTGGGCGCGGAAGGCAACGATATCGTCGTGGTCGGCTTGCGGGGCAGCCTGAAGTCTGCCCGCGATCGCAAGCGCAATTCCAAACAGATCGTCGATTCGGTGGACGCGGAGGATGTCGGCAAGCTGCCGGACAACAACGTGCCGGAGGCGCTTGCGCGCGTGTCGGGCGTGCAGATCGACCGCTCGCATGGCGAAGGCACCGGCGTCACCATTCGCGGCCTGAGCGACGTGCAGACGACGATCAATGGCAATGAGGCATCGAGCGCCGGCTCGCGCTCGCTCAATCTCGCCGATATCCCCGCCGAGTTGCTCAAGTCGGTGCAGGTCTACAAGACACGCAGTGCGGACCAAGTCGAAGGAGGTATCGCCGGTACGGTCAACGTCGAATTGCGCCGTCCGCTCGATCTGAAAAAGGGCCTAACGATCGCCGGCAGTTTCCGCGAGACCTTCTCGGATCTCGGCGACACCAAGAGCCCCTATGCCAGCCTGCTGCTCGCCGAGCGTTTCGACACCCCGATCGGCGAGATGGGCTTCCTGCTCAATGGCTCATACACCAAGAACAATTATTTCGAGAATTACATCGTCAGCGAATCGCCGCAGCAGATCGGCTTCTTCACCGGCAGCCAATCCAACGCGCAGTTGCCCGTTGCGCTGCAGGACACGATCATTCCCTATGCCATCAATTACGGCGTTGAATCGGGATCGATCAAACGCCCGTCGCTTAATGCTTCCTGGCAGTGGCGCGCGAATGAGCATCTCGATTTCGTCCTCGAAGGATCGTATCTCGGCGTTCGCTCGAACGACGAGCGCAACAATCTCCGCATTCAGACCAATAGCGATCAAGGTTCCTATAGTAACCTCGTCGTCAACCCCGATGGAACAATCCGTTCGGTGACGATCACGAATAACGGCCCCGAGGGTGTCCAAGGTGGCCCGCTCAACATCTATCAGAAGACCAAGAGCGACACCTACAATGCCAATTTCGAGACGCACTGGCATTCGGACAAGGTTCAGATCAATTTTGGGACTCAGTATAACTGGTCAAATCTGCATCAATATTTTGACCAAAGTCAGTACCGCCTTACGGGCGGCAACGTGATCAATGTCGACTTCAATTCGCCCAACGTCCCCGGCGGCGGCCCCTTCGTCACTTACCCGAATACCGACATCGGAAATCCGGCCAATTACAAGCTGTACCAGATCCACGATGAACGCGGCACCAACAACGATACGATGTTCGCGACCAACCTCGACTTCACCGTCCAGACCAGCGCGACGGGCCTGTTGCGCTCGGTGCAGTTCGGTGCGCGCTTCACCAAGCATACCATCGCACGCGATTACGGCTATCGCGATGCCTTCTACTTCAACACGGCCGCCGCGCCGACGATGAACGCGGTGGGCAGCGCGACCGGCATCAGCGTCGCTGGGACGACGCCGGATATCTCGGGCGCGCCGACCTGGTACCATCTCGGCGGTGCCAGCTTGTTCGACAATTTCACTGCGATGCGGAACTACCTCATTGGCAACGGCGCCGATCTCACCGGGCGCGATTGGACGCTGTCCGAGCCCGCGACCACCGACCCGGGCGAAAGCTTCAAGGAGCATGAGCGCACCTTCGCTGGTTATGGCCAGCTCAACTACGGCTTCAATGCGCCCTTCCCGGTAGATGGCACGATCGGCCTGCGCTACGTCAACACCTGGGGCACCGCGGTAAGCTCGCGCTACGCTTGGAAGGCTTTCCTGCCCGACGGCACGCCCGATTATGGTCAGGGCGTGGCCTTCATCCCGACCGGCAGCAAGGTGAATTACGTCGACCTGTTGCCCAGTGCGACGGCGATCCTGCACTTCACGCCGAAGCTCCAGTTGCGCCTTTCCTACACCCACAATGTCGAGCGCCCGGACTTTTACAGCATGCGCTCGGCCGTCAACATCCTCGATGCGACGACGGCGGGCCGGGTCTATGCCGGCAATCCGAATCTGAAGCCGACCCAGGAAAACAATTATGATGCCTCGCTCGAATATTACTGGGGCAGTGGCAATATGGTCTCGCTGGGCACGTTCCTGAAGAACCAGACTGGGTTCATTTATTATACCGAGATACGCGAGGCAGTTGTCGGCTTGGCCCCCAATCCCAGAGCTGCCGACGGCCTGTATATTGTCGGCAAGCCGCGCAACGCCGGGCCGGGCAAGATCTTCGGTTTCGAGGCGCAGGTGAACACGTTCTTCGACTTCCTGCCCGGTTTCGCGAAGCATTTCGGCATCAGTGCGAACTTCACCTATATCCCGAAAGCGTCGCTCCAGCTCGCCTACGCGGATGCGGCTGCGGATACCCAAGGGCTGTATGACGCACCCTATACGTCCAAATATTCCGGCAATCTGGCGCTTCTTTATGACACGCCGGTATTCAGCGCCCGCATCGCCTACAATTATCGTTCGAAGTACAAGACCGGCATCGATTATGTGAACCCGGGATATTCGATCTACACCCGGTCGACGTCCCGGCTCGACGCGGCGATAAACTATACGCCATTCAAGTTCGTGACCTTCAGCGTCGAAGCCACCAACCTGTTGCACGATAATGCCGCCTCGTATTTTGGTGCGTATGAGGCGCTTCCGGTGGGTGTCCGCGTCCAGGCACGGACGATCCAGACCAGCGCGCGTTTCAGGTTCTGATGTCTCGCCGGTAGCTGTTTGGGCATTTGGGAGGGGCTGCGACAGACGTCGCGGCCCCTCCTTGGATGTGGCGTCGGAGCTACGGGCCCGGGTTCGGGGCCGCGGTGTCGCAGTCCGGCTCACGAAAGCTGAAGGCGTCGCGATAGACCTGCCGGACATGTTCGAGGTACCGCGCGGCCGATTCGGCCGGCGCGAGTTGCGTGTCGTTTCCTTTTCAGCGGAACGCGAAATGCGCACTCTGATACTGGACTGGCATTATTGTCGGCGAGAGGGCCACGGCCAATTGCCCGGCGACGCAGGCTGGCGCGGCGCTGGCTGGGGCGTCAGCGCGGCGTCAAGACGACGGTGGTCGGCACGGCCGACAGCGTAATCGTGCGGGCACCGCGCTCTTCGGTTCCAGCCGTGGTGGCGTAGTGCCGCCCGGCCTTGGTAGTGGTCTCGACGAACAATCGAGCCGCAGGCGTCGCGGCATTGGCCGGGTCGAGCGTCAGCGTGATCGTGCCGGTCGTCGGAGCATAGACGGCATTGGCGATCTTGCCGGCCTCGAGCGTGATCCACGTACCCGTCGGCGCCACGAACAGCCGCGTGCGCGCGCCATCCCTGGGCACGACGCTGACAGAATCGCGAGCCTTGGTCAGGTTCCCGCCATACGACACCCAGCCGAAGGTGGGATCGTCGATCAGATAGGTCGCCGCGGCATAGGCATGGCCAAAGAATCCCATGCCGTAGTCGCCGGTATAGGGGTCCCATGCCATGCGGTCAGGCCAGGAATGGAACGCGGCCGAACCGAAGCCGTCGCGATCGATATTGGTGATCCCCCCCATCATGCCACCATAGGCGACGCGCAATAGATGCGTGTCGGCCGGATTGGCGCGATAGGCGTCGAACAACGGCACGGCGTTGAGCGTGGAGCCATAATGGTGGATCTGCCGTTCGATCCGCGGAAATTTGCCCCCGTAGAGGAAATCCCAATAGCGGCGGGCATTGCCGTTATAGCCCCAGCTCGGAATGGTGGGATCGTAGCCGAGGATCGCCTCGCGCGTCGTGTCAGCCTGTGGCTGGTATCCGAAATAGCGCATCCAGGCGTACACTTCGGGCTGGCCGGTAGAGTCCCACGCCATCTCGCTGCCGAACGGATATTGCAGCGTCTTCCAATGGTCGGCGCGGCCCTTCATCAAGGTTTCCATATTGGCGGCTTCGGCGGTCAACCCCTCGCGCTTGAGATCCTTGAGGATGTCGACGAACACGTCGCCCTCCATCAGCCCGAACTGCGTGTAATAAGGCGCATCGCGCATCATCGCGGTGACGGTGCCGTAGGCGTGCTCGAGATACCAGCGCCAGTCGTGCCGCGTCACCAGCCCGGCATGGTTGCGCGCGAGGCGGTAAAGCACCCAATGCCCGATCGCGACATGCGGGTAATTATAGGCCCGGCCGAGATCGTCGGCATCCTTGTGCGACCACGATGTCCAGTTGCGCCAATTCTCGGCCGGGTCGTAATAGCCGGGATGCTCCTTGGGGTCGTAGTAGAAGATGCTCTTCTTGACCGCGCCGGCATGCTCGCCGCTGGCCACCTGCAGCTTGCCGACGACGGTTTCGTCAACCAGCTGCTCGAGTTTGCCGACCTCGGCCGCGTCAGGATTGTCGAGTTGCTTCATCATCGCCGCAACCCAGCTGCCGGCGCCGCCTTCGTCGCTCATCCCCGCGATCCACACGCGCGGTTCCTGGGCGAGGATCTTGCTGGCCTCGCGGTCGTAGGACAGGATTGCGGGGGCGCGGCGGAACGGATCAGCCTTGTCGTCGAACCATTGCCTGGTCGTGGTGAAACGACCGATATCGGCCATCGCCTGCTCGAGCGGCTTGGTGATATAGTAACTCACCGTCTGCACATTGCCGTCGGCATAGGTGATGCTCAGCCGCGCTTGGCCCCAGCCATGCGCCTGGATATCGTAGCGCGCCCAGCCTTTGGCCGATGCGGTTGGCGTCGCGACCAGGGCGCCTTGCGGATAGGATTCGATCTTGGCAACCGCGCTGGCATATTTCAGGAACAGCGACGCGCGCAGATCGGTCGGTATGACATAGCCTGGAATGCCCACCGCGACCGGTCGGCGCTGCGCCGCAAGCGTGCCCTCGATCGCCCGAATAGTGGGCGATTGCACGAAGCGGACGCCGACCTCATGCCGCTCGCCCGGCGCCAGCATGATGCTGGTCGGCACATTCCATTGTGTGCCGGCCTTGCTCCATTCCTTTTCCGCATAGCCCTTTGACGCGACGGTCCAGTCGTAAAAGCCTTCCGACGTCTGGCTACGGGGACTTTTCTCGGTGAAGGTTGTGTCCTTGGGGACGGCGCGGTCCCATGGCAGTGGGACATAGGCCTCCAGCGGGCTGCGGCCCTCGGGCAGGACGAGCAAAGCGGGGCCCTTGCCGCTCAGTCGCGTGACCTGCAGATAACCGGCGTCGCGCCCGATATACGGATCGACAAAGCTCGCCTCGGCATGCGCCTGTTCGAGCGTGCGGTCGTCGATGATGTTGTCGAACACCATCGGCATGCCGAGCACACCGATCTCGACAGGTGCGTCTGACGTGTTGACCAGCGTGAAGCGCAGTGCCGGGGCTCCACGGACGTTTACCCAGCGGCGCTCGATCCGCAGCGGGATGTCGCTCCCCATCGACGCGGTGATATCCGCCGCGGCCACGGTCATGCCGCTGGTCGGCAGCGGCTTGATCGGGGCGCGATGGTGTGCCGAAGCGAAGTCGCGCCATTGGCCGCCGGCCATACGGAGCCGGATATCGATGTCGCCGACATGGTTGAAGCCGTCGCCCTGGCGCTCGGCCTCGCGCTTGCCGGGGACGAAGTCGAACACCGGATCGGCGAGCGGCGACAGGCCGGCGAGAGTCTGTGTGTCTCGGCGCAGGATAAGCTGCAGGGTGCCTATCCGCAGCGTTGTCGTCGCGATCGGCGGATAGACCGGTTTGGTCGGCTTGCCGTCCTGGGCTAAGGCGGCGAGCGGCAGCGTCGCCACCAGCGCCAGCAGCGAAACACGTGACATTGGGAAACGAGTCATCGGAGGTCTCACTGATTGGCTGCGGCGGCCAGCGCTGCTGGCTTGGCGGTCTGGTCTTCGAATTCGGCGCTGGCCGGCGGAGCTTCGTCGAGCAGATTGCGGACGAAATAATCGCGGAATTTGCGCCAGAAGAAGGGCTGGGCAACGCGGTGCGTGGTGTTGGGCAGCACTGCCATGTCGAAACTGCGATGCGCCTGGATCAGCGCGGCGCCGAGGCGGAAGCTTTCGGTGATCGGCACGTTATCGTCGATATCCCCGTGGATCAGCAGCAACTTGCCTCGCAAATTGGCCGCGACGGAGATGTTCGAATTGCGATCCCACACGGCCGGGTCCGGATTGCCCATCGTCACTTCGGGCCACCATGCCTTGTCGAGCCGCAAGTCGTGATTGCCGGATGACGCGACCGCGACCTTGAAGAAATTCGGGCGGCGCAGGATGAAGCGCGCCGCGTCATAGCCGCCGGCCGATCCGCCATAGACGCCGGCCCGGCTGATATCGATATAGGGGTAGCGCGCCGCCATTTGCCGGATCATCGCGATATGATCGTCCAGACCGACTTCGCCGAGATTCCGGTAGGCGGGCAGGCGGAAGGCCTGGCCGCGCTGCGACGTGCCGGTCGCGTCGATCACCACGACGATCGCGCCGATCTGCGCCACGCTGGCCGGACCATTCGTCAGCGCGTCGCCAAAGGCGCTGGGGACGACGTGCATCGTCGGCCCGGTATAGACATTATCGATCACCGGATAGCGTCGGGTCGGGTCGAAGTTCGCCGGGCGATAGATCATCGCATAGAGTGGTGTCTTGCCGTCCGCCGCGACGCCCTTGAACGGCTCGGGCATGGTGAACCCGCTCGCGATCAGCGCCGAGGCGTCGGCATGGCCGAGCTCGTACACGATATGCCCGTCGCTGGTGTCGCGCACGACGGTGCGCGTCGGCACAGTCGGGCTCGACATCGCATCGATCGCGAAGCGGCCGTCCTCTGACACATGCACATCGTGTTCGAGCGGTTCGGGCGTCAGCAGGACCGGCCGCGTGCCATCCAGGTTCACGCGGTACAGCGCGTGATAATAGGGATTGCGATCGGCTTCGCGGCCGACCCCGGTGAGCAGGATCGAGCGGTGTTCGGCATCGACATGCTCGATCGCCGTCACTTCCCAATTGCCCCGGGTCAGCGGCACGCCGCCATTGGGATCGTCGGGCCGCACCAGATAGAGCTGCGCCCAACCCGAGCGCTCCGACACGTCGAGTTCGCCGCCGAGTTCGGGGGCGGGCTGCAGGAAGCTCGAGGTTACCGTGACGATCGGCTTCGTCGCCTCCCGCGCGGTGATGGTCGAGGCGCCGGTGACAGGGTCGGAAGAATAGACGACGAGCTGGCCATAACCGCGCTCGATCCACATCGAGCGCACCTTGCCCGCCGACCAGCCCATGTCGGGGTCGGCCGGGTAGAGCAGGGACTCGCTCGGCACCTGCAGCGGCACAATCTTCGCCCTGCGATGCTTGAGCGCATCCTCGACGTCGATCACGAGGCGGCTCGCCTGCGGCAGCTTCGATGCGCCCGCGAGCGGGTAGACGTACGAGAAACTGCGCGGATAGAAGGCGTCCGGCGGGGTCTCCTGCGTCATGGTCAGCCGCTGAACCCCGGTCGTGTCGAGCCGCCAGGTGAGGATGCGCTTGCTGTCGGGCGACCAGCGGATCGACACCGGGAGCACAGGGTCTTCGGTACCCTGTTTGAGGATTTCCGACAGCTCCGCGATGCCGCGGCCATAGGGCCTGTCGCGCGTGCCGTCGGTGGTTAGCGCGACCTTGCGACCGGTCTTCAGGTCGATCGCTGCGAGGTTATGGTCTTCGGCAACGATGCGGAAGCGACCGTCGGGTGAGGTGGCGTCGTCGCCCTTGGGCGAACCCTTCGCCGCTTGGGCCAGGGTGCCGTCGCTCTTGAGCATCCAGCGCTTGTCGAACGCGCCGAAGCTCAGCGTGCCGGCCGCGAGGTCATATTCGGGGTCTTCGAGGTGGAGCTCGGCCGGGACGATCGGCTTGCCGGCCGCGCTGGACAGGAGGCCGGCCAACGCCGCCTCGGCAATGATGGGGCGCGCCTGCCGCGTCGCCAGGTCGAGAAAGAGGATCTCGCGCTTGTCGGCGGCGCCGCGCCGGAAGAGGATGCCGTTACCATTGTCGATGAAGCTGGCGTCGAGATTCTGGTCGACGATCAGCGCACGCATCCCGGCGCCGAGATAGCGGTCGGCAAGCTTGTAGCGCTGTTCGACGGTGGGCGCGGTACCGGTCGGGCCGGCCAACGCCGCAGCGGGAATCATTGCGCAGGCCACGCCCAGCAGGAGGGCCGCGCGGGCTCTTCCGGGGGCGGTCTGATGAACGGGCGGCATGACACGAGACGGCACGGCAATCCCCCTTTCGCCAATGTCTACAGCAGGCGGCCCTTCGCGCGTCAACAAATATTATACGGTATATGATCATCCCATGATCCATAACGCAGCCATGCCCGAGGAGCGGGCTGCCTTATGGGCGCACAACATCACGCGTGGAGGCATCCAAATCAAAATGACATCTTTCCAGCGCTTTGGTGCGGTCCGCGACAATTGCGTCTGCACCCCTCTGCAGAACTCGATGTACGAATCCTTGCGCCAGCATATGCCGCGTTCGGCGATTGACCTCGCTGAGCAGACACAGTAATCGTATACAGTATTCTACGGGGAATGGCATATGCAGAGCACGCGTCGCGAATTGATGGCCGGAGCGGCGGCGCTGGCCGCGCTGGCGGGGCCGTCTGCCGGTCTTGCCGCGATCGCGCGGGGAGCAGGATTGCCGCGCAACGCCAAGCCCCTGCCCCTCTCCGCGGTGCGCTTGCGGCCATCCGATTATGCGACCGCGGTCGAGGTCAACCGCACCTATTTGCTGCGGCTGAGCGCGGACCGGCTGCTGCACAATTTCCGCGCCTATGCCGGGCTCGCGCCCAAGGGTGAAATCTATGGCGGGTGGGAAAGCGACACGATCGCCGGCCACACGCTCGGCCATTACATGTCGGCGCTGGTTCTGATCCACGAGCAGACCGGCGATACGCAGGCGAAGGTTCGCGCCGACTATATCGTCGACGAGTTGGCGGCGGCGCAGGCCGCGCGCGGCAACGGCTATATCGGTGCGATGCAGCGCAAACGGAAGGACGGCACGGTCGTCGATGCGATCGAGATCTTCCCCGAGCTCATCAAGGGTGAGATCCGCTCGGGAGGGTTCGATCTCAACGGTGCGTGGTCGCCCTTCTACACCGTCCACAAACTCTTTGCGGGCCTGCTCGATATTCATGCCAGCTGGGGAAATGCCAAGGCGCTGTCGGTCGCGGTCGCTTTTGCAGACTATTTCGAGCCGGTCTTCGCGGCGCTCAGCGACGCGCAGATGCAGGAAATGCTCGGCACCGAATATGGCGGGCTTAACGAGAGTTTCGCGGAACTGTCGGTGCGCACGGGGAATCGCAAGTGGCTGGCGATCGCCGAGCGTTTGTACGATCGCAAGGTGCTCGATCCGCTTGCTGCCCAACGGGACAAGCTCGCCAATTTCCACGCCAACACCCAGGTGCCCAAGCTGATCGGGCTGGCGCGAATCCACGAACTGACCGGCGAACCCGCCAAGGCGACCGCCGCGCGCTTCTTCTGGCAGACAGTGACGCAGCATTACAGCTACGTCATCGGCGGCAATGCCGATCGGGAATATTTTTCCGAGCCTGACTCGATCAGCCGCCATATCACCGAGCAGACCTGCGAGCATTGCAACACGTA
>Ga0207647_10001642_pt1 | contig 17205 bp, 14 predicted proteins | sample KBSCornC2_FD_184295 | JGI IMG/M metagenome (GOLD analysis project Ga0207647, IMG submission 184295) | Corn rhizosphere microbial communities from Kellogg Biological Station, Michigan, USA - C2 (SPAdes) (version 2) | ecosystem: Host-associated > Plants > Roots > Rhizosphere ...
CAAACGAAGGCTTCCTTGAGCTGAATCCGACAGCGCCGCTAAGTTCGCCGGGCTTGGCCGGTCAAGTGATCGGTCCGTACACGCTGATTTCAGTGATTGGCCATGGCGGTATGGGTAGCGTTTGGCTAGCCAAACGCAACGATGGACGTTTCGATCGTCAGGTCGCCGTCAAATTCCTGAACATTGCGCTGGTAGGCCACGGCGGCGAAGAGCGTTTCAAACGAGAAGGCAGCATTCTTGGGAGACTCTCGCACCCAAATATCGCAGAATTAATCGACGCAGGATTGTCTTCGACCGGCACGCCGTACCTCGTCCTCGAATTCGTCGAAGGCGACCACATCGACCGCTATTGCGATCGGCATCAGCTTGCTATTGAAGCGCGCGTGCAACTCTTTCTTTCTGTGATCTCGGCCGTGGCTCATGCGCATGCAAACCTCATCGTGCACCGCGACCTTAAGCCTTCCAATGTGCTGGTAAGTAAAGACGGAACCGTAAAACTGCTCGACTTCGGTATCGCCAAGCTGCTGGAGGGCGATGCCCAGGATGGGTCCGCCACCCAGTTGACGGTGCAAGGCGGGCGCGCCATGACGCCAGAATATGCCGCTCCAGAACAAATAACCGGTGCGCCAGTGACGACCGCAACCGATGTTTACGCGTTGGGTGTTTTGCTCTACGTGTTGCTCACCGGACAACATCCGACTGGCGCTTCAACACACTCTCCCGCCGAACTGGTCAAAGCAATCGTCGACACGGAACCAAAGCGAATCTCGGACGTCGTAACCCCGACTCGAACTCCCCAGGAACCGCTAACCATCAACGCGTCCCAGCGCGCTACCACTCCTGAGAAGCTTCGCCGTTCGCTTCTCGGAGACCTCGACACGATCGTAGCCAAAGCGCTCAAGAAAAATCCAGAGGAGCGCTATAGCTCGGTCACGGCATTCGGGGACGACCTCACCCGTTATCTCAAGCACGAACCGATCAGTGCGCGTCCAGACACGCTTACCTATCGCACTACGAAATTTGTACGACGCAATCGCACGGTAGTTGCTTTAGCGTCGCTCGCCTTATTCATGGGCATCGCCGGCTTGATCGGGACCTTGCTGCAAGCGCAAACCGCCCGCGCTCAGCGCGACGTCGCTTTTCGCGAACGTGACCGCGCAAACAGGATTGCCGATTTCATGACTAACGCCTTCAAGGTTTCCGATCCGAGCGAAGCGCGGGGAAATACGATTACCGCCCGGGAAATCCTCGACAAGTCCTCTCAGCAGATTGATTCGACGTTAGCGAAGGATCCGCAGACGCAGGCGCACATGATGTTCATCATGGGCGAGGTATACGACAGTCTTGGGCTCGTTCCACAAGGTCAATCGCTGATCACACGGGCGGCCGATTTGCAAAAAACAATTCTAGGCCCCGACGACCCGGAGACCTTGCGATCGATGAGCTTGCTGAGCGTCACTATGTTGGAGTTGGGGAATGGAGAGGAAGCCGAAAAACTACAGCGCGCGACTCTTGCCGCCCAAACTCGCGTTCTCGGAGCAAATCACCCGAACACGGTGCGCTCGATGAGCCGATTGGCTGGCGTCCTCAGTTGGGAAGGTAAGATCGACGAGTGCCTCGAAATGGCCCGGAAGGCCCGCGCTATTGGCCGCCAAACTTTCGGACCCGAACATCCAGAGACCTTGCTTCTGACCAATAGCCTGGTTGCTGAACTCTTCATCAGTGGCGATGCTTCCACCAATGCGGAAGCAGAACAGTTACAGCGAGAAGTGACGCCCATCGAACAAAGGGTTTTCGGCCCCGAACATCCAGACACGTTAAATGGAATGATGAATCTTGGCAGCATTCTTCGTAAGGAAGGTCGCTACGCTGAGGCGGAAAAGATTTATCGCGAGACCATCGTTCTCCAAACCCGCGTTCTGGGGCCAAAACATGCGGACACCTTGAACTCGCGAAACAGCCTGGCGGTCGCTCTTGCGGCCCAACGAAAATACGCCGAAGCGGCCGCTATGTATGAGGAGAACCGCGAGATCCAAAGACAGCTGTTTGGGCCAAACTCGGAATACGTTGCTACCTCGACCTACAACATTGCATGTGTCGAAGCCAGTCGCGGACGTCGGGACCGCGCTTTCGCTCTATTGCGCGATGCAGTTGATCATGGGCTCTCCCCTCGGACCGCGCTTGCCATGGACCGGGACGATGACTTGAAAATGCTTCGTGACGACCCCCGCTTCGCCGAACTCGTCGCCCACGCCAAAAATCGAGCTCCCAGCTCTCCCAAAACCGACTGAGCTGGGTGATAAGGTCCTGCCCCTCCCCACCTCGCACGCGGGTTGAACAGCCTGTCGCTTTCTGCCTATCGATTCCAATTACATGGATAGAACGCTTCGTTCCGACTGAGTGGAGAATTTCATGTACCACCGCATTGCAGTTCTACTCGCTATGTTGTTCTGGATTGCCACCGCTTTGCTGGCGCAAGATGCCACCGAGTTGGCTAGCCGAGCGAATCCGGTAACGCCCGACGCTTGGCTCTCACGCCAGGGTGGCCTTGCTTTCCGCGATGTTGCACCATTGCTCTCGACATCCTCATCCAATCGAAGTAGGTTGAATCGCATGGCCACTTCTAAGCAGGCGAAACTCTCGGACCGTCAGTTTGCTCGCATCGCGCGCGTCCTCGCTGAGCCACGTCGTGTTCAGATTCTCGAGCAGCTTGGCTCCTGTGCGAGTCCAACGGCCTGCGCAAAACTGCACCAGCTTCACCCGATCAGCGCCCCGACCCTCTCCCACCATCTTAAAGAGCTCGAAACCGCTGGCTTGATTCAGATCGTCCGTGAAGGCAAGTTCGCCAATCTTATCCTTCAACGGGATGTCTTGCGCGCCTACGTAAGTCGCCTCTCTGAAATCTAAATCTCTCCTGAATCTTTTCCGTTTGCAGTTCATCCAACATTTCGATGCTTATCAAATTGTCTAATTGAGTCAAGCAAACGAACAAGGAGGGTTGTGATGAGTAAGCTGAGCGGCAAAGTTGCAATCGTAACGGGCGCGTCCAAAGGAATTGGTGCGGGGATCGCAAAGAGCCTGGCAGCAGAAGGCGCTGCTGTGGTGGTGAACTATTCGTCAAGCAAGGCCGGCGCAGATCGTGTGGTCGCCCAAATTACGGCAAAGGGTGGCAAGGCGGTAGCGGTGCAAGGTGATGTAGGGAAAGCGGAAGACGTGAAGCGTTTATTCGAGAAAACAAAAGATGCATTTGGCTCTCTCGATATTCTCGTCAACAACGCTGGTGTTTATCGCTTCGAGCCGCTTGAACAGGTCACCGAAGACGAGTTTCATCGCGAATTTAACACCAACGTGCTGGGCACGATTCTTTCGACGCGAGAAGCCATCAAGTATTTTGGCCCGGACGGCGGAAGTGTAATAAACATCAGTTCGGTGGCAAGCACCCTGACGCCGCCGCAGTCGGTGGTGTATTCGGCGACCAAGAGCGCACTTGACGGTGTGACCCGCGTTCTTGCCAAGGAATTGGGCTCGAGAAACATTCGTGTGAACTCGATTAACCCAGGCGGAGTTGAGACCGAGGGCACCCATAGCTCAGGCATCGTGGGCAGCGACTTCGCAAATCAGATGATCGCTCGCACCCCACTTGGGCGGTTCGGACAGCCAGAAGATATCGCGCCGATCGCCGTCTTCCTCGCGTCTCCCGAATCCTCGTGGCTCACTGGAGAAATCATTACGGCCTCGGGCGGATTAAGCTGACCTCGAACGAACCTAGTCGTACGGGAGCTGAAGAAAATTTGGCTTTCGGTAACGACGATCGATCGCACGCTTCGGAATGATGCCGACGTTTTCAAAGTATGCGTCATTCCGAAGACCGCGCGAGTTCACGATCGGCTCAATGGTCGCGACGGAACTCGCCGAAACACTCGCTTTCCTTTCTAACTCCAATAAAAAACCCTCCCGAGGGAAGCCGGGAGGGCTACGAAATTTGAATCTTCCAGTTTATGCGCGGACCACGTTCGCTGCCTGGAAGCCTTTCGGTCCCTTCAGCAGATCAAACTCCACGGTCTCTCCTTCGTTGAGGGTGCGGTATCCGTTCTCCTGGATCGCGGAAAAATGAACAAATACGTCTTCACCCGTGGAGCGCTGGATAAATCCATATCCCTTTGCCCCGTTAAACCACTTTACTGTTCCCTTCTCTCTCACAGTACTGCTCCTTTCGCCTATTCGCGAAGAATTCATTCCCCCCGCCTTGCCGAAGCCCCCGGGCGATCGGGAGCACCCCCTCAAGTCAGAAAGAACTAGGTCGCGTTACTGTGCTGCGGACAAAACCGCACCAACAGAAAAAGCCCCCGTCATCCCACGCCACCCTGACACGGTGAGGCGAGAATCTTGGAGCCCGACGAAGCGCGAATTTCGACTGCTGGACACAGAAACGTCAACCCAACTTGCTCGCTACATCGCTGACCGTATTCTGGCAGCGAAGCACCGCATAATATGCAGACGCCTTTTGTTTGGCAAGAACGATTTTGTCCAAAGTGTCCTGGAGTCATAGAGTTCCTTCCGCCTCCTGGATCAATTCCTTCAGGAAACCGGCTTCCACCGACGGCCCTTTCGATTTCCTTCGATCAGAAAAGAACGTAAGTGTTTGATAAGATAACCGCAAACGTGCCTCGCCCCCCTTCTATCACTTCGCCGGAGGCGTCCCCGACCCCTCAAAAAACAGTGGATGGACGCGGCCTCGCAGACCCTCGAGAGGGCATTTTCTTATCGACTTTCCGCTATCTCATGCGCACCGATGTGCACACTTTCGCATTTTCGGTCGCCGCCAATGCCATCCTTTCATTCTTTCCTTTTGTGCTTTTGCTGATGACACTCATCCGCCGCGTTTTTCGATCCCGGGTCATGTATGAAGTCGTCGTCGATCTATTGCGCGATTACTTGCCAGCAGGGCAAGAGTTTGTAATCCGGAATCTGAATGCGCTTGTCGAAGCGCGTAACCGGGCACAAGTTGTCTCACTCATCATTCTGCTCATCACTTCCACGGGAGTGTTCCTGCCGCTGGAGGTGGCCCTCAACCGCATTTGGCGATTCCGCAACAACCGCTCGTATTTTGGCAATCAGCTGATTTCTCTTGGATTGGCTTTCGCATGCGGATCTCTGGCGCTTCTTTCCGTAGCGCTGACGGCTGGTAACCTCGGGCTTCTGGAGTCCGTCTTGCGCGGCCACGGAACCAGTACGATCCGCCTCGCCGGGTTTCTCATGATGAAGGTCTTCGCGATTTGTGCCTCTATCGCGATTTTTTTTCTCATTTACTGGCTGCTGCCAAACGGAAGGGTTCCCGCCAGCGCTGTCTTGCCGACCGCGATCATCATGGGGCTCCTCTCCGAAGGCCTGAAGTACGCTTATATCGCGGCCCTGCCGCACCTCAACTTTGCCGAAGTGTACGGCCCCTTCGCGCTTTCGGTGAGCTTGATGTTCTGGGCATTTTTGTCGGGGATGTTGCTGCTAACCGGCGCTCATCTGTCAGCCTACAGACGCTTTTCTGCCTAACCGAACTAAGCCGAGATCCGCCTTGACGTCCCGCACCACTTTGGAGCAGAATGCCCCACCATCCTTTCGTATCGGGCGTCATCGAAATAACTCCCCTGTCGCGCGCAGTGAACTGGTCGTACTCGCGACACCTACAAACAGGGGGCTTCTATGAAATTCAAGGCGTCACCGGCGATCTTCCTCGCCAGTATTCTGTGTTTCCTTCTACCGTTCATCACAGTCTCGTGTGGAGGCCAGAAGGTCGGCAGTTTCTCCGGCCTGCAGCTGGCGACCGGGACCACTGTGAACCAGCCTCAGATGTTCGGACCTGCGCAAAGTGAAAAAGTCGAGTCTGAGCCCATGGCAACGATTGCCATTCTCTGCGCGGTTGCTGGATTGGGATTGAGTTTCCTGCGCCGCATGCCACTCGCACCAGCCATCGCGGCCGCAATCGGTGCGATGTCGCTCTTTCTCGTGAAATCGCGATTGGACGACAAGATAGTGAAACAGGGGCAGGGAGTGCTTCAAGTCGACTACAACGTGGGATACTCGCTCGCTGTCTTGCTATTGATCGGCGGAGCCGCCTGGAATGCCTATCTCTACATCCAAGGACGCAAGCCGAGCGTTCCTGTGTTGGCGGGCGCGCCAGCAGTGTTGCCACCACTACAGAGCAGTGCGGCCCCAGTTCAAGCCACGGTTTCGTGTTCTTCGTGCGGGGCAATGACGAAACCCGGCAAGTTCTGTGGATCGTGTGGCAAACCGATGGCAACGGCGTCGTAACGTGCCGAGCTAGAGGTTTACTTTTCCAAGGGAACGCGCGAAAGCTGTGCGGCGATCATTTGCCAACCCGCCTCACGTTTCTGACAAACGAGCGTGACGTGAACCATGTCCGCTCGTTTTGCCTCTGCTGGTTTGATCGACCCCACCAGCACGGCCGTGTCGCCGAACACCCGCACGCTGGTTTCTCCGACGCTAGAACCGGCGAAGCCGCCCGGTGCCGAGTCTTGCGGAATGATGTCTTCTTTGTTGAGGACCTGGCCGTCGAAACTTCCCCCGATGAAGTCCGGCGCGATGATCCTCTGCAACGTTGCCACGTCTCCTTTTGCATCAGCCGCAAGCCAGTCTCTCTCCAACTGCGCAACCTGCTCCTCAGGCTTTGGGGAAAGACTCTGGGCAAACCCACACAACGCGGTTCCTAGATAAACCAATACCAGAAAAACTGCTCGTCTCACAGAAGTCATGTCCGCACCCCTGTCTACAGCCGACAGACACCGGAGACGGAGCGAATGTTCCCGGCTCTTCCGTGCGAACACCTGCCTGCGCAAGCAGCGTTGGTGCTAAGATGCGTCACGGCACGACGCACTTTCAATCCCTCGCCTTCCCATTTACCGGGAAGGAGCACGACAGTCGAGTCCAGCATGAAATCACGCTCTGCCCCCGCAGGGCTTGGCTCCTTGACTGCAGGCGACCCTGGCAACAGATGAACGCGTTCCAGATGTTTCTTGAAAGGGGCTCATGCGCTCTTACGCGACCTTCCTCGTCTCCTTCCTTCTGTTTTGTTCCAGCCTGCACGCCGACAACTTGGAGAAGACCCAGAAGAAAGAGCTTGAGTCACAGGTCAAGGCCATCACGGCCGAGGCTGAAACGCTCGAAAAATCCGGGCATCTCGCTGAGGCACGGGCCCGATACGCGGAATCGCAAGCACTCATCGAGACAAAAGACGTCACCGAGGCGCTCAAGCACCTCGATGAACAGATTCACAAGCGCGTCAAGGACAACCTCAGCGATGCGAAACGGCTCTACGAAGCACGCAAATTTAAGGAAACCGCCGCTGTCCTCGAAGAGAGCCTGAAATTCCAAGCGTTTCTTGCGCAAATCTCCTACGATCTCGCACTTTGTTACTACCAACTCGGCGACCGGGGTAAAGCGGTCGTCTACCTCAGTAAGGCAAGGCTTGGCACTGCAGATCCGAAACAAAAACAGAAGATGGCGCAACTGCTGGCGCTGTTTACCACCGGGGAGAACGGCATCTCCGCGAAAGATTCCGACAAAGATCGCATCAACCGAGTCAATCATCTCGTCGACAGTATCGGCCTCGAAGCATCGCTCGACGATGAATTCGGCGAAGAGACATCAGCGACCGACGCCGACCCTTCGCCTGACTCGAAACCATCTACTGCAGCTTCGGCTTCCACCGCTCCAGCTCGCACCAGTAGCGGTACGAATAACCGTCACCGCGCGAGTCTTTGCAACTCACTTGGCGAATTGAAGAGCGTGTTAACGACCAGTCCGTCCGCACTGTTCGACCTTGCCAATTGTGCAGAAACCAACGGACGCGCCACTGAAGCCGTCCGCCTGTTGGGGAAGTATCTAGAAGCCGCCCCGACCGCCCTCGATGCAGACGAAACCCGCACCCGCATTGCCGAACTGCAATCGCTGCTCACACTACCGGGTCAGAATGGGATTGAGGTTCGGCGACTCTATGCCTCCGCCTACGGTGAACTTTCCGAACGTAAGTATGATCGCGCGGTAGCCGATCTGGCCAAAGCTCGCGAACTGGCTCCGGAGTTCCCGCTCACCACCTGGAAACTCGCGCTCTACTACGAAGCGATCGGCGATATTGATCGCGCACGCGAGCACCTGACTCGATTCCGTCAGCTGGCCTCCGAACAGGCCGCCAAAGATGAAGCCGACCTCCATCTTTCCACCCTGGAAGCGAAACGAACGAAGTATGACGAAGAAGTCGACGCCACTGAAGACATCGTTGCCGATCTGTTTAGCCGATCGCTCAAGTTGAGTTTCAACGGATCCGAGAACCGCAGCGCACTCCGTGTACGCCGCGCGCACGCGAAAAAGAAAGAAGAGGCGAAAGCCCGAAATCGAGTTGGTGGATTCGCAATTCCCTATCCTTACGCGCAGCAGCAGCTTTCGCGCGCAAGTGCGCATCTCCAGGTTGCGCTAGCGTTGTTTCCACTCGGGGCCGAGGCCAACGAACTGATGGGTCTGGTTTTTCTGCAGGCAAACGACGGTCAATGGGCGATGCGGAGCTTCGACGTAGTGGCCAGCCAGGACCTTCCGGTTTCCTTTTACGCTGAGATGCGCGGCCACAAGCAGGACCAGGCTGTTAAGTGCGAATTGAGTCGCGACCGTCTGCGTTTCATTTCTTTATCGTCGTATGACAAAAAGGGTAACGCCACACCTCCCGCGAAGCCTGCAGGGGACGACGGACTCGGCGACCTGGTCGTGGAACCCGCTGCTGTCCGACAACCTCAATTCGATTCGCTCGATCTGAATCTCACCGATATCAAGAAGGTCGAAACAGACAAAGGTTTGCTGAAACTGAAACTCGTGCAGCAGGAGCTCAGCCTGGCTCCGATCTACTTACCGTCGTTTACGCCGATTGAAGGACCGCAGGCCAGACGCTTTGCCAACAACTACACCCGCCTGTTCGTTCGCTATCCCGGACTCGAAGATTCAAAACTCGGTACGGAGGGCATGAGTGGCGGAGAGAAATTCAAAATGGCATACAACATCACAAACGCGAGCGTCGATATCGCAATGTCGGGTTTCAGTCCGATTGGCGCGATTTCGAGCGTACAAGACGTCATCACAATTACGCAGACCATACGCTCAGCGATGGCCTCGCTAAGCGTCAGCTTCGCGTCATGGGAAAAGAGCGTGGACGACCAGCAACAACTGCTGAAAGGCAAATCCTTCAAGGCGATTCCAATGCAGCCCGTCAGTTTGACGTTCGAGCAGGACGTCAAGTAGCAAAGCTATTGCGCAAGCATCCCCGGATGAATTCCTTCGCCCAACACAAAAGTAGCTCCTACGGCGCCGACCACGGCGGATTTTCGCGTCAACCCTAATCGCTGGCGAATCCGAAACACGCTATCAATTCCCGTGCAATGTGCTCCAACGAAATAGGAAAGGCCGAACTCCTTCATCTTGTCCGCTGTCCAGTCCACCTGCGTCTCCGTCGCGGGAAATAAGTGCACGCCTCCGACCACCGCCAGCACCGGCGTCTTCGGAAATTCCTTTTCAGCGAACGTGAGCGTATTGATGATCCCCGCGTGGCCGCATCCTGTAACCAGGACGAGCCCTTGCGGCGAGTTGAGCACCAGCGACTGATCTTCGGGGATCGTGTCCTCGACCTTGCCTGCCGGTGTTACAACTTCCCCGCTCACGCTCCAGTTGCGCTCCGGAAAGGGCCTCGGCACCGGTCCGGTCAGCCACGCGCCAGGAAACAACTCGACCGCCTGATCGTGCTCGACGAAGGTTCCACCGGTCGCTTCATATTCCTTGCGGGTGGCGATCATCGAGTTCCCCTCGCCATCCTTCCCTGGCCGGCTGTAGAAAATGCCCTTCGCGACATGCACGCGCGAAAGTGCGGCAGGATTTGTTTTCATGAATTCGTTGCGAAGCGTAAGCAGCCCACCGGTATGATCTTCATGATTGTGCGTGAGAATTACATCTTTGACGTTGCTCAGGTCGACTTTGAGTTCACGAGCGTTGGCAAGTACAGTCTGCGGACGTGCTCCGGTGTCGACGAGTATGCGATTGCCGTCAGCCTCGACGAGCGCGGCGAATCCCCATTCGCCGATACCACGATCTGCCAGCATGGTGGAAAGAATCGTGATCTTGAGCGCCCGCACCTGACCATGCGACGCAGCCGCCCCCGTTGAAGCATTCTGAGCAACCGCGTTTACCAGCAAGACTAAACACACGCAACCGATGCGAAGTAAATTCATGCGCAGGAGTTTACCGCAACGGGACCCGTCTCGCGTCGATCCCGTTTAGAAGACATCATCCCGAAGACCGCGCCTCCTCTCCAGCGCGGCGAGGGATCTGGCGTGGAACGCAAACGAGCTGACTTCCAGGCAATCACACTTCACCGTGACCGTCCGCACTGCGGAGCGATGGGTACCCGCCTAACCTGAGTCTCTCCCTGACACGCGTCCACAACAATCTAGAGGTATGACATGTCCAGACGTCTGTGCATCGCGTACGCGTGCCTTGCAGTGTCGCTCAACGTCGCAGCGCAAACGGTGCCTGCTTCCTCACCCGGCGTTGATCGCATCCGTATCGCATCGCGCGCAGCCGCAACTATCTTCCGCGGCACAGTGACTTCGATCGTGCGCGTTCCGTCCCGGCGCCCCAATCAGCTCGACGTTGTTGAAGTCCAATTTCACGTGGATGAGGGATTACGTGGCGCAACGACCGGATCCACTCTCTGCATTCGCGAATGGGCCGGTCTATGGACTTCTAACGACCGCTATCACATCGGCGAACACGTAGCACTGTTTCTCTACCCGCCGAGCCGCCTCGGGCTCACCAGCCCGGTCGCGGGAGACATGGGGCGATTTCCCGTAGACGACGGTGGTCGGATCGTAGTTGATCCAATTTCAGGACCACGCATGTCCCGGGCCTTCATCGGCCGCATACCTGCCGTGCGTCACGCAATCACCTCGCGAGCATTCCGGCAAACCGTGCGCAGCGCCATGGAGAACTGATATGGCCGACTTTCACTTCCACACGCGCATTGTGCACCCGGCTAAGGGCACCCTGAGTGTCCCACCAGACCGAGGTTTCAAACATCTCTGGACCTTTGCGCTCCTCGTGCTTCTCGGTCTTGCCGTAATTCTCTTTGTCGAACTCGCACACGCTGGTGGACCCGCACACGTTGCCGGAGCTAGCTACTTCAATGCCAGCGTCCAAGGACAACCACTTGCCTGGGCCGGAGGCGGGGTCCACTACTACACGGATCTCGGCGACTTGAGCGCGCAGCTTCCGGCTGCTGCTGCCGATGCGTTCGTCGCTGACGCATTTTCCCGCTGGACATCGGTCTCGACCGCTGCACTCTCTGCAACACAAACGGGGCAACTCAGCGAAGACGTCAACGCCACGAACGTCACTGGCTATCCCGACGGTACTTACACGATTCCAGCTGACATTCAGCCGACTGCTACCGACAAACCGCTCGCGATCGTATACGACGCGGACGGAGCGGTGACTAACGCTCTGCTTGGGCAAGGCGCAGGCGATTCTGCTTACTGTTCTTCGAATTCAGTTTTCGGAGGCACCGATGCCTACTCGACCGACGGCCATCTCGCGCATGCGCTCGTTGTCATCAACGGCGTTTGCGCGGCGACAGCGTCTTCTCTTCCGGATTTGAAGTACCACCTCGTCCGCAGCCTCGGGCGTGTGCTCGGCCTCGACTGGTCGCAACTCAACAACAACGTCATCACCCGCCACCCAGTGCCGACGACTGACGATTACGCGGGATTCCCGCTCATGCACAATTTCGATCCGCCCGGATGTACGCCCATCTCGCGCTGCCTTTCCGATCCCGACTCGCTGAAAATGGACGACCGCGCTGCCATCTCGCGTCTGTATCCCGTTACGCCATCCAACCTTACGGAGTTTTCGGGCAAGCAACTCCTCGCGACAACCACGGGGCGCATTCACGGCTCGGTGTATTTTTCCGATTCGGCGGGAAATCCGACTCAACCGATGACTGGAGTCAATGTCATCGCACGCCGAATCGACACACCGGGCCAACCATCGGGACGCTATGCGGCTTCGTCCGTTTCTGGATTTGGATACGCGGCCATCGGGGGAAACATCGTCAACGGTTACACCAACGCGGCCGGACAACGTTTTGATCGTTTCGGATCGAACGACGTTGCGAGTGAAGGTTATTTTGATCTGGCCGGACTCGAGATCCCTGCCGGCGCAGATTCGGCTCAGTTTCAACTGAGCGTCGAGGCGCTCGACAGTTTTTCCACGGGAGTTGGCCCATATGCGCCGTGGCAGGTTGTTCCTTCAGGCGTATTCGATCCAGTCGTCGTCACAGTTACCCGCGGCGGCGATATCTCGCGAGACATCGTCATGCGCGACGGTGCCGTTACCCAGAATCAAATCGGCGCTGGTTCGACCTACAACATTCCTATCCCGTTGCCGCGCGGCGGCGACTGGGTCGGATGGTTGAGCGGCGAGACCACCGCGCATTTCTTTCAACTCAACGCTTTGGCGAACCGCACACTATCGGTCGAGCTCACCGCGCTCGACGAGCACAGCGCGCCCGTTCAAACCAAACTTCTTCCGGTGGTAGGCATGTGGGCGCTGCCGGATGGCACGGGTGCACCTGCGCCCGCGGGAACTCCATCCGCATTCAACACGAGCACCACAGGACTCACGCGCCTGGACGCGCTCATCAGTCAGGACGGTGTTTATCGATTGGCGGTCGCCGACCAGCGCGGTGACGCGCGTCCGGACTTTCGCTATCACGCCCGAGTTCTATATGCGCACATAGTCAGCCCGGTGCGAATCGGACTCGAAGGAGGAACACCTCTCACCGTTCGCGGAATTGGATTTCGTCCGGGCATGACGGCCACCGTCGCAGGGGTCAACGCTACCGTGCTCGCCGTATCGCCGAACGAGATGAGCGTCACCGCGCCGGTCCTTGCGAAGGACGGCACTGGCACCATCGTGATCACCGACTTCGCGACTGGATCATTCACTACCATGACTGATGCGCTTACGCTTGGCGCAAGCAGCAGTGACACTCTGCAACTCTTGTCGGGCGGAAATCCAATCACTCCCGTTGGCACAGAAACCGCGAATCCGGTGCGCGTTCGCGCGCTAGGAATCGACGGCATGCCGGTCGAAGGCGCAACCATCGCATGGGACGGCGGACCAGGTGCGGTTTTGAGCGCTTGCAACCTGGTACGAACGTGTTCGGCGCTCACCGACGAGAACGGCGAAGCGTGGACGCGGGTCACGCTGCTCGCTGCCGGGGCGGACACGGTTACCGCGACGCTCGCGCCCGCGTCGTACGCTCCGCCAAAGTCCGTGCAAACGACCGTACAGGGTTCCGCAGCGGCGCTCGACCTCGGATTGATTTCGCAATATCAGCGCGTGCCGGCGGGCGCAACCGTCGATCTCTCGCTGACTGGCCGAGTAGTTGGCAATGGCGCTCCGATCAAATCGAAGACGGTTACATTCCAGTTCACCCGCGGATCGGGAACTCTTACTCCACCAAGCACGAGCACGAACGCTTCCGGATACGCTTCGACGACTCTACACATCGACAATGTCACCGGCGAAACCGACGTAGTTGCCTGCGTCACGTCAGGAACTACAGTTTGCAAGACTTTTGAAATCTACTCGGTCTCTTCAGCAAACTTGCGCCTGCAATCAGTCGCAGGCAGTGGACAGATGATCGCGGTCAACCAAGCGTTCCATCCGCTCAGCGTACGCGTCACCGATGCGGGGTCTCCCGCAAACCCTGTGCGCGGAGCAGCCGTCGTCTTTGATTTCACCTGGATGCGTCCCGTACACGATGATGGTGAGACGAACGGCGGGGAGTCGACATCCGGACATCACACCATGCCAGTCGTCCTGGGCACAACGAGGCTTACTGCCGTCTCTGACGCCGATGGAATTGCAACTGTCATTCCCACGCCCGGAAGCCTGCCGGGCCCACTTCAGGCCGATGCCAAAATAACTACCGGCCTGGCCCAGATGAATGTCACCTTGCAATCCGCATGGCCCATAAGACCCGCGGCGACGAACCCACTGCCGGAACATTTGCAGCGGGTTCCAGCAGCGCTCGCGGATCGGCGACGCCGGGAGGAATAAGGGGATTATGCCATCCCAGGCTTTCAAGAAGCTTTAGCTTTCGGGATCGTGATCCGCATGGCATGTTTCCGCCACAGGTGCCTTTTCGCGTTTAAACGCGTTCTAAGCGCCTTCTGCGATGTGGTGGCACCTTGGGCCATCCGAGGGTTTAGATGTTCCTCTACGAGCCTCTAATCGCCAGTAAACGGCACTCTACACGGCGAACGCAAGCGCATTTCAGCGCTGTCCGGCGAAAGCGCGACAGATCAATCCGGTTTGGACGCAGAATTCATTTATTATAACTAGCTATAATATATTTATATTACAATATCTGCCAGAAGTAAGGGCGCCGCTGTCCTGCAATTACCGGCTACTCGGTCTAAGCCACTGATCCACCCAGTCATTCACTGTCTTGTACCAGAGCTGCGAGTTCTGCGGCTTGAGCACCCAGTGGCCTTCGTCTGGGAAGTAGAGCATTTTCGAGGGGATGCCTTGGCGTTGCAACGTGGTGAAGAGCTGGAAGCCTTCGCTGACGTCGAGGCGGTAGTCGAGTTGTCCGTGGACGACAAGCGTGGGCGTTTTGAAATTCGTAGCGCTCAGGTGCGGAGACCACTTGTCATACATCTCGCGGTTCGTGTAAGGCGTGCCTTTGAATTCCCACTCGTTGAACCAGAGTTCTTCGGTCGTGCCCCACGCGGACGTAGTGTTGAACATGCCGTCGTGCGAAACCAAGCATTTAAAACGACTGGTGTGGCCGAGGATCCAGTTAATCATGTATCCGCCGTAGCTCGCGCCGAGCGCGCACTCGCGGTCTTTGTCGATGAACGAATACGTCTTCTCGGCGTAGTCGAGCCCTTTCATCAGATCTTCGAACGGCGCGCCTCCCCAGTCTCCGTTGATCGCGTCGATGAACTTCTGTCCGTAGCCAGGCGAGCCGTGGAAGTTGATGAGGTCGTTCTCGAAGACCTCGATCGCATCGAAGCGCGCGGCCGATATCGCATCGAGCTTTGCGGTGAGCGTCCCTGACAGGCAGACGGTGGCGATGCATTTGCGCATGGTTGAGTGCCTCGCGGTGCCGATTGATGAGTTGCGAAGCGGCCTTATGGGTTCAGCGCATTGGCGAGAACTTCGCAGGCACGCAGATAGTCGCCTGCATGACGGTCAACCAGTCCGGACCCCCTTTGGGCGGCCAGATGCCGCTCGACACCGCTTCGCCGCGCACGCGCGTCCGCTCATTCAGGTCGGCGTACGGACAGACGTGCAGCATCCGCGGCGTGGCACCGTCGAGCGCATAAGCGGCCACGACGATCGGCGACAGCTTGGTGCGGGCCGGTACCGCGGCTTCCCATGCGGCGAGCGTGGGTCGCATGCCGGCGGGCCTGATGCCGTAGATGCGCACTTCGTAGAACGCGCCGAACGCCCCGGCGAGCTGCGGCTTCACGAACGGATACGGCGCCCACGTCTCGAACGTGCAGTCGACGAGCTGGTCGCTGGCGCCGAAGAAATCGCCGGATTCGACGATGCGTGCCCGCTCGGCGAAGAGCTCGTCCTGCGCGTCGAACGAGCGGAGTACGAGGATGCGGTTGAGGGTGCCGATCTCGGCAGTCCACACGCCTGCGAACGCGCCCGGGCCTTTGTGCTGTCCCGCATAGCGCTCGATCCCCTGCAGCGCGGCGGCGGCCGTGGCCGTGCGGATCGACAGCGTTGCGAGTTCGAGTCTCTGCATGACAATGTCCTTGAATGCGTTGCAGCAGCGGAACGACTGCGCCGGCGTCAGGCCGACTTCGCGTGACCGCCGAGAAACAACCGGTTGAGGTCGGGATCATGCAGCAGTTCCGATGCCGGCCGGTCGAGTGCGAGGCGGCCCATCTCGAGCACCAGTGCGCGATTCGCGTATTTCAACGCCGTGCGCACATTCTGCTCCACCATCAGCACCGTTGTCCCACCGTCTGCAAGCGCGCGCAACAGGCCCATCACGTCCTGCACGAGCTTCGGCGACAGGCCGATCGACGGCTCGTCGATCAACAGCACACGGGGCCGCAACAGCAGCGCGCGACCGACTTCGAGCTGCTTCTGTTCGCCGCCCGACATCGTCGATGCCTGGTTGTCGATCCGCTCGCGAATGCGCGGAAAGCGCGTCAGCACCTCTTCGATGCGTCCGGGCAACTCCGCGCGCGGCAGCGTGATGCCGCCGAGCTCGAGGTTGTGTCGCACCGACAACGAGCCGAACAGGTTGCGGCCCTGCGGAACGAACGCGATGCCCTCGGCGAGCAGTTCGCGTGGCGGCTTGCCATTGATCCGCCGGCCTTCGAAGCGGATCTCGCCCGCGCGTGGCGTCAGTATGCCGAACAGCGTTTTCAGCACCGTCGACTTGCCTGCGCCGTTGGGTCCGATCAGCAGCGTGATCTCGCCCTTGCACACGTCGAGCGTCGTCTCGTTCAGGATCGTCAGGCTCGGCGAATAGCCGGCGACGACCCTGTCGAACTCGATGATCCTGCCGGACATGCCGTTATCCTCTCGAGCGGCGCTCGCCCACGCACGCGCGCCGCTAGCCGTGTTTTTTTGAAGTTAGGTGAAAATTAGTCGCTAGTTACCGAGGTACGCCTCGAGCACTTGCCGGTTCGATTGAACGGCCGACGGCGTTCCCTCGGCCATCACCTTGCCCTCGACCATGCAGATCACGCGCGGGCACAGTCGCATGATGAAGTCCATGTTGTGCTCGATGACGACAAAGCTGCCGCCCTGTGTCTTGTTGAGATCGATCAGGAGCTCGCGCAACTGGTCGACGAGGCTCGGATTCACACCCGCGCAAGGTTCGTCGAGCAGCACGAGGCGCGGCGCCGGCATGAACGCCATCGCGATGTCGATCAGCTTCTGTTGGCCGTACGACAGCGTGCCTGCCTTCAGGTGCGCGACGTGCTTCAGGCGGAAGAGCTCGATCATCTCGTCGGCGTGATGACCCAGCCCGGCGTCGGGCTTCGCGAAGAGGCGTCCGACCAACGTGCCCTTGAACTCCTGTGCGGCGGCGATCAGGTTGTCACGCACCGTCAGATGCGT
>Ga0207647_10001643_pt1 | contig 17195 bp, 13 predicted proteins | sample KBSCornC2_FD_184295 | JGI IMG/M metagenome (GOLD analysis project Ga0207647, IMG submission 184295) | Corn rhizosphere microbial communities from Kellogg Biological Station, Michigan, USA - C2 (SPAdes) (version 2) | ecosystem: Host-associated > Plants > Roots > Rhizosphere ...
CCGGCCGAGTCGTAGCCGCGGTATGCCAGCGCCTTCAGGCCGGCGATCAGCAGCGGCGCGACATCCCGCTGGGCGACGGCAGCAACGATTCCACACATGGCAACGCTTCCTTATGCTGGGTACGAAGTTCAAGCCGGGCGGCCATTCTGGGGTGGCCGCATTGCGGCCAGCTTTCGTGGCCGAACCCGCAGCCATGGCGACGCAGCCGCCGGATCAACCGCTTGGTTCGCCTTGCGGTGCAGATAGTTCATGGGTCGACGCGGGAGCCCAGGCCATCACGGCGGTGGAAGGCGGGCGCGGCAACGCGTCGCGACTCCATGAACATATCCGCCTCATCGACGATGCCGACCGGCTTGTGGCCGTCCATTTCCGGCGGCCGTCATACCGCCGGATGCGTGTACAGGCAGTGATCGGCCATTCGAACGAGCCATCACCACGGCGCCACACAGGCGCCGATCGCCGAGTGACCGGCGCCTGCCATGTTGCCGTACAACATGCGACAGGCATCGTTTGCCTTCATGATCGCCCGGGTTTCCCCTTCCCATGGCAACCGGAATCGTCCCACGCATGAAGGCAAAACCCGAACTGTCGTTCTGGCAGATATGGAACATGTGTTTCGGATTCCTCGGCATCCAGTTCGGCTTTGCGCTGCAGACGGCGGACGTCAGCCGCATCTTCCAGACGCTCGGCGCGTCGCTGGAGCAGATCCCGGTGCTATGGATCGCCGCGCCGATCACCGGGCTGATCGTGCAGCCGATCGTCGGGCATCTGTCCGACCGCACCTGGACACGGCTGGGACGCCGGCGTCCGTACTTCCTGATCGGCGCGGTGCTTGCCTCGCTGTCCCTGCTGTGGATGCCGAATGCGTCGGAGCTGTGGATCGCGGCGGCCCTGCTGTGGCTGATGGATGCGTCGATCAATGTCTCGATGGAGCCGTTCCGCGCCTTTGTCGGCGACCAGCTGCCGGTTCGCCAGCGGCCGCTGGGTTACTCGATGCAGAGCTTCTTCATCGGCATCGGTGCGGTAGTCGCCTCCGCCATGCCCTGGCTGCTGGCCAGGTTCGGATTCAGCAACATCGCGCCGGACGGCGGCATTCCGGACACGGTGAAGTATTCCTTCTACGCCGGTGGCGCGGTCCTGTTGGGCGCGGTGCTGTGGACCGTGCTCAGCACGCGCGAATATGCGCCCGAACAGCTGCGGGCATTCGACCCCGTGCCGGTCGACGAGCAGGATCCACGCGGGGCAGGCGGCACGCGCAGCGGGATCGCCTGGGTCCTGGCCGGCGTGGCCGGCGCGGTGCTGGTCGGCCACTACCACCTGCAGCAGGAACTCTACCTGCTGGCCGGCGGCCTCCTGGTGTACGGTGTTTCGCTGCTGTGGCTGGCGCGGACCCGCAGCCGCGGCATGCTCGCGCAGGTGCTCGGCGACCTGCGCGCGATGCCCGATGCGATGCGCCGGCTGGCGTGGGTGCAGCTGTTCTCGTGGTTCGCGCTGTTCGCGATGTGGATCTACGCCACCGCCGCCGTCACCCAGGTGCACTTCGGCAGCAGCGATCCGCGCTCGGCGGCGTACAACGACGGGGCCAACTGGGTCGGCGTGCTGTTTGCCGCCTACAACGGTTTTGCCGCACTCGCCGCGTTGGTCATCCCGTTGATGGTGCGCCGCTGGGGACTGCGTGCCAGCCATCTGATCAACCTGTGGCTGGGCGGCGCGGGGCTGCTTTCCTTCCTGCTCATCCGCGATCCGCACTGGCTGCTGCTGTCGATGCTCGGCGTCGGCTTTGCCTGGGCGTCGATCCTGTCGCTGCCCTACGCCATGCTGTCCGACAGCGTGCCGTCGGCCAAGATGGGCGTGTACATGGGCATCTTCAATTTCTTCATCGTCATCCCGCAGCTGGTGGCCGCGAGCGTGCTTGGCCAACTGCTGAAGCTGTTCTTCCACGGCCAGCCGATGTGGGCGCTTGCGCTGGGCGGGGCGAGCCTGCTGGTTGCCGGGCTGTGCACGCTGCGCGTGCGGATCGCGCTCTGAACCGAGGTCATGAATCCGATAGTCTGGTCGCCTCGTTCGACACATGTCGCCGATGTGCGGCGATGAGCGGGTTCCTACCATGGCAGTCGACATGAACCCGCCTGGCGTCGCGCCTGCCGCGGATACGCTGGGAACCGTGGAGATGCCGGCATGACGATCGACCTTGCTCGACCTTATCTTCTGTCGGAACGGCAGGTCGCCGATTTCCGCCGCGACGGTTTCATCAAGCTCAAGGACGTGTTCAACGCCGACGAGCTGCGCCACTACGGCGAAGAAATCACGCGGCTGACCATCGCGCTGAATACCCAGACGCTGCCGCTGGAACAGCGCAGCACCTACGACCGCGCCTTCCTGCAGGTGATGAACCTGTGGGAGGAAAGCGAACGGGTGCGCGAGTTCGTGTTCGGCCGTCGCCTCGCCGGCCTGGCCGCGGCGCTGCTGCAGGTCGACGGCGTGCGCCTGTATCACGACCAGTCGCTGTACAAGGAGCCGGGCGGCGGCATCACGCCGGCGCATGCCGACCAGTACTACTGGCCGGTCGACAGCGACCGCACGATCACGGCATGGGTGCCGCTGCAGGCGGTGCCGCAGGAGATGGGGCCGCTCGCATTCTTCGCCGGCAGCCAGGCGGTGGAGTTCGGCCGCGACCTGGGCATCTCCGACGAGAGCGAGCGGGCGATCACGGCGAACATGGAGGCACGGGGTTTCCGCGTGGTGGACGAGCCTTTCGCGCTGGGCGAGGTGAGCTTCCACCTCGGCTGGACCTTCCACCGCGCCGGCCCGAACCGCTCGGCGCGGCCGCGCTCGGTCATGACCGTGATCTACATGGATCGCGACATGAAGCTGAAGGCGCCCGGCAACGCCATGCAGCAGGCGGACTGGGAGCGCTGGTGTCCCGGCGCCAAGGCCGGCGAGGTCATCGCCACGCCGAAGAATCCGCTGTTGTTCGAACCCGCGCCATGAACACCGGCATCGCCAGCGGGCCGGCGATCATTGCCGACGGCAAAGGCGGATTCGCGATCGAGACGATCGAGGTCGAGCCGCCCGGACCGGGCGAAGTGCGCGTCGCCATTGCCGCAGCTGGCGTTTGCCATACCGACCATGCCTCGCTGCACTGGCCCGGCCCGCTGGTGATGGGTCACGAGGGGGCCGGGCATGTCGAACAGGTCGGCGAGGGCGTGCGCGGACTCGAGATCGGGCAACCAGTGCTGCTGAACTGGGCGATCCCCTGTGGCACCTGTTTCCAGTGCGCACGTGGCGCCGCGACCCTGTGCGAACGGACCCACGAACTCGACGTGCCCCGGCTGGGCAACAGCCGTGCCCACGCCGGCGCGACGCGCTGGCATGGGCGCCCGATCGAGCGCTCGTTCCACCTCGGGACATTCGCGCGGCATGCGCTGGTGCGCGCCGAGGCGGTGACGCCGTTGCCGGCGGAGCTGCCGGTGGACGCGGCCTGCATCCTCGGCTGCGCGGTGATGACCGGCGTCGGCTCGGCGGTGAACGTGGCCGCCGTCGCGCCGGGCGCGTCGGTGGCGGTGCTGGGTTGCGGTGGGGTAGGGCTCAATGTGATCCAGGGCGCGCGGATCAGCGGTGCCCACACCATCATCGCCATCGATCGCGTACAGGCCCGGCTCGAGCGCGCCCGCGAGCTGGGCGCCACCCATCTGCTGCTGGCCGCCGACGACGATCCGCAGCATGCGCAGCTGGTCGCCGCGGTACGCGCGCTGACCGAAGGCCGCGGCGTGGATCACGCCTTCGAAGCCACCGGCACGGCAGCTCTTGCCTTGCTGCCGCTGCAGCTCGCGCGCAACGGTGGCGACGCATTGCAGGTCAGCGGCGCGCATGGAACGGCTGCGTTCGAACTGCCGCGGCTGTTCTGGAACAAGCGCTACATGGCGCCGCTGTATGGCGACTGCGTGCCCGACCGCGATTTCCCGCGCCTGTTCGACTGGGTCGCCCGTGGCCAGCTCGAACTCGCCTCGCTGATCAGCCATCGCTATCCGATGGAAGCGTTGGGCTGCGCCTTCGACGACATGCTGGCCGGACGCAGCATGAAGGGAGTGTTGCGCATCGCATGAATACCGGCCAGCCGACCTTTCGCACCATCGAGCAGTCCGATTCCGCCATCGCGGCGACCGGGCTGGAGTTCGTTACCGTCAAGAGCCGCGCGCTCGGCCGACGCGTTGACGTCACCCTGTTCGTGCCGCCCGCGGCGCGCGGCGTAGCGGATCTGCCAATGGTGATGCTGCTGCATGGCGTGTTCGGTTCGCACTGGGCGTGGGCGCTGAAAGGTGCGGCGCACCTCACCGCCGCGCGGTTGATCGCCGAAGGCGCGTTGCCGCCGGTCGCGCTGCTGATGCCGTCGGATGGCCTGTGGGGCGATGGATCGGGCTATGTGGCGCAGGCGGGCCAGGATGCCGAACGCTGGATCATGGACGAGGTGCCGGCGCTGGCGTGCGAGGTGGTCGAAGGCTGCACGACGCGCTCGCCACTGCTGCTGGCGGGCCTGAGCATGGGCGGCTTTGGCGCCTTGCGGCTGGCGGGAAAATATCCGCAGCGCATTACCGCTGCCGCCGCGCTGTCGACGGTGACCGACGTCGCACAGCTCGACGGGCTCATCGAAGAAAGCCGAACCGGCTGGAGCCAGGCCCCGGCCGACCGCAGCATCCTGGCCGCGCTGGTCGGCGCAACCGACACGCTGCCGCCGATCCGCCTTGCCTGCGGCCGCGACGATCCGTATCTGGACGCGAACCGCGCACTGCACCGCGCGCTGCAGCAAGCCGGCATCGCCCATCAGTACGCCGAAGGCGAGGGCGGGCACGACTGGCCTTACTGGGCCGCCGCACTGGACGGCACGCTGCGCTTCTTCGGCCAGATGCTGCATGCCCATACTGAAGAAGGGAACGACGCATGAACCTGATGAAGTCCACGCTCACCTGGGTCGCCACGAGCATGCTCGCGATGGCGGCGTTCTCTACCCCGGCCTCGACCGTACCACCGCGAACGCAGCCGGCCGACGAGGTTTTCTATCAGATCTTCGAGCGCAGCTTCCGCGACAGCAATGGCGACCGCATCGGCGACCTCAAGGGCCTGACGTCCCAGCTCGACTATCTCAAGCAACTGGGCATCACCTCGATCCTGCTCACGCCGCTGCAGCCTTCGCCGTACTACCACAATTATTTCGCCACCGACTTCAGGGCGATCGAACCGGCCTACGGTTCGATGGACGATTACTTCGCGTTCGTGCGCGCCGCGCATGCGCGCGGGCTGAAGGTCTATCTGGACGAGGAATTCCAGTACGTCGCCGAGGGCCACCCGTGGTGGCGCGAATCGATCGGCAGGCCTCATGCGAAGTACGCCGATTACCTGCTGTGGCGCGATCCGGAGCATCGCACCGCCGAACCGTTCCTCGACCACGCCACCTGGGCCGGCTATGACGGCCGCCAGATCGGCATCGCCATGGTCGACCTGAACCAGCCGGCGGTGAAGCGCTACTTCCTGGATATGCTGCTGTACTGGGCCGATCCCCACGGCGACGGCAGCGGCCGCGATGGCGTCGACGGTTTTCGCATCGATCACATGATGGACGACCTCGACCACAAGGGCCTGGACAAGAACCTGTTCGCGGATTTCTGGACGCCGATGTTCCGCGCGCTGAAGGCGCGGCGACCGGAGCTGCGCATCCTCGCCGAACAGGCCGGCTGGGGCTACGGCCAGGAATTTCTGACACGCGGCCACGCCGACCTGGTATTCGCGTTTCCGTTGCGCGGTGCGCTGGTGCAGCTCGACAAGCAGGCCATCGTCAAGGCGCTGCGGGCCACCGCCGCCGCCACGCCACCGGGCAAGGACCAGGTGATCCTGCTGGAAAACCACGACATCGACCGCTTCATGTCGCTGGTCGACGGCGACCCGGCACGGGCCCGCGCCGGTGCTGCCATCGCGCTGATGCTGAAGGGCGAGCCGCTGATCTACTACGGGCAGGAACTGGGCATGCGCGGACGCCCGCTGCAGAACGCCCCGGTATCCGACGGCATCCAGATCCCGATGCGCGAAGCGTTCCGCTGGAAAGCCGACCTCGCCGCCCCGGGTTCGGCCACCTGGTATCAGGGCCCGCAGCGCTGGTGGACGGAGCGCTTCAACCGTTCGAACGACGGTGTATCGCTGGAGGAAGAACAGGCGCGGCCGGATTCGCTGTACCACTGGTACCGGAAACTGCTGGCGCTGCGCCATGCACGACCGGAGTTGCGCGAAGGCAGCCAGCGCATCCTGTGCGACGATGCTTCCGCGGTGCTGTGCATCCTGCGCGAGCAGGGAGCTCGACGTACGCTGCTGCTCGTCAACCTCGGCCATACTGATGCGCGGCCGGCGCTCGACCCTGCGTCGATCGGCGATACGCCGTGGGTCGATCTGCTGGATGGCGGCGCGGGTGCAGCGGTCGACACGGTCCTGCAGCCGATGCAGGTGCGCGTGCTCGGTACGCGCTGAGGCGACGCACGACCGGTGGAACGCCGGGGGAGGAACTCGACATGGCGCTGCCGCATCTCGATCGCCCGATCTGCGAGCCGGTCGAACTGCGTCCGGGCGCCACGGTGCGCGCGGAGCGCATCCGGCAGGGGCGCGAGGCCACCGCGTCCGAACCGTTCGTGCATTTCCACGACGTGCACGAACTGGTGCTGTTCGGCAAAGTGTCCGGACATTTCGTCGCCGACGACCGGCGCTACACGCTGGCTCCCCGCTGCATCGCCTTCGTGCCCTCGATGGTCCATCACGACTTTGCGCTGGGCGCGGGGCCGCGCGACTGGGTGCTGGTGCAGGTCGAGGCGGGCGCCGGCGAGACGCTGGCGCGCACCTCCGGCCTGGAGCGCCTGCAGCACCCGTTCTGCGCCCGGCCCGACCGCGCAACGTATCGCCGCCTGCTGCTGCTGGCCGACTGGCTTACCGGGCTGGATGCGGCCGACCCGTTGGCGTTGCCGCTGATCGAACTGCTGCTGCGTGCGGCCGTCCGCGCACCCGCCATCCAGGGCCAGAAACTGGCTGCGGACGCCGGCGGACTGCAGCGTCTGCGCCCGGCGATCGACCGCTTGCGCAACAACCCGGCCGACGCGCCCGGAGCGGAGCAGGCCGCGGCACTGTGCGCGCTGTCGCCGGCCTATTTCAGCCGCCGCTTCAAGCAGCAGGTCGGCATGAGCTGGAGCGATTACGTCCGCACGCACCGCCTGCACCTGGCCAGCCGGCGGTTGCTGGAATCCGGGCAGAGCGTCGCCGCCATCGCCGACAGCCTGGGCTTCTCCACCCCGTCGCACTTCGGCGAACTGTTCCATCGCCGCTTCGGCATGACGCCCGGGGATTACCGCCGCGCCGGGCGCGGCGGTTCCACGCTGTAGCGAATGTTTTCAGTTTCGGGAAGGTCGCGCAGGCGTCCTGGAAGCCCGGGTGCTGGTAGGCCGAGCGCTCCTTCAGCCTTTCACATCCGGCACCACCACGGCGGCTCCCCCGTTGCCGGATCGCTTCAGCAACCATGCCAGCACCGGCGGCGTCACCATCGCGGTGAGCAGCGACATCGCCACGATGATGGCGTAGATGCGGTTGTCGAACACGCCGGCGGCGAGGCCCAGGGTGGCGACCACGATGCCCACTTCGCCGCGCGGCACCATGCCGAAGCCGATGATCGTTGCGCTGCGCCGGCCCAGCGACAGCGAGCCCAGCCAGCCGCCGATGAATTTGGAGATGATCGCGATGGTGGTGACCACGGCCAGCATCAGCAAGGCGTCCGCGCTGGCCAGCTCGTGCAGGTCGACCTTGCTGCCGGTGACCACGAAGAAGAACGGCGTGAGCAGGGCCAGCAATGGCTGGGTCTGTTTCTCCAGGGTGTGCTGCTGGCGGGTTTCCGAGGCGATCATGCCGGCCAGAAACGCGCCGATGATCGCGGCCAGGCCGAACTGGGTGGACAGCCAGGCCAGGCCCAGGCACAGCGCCAGCACGATCATCAGCGGCGAATGCGGGCCCAGCGGCTTGTCCAGCCAGGCGGAGTTCCAGCGCATCACCCGCGCGCCGCCCCAACCGATCACCGCGATGAAGCCGACCGCGCCGGCCAGCACCACCAGCAGGTGCGAGGCGTTGATGCTGCCGCCGCCCTGCAGCGACACCACGATGCCGAGCAGCAGCATGGCGAGGATGTCGTCGATCACCGCGGCGCCCAGGATCACCTTGCTCTCGATGCGCTGCAGCGCGTTCAGCTCCTGCAGCACACGCGCGGTGATGCCGGCCGAGGTGGCCACGAAGGCGGCCGCGACGAACAGCGAGCGGTCCCAGTCGAAGCCGTTGCCGTGGGCCCACACGCTGCCCATGCCGAACGGCACCAGCACGCCGACCACGCCGACTGTAAACGCCACCTTGCCGACCTTCTTCAGGTCTTCCAGCCGCGTTTCCAGGCCCACCGCGAACAGCAGCAGGATCACGCCGATCTCGGCCAGCACGTCGAGCGGGGTGCCGGTGGCGATCTGCTCCGGGCTGATCCAGCCCAGCAGGGAGGGACCGATCGCGCAGCCGGCGGCGATCTCGCCGACCACGCCGGGCAATTTCAGCCGTTGCGCGATCTCGCCGCCGATCTGGGCGGCGACGAACACGACGAACAGGGTGAACAAGATCTCGCTGGCGTGGTGCATGCGGCGCGTGCCCGGGCTTTCGACAAAGACTGCATGCTACATGCAGCCTCCTGCGTCATGCAGCGCCGGGCACCGGACGATCGTGCCGCAAGCGGCTGAACACGCGGCTGGCCACCGCGGTGATCGCCGCCAGCATGATCATCGTCCAGCGGAATGCCACCACGTAATCTTCGTGGGCGTGGCCTTGCAGCATCGCTTCCATCAGCAAGGTGGACAGTGCGATGCCGAAGCTCATCGCGAGGTACTGCACGGTCGAGGCCATCGACGAGGCCATCGAGGCGTGCTTGATGTCGAGGTCGGTGTAGATCAGCGTGTTCATCGTGGTGTATTGCAGGCCGGCGAAGGCACCGTAGGCGAACGTCAGCAACGCGATCACCCACACCGGTGAGCCCGGGCCGAGCAGGGCGAACGTGGCCAGCAGCGCGGCCACGATCAGCGTGTTGCCCAGCAGCAGGCGGCGGTAGCCGTAGTGCACCAGGGCGCGGTTGACCGCCCACTTCGCGATGATCGAACCCAGCGCCTGCGGCACCATCATCAGGCCGGCCATCAGCGGCGACCAGCCGCAGCCGACCTGCAGGAACAGCACCAGCAGCAGGAACATGCCGGAAATGCCGAGCCGGGTGAACAGCCCGCCGGCCAGCGACACCCACACGCTGCGCACGCGCAGCAGTTGCAGGTCCGCCACCGGATACGGGATACGCCGGCTATGCCACACGTAGATCGCCCCGAGCAGCACGGCAACCAGCGCGCACAGGCCCATCCGCAGCCACGGTACCGGTGCGCTGCCGGCCAGTTCCGAGGCGGTGAGCAGCAGCGCCGAGGCGGCACCGAACAGCAGGAAGCCGGACAGGTCGAAGCGGTTCGCGCGGTCGAGCCGGTAGTCGGGCATGTCGCGCTTGTTCATCCACACGCCGGCGATCGCCACGGGCACGTTGATCAGGAAGATCAGCCGCCACGAGGTGAACTCGACGATCGCGCCGCCCAGCAGGGGGCCCAGCACTGAACCGAGCAGGCCGAACGTGGCCACCGTGCTCATCGCCCGCACGAACTCGCGCTTGTCGATGCTGCGCACCAATACGTAGCGGCCCACCGGCATCAAGGAGGCGCCACCGATGCCCTGCACCACGCGCGCGGCGACCAGTTGCGGCAGCGTCTGCGCCACGCCGCACAGCAGCGAGCCCAGGCCGAACACCACGATCGCCGCGCCGAACACCCGCCGCGTGCCGAAGCGGTCGCACAGCCACGGGCTGGCCGGGATCAGGATCGCCAGGGTCAGCACGTAGCTGGTCAGCGCGGTGCGCATGCCCAGCGGGGTGACCAGCAGCGCTTCGGCCATCGCCGGCACCGCGGTGTTGACCACGGTGGAATCCAGTGCCTGCATGAAAAACGCGGCGGCCACCAGCCACAGCAGTCCACGGAAGCGCTCGCGCGTGGAAATTTCACGCAAATCAGCCGCATCCGTCGTTGGCACGAGGGCGTCGGGGGCGACGGCGTGGGTGTCCGCGGCAGTGTGGGGAGGCATTTCCCGCATGGTAGCTGCTATGACAGCTTGATTTTCGCCGGTGGTATCAGCACAGTGGACCTTGTTTCATCTGCCAGTCATGCCCAGATAGGCATGACGGTCACTAACAACCACACGCGCCGGGGCGTCTTCGTTCCGGCGTGTGCTTTTGTGCGGCAGGAGCCGCGAGTATCAGGAAAAGCCATGAGCAAGCCACCGATCACTGTTTCCCGCATCGACATGGAACGCATCGAAGCGTTGCTGGAACGCCTGCCGGCCGCCGAGGCCGACAAGCTCGATGCGCTGCGCGCGGAGCTGGATCGCGCCGACGTGGTCGAGCCGGCGGCGATGCCGGAGCACATCGTGACGATGAATTCCACCGTCACCTTCGAGGACGAAAGCAACGGCGAAAAGCTGACCCTGACCCTGGTGTATCCGGCGGCTGCCGGCGCGCCCGGCACGGTGTCGATCCTGGCGCCGGTGGGCAGCGCGCTGCTCGGGCTGGCGCGCGACCAGCAGATCGACTGGCCCACGCCGGACGGCCGCAAGCGTCGCCTGAAGGTGCTGGAGATCGCCTACCAGCCGGAAGCGGCGGGCCACTTCCACCGCTGAGTCCCATCGCGCGCCGGTGTCGTTAAACTGCGGGGAGATCCGAAGGAGACCCGCATGACCGAACGCCCGGCCCCGGCCGAGACTGTCGCCCGCGCCGCCGCGCTGCGGGCGCAGATCGAGCAGGCCAACTACCGCTATCACGTGCTCGACGACCCGGACATCACCGACGCCGAGTACGACCGGCTGATGCGCGAACTCGAAGCGCTGGAGGCCGAGCACCCCGCACTGGCCTCGCCCGATTCGCCGACCCGCAAGGTCGGCGCACGGGCGCGGGGCGGTTTTGCCGAAGTGCGCCACGCGATCCCGATGCTGTCGCTGGGCAATGCGTTCGAGCAGGACGGCGAGTCGGATCGCGAACGCTTCCGCGAAGTGGCCGAGTTCGAGCGCCGCATCGAGCAGACGACAAAACGGACTGAACCAGTTTTCTCGGTGGAACCCAAGCTCGATGGCCTGGCGATCAGCCTGCGCTACGAACGGGGCGTGTTCGTGCAGGGCGCCACCCGCGGCGACGGCGAGACCGGCGAGGATGTGACCGCTAACCTGCGCACGGTACGCGCCATACCTTTGAAGCTGCGCGGCAAGGGCTGGCCCGACGTACTGGAAGTGCGCGGCGAAGTGATCATGCTGCACAAGGATTTCGAGGCGTTCAACGACTACGCCCGCAAGCATGGCGAAAAGCCGCTGGCGAACCCGCGCAACGGCGCCGCCGGTTCGCTGCGCCAGCTCGACCCGGCGATCACGGCGAAACGGCGCCTGAGTTTCTTCGCCTACGCGATCGGCGTGGTCGAGGGCGGCGAACTGCCGCCGACGCATTCGGCCACGCTGCAGCAGTTGCGCGAGTGGGGTTTTCCGGTTTCGCCCGAAGTGGGTATCGCGCGCGGCTTCGACGGCCTGATCGCGTACTTCCACCGCATCGGAGCGAAACGCGACAGCCTGCCGTACGACATCGACGGCGTGGTCTACAAGCTGGACGACTATGCCGGCCAGCGCGAAATGGGCTTCGTCTCGCGCGCGCCGCGCTGGGCGATCGCGCACAAGTTCCCGGCGCAGGAACAGACCACGCGGCTGCTCGGCATCGAGGTGCAGATCGGCCGTACCGGCGCCGCCACGCCGCGCGCGCGAATGGAGCCGGTGCAGGTAGCCGGGGTGACGGTGACCTACGCCACGCTGCACAACGCCGACCAGGTCGCACGGTTGGACGCGCGTGTGGGCGACACCGTGATCGTGCGCCGCGCTGGCGACGTGATCCCGGAAGTGGTGCGCGTAGTCGAAGATTTGCGCCCGACCGGCACGGTACCGTGGACGATGCCCACGCACTGCCCGGTGTGCGGCTCCGAGCTGCTGCGCGAGGAGGGCGCCGCCGCGTGGCGCTGCTCCGGCGGGCTGGTCTGCGCCGCGCAACGCAAGGAGGCGCTGATCCACTTCGCCTCGCGCCGCGCCATGGACATCGAAGGCCTGGGCGAACGTTTCGCCGAGGCGCTGGTGGAGCTCGACATCGTGCACTCGCCGGCCGACTTGTACAGCCTGGGTGTGGACGATTTCGTCGACATGAAACGCCGCATCGACGAGCGCGACGGGACGACGCCGGAGACGGTGAAGGCCGGCAAGGTCGCGACCAAGTGGGCGGAAAACCTGGTGGCCGGGATCGAGGCCAGCAAGCACACCACGCTGGCGCGCTTCCTGTATGCGCTGGGCATCATGCACATCGGCGAAAGCACGGCCAAGACGCTGGCGGCGTGGCTGGGCCGGCTCGACTTCGTGCGCAGCACGCCGGCGCCGGTACTGCGCGTGCTGCCGGATATCGGCAGCGAAGTGGCCACCTCGATCGCCGGCTTCTTTGCGCAGCCGGGCAACGAGCAGGTGGTCGACGCTCTGCTCGAAGCCGGCATCACGTTCAACGACGAGGGCGCGCCGTCGCCGCTGCTGCGCGAACGCCTGGACCTTGGCGTGTTGCTGGGCATGGCCAACGTCAACAAGCTCGGCCCCAAGAGCTGCAAGCTGCTGGTGCAACATTTCCCCACGCTCGACCAGTTGCTGGCCGGCGGATCAGCACACTGGATTACCGCCGGCGTGCCGCAGGCGGCGGCGACCAGCCTGCAAAACCATCTCGCCGATCCGGCCGCCTTGGCCGGGCTGCGCGAAGCCGAGGTAGCGATGCAGCGCCTGCTCGAAGCAATTCCGCGCACGGCCAGGGCGACGACTGCGCCGCTGGAAGGGCAGACCTTCGTGCTCACCGGCACGCTGGCTTCGCTCAGCCGCGACGAAGCGAAGGATCGACTCGAAGCGCTGGGTGCCAAGGTCTCCGGCTCGGTGTCGAAGAAAACCAGCGCGGTGATCGCCGGCGAAGCCACCGGCTCCAAGCTGGACAAGGCACAGGAACTGGGCGTGCCGGTGTGGGACGAGGCGCAACTGCTCGCCCTGCTCGGCGAGCACGAGGCAGGTTGATGGGCGTCGAACCATTCGCCGCCCTGCAGCTGCGCGCACGGTTGTACGCGCTGGTGCGCGCGTATTTCGCCGAGCGCCAGGTGCTGGAAGTGGAGACGCCGATCCTGTCCGCGGCCGGCAATACCGAGCCGAACATCGAGAGCTTCAGCACGCGCTTCAGCGGCCATGTCGACGCCGGCGCGCGCGAGCGCTGGCTGCGCACCTCGCCGGAATATCCGCTGAAGCGGCTGCTCGCGGCGGGTGTCGGCGACTGCTACGAGTTGGGCCGTGTGTTCCGCAACGGCGAGGCGGGCGGGCGGCACAATCCCGAGTTCACCATGCTGGAGTGGTACCGGGTCGGCTGGGACCATCGCCGGCTGATGCAGGAAACCATTGCGCTGGTCGAGGCGGCGCTGGCGATGGTGGGACGGCGCGCCGAGGTGCTGGTGACGAGTTACCGGCAACTGTTCCTCGACGGGCTGGGCATCGACCCGGCGCATGCCTCGATCGACGAGCTGCGTGCGCCGCTGGCCGAGTACGGCATCGGTCCGGATGGCCTCGGCCGCGACGACTGGCTCGACCTGCTGATCACGCACAAGCTGCAACCGGCGTTTCCGCGCGATCGCATCACGGTGATCCACGACTACCCGGCCAGCCAGTGCGCGCTGGCGAAGATCCGTCCCGGTGAGCCGCCGCTGGCCGAGCGCTTCGAGCTGTACCTGGGCCGCTACGAACTGGCCAACGGCTATCACGAATTGAACGACGCCGCGGAACAACGCAGGCGTTTCGAGCGTGACAACGCGGTGCGCCGCGCGCGCGGCCTGCGCGAGATCCCGCTCGACGAACGCCTGCTCGGCGTGCTCGACGCGATGCCCGACTGCGCCGGCGTGGCACTGGGCATTGAGCGCTTGCTGATGTGCCTGGCCGACACCGACGCGATCGCCGACGTGCTGGCGTATCCGTTTTCCGAAGCCTGATCCGGTGGCCTGAAACCGACGCCGTCGCGCCGGACGTGGATGTCTTGACGCGATCGCACGATGGCAGTGGCGGACGGGGCTGCTAAGGTTGCGCGCTTGTCATGGCAGGAATGCTCACGCGATGCAGATCCCACTGGTTGACAACTTTCCCTCCGATCGTCTGCGCCGACGCGACGTGAAAACCTTGCTGCTGTCCGCGCTGGGCGGTGCGCTGGAGTTCTACGATTTCGTGGTGTTCGTGTTCTTCGCGATCCCGTTGAGCCACCTGTTCTTTCCGCCCGACACCGCGCCGTGGCTGGCCCAGCTGCAGGTGTTCGGCATCTTCGCGGCGGGTTACCTGGCGCGGCCGTTGGGTGGCATCGTGATGGCGCACTACGGCGACAAGCTGGGGCGCAAGCGGATGTTCACCCTCAGCGTGTTCCTGATGGCGGTGCCGACCCTAGCCATCGGCCTGCTGCCGGTGTACGCGCAGATCGGCATGCTGGCGCCGCTCTTGCTGCTGTTGCTGCGGGTGGTGCAGGGCATCGCGGTGGGCGGCGAGGTGCCCGGCGCATGGGTATTCGTGGCCGAGCACGTGCCGGCGCGGCGCATCGGTTTCGCCTGCGCCAGCCTCACCTCGGGACTCACCGTGGGCATCCTGATCGGCTCGCTGGTGGCCGCGGCAATCAACAGCCGGATGACTCCGGCCGAAGTGCTCGATCATGGCTGGCGGCTGCCGTTCCTGGCCGGCGGCGTGTTCGGCTTCTTCGCGGTGTGGCTGCGCCGCTGGCTCAGCGAGACGCCGGTGTTCGAAGCGATGCATGCGCGCAAGGAGCTGGCCTCGGGCTTGCCGCTGCGGCGGGTGTTCGAACGGCACCTGCCCAGTGTGCTGCTGTCGATGCTGGTGACCTGGATGCTCACCGCCGCGATCGTGGTGCTGATCCTGATGACGCCGTCGCTGGTGCAGTCGGCGTTCCATGTCGTGCCCGCGCGCGCGTTCCTCGGCAACAGCGTGGCCTCGTTCGCGCTGGCGCTGGGCTGCCTCTTCTACGGCTGGCTGGCCGATCGCATCGGCTACGCGTGGGCGTTGCTGTGCGGCGCGATCGGGCTGCTGGTGTGCGGCTATGCGTTGTACTTCGACCTGCAGGCCGGCGCCGCACATTTCGTCGCGCTGTACGCACTGGCGGGTTTCGCCGTGGGCGTCGTCGGCGTGGTGCCGGCGCTGATGGTGGTGGCGTTTCCGCCGGCGGTGCGTTTTTCCGGCCTGTCGTTCTCGTACAACATCGCCTATGCGCTGTTCGGCGGATTGACGCCACCGCTGATCGGCCTGCTGTTGAAGCGGTTCGGCGTGCTCGCACCGGCGCACTACGTGGCGTTCACCGCCGTGATCGGGATCGCCGTCGCGGTCTGGCTACTGGCCGCGCGGCGCAGCAGCCTCACGATGGCTCCGGTCTAGAACTCCAGTTCCTGCGCCGCGCACAGGTAGTCGACCAGCGGCGCGACCTGCTTGAACGTGGCCACCGTCCACGGCAGCAGCTCGTCGGAGCAGGCCAGTGCCTCGCTGAACGTGGTGGTGGCGATGAAATCCTTGCGCTTGAGGTCCTCGATCAACTCGTGCGCAGGGTCGTAGCCGCGCGGCGGGCGGACCAGCGATTCCCCACCCAACCGCAGGTGCTCGCGAAACGCGTTGCCCTGGGTGGCCCGTTTCCACGCGGCGGGGTTGTCGACCAGGAATTCGCGGATGTGCTTCAGCGCATCCGGTTCCGGGTGCCACATGCCGCCCCCGGCGAAGCATTCGCCGGGTTCGATGTGCAGGTAGAACCCCGGCGCCTGGATCTCGTGCCGGCGCTCGTGGAAGAAGCGCGAACCCTGCCACGACTTGTACGGCAGCTTGTTGTTGGAGTAGCGGGTGTCACGGTAGATGCGGTACAGCGAGCCGCCGTTCTTGCGCGGGTCGGCGCGGTAGTGCGGGCTGATCTTTGCCAGCGGCGCCTGCAGGTCGGTGATCAGCCGCAGGAACGGCTCGCGCACGTGACGCTCGTAGTCGTCCTTGTGCGTGTGGAACCAGTCGCGGTTGTTGTTGCGCCCGACGGCGCGCAGGAAGCGGAAGGTGGCGGGGGTGAAATAGCTCTGGGACATGGCGGGTCTTGAGGGCGGATCGGGTGGATTGGATCAGAGGGGGGCGACGCTGGCGGCGAGCTGCTCGCCCCACGCCTGCAGCTGGTCGAGCAGGGGCAGCTTGTCCTGCGCCTGCGGATCGTGGCGCAGTTCGCCGAGGCGGGCGAAATAATCGTCGAGGGTGAGCCCGGTAAGCGGCGTGTGGCGGGTGAGGCGCGCTTCGCGGAAGCTTTCCCAGCGCGTTCGCTCGTCGGCATCCAGCGTTTCGGGCCAGTTGCGCGCGCGGTAGCGGAACAGCAACTCCGCATAGCGCGGATCGCGGAACGGGAACGCGCGCGTGCCCAGTTCCTTCGGCGGCGTGGCGCGCACCTGGGCCAGCAGGCGCTTGTCCGCGTCGGGCAGGAAGCCGCCGCCGTACAAGGCCAGTTCGGGGTCTTCCGGTGGCGGCAGTTCGGCGGCGCGCTGGAACACGCGGCGCAGTTTCTCGGCGAGCCCGTCGACGGCATGCAGCACGTCGCGGTGGGCCTGGCAGCGGGCCAGGTCCAGCTGCAGGCGGTCCAGGTCCACGCCCTGCAGCACCGACAGCGGCGCCAGCGCCGGCGCGTGGTTCGCGCGCACGGTGCGCAGCGGGATGCGTTCGATACCCTCGGGCAGGTCGGCGCGCGCGGTGAAGATGCGGTCGGCGATCTCGTCCTCGTCCAGCGCCAGCCATGCGGCCGGGTCGGTGGCGAGGTCGTACACGATCACCTCGCCGGGGCGGCTGGGATGCGGCGCCAGCGGCGCGATCACGGCCAGGCAATGGCGGCTGGCCGGGTAGCGCGAGGATACGTGCACCAGCGGCGTCATGTTCACCACGTCGAGCAGCTCGAACACTTTCTGCTTGCGGCGCAG